>Ga0187893_10000832_pt1 | contig 77861 bp, 66 predicted proteins | sample MA1701074metaG_FD_139574 | JGI IMG/M metagenome (GOLD analysis project Ga0187893, IMG submission 139574) | White microbial mat communities from a basaltic lava cave in the Kipuka Kanohina Cave System on the Island of Hawaii, USA - MA170107-4 metaG ...
GCCAAGACCGCGAAGGGAGGTGACGCCCCGAAGAAGAAGAGCGCGTGAGCGCAACCGGCGGCCTCCGCGGGGGGGTCACATTCGATGACCACCGCGGGGTCATTTGACATGACCATTCACACCTCGAGGTGCGGACGAGTTTTCGGGAAGGACAGGGATGATCGACCTCATCCGGCGGCTGTACGCCGTCGAGGACGAGGCCAGAGACCCCGACCCCTCCGCCCGTGCCGCGCTCCGCCGCGGGAACTCGGCTCCGGTGATCGAAGCTATCCGGGAGAGGCTCGCTGCCCTGCACGCCTCCGCGCTGCCGCGGAGTCCGCTGGGGATGGCGGTGAGCTACGCACGGTCGCAGTGGCAGACGCTGGTCCGCTATCTCGAGGACGGCGACGTCGCCATCGACAACAACGTGGTCGAGAACTGCATCCGGGGCGTCGCCCTGGGCCGCAAGAACTGGCTCTTCGCCGGCAGCGCCGCGGGCGCCAAACGAGCCGCGGACTTCTATTCGCTCATCGAGAGCTGCAAGTCCATCGGCGTCGATCCCTTCGAGTACCTCTACGACGTGCTCACCCGCACCACCACCGCCACCGCCGCGCAACTCATGCCGCGGGCCTGGCAGGCTGCCCGGGCACAGGCCACCTCGGCCGTCTCCGCGTCGTAGTCGGCGCACACGACTCTTCTAGCCCGAAGCCGATTCCCGGCCAGACGTGTTTGGCCGGAGGCTTACCGTGAAACCGCACGTTCCGCCCGTTTCTGGCCCTCAAGACCATCTTCTCCGGGTTCCGGGCTCTCCCGGTTACCCACACAACTTCCCGAAGACCCCCTTTTTCTTGGGGTGGGCAGCGCGCGCTCCACGTCACCTAGGGATTGTGGCAACGAGACGTCCCTCATAGGCGACTCTTGTCGATGAACTATGTCTCTGGCTCACGATTCGGTCACGTTGAGCAATCGTAGACTCGGTTGATTCGAACACGGCCCTCAGGCGCCGCGTGCCTTTGTTCCATCCGATGATTCTTGCGAACCCGGGACCGCGCAGTCTGTAGGGTCCTAGCGGGGTGTCCAACTCTACGCTACATTCTCCCTCCTTCGCGTGACTCGAGATGGGGAATGCACGGCCTGCGCTGATATCCCCAGAGATACTGATCGTCACCCGCGTGATTTGAGTGACATCGGGGAAAACGAAAACGACGTACCCTCGAACGCGCGCACGACCCAGCACTATGCTTAGAGTGTCATGATCCACCTTCGAGGCTTGAGCGGACATGAATCGATACTGCTCGGATCTCACAAGCGAATCCCTGGAATAGGAATCGACCACGACCCTTCCAGCAGAGCAGCCGAGCTGGGAGAGGAGGCTCATACCTGCAATCCAGACAAGATAAGCAGGGAGGTCAGACATGCATCTACTGGGGCATACGGACTTCATCATGACCACGCCAACCTCCCTTGCGAACTCACGTAGTGTCACAACCGTGTCCGCACTCGATGACCACGAGGCGCATGGTAGCATGCTCAGTTCGGAAGGCGACAGCCGACAGACAGAGAGAGAAGGGCTGCAGCACACGGGCGAAGCCCGCGTGATGCCACCCGGCCGGCTTTGCAATTCACTCTCACAGTCCTTTGGTGGGTTCTGCGCAATCGCTGCATAGCAGAATCGCCACACGGCTGGCCCCGGGGGAATTCGAGGTGGGCCCTCCGCAAGAATGGGCTCAGCCGAAAGTGCCGGGGCACGCGATCGGCGCAGAGGGGACGCGCCAGATCTCGCGAGTGGAGCCGCGCGATAGGGGTACTCGGCAAAGCTGCCGAGCACGACGCCTGAGCCCAGGGAGCCCGCGAGAGGCCAGGCATCCCTCAACTGCAGGTTCATCGCAATCACATGACGGCCATTCAGCGAAGAGGAAAACCTCGCAGCGGGTCCCGTGCCCCTCTTGCAACTGACGGCACAGCCCTCTGTCGATAGATTGCGGGCATGCCGGGGTCGGTAGGCACCGAAGGGACAATGCTAGGAGCGCGGTAGAAGCAGAACGAGTGTCTTACAACATAACCTATGCCTCCCACCCTCAGTTCGAAACCCAGTGCGCTGCTGATCCGGCTCAGTTCGGGCATCATACGCTGGGCGGCATGGATGTCTTTGGCCATTATCTCCATGGGCGTCTCAATCACAACGCAATTTGCTGCGCCTTCAGCGGGCTTCGCCTTAGCGTACTCGTTTGCGAGCCAGAAGCCAATCCCCATACCTGGGTCAGTGGCGCGCAGTTTGCGGAAGCGCTCTTGTCGCGCTTCCGACTTTTCCACCATTGCAGTTAGCTCACGACCGCTGATGCGAAGGCCGTGTCGCGGCATGAGCAGGGACTCTACGTCCGAATACTCAAGCCCGTATGCATACTGATCGAACATTTGGCCAGGTGATGGCTTCATCCCTGTCTGCGGTTGCTGATATGACTTGAGATATCGCTTGATCTCCTCCCACTTGCTAACGTGGATGGGACATGGCGAAAGCCATGGAGGACAGAATACCCCGGCATGCGTCCCACCGTCCCACACTGATCCATTTGAAGGCTGCCATGCGCGCTCTAGCAGCTGTCCCTTGATCAGGTTTGTGAGCAACCCCACAACCGGCAACTCCAGCAACGTCCCTAGAAGCCTGTTCAATCGCACTTCGCGCGCGCCGCATCAAACCCGAGAAGGATTTCCTACACACCACAGGGCGGCAGATCGCAGGCGCGGCCCGCGGTCTGAAAGCGCGCCGTTTGAGCCGCAGGAACCTTGGCCCGCCGCCCGCTCCCAGCACCGCGCCCGCGCACCCCCGCACAATTGCGCCTCAGCGAGCGCATCAGCGCCGAAACCTGTCCTCCCGGGTCAGGCGAGCCCGCTGTCGTAACCCCCGCTGGCTGCTATACTTGCGGCGCGACAGGCCCGTAGCTCAACCGGTTAGAGCAGCGGACTCATAATCCGTCAGATCCTGGTTCGACTCCAGGCGGGCCTACCGAATCTCGCCCACCTCGTAGTAGGGCGCACCGGACTCCACGGCGGCGATCACGCCCGCGGAGATTTCGTCGTCGTGCAGCCATCGCGCACCCTTGCGCCCCAGCACCACGCGGCGGTAGTCGATGCCTTCCATCCCCTCCAGCCGGCGGCGCCAGGCGAGCTTGGTCGGTTGCGCCGCGTCGCCGCCGCTGCCGAATATCTGGTGGAAGGGCACCGGGTCTTCTGGCCGCGCCGCGGCGGCGGCGACGGCGAAGGGCGCGGCGGGAGCGCTGGAGTGGATCCAGGCCACGACGAGATCGAACGGGCCGGAAGCCGCCGTCGCGGCGCGCAGCGCGAGCCCAAGAGCGGCGGCGTCGTGCCAGTCCACCGCGACCGGTAAGACAGCCGGGGACGCAGCTGCGAGGGCGGAAAGGCGGGGCCCGGCGCGGGCGAGGACGCTCACCGCGGTCCAGCGCGCCGCGAGATGCAGCGACAGGCCGCGAAGCATGCCGGTTCCGCCGACCACCAGGGCGTGACCCATGCCCGATCCATCCTAGCGCGCCGGGTCAGACGCGGTGCAGCATCGCCACGACCTCCGGGCGATCCGCGAAGGCCGGCTCGTCGATGGGGTGCAGCAAATCGTCATCCAGCACCGTGCCCAGGCGGAACTCGGGCACCTCCGCCACCAAGGAGTGCAGCTCGCGCCAGGTCCAGGTGCGGACGCTGTACTCCTCCGCGAACTGCGGCGGGCAGTCCTGCACGCCGTGGGTTCGGACGGTGCGGCGGATGCGCTCGACGCCGGTGTGATCGACGCGCGACATCACCTCGTAGCGCACCGAGGCGAGTCCGCCGTCGGGGAGCGGGATCTCCCCCGACTCCCACGCCGACGGCACCGGCCCGGAATCGCGGGTGAACACCATCATGAGGAAAAGGCCGCCCGACCGGAGCACCGACGCGACGGAGCGGAGATGGGCGAGCAGGTCGCGCCGCTCGAGCATGAGCCCCGACGTGCCGCTCACCTCGATGGCGAGGTCGAAGGGCGCCGACGCGAGGCGGAGGTCGCGCATGTCGCCGCGGGCGATCTCCGCGTCGTGCCCGGCGAGCGCTACGCGCGCCGCGCGCACCATCGAAGGGGAGAGGTCGTTGCCCGCGACGAAGTAGCCGCGCTGCGCCATCGGCAGCAGCCAGTTCGCCGGACCGCAGGCGGGATCGAGCACTTTGCGCACCTCGCCGCGCACATGCGCGCGCGCCAGGGCGCAGATTCGTTCTGGGATCTCGGGCTGCGGCGCCCGCAGCGCCGCGTACACGTCTGGGCGGTCGTAGAGGTCCACGCCCCTAATCTAGCGTTTGCGCCAACATCTCCAAAACGCGGGTCTTCCGACTCCCTAAGCCTAGTGATGACAAAGGGTTACCCGGCCGCGGTCCGGAAGGAGGCCACCAGGTCGCGTTGGAGGGCGCGCCACGGCCCCCCCGCCCCCCCCATCCGCTTCTGATTCACTTCGAGCTCGATTCCCAGGTAGCGCGATTCCCCAAAAGTCCGGCGCAGATGCGTGACGAGCCCGTCGGCGGTGCCGCGATAGGGCGCGTTGCGCGCCACGACCAGATCGGGTCGCAGGCGCAGCAGCGCCGCGCGCCACCGCGCGCAGAACGCAGCCTCGCCGCGCCGCGCAGGGTCGTAGAGGAGCCCGACATCCATCCGCCGCACCTCGCCATCCAGCACCGGCGTGAAGGAGTGGGACGAGAGATGCAGCACGCTCCGCCGCGCGCGCACCGCGGACTCCACCGCCGCGCGATAGGGAAGGTAGTGGCGCGCGATCAGGCGCGTCTTCGCCGCGGCATCCAGGTCGCGGGTGAATTCGCTGAAGAGGCGCGGGTGGCCGGGGGAGCGGTTCAGCTCCACCAGCAGCCGTGTGGTCGTCGAAAAGAGGAGCGGCGCGCGGAACCGTCGCGCCAGCTCCAGCGCGCCGGGGTCCCATCCGCGGTGGCTCGACAGCACCGCCCCCCGCCCCCGAAAGAGCGATCGATACGCGGCGGGCACGCGGAAGCCGCCGTGCTCGCAGGTGACGATCAGGTCACGCTTCAAACATGCGGCCTTCCTGCAGGCAGTCGCAAAGGCGGCGGTAGATCTCCGCCTGCGGGCGACCCGCTTCCATCGACCGCAGGATCCGCCGGGCCAGCGGGCCCTTCTCGAGGATATGAAGGAGGGGGGCGGGGGCCGCGGGCAGGAGCGCGCGTTGGATCCGTCGCCAGACCTCGCCGGCGCTGCAGGGGGCGCTCAGGCCGAAGAGGCGGAGGTAGGCGAGGTCGTCGATGCGCGCCTCGTCGGCGTCATGGGTCGTCGCGCGGAGGAGCGCGGCCAGCGGCGCGACGGGCCACTTCTGCTGCTCGCGCAGCGTCGCATGGCGCTCGTCGCAGAGCGCGCGCAGCGTCGCCACGGCGAGGTCCAGGATGGCGAGATCGGCGGCGGGGCACTCCTGCACGTCGAGGACGCGGATCTCGATGGTGTCGCGGTCGAACCGCGCGATGGCCCCTCGCGCGTTGAGCCATTCGTCCTGGAGCACGCCCTCCGGATCGAGGGGCGCGATGTCGCGATACATCCGCTCGAGGATTTCCGTTTCGTAGGCGGCGCGGGTGAAGACCGGCTCCGGCACGACGTCGCCGGTCACCGAAGGGATGCGCGCGCAGTTGCCGCGGTAGGCGTCGAGGCGGCTGTCGAGGGCGCCGGAGGGTCTGCCCTCCACGAGGGGGGAGGAGGCGGCCAGCGCGGGAAGCAGCGGCAGGAGGAGGCGGATCGCGGCGTGGAGGCGGCCGAACTCGTCGTCGCCGGAGAACGGCAGGTTGAGATGCGTGCTCTGGAGGTTGGACCATCCGTGGCCCCGGCAGCCGAAGATGCGATGGAAGGCGTCGTAGACCGTGCTGTGCACGTGGGGCCAGAGGCGCATCTCCTTGTCCGGGTCCATGGTCGGGTGCATGGCCGTGGGCATGAGCCTGCCGCCCATGGGCGCGAGGATCGCGTTGATTGCTCCCACGTGCTCCTGGAACAGCGCCGCCAGCCCGTCGAGGGAGGGGGCGGGGCCGTTCGTCTTCAATTCGAGGACATGGAGCACCAATTCGTTGGACCAGCTGAGCGGCCCCCGCTCGACCTCCGACTCGATCCGACCCGCAACCTCGGCGAGCACGCGGTCGGTGATCGGCAGGACGGCGAGCGTCGATGCGTCGACGATCATGTACTCCAACTCGACGCCGAAGGCCTGGAAGAGGCGCAGCGCGCTCATGCGGGATAAGGCCCGCGCTTGGCCCGGTCGAGCCGATGGAGGAACCCGACCATGATGCGCCAGTAGAGCTCGTCCTTCAGATAGGCGTCCTCGCAGCCGGCGTCGATGCTCGGGTTGTCGTTCACTTCGATGACATAGATCTTCTTGCCCACCTGCTTCAGATCGACGCCGTAGAGGCCGTCGCCGATGAGGCGCGCGGAGCGCAGGGCGGTGCGCACCACCGCCCGGGGCGCCGCCTCGATGGGCATCGTCTCCACGCGGCCGTGCCGGCTCTTGTCGTCGCGCTGCCAGTTGATGATCTGCCAGTGCTCCGCCGCCATGTGGTACTTGCAGACGTAGAGAGGCTGGCCGTCGAAGACGCCGACGCGCCAGTCGAAGGTCGTGGGCAGGAACTCCTGCGCGACGAAGAGGTCGGAGGCGTCGAGGAACTGCTCCGCCGCCGTCGCGAGAGCGGTCTCGTCGGCCACTTTGACGACCCCCTGGGAGGAGGAGCTGTCCGGGCGCTTGAGGATGCAGGGAAACCCGAGCGCTCCCGGGATCTCGGAGAGGTTGTCCCTGTGCGCGACGAGGGTTTTTGGGATGGGGACGTTCTGGCGGCCCAGGACCTCGGCGAGGTAGACCTTGTTCGTGCAGCGCACGATCGACTCGGGGTCGTCGATCACCACCAGCCCTTCCGCCGCGCCGCGCTGGGCGAACCGGTAGGTGTGGTGGTTCACGGCGGTGGTCTCGCGCAGGAAGAGCGCGTCGTACTCGCCCACCCGCCCGTAATCGTCCTTGCCGATCAGTTCGGCGCGGATCCCGAGCGACCCGGCCGCCTTCAGGAACTTCGCGAGCGCCTTGGCGTCGCTCGGCGGCTCCGGCTCCTCCCCGTTGACCAGGATGGCCATGTCGTAGCGCGCTCCGGCGCGCCGGGAGGAGCGGTGGCTGCGCTTGGCGAAGTACTCCTGCGCGAACTCGACGATGTAGGGGCGGTGGGTCTGCGGCACTTCGTTGGCGGAGATCGGGCTCACGTTCTGGAGCACCCAGTCGTCCTGCCGGACGAACTGCGCGCGCAGGAGCGGCGCCTGGAACTGGTTGAAGAGGCGGAGGGCGAGCCGGTCGTACCGCTTCGCCAGGTTGCGCCCGAAGTAGATGCTCAAGGCGAACTGATTCGATTGCAGATGGGAGAGATCGCGCTGGATCAGCTCGTCCAGGTCGTCTGCCGCGAAGCGGATGATGGTCTGCGACTTGAGGTCCTGGATGGTCGTGATGCCGGGCATCACCTTGTGCCCGCGCGCGGTGGCGAGAAGCGAGACGTAGTAGCCCAGCGTCTGGTAGGCGTAGGACCGGCAGAGGTTGAAGACCTTGGTCCCCCGCAGGCCGCTGTACTTGGGATCGGTGAGGTAGGAACGCGCGCCCACCACTTCCACGCCCGGGATGTTGAAGGGCCAGTTGTTGCGCGTGTTGACGACGATCAGGACCGACATCTCATTCCTTCCGCTTGGCACGCTGGCGCGGCTCGAGGAGGACCAGGTTGGCGTCGTAGGTGAAGTTCCCGAGCAGGATCGAGCAGACGAGCCGGTCGATCTGGACCTCGTAGAAAGGCGAGTTCGCGATCGGGTTGGACTGGAGCGGGTCCGCCACGGAGACGAGGCGCCGCAGCCGGTTGTAGCCGTGGAGGACCACGAAGTGGCCCGACGGCTCCCCGCGCAGATCGTCGGGCGAGTTGTCGCTGCCGATCTCTCTCGCGCAGCGGTAGAGATAGGTCGCGCTGAGCCCGGTGAGGATGGGCACCCCGCGGTTGAGCGTGGCGCGCAGGAGCGCACGGGACAAGTCCTCGAAGCGCAGCCGGCCCCCTTCCTCGAGGAATTCGATGTAGGCCTTCGAGGCGACATGCAGCTTCGAATCGTCCTTGTGCTTCATCTGCGCCCGAAGGCGCTCCTTCACGTCCGGCCCCTTGCGCACGAACCAGGTCGGATCGAACATCTGGAGGTTGTAGGTGTAGATGGTCGCCTTGTAGCCCCGGCGCAGGGCGTGGAGCGCGAGGTAGACGCCCAAGGTGCCCCCGCCCTCCAGCTGGGGGGCTTGCGCCACGACGTCGGCCAGATCGATCTCGTCGCCGTAGTAGCGATAGACCGCGTGCAGGCAGGTGGGGCCGCAGGTGACATCGTCGGGCTGCGTCTGCATCTCGAACTGAAGACGGGGCCCCATGGGCGCGCATTATGAACGGAGCGCACCCCCGCGTCCCGCAAGCGCCGCGTCGAGCTCGCCCAACCCTTCGATCCATTCCACGCTTGCCGGGAGGGGATCGCCGCCGAGGGCCCAGGCCTCCACCTGAGGGGGAAGCATCCGCTCGGCGCCGCCGGGCGCGCCCGGAAAGAGGGCGATCGCGGCGCCGGTGGCCACCGCCGCCTCCCCCAACGCGTCCGCGCCGGCATCCGAGCCGATCGGCAGCGGGACCAGCCCGCGCGCCCGCGCCAGGAGCGCCGGTAGCGCGAGCTCGCCGGGGAACGACTCGACGAGGAGGATGGGGCGCCCTGCGCCGTGCGGCAAGAGACGCTGGCGTGCGAGGGCGTGCACCCGCACCCAGTACCGGACGAGGGAGAGGGGGGCGGGGGAGAGGCGGGATGAGGCCGCATCGAGGAGGGGACCGAGCAGATCGAGGACGAGCCGGCGCGGCGGGAGTGCGGCCGCCGCCTCGGCGATGCCATCCTCCACCACGTGTGCGTCCAGGCTTGACCCCGCGGCGAGGATGCGGTCCATGGGCAGGGCCCCGCCGGACTCGGCAAGGACGCGGGAAGCGAGGAGCGCTTCGAGCCGCGGTCGGGAGAGCGTGTGGATGTCCCCGATCGAGTGGCCCTGCTCGCACGCCTGCTTGAGGAGGCGGAGTCGATCCACCTCCTCGCGCCGGTACAGACGGCGTCCCCGCGGGTCCCTTTCGGGCACGAGAACCTGGTATCTCCTCTCCCAAGCCCTTATGGTTTCAATGGATACGCCGGAGCGGCGCGAGACCAGGCCGATGCGGAGGAGTGCCCGGAAGGTCATGCCCTTTCCGGAGCGTAGCCGTGTGTACTGGTCATGTCCAGTACAAACGGGGCGCGCACGGGGGCGTCCTGGGATGGGCCCCGGCGGGCATCAGGGCAGAGGCGAGGGGAGGGAGTCGGGCAGCAGCAAGGGCATGCAGTCGGGCAATCGGAACAGGATGAGAGGAACAGGATGAGGTATGGGTAAGGCGAACAGGAGCAGGGAGGAGCCGTGAGAGTCACCGTCGTCGGAGGTTCGGGTTTCATCGGAAGCAAGCTGGTCGCCGCGCTCCGGCAGCGTGGGGACGAGGTCACGGTCACGGGGCGCAGCGCGGTCACCCTGGCGAAGCGGTTCGGGGAGGGGGTGGGTCGTGTGGAGTGGGATCCGGTCCAGGGACCTCCTCCCGCGGAGGCGTTGGAGGGGTGCGACGGCGTCATCAACCTGGCCGGCGAGTCGGTGGCGAGCGGGCGCTGGACGAAGGCGCGCCGGGAGCGGATCCGCGCAAGCCGCGTCGAAGGCACGCGCCACCTGGTCGCCGCGCTGGCCGCCGCGAGCGACAAGCCCAAGGTGCTCGTGAACGCCTCGGCCATCGGCTACTACGGCGATGCGGCGCACAGGGCGCTCCACGAAACCTCCGCCAACGCTTCCGACTTCCTCGCCGAGGTCTGCGCAGCGTGGGAGGGGGAGGCGTCCAAGGCGCGGGCGGCGGGCGTGCGGACGGCGATCGCGCGCTTCGGCGTGGTGCTCGGGCGCGAGGGCGGGGCCTACCCGCTCATGAGCCGCCCGTTCCGCCTCTTCGTGGGAGGCCCGATCGGCCTGGGCCGCCGCTGGATCTCCTGGATCCATCTCGACGACGTGGTGGGTCTCCTCCTCCATCTCCTCGACACGCCCACCGCGGACGGCGTGTTCAACGGCACCGCCCCGCAGCCGGTCTCCAACGCGGAGTTCACCAAGGAGCTCGCCGCGGCGCTCAAGCGGCCCGCTCTCTTCCCGGTTCCGCCGCTGGCCCTGAAGCTGCTCCTGGGCGGATTCGCGGCGGTGGTCCTCTCCAGTCAACGCGTCCTCCCGATGCGGACCCTCGCCTCGGGCTATGCGTTCCGGTACCCGACGCTCAGGGGCGCGCTCGAGGGGTTGCGGTAGGCCGACCGCCCAGCTTGCCTGGCTTGCCCTCCTCGAGCCGGCAGCGCCACGAGTTGCACTCCCTTTAGCGCTCGAAGGTGGGTGGCCGCTCCATGCCGGCGGGGTTGCTGCTCCTGGTCTTCCTTCCGGCGCCGTGCCCAGCCGGCGAAGTGGAGGATCCGGCGAAGGAGCGCGCGGGATGGGACGATCCGGCGCGCAAGGAGGCGGCCGCCGGCTCGCAGATCTCGGGGGGAAGGCGGACTCTGCCGCCCTGGCATCCCTCGCGCGGCCCGGCGAAAACGGTCCGCCGGCATCGGTGAGGTGGAGGGAGGGCGTCTCGAAGGGGAGGGTGCCGGCCTCTGACCGCCCCGGCGAGCCGGAGCGAGCGGATCCGGGGGGCCTGCGGGCTAGGCCAGCGAGCGGAGGATGGCGTCGCGCACGGCGGCCATCGGGCGCGGTGCGTCGCCGTCGCCGAGGAGGAGCGGGCCGTCGCCGGGGTCGGCGGGAAGGCGGCCGTGCGAACCCTTCACCAGGGCGGGGTCGAGAGGGACGACACGGAAGGTCGTCCGGAAGCCGAGTTTTCTGCGCGCCATCGTCCAGGCCATCGAGAGCTTGGACACCCGTGGGTCGAGGAAGAGTTCGCACGGGTCGTAGCCGGGCTTTCGGTGGATGTCGACGGTGCGCGCGAAATCGGGGGCCTTGGAGTCGTCGAGCCAGTAGGGATAGGCGAACCAGCAGTCGGGCGCCGCGAGGGCGACCAACTCGCCGGATCGAGCGTGGTCGAGCCCCGCGTCGCGTTTGTCGAGGAGGCGGTCGCATCCGTCGAGCCGCTCCAGCACCTCGCGCGCCGCCGCACGATCGGCCGGATCGCGCACGTAGACATGCGCCAGTTGGTGGTCGCAAACCGCGAAGGCGCGCGACCGGAACGGGTCGAGCAGCTCGCCGGTGGCGTTTTCCTGCACCGCGAGGAGCCCCGCCTCGCGCAGCGCCCGGTTGGGCAGCGCGGCCCGCGCCACCTTCGTGATGCCGTACTCCGAGACGACCAGCGCCTTGCGCCCCGCCGCCGCATCCAGGATGCGTCCCGCCTCCTTGTCCACGAACCGCACCTGCTCCGAGATGCGCGGGTCGTCGGGGCCGAACCGCTGCAGGTCGTAGTCGAGATGCGGCAGATAGACGAGGCAGAGGTCGGGGTCGTGGCGCGCGAGGGTGGCGATGGCCGCGTCCGCGATCCAGCGCGTGGAGTCCCCCCCCGCCCCCGGCCCCCAGAATCGAAACAGCGGAAACGTGCCGAATTCGCGCTGCAGATCGCGCCCCAATTCCGGCGGCGTCGCATAGACATCGGGCCCCTTGCGCCCGTCGGCGAAGTAGGCGGGCCGCGGCGTGAGCGTCACCTCGGCGCTCGTGGCCATGTTGAACCACCAGAAAAGCACCGCCGTCCGCGCGCGCGCCTCCTCCCACGGCATGCGTCCGGTGACCAGACGGTTGGATTGGCGCCAGAAGAGCACTTCGTTGAGATCGCGCTGGTACCAGCCGTTGGCGACGATGCCATGGTCGCGCGGCGCCGTGCCGGTGAGCATCGTCGCCTGGCTCGTGCAGGTGACCGCGGGCAGGGGAGGCGTGAGGGGGGCCGGGGGCCCGAGCGCGCGCAGGCGGGGCGCGTGGGCCAGCAGCCGCGGGGTCAAACCCACGATGTCGAGGACGATCGACTTCCCCACGCGGTCAGCTTAGCAGGGGGCTTTGCGCGGGAGCCGCGCCGGTCTTATGCTGGGGGCACGGAGGTCCAAATGCACGGAAAGTTGCGGGAGATCCTGGGCGACAAGGGCGGCGCGCTGCTCGACCACGTATGCAAGACGATCCCCAAGGAGAGCCTGCACCTGCCCGGGCCGGACCACCTCGACCGCTGTTTTTTGGCCACCGACAGGAAACCCGCGGTGCTGCGCAACCTCCAGACGATGCTCGGCCACGGGCGGCTGGGGGGGACCGGCTATCTGTCGATCCTCCCGGTGGACCAGGGGATCGAGCATTCGGCGGGAGCCTCCTTCGCGCCCAATCCGATCTACTTCGATCCGGAAAACATCGTGAAGCTCGCCCTGGAGGGGGGCTGCAACGCGGTGGCGACCACCCTGGGGACGCTGGGGACGGTGGCGCGGCGCTACGCGCACAAGATCCCGTTCATCCTCAAGTTCAACCACAACGAGTTCCTGAGCTTCCCCAACAGCTACGACCAGGTCGCGTTCGCGAGCATCGACCAGGCGTTCGACCAGGGCTGCGTCGGCGTGGGTGCGACCATCTACTGGGGCTCCGACGAGTCGACGCGGCAGCTGCAGGAAGTGGCGCAGGCGTTCGCCCACGCCCACGAGTTGGGGATGTTCACGGTGCTCTGGTGCTACCTGCGCAACAGCGGATTCAAGAAGGACGGTGTCGACTACTCCGTCGCCGCCGACCTGACCGGCCAGGCGAACCACCTCGGGGTGACGATCGAGGCGGACATCATCAAGCAGAAGCTGCCCGAGAACAACGGCGGGTACAAGGCGCTCGCGTTCGGCAAGACCCACGACAAGGTCTACAGCCAGCTCAGCTCCGAGCACCCGATCGACCTTTGCCGCTACCAGGTGGCGAACTGCTACATGGGGCGCATCGGCCTCATCAATTCGGGCGGCGCCTCGGGCAAGAACGACCTCCAGGACGCCGCGGTGACCGCCGTGATCAACAAGCGCGCCGGCGGCATGGGGCTCATCTCCGGCCGCAAGGCGTTCCAAAAGCCCATGAAGGACGGCATCGCGCTCCTCAACACCATCCAAGACATCTACCTCTCCCCCGAAGTATCCGTAGCCTGACCCTGAGCCGATCCCGTCGTCGTAAACCGCTACAAACCAAGGGTTTGTGACGGTTCGCTGCGGCGCCGCAGGCGCAGGAGGCTGGCGTGCAAGGGCTTGACGTCACCCAGGCGCCAAGCCCCGTTGCGGCGTCTCGCAGGGCCCGGCACTGCGGCAGAGCCGCCGCAGGCCGGTGCCACAAGTCGTTGTCCTGAGAGCAGTTACGCGCGCCGAGCGTCAGACCCTGAGGACTACCGCGGCGGACGTGTCGCCGGCGGCGCAGCCGGCGAAGAGGACGTGGCCGCCGCCGAGGAGGCGCGCCTCCTCGATCGCTTCGGCGATGAGGCGGGCGCCGGTGGGGCCCTGGGGGTGGCCGTAGATGAGCGACGACCCGTAGTTGTTGAACGATTCGGCGGCGATGCCCATCTCCCGCGCGAAATAGAGATCGTTCACGGCGAACGGGTTGTGGGTCTTGATCACCTTGCAGTCCTTCACAGCAATCCCCGCGGCGTCGAGGGCGCGCTTGGCGGCCGGCACCACGGCCTTCGCCATGTAGCCCTTCTCGACCCGTGCGACCCCGTACGACAGCACCTGCACCGGCTGCCCGTCGCGGCTCCACGCCTGGGCCCGCTCCTTCGAGCAGACCACGAGCCCCGCGCACCCGTCGGCGGGATAGGTCTGCGTCCCGAAGGTGATCGTCCCGTTGGGCAGAACGGGATTGAGCTTGGCGAGGCCCTCCTTCGTCGTGGGAAAGATGCCCTCGTCCGCCTCCACCGTCGCGACCACCTTCTTGCCCGACGGATTGATCTCGTAGGGCGCGACGAGCACCCGCTTGTGAAATCCGCTCTCCAGCGCGTTCTTGTACTGCGCGTGGCGGTGCAGCGTGAGCGCATCCTGCTCCTCGCGCTTGAACGCGGCCTGCGCCGCGACGTTCTCCGCGGTCTGGATCATGGAATTCTTCGCCCAGGGATCGTGGCTGAAGTTGTCCCAGACCCAATCCTCCGCCGCGCCCTTGCCGCCGGGGCCGCCCGGATCGGGGTAGTAGAGATGCGCGCCGTTGCTGCACTTGTCGGCCACCGCCACGAGCATGGCCCGCGCGCCGCCGCACTCCACCGCCTGCGCCGCGTGGGCGAGGGCTGCTGCCGATGTGGCGCACGCCTGGCTGATCATCGCGCCGGTGAGCCCGGGCGCCCCGATGAGCCCGGCGAACCAGGGGCCGGCATAGAAGATCTGCCGCGCGGGGACCGTCCACCCGTAGACGAGGGAATCCAGCTCTGCCGCGGCGATGCCGCGCTGCTCGAGCGCCTTCCGCGTCACGTCGGCTGCCAAGTGCACCGGGTGCAACCCGGCGAACTTGCCCTGCCACTTGCAGAACGGGGAGGACCAATAGCCGCCGGCGGGGAGATACGCGCTCTGGAATCGCATGATCGCGATCCTAACACGCGAGGCAACGCGCCCTTCCGGCGGGGAAAGCCGCGGAAATGCAGTCGCGCCGGCCGGCCCGTCGGTAGATTGGTGGACATGAAACGAACGCTCCTCGTGCTGGCGATGCTGGGGTCGGGGGCGGGGTTCGCCGCGGACTCCCCCGCCCCCCGTCACCGCGTCCTCGTGGAACTCTTCACCTCCCAGGGGTGAAACTCCTGCCCCCCCGCCGAGAAGTTTCTCGGCGCCCTCGCCACGCCGGAGTTCCTCGAGAAGGCCCTCGTGCTCTCCTGGCACGTCGACTACTGGGATTACCTGGGCTGGAAGGATCCGTTTGGGTCCAAGGCGCACACGGAGCGGCAGAAGCGTTACGTGAAGGCGCTCGGGTTGCGCGGCCTCGTGACGCCGCAACTCTTCGCCGGCAATGCGCCGGTCGCGGCGCGCGCGCTGAAGGAGGCGGTCGAGAAGGGCGCCGAGGCGCCCGCGCTGTTCGCCCTCGAGGTGCAGGCGAAGCTGGAAGAGACAGCGGTGCGCGCCTCGGCGAAGCTCACCCGCGCAGGCGATGCGGCGACGGCCGGGAAGGGCGCGGGGGTGTTCGCGCTGCTCGTGCGACGCTCTGCCACGACCGCGCCGGACGCGGGCGAGAACCGCGGCGCGACGCTGGTGGAGCACTTCGTGGTCCTCGCGGCGGGCGCCGTCACGCCGCTGGAGCAGGCGCTGGAGAAGGGGGTGCAGGCGGAATTCCCGGGGCCCGCGGGCGCCGCCGCCGCCGATCTCCTCGTCGCGTTCCTCGTCGAGGAGGGCGAGTCGATGAAGACCCTGGAGTGCGCTTGGGCGCCGGTCCGCTAGGGACCGAGGACGTAATCGACGTAGCCGATCATCATCTCTTCCCAGGTCTGCTCGCCGAACCGCACCTCGAGAGAGAGATCGGGGTTGGCGGGGTTGCCCTCGCTGTTGTCGTAGACCGCCGTCGCGCGGAGAAGCGCCCCGCCCGGCACGGGCAGCTCCTCGCGCAGCTGGTAGTAGAGCTGCCAGTTGAAATCGTAGCGCGGCACGTCGAGCAGGAGGCGTTGCGTGCCGTCCGGCAGCATCAACTCGTAGCGGAACGACTTCCCGCGCACGTGCGTGTGGGGCATGAACCCGAGCAGGCGCACCGGCACCGGCACCGGCAGGTGCGCGACGACGGGAAAATCCGCCGCGCCCGGCGGGATCTTGAAGCGCACATCGAACGCGGCGGTGGTGTGCACCTCGTGGCGCGGCGGCTCCTTCGCGAAGATGAGGCCGAGCCGCGTGCGGTCGGTCACCTCCTTGCCCTGCGCGGTGTAGTGGATCTGGAAGAGGAGCATCGCGCCGGCCGGCAGCTTCTTGGCGTAGCCGTCGGGGAGCACCAGCGCGTTCTGCCCCGGCACCATGCCGGCGAAATAGCCGGACAACCCGTCGCGGTCGGCTGGGCGCCGCTGGTGGAGCGCGTGGCCCGCGGGGTAGCGCAGGAACACCAGCGCGTGGTGCACCGCCTCGGGCGCCGTCGGGCGCACCTCCAGCGCTCTCACCCAGCGGTCCTCGTCCAATTCGGTCGGCACGATCGCGAGGTGGTAGCGGATCGCGCCCTCCGCCGGCACGCGGAACGGCGCGGGCAGTTCGAAAACCGCGTCGGGCTCGCCGATCGCCCAGCCCTTCGGGAACGCCACCGGCCGCGGCGCGTCCTCGGGCTCGCCCTCGGGGCAGCCGGCCGCGATCCAGGCGAGGAGGTCTTCGCGCTCGCGCTCGGTCAGTCCGCGGTCGTTCGCCATGGGCAGGCTCCCGGGCCCCGCGAACCAGGGCGGCATCGCGCCGCGCTGCACCTCGCGGCGCACCGTCGCCGCACGCGACTTCACATCCTCGAGCGTGGCTAGCACGAACGGTCCGCCCTGGCCCTCGCGGTGGCACTCCGCGCAACGCGCCTGCACGATGCGCGAGACCCGTCCGTGCCAGGTGACGGGGGGGGAGGGGGGCGGGGCGGGGGGCGCCTCGAGGACGCACCCGGGCGCGGACGTGGCGCGCACCTCGGCGTCGCGGCCGGACAGGACCGCGTCGAGCGCATCGCGCAGGTAGTGGCGCCGCGGTGCCTCGAGGACGTAGCCGAGCCCGACCTGGTCGTCGATCGCCCCGCGATAGCGGAGCGTGCGCGCCTCGTCGAGCAGGAAACAATCGGTCGTGCTCGTGGCGCCGAGGGCGCGCGCGGCCTCGGCGGGTTTGGCGACCGCGAAGAGGACGCCGCGCGCGCCGTACTCCTCGGCGAACCGCGCCAGCTTGGGGGCGATCTTGCGGGCGATGGGGCAGTCCGGGCTTTCGAGGGAGATCACGACGATGCCCCGCGCGAGGGCGGAGAGCTTCCCACCATCCACGAGGAGGCACTCCGCGATCCGTTCGCCCACGCGGTGCGCCGCCGGATCGATCGGCCGCGGCCCCTCGGCGGCGCGGGCGAGGAGCGCGAGCAGGAGCAGGGTGGCCGGAAGGAGGGAACGCATGGTCAATAGATCCCCATCTTGAGGCAGAAGACGCTCCCGCCCGATTTCAGGAACTCCCCGGTCTCCACCTCGACAACCCGATATCCGTGCCGCAGCAGAGCAGCGACGGTGCGCTCCGCGCCGCGCTGGAGGAGGACGAACCCCCCCTCGAAGGCGGCGGCGTTGCAGGCGAAGGAGCCCACCGCCTCGTGTTCGTCCACCTCCACGATCCGGTCGAAGAGCGCCGCCACGAGCTCCCGCCCCTCCGGCGCGAGCGCGGGGGGATGGAGCAGGACGGTGGTTTCGTCGACGGGGCAGAAGCAGGTGTCGAGGTGGTAGAAGCGCGGCGAAACGAGATCGAGGGTGAGCACCGGCACGCCGAACCGCTCCGCCAACGGCGCGTAGGCGGCCCGCGCCGTGCGGCCCCCGCACCCCCCCCAGATCAGCCTGCGGCCGGGATGCCAGACCGCATCGCCGCACCCCTCGAACGGGACGCCGGGGCCGACGGCATCCTCCACCGCGTAGCCCCGCGCGGCGAACCAGGCGGCGAAGGCGGGCACTTCACGCCGGCGCGAAGCGTGCGTCATGTGGGAGAGGACGCAGACCCGCGCACCCGTCGCGTCGAGGCCGGGAAACGTCTGGTTGGCGCAAAACACCATGTCCTCGCATCCTGGCGTGGGGGGGATGCGGTGGACGGCGAGGCCGCACCGTGCGAACGCGTCGGCGAGCGCATCCCATTGGCGCCGCGCTTCGGCGCGGTCGACGCGCCCTTGCTGGCGCTCCATGAAAGGGTTCTTCACGTCGACGACGTCGTAGGCGTCGGGGGGGCAGAGGAGCACGGCGCGCGGCGCGGGCATGGGGGGGAGCGCGTCGCGGGAGAAGCTGCGCGGGAGCGCGGCGCGCGAGGAGAAGACCCGACTCAACGCCGCTTGAGCCCCAGATACCAGCCGAGGGTGAGCGAGGCCGCCGACGGGAGTTTGTGCTTCACGACGGCGCTCAACCCGGATTCGGAGGAGGAGACGTTGAGGACGAAGTTGCGGAGGCCGTCGGCCAGGCGGCCCCAGTCCATGGTGAGGATGCCTTTGTAGGCGAGCACCTGCACGATGACGAATGCGGCGGCGACGAAAACCATCGAGATCTTGAAGACCGCGCGCGTTGCGATGCCGAGGGCGATGCCGATGAGCATCGCGATACCGCCCTCGGTGAGGTAGGGGAGGATGACGCGCGCCGCCTCCGGGGGCTGGTCGCCGGTTCCGGTGGGCGCGGGCCGCGGAGTGTTCTGGGGCAGGATGGCGCTGCCGCCCTGGGGTACCGCGGCGGGCGGCGGCGCGGGGGCGGGACCGCCCAGGTGCATGCGCAAGGCGACGGTGCCCGCCACGACGAGCAGGAGCACGACGATGAGCCGGCGCCGCCAGCGCATCGGGGCGGGGGGTTCCTGCGCCATCCGGGCAGCCTATCATGGGGTGCGTGAGGGCGCTCATCGACGGGCACAATGCGATCCACGCGCTGCGGCTCAAGGCGAGCAAGCACGAGGAGTTGCGCCGCGAGCTGGCGCGGCGGGTCCTTGCGGTGGACCCGGATGCGACGATCTACTTCGACGCGAAGCACGCCGGGCCGTTGCCGTTCGACAGCGCGCGCGAGGGCGGCGTGCGGGTCGTCTACTGCCGCCACCGCGATGCCGATGACGAGATCCTGGATGCGGTGCGCGACGCGGAGCGCCCGCGGGAGCTGCTCGTCGTGACGAACGACCGCGAGGTGAAGGGCCGCGCGGCGCAGCTCGGCGCGCGGGTGTCGGGGGTCGCGGATTTCTTCGAGCGGCCGGCGCCGAAGAAGCGCGGGGAGGGGGGCGGGGGCGGCTATTCCCCCGCGGACTTCGGGCTCCCCGACGAAATCGACACCGACGATCCCGGATGGCGCTAGGGCCGTCGATTGCGCGCGACGTGCGCCGTCCCGATGTGAGACGGTCCGCACCGGAATCGTTTGCCCCGCAGCCAATGCGTTGATGCAACTGTTGGATCACGGGGCTAGGATCGTGCGCTACGGTATGGAGCACGGCGCACGATCGGGTGCGAGCGCATTCATCCTGGAAGGATCTGTACAGATGCGGACTGTTCTCTTGGCCGGGGTCATGATGCTGGCGCTGGGCGCTCTGGCGCTGCCGGCGGCCGCGGACCCGCTCACGGTGGACGGGGGCTGGCACGAGTTCTTCTTCGGGGAGGAGGGCAGCGCACTCTTCCCGGAATACACCTTCACGCTGCCCGGCTTGGGGCTCTTGACGGTCACCGACGCGTTCCTCTCGGGCGACCAGTTCGCCATCACGAACTTCGGTGGCGCGCTCGGCGACACGCCGCCTCCGGGATCCGTGGGGGACCAAATCGGCTCCGATTACGATGGGGCGGCTGCGGACCCGCGCTGGAGCACGGGGAGTTTCCTGCTCGGACCCGGTTCCTACAGCATCGGCGGTTTCGCGTTGCTCTCCCCGTTCGAAGGTGGGGGCGCGGCGATGCGCGTCGACACGGTCCGCGACCAGCGGATCGATCCCGCACCCGAACCCGCGACGATGCTGCTGCTCGCGGGGGCGATCGCCGGCTACGGCATCCGCCGGCGGCGGCGCCGCGCTGTCTGAAGGAAGGCCGGGTGACGTCGGATCGGTCGAGCGTCGCGACCGATCCGACGCCCGGCCCGCGCTACTTCCAGCGGCGGAAGGGGTGGCGTGAGAGGTGGGCCACGCGGTAACGCGGATCCGCGGAGACCTCCTCGCCGATCCAGGGCGGCATCCGCACTTCGGAGTCTTCCGAAGGGAGCTCCACCTCGGCGGTGATCAGGCCCTCGTTCTCCCCGTGGAAGACATCCACCTCCCAGGCTCGGCCGGCATGCTGCAACGTGTGGCGCGTCTTCTCGATGACGAGGGGGCAGAGCGTGGCGAGCATCTCCTCGGCGTCCGCCAGCGGGATGGGGTACTCGAACTCGGCGCGGGTCAGACCGGTTTGCGCTCCCTTGACGCAGAGGGTGGCACGGTCCCCCTCGACGCGGACCCGGACCGAGCAGCGCGCCTCGGCCAGGAGATAGCCCTGGCGCTGGAGCACCCCGGTTCCCGGGGGCGTGAGTCCGCCCTTCACGAGGAACTTGCGCTCGATCTCCCGCGGCACCGAGTCAGGATACTCCGCCCCCCGACTGCGCCGCCACCGGCGCGCGTCGCCGGCCGAACCTCTTGCCAGCGAGCAGGTTACACCCACCCGAGGACCGACCCTGAGGCGTTCAGGCGGGGCGGATTTCGTGCGGGAGGGCGTCGGCGGGGGGGGGAGGCTCGGCGGGGACGTAGGCGTTGAGCGCGTCGATGAGTTGGCGGAGGCGCGCGGTGTCGCGGCGGTTGAAGCGGAGGAGGAGGCGCGCAAGCTCCGCGTGCTCGCCCATCTCCTCGGGGAGCGCCGGGCCGGTCTCGATGCGACCGCCGGCCAGGATGTCATGAAACGACCCGTTGAGTCCGTCCAGCTGCTCGGGCGTCGGGGCCCGGCGGAGGCGGATGGCGAGCAATTCGCCGACGTAGCGGCTCGAGTGGTAGTTGGCATAGAAGCGCAGGAGTTCGCGCGCCGCCTCCTCGATGTCGTCGGTGACTTTGAAGAGGTTCATGTCCGCCGCGTGGATCATCCCCTGCGCACGCAAGTGCGTATCGACGTACTCTTGCCAGTCGCGCCAATAGCTCCCCCCGGGGGCGTCCACGAAGACGATCGGAATCATCTCGCTCTTGCCGGTCTGCACCAGGGTGAGCGCCTCGAACCCCTCGTCGTGGGTGCCAAAGCCGCCCGGGAAGAGCGCCACCGCGTGCGCCTGCCGGATGAACATGAGCTTGCGCGTGAAGAAGTAGCGGAAATTGATGAGCTTTCGGTCCCCCGCGATGACCTTGTTGGCGGCCTGCTCGAAGGGCAGCCGGATGTTGACGCCGAAAGAGCGCTCGCGCCCCGCCCCCCCCTGCGCCGCCCCCATGATCCCGTCCCCGCCCCCGGTGATCACCATCCACCCGGCGCGGGTGATGCGCTCGGCGAACTCGCGTGCCTGCTTCCAGGCAGCCGCCTCGGGCGGCGTGCGGGCGCTCCCGAAAATCGCCACCTTCCGCACCTTCTCGAAGGGGCCGAACACGTGGAACGCGTGGCGCAACTCCTTCAAGGCGCTATTGAGCAGCTTCAGATCGCCGCGAGGAAGCTTGTCGCGCACGAGGCGGATGGTGGTGAGGACCAGCTCCCGCACGAAGTCGACCCCGGCGATCTCGCCGTAGGCTTCCTGGGCCTTCACGACGAGGGCGTCCACCAGGGGATCGAGCTCGGGGTGGTCCAAGTGATAGCGATGCGCCGGCGGTCGTGCCATCGGCGACAGGGTAACCGGGGGCGGGGGCGCGCGCCGCATCCCCGCGGGGCTCCGTCGCCCGAGGCGCCCTTGGGCCGCAGCCTCGCGTATACTGGCCCGGTCCCGACCACTTCCGAAAGGGTGCGACGTTGCGGAATCTCCTCTTGCTGCTCGCCGGCGCGGCCGCTGGCGGGCTCCTCACCTACACCATCGTCTCGGGAAAGGAACCCTCCACTTCGCGCGCGCGCAGCGCCACCGCGGGAGCCGCCGGGGAGACGGTCGTCGTCACGCGCGACGACAACAGCGCGGAACTCCAGGCGGAGATCGACCGGCTCAAGGCGCTCCTGGCCGAGCGCCCCGAGCCCCCGGTCAACCCTTGGCCGAACGACACCACCGAGGCGGTCGATGCGCTCCTCCAGACCGCCTACGCCGACGCGAACATCGATATGCTGCTGGAGGCGCTGCGTCGCCTGCTCCGCATGGGCGAGCGCGGCTACCCGCTCCTTCGGCGCGTCATCGAGGACCTGCTCGGCTTCAAGTTCCTCCCCACGACGAACTCGTTCCGGATGCACCACATCTACGTGCTCGGCCGCCTCGGCTTGGAGGAGGAGCGCCACATCATCGGCTTCATCAACTACCTGCTCACCGATCCCGACACCCGGCCGCAATTCAAGCCGTTCGCGCAGATGGCGGCGGCCTACTACATCGGTTCCAACGCGCCTGGCGCCGAGGTGTTGCAGGAGACGCTCATCGCCATGGTGCTCCAGCAGAAGGGCGGGGGGCTGGCGGAGCAGATGATGGGCGGCATGGGGAAGCGGATCCAGCTCTTCGCCGTGGCGATGTCGGGCGATCCGCGCATGATCGCGCCGCTGCGCGACGAACTATCGAAGTCGGGGGACAAGCGCGAGCAGGGGGAAATCCTGGGCGCGCTCGCCTATCTGGGCGATCCCACCATCGTGCCCCTCGTCAAGGAGCGGATCAACCCGCGGGAGGGCGACTACATGCAGGAGCTGGACGCGCTCGGCCGCGTCGGCACCGAGGAGGCGCACGCGACCGCCACGGAGTTCCTGCGCGCCATCCCCGACAGCCGCCGGTTCTACCGCCACGCGCGGCGCTACATGAGCGCCGGCGGCGGCAACAGCGCCGTCCTCCTGATGCGCGACCGCATCAAGGCGGATCCGGGCGATCCCGAGATCGGCGCCACCATCGGCGCGCTCTCGCGCTATCCGACCAAGGACAGCCGCGACACCCTCAAGCTCATCGCCGATTCCAGCACCGACAAGGAGGTGCAGAAGCGCGCGGGGGAGGCGGTGGACGAGATCGACCGGCGGCTCCGGGGCGAGATGCCCGCCATGACGCCGGGCGGTCCACCCCAGGGCATGCGGCGGCGGGAGTAGGGCGCGTGGAAGGGGGGCGGGGGACGTTGGGCGGAACGTGTTTCCGCTAGCCGGCGCGCTCGTCGTCCTCTACGACGGCGGGTGAGGGCTCTGAGCGCGCGCGGCCGGGCTGCTGCGGCGGCTCGATCGCGCCGGCCGCGTGACGGCCGTGCCCTATCAAGGAGAGGGAGTGCCCCAACGGTGGGGGCTCACCCTCGTCGAGTGCGAGGAGGCGGCTTGGGCCGTCGAGCCGGGGGGACGGAGGCACCGTGGCGCCGGGGCGGTGAATGCCGCGATTGCGTGGGCGCTCGGGCTCGCGCTTCCCATGCATCTCTACGCGCTGCCGGGCGTCCGGCAGATCCAGGATGCGGTCTACGCCTGGGTGGCCAGGCATCGCTCCGCCTCGGCGGGAGGTTGCGCGATCGGGGACCGCGCGTGAGGCGCGTTCGGCTCGGCGGCGACCTGGCGTTCCCCGACCCCGCGCTGGCGCCGCGGAGGGCGCCTCTGGCCTACGGAGGCGATCTCTCCTCCGCACGGCTCCTCGCCGCCTATGCGCGCGGCATCTTTCCCTGGTATGGGGAGGGGGAGCCCATCCTCTGGTGGTCGCCCGATCCGCGATTCGTCCTCTATCCCGAGGCGCTCCGCCTGTCGCGGTCGCTGCGCCGCACGCTCCGGTCGGGGCGCTACGAGATCCGCCTCGACACGGCGTTTCGCGACGTGATCCTGGGCTGTGCCGGTGCGGCGCGCCCGCAGGGCGAGGGCACCTGGATCACCGCGGAGATGGCCGACGCCTACCTCCGCCTCCACGAATCCGGTCACGCCCACAGCGTCGAAAGCTGGGAGGATGGCGTGCTGGCCGGGGGGCTCTACGGCGTCTCCCTCGGCGGCGCGTTCTTCGGGGAATCGATGTTCAGCCTGCAGCCGGATGCCTCCAAGGCGGCCCTGGCGGCCCTCGTGGAGCAGCTGCGTGCGTGGGGGTTCCGGTTCGTCGACTGCCAGACGGTCACGCGCCATCTCGGTCGGCTGGGCGCGGTGGCGGTGCCGCGGGCGCGCTTCCTCCGCGAACTCCAGGACGCGCTCGCGCTACCGAACCGGCTCGGCCGCTGGCGGTTGGAAAGCGGTGCCCCATGAAACCCTGGCACGAGGACGACCACTTCTGGCAGACCTGGGCACCCGCCCTGTTCCCGCGGCGGCGGATCGAGGCTACGGCAGGCGAGGTGGACAGCCTCCTCGCGCTGGCCGCCCCCGCCCCCGGTGCGCGCATCGTCGATCTCGGCTGCGGGCCGGGACGGCACTCCCTCGAACTTGCGAGGCGCGGATTCTCGGTGACCGGCGTCGACCGTACGCAGAGCTACCTGGATCGTGCGCGCGAGACGGCGGCTGCGGAGGGACTCGCCCTCGCACTGGTGCGGGAGGACATGCGCTCCTTCCTGCGGCCGCGTGCGTTCGATCTGGCGATCAACCTCTGGTCCTCGTTCGGCTACTTCGAGGATCCGCTCGACGACCTGCGGGTGGCGCGCAACTTGTGCGAGTCGTTGGAGGGGGGCGGGGCCCTCGTGCTCGACATGATGGGCAAAGAGGTCTTGGCGCGGAATTTCCAGGAGCGGAGTTGGAGCGAAGAGGAGGAGGGCGCGCTCCACCTGGAGGAGCGGCGCGTCCACGCGGGCGGGGACCGCATCGAGTCGCGCTGGATCCGCATCGCGGGCGGGCAGCGCCACGAGGCCACCCTCATCTTGCGGCTCTACTCCGGCGCCGAGCTGGCTTCGCTCCTCTCCGAGGCGGGCTTTTCGGAGGTGTCGCTCTTCGGCGGTTTGGACGGAAGCGCCTATGACGCCGCGGCGAAGCGGCTGGTGGCGCTGGCGCGCAAGCCTACTTCAGCGTGATCGTCCCCTTGCCCGCGCAGTTGGGGCAGGCGCCGCCGGAGGCGTGGTCGTGCTCCGCGCAGTCGGGGCAGTGCTTGCTCCCTTCGCACTCCGGGCAGGGCTTGCCCTGGAACGTGCCCTCTCCGTCGCAGATGGCGCAGCGGCCCGACCCCTGGCACGCCTCGCAGACCGCCGCGTCCTTGCCCGAGCCATCGCATTGCGGGCAAGGGATGGTCTTCGGCTCGATCTGGTAGCTCGCACCGCAGTCGGGGCAGGCGTGGCCGTCGTGCGGGACCATCGCGCGGCACTTCGGGCAGTGGGCCAGGGCGAGATTGGACTCCTCGTCGACGCTCCAGGGGGCTGCGGGAGCCCCGGAGCGCGGGGGGGAAGCGCAAGAGGCGGCGAGCAGGAGGGGGAGGAGGGGGAGGATACGCATGGCTATCTCCTGCGGGCAAGCCCGCGGTCGCGCAGCGGCACGCCCATCGCGAGCCGCCGCGCGCGGACCCGGTCGATGGCGACCAGGCCGGTCACCGACTCGTAGATGTCTTCCTTGTCCGCCTTCTCGATGGCTGCGGCGAGGGCGAGGGCGGGCTTGTCCTTGGGCGCGAGGGCCAGAGCCTCGGCGTTGCGCTTTTTGGCGAGGGGGAGCGACTTGCGGCCGTAGTAGATCGCGGTCTGGCGATTGAGCGTGTCGACGAGAAGAGGCGTGATCTCCGCTTCGACAGCGCGGAATTCGGGCTCGGCATTGGCGATGGCGAGAGCCCGCGCGCGCCGCAGGAAGTAGAGGGCGCGGTCCAGGATCTGGAGGCGCGGTGCGTCGGATACGGCCTCTTCGAGCTTGGCGAGAGTCATGCGCCCCTTTTCCAGGTGCGCCTGGGTTCGCGCGAAGTCCCGGGCGGCCTTGCCGGTCGTCTCCGCGGGGGCGGCGGCCGCCAGGACGACGAGGAGGGCCAGGGTGCGGGGAACGAGGAACCTGCTCTGAGCGTTCATGCCCCCATTTTGATGCCGCGCGGCGCGGGCGGTATCCTATTTTTGTTCGGCTGCGAGCGCCTGGTCGCACGCCGCGAGAAGGCCCTCGAGTTCCCGCAGGGTGTGGTCGCCCATGTGGCCGATGCGGAAGGTGGTCTCTCTGAGCGGGCCGTAGCCCAGCCCCACGGTGAACCCCCGCGCGGCGATCGCCTTGACCAGGCGCGGCCCGGCGAACCCAGGCGGGAGACGCAGGCAGGTGACCGAAGGCGAACGAAACCCCGGCGGCGCAAGGACTTCGAGGCGCACGCCCACGCGCGCTTCGGTCTCCTCCGCCCAGCTCCAGGTGCGGGCCGCCATCTCGATGTGGCGGTTCCAGCGCGTCTCCAGCGTCTCCGTGGCGATCCGCGCGAGCTGCGCGTCCAGGGCGTAGAGGAGCGGGAGCGCGGGGGTGAAGGAGGGCTGCTGGGTCTCCGCGCATTTCTCGAAGTCGAGGAGGTCGAGGTAGAGGCCGCGGCGTTCGGCGTGGGCCGCCTTCTCCAGCAGCGACTTCCCTGCGACGGCGAAGGCGATGCCCGGGGGGAGGGCGAGGGCTTTTTGCGACGAGGACAAGACGTAGTCGAGCTCCCATGCATCCGGCAGGACCGGCGTCGCGCAAAGGCTCGACACCGCGTCCACGAGGATCGCCGCGCCGGCGTCGCGGGCGACGGCGGCCAGCTTGGCGACGGGCTGCAACGCGCCGGTGGAGGTCTCGCTGTGGACCACCAGCAACGCCCCGTAGCGCTTCTCCGAGAGCCGCCGGGCGACCTCGGTGGGGTCGTGTACGGCACCCCAGGAGTGCGCCAGCACATCGGCGGAAAACCCGCACGCCTCGGCGATTTTCGCGAAGCGCTCGCTGAACGCGCCGTTCACAAGGGCGAGCACGCGCCCGGACGGCAGCGCCCTCAGGCCCGCCTCCATCATGCCTGTGGCGGAAGAGACGCTCACGTAGACCGGCCGCGCGGTCCGGAAGAGCGGGCGCAACCCCTCCTGGATGCGGCGGTAGAGCGCCGAGGCCTCCTCGCCCCTGTGCGGGATCATGGGCCGCGCCATCGCGGCCAGGATCTCGGGCCGCACCTCGGTGGGGCCGGGGAGGAAGAATCGGCCGAACGGGGCTTCCGCCATGCGAGGGAGGATACCCCCGCGCGGGCGAGCTAGGAAACCCGTCGTGCGCTCTTCTTGACCCTGGCCTTCTGGAACTGCGCCTGCTCCGTGGAGCCCTCCAGCGCCGCGGTCACCGAGGAGCCGCCGGTGAGCGCCTTCAGAACATCATCGAAGTAGCCTGTGCCGACCTCGCGCTGGTGGCGCGTCGCGGTGTAGCCGAACGCCTCGCCGGCGAACTCCCGTTCCTGCAGGCGCACATAGGCGGGCATCCCCTCGGCGGCATAGGCGCGCGCCAGCTCGAACATCGAGTGGTTGAGGGAGTGGAAGCCCGCCAGGGTGATGAACTGGAAGCGGTAGCCCATGGCGCCCAGCTCGCGCTGGAACCTCTCGATAGTGGCATCGTCGAGATGGCGCTTCCAGTTGAAGGAGGGCGAGCAGTTGTAGGCGAGGAGCTTGCCCGGGAAACGGGCGTGGATCGCCTCGGCGAACTCCCGCGCCTCCTCGAGATCGGGGGTGGAGGTCTCGCACCAGACCACGTCGGCGTAGGGCGCGTTGGCCAGCCCGCGGGCGATGGCGGGTTCGAGCCCGTCCCGCACGCGGAAAAACCCCTCCGGCGTCCGCTCGCCGGTGAGGAACGGCCGGTCGCGCTCGTCCACGTCGGACGTCAGGAGCTTGGCGGAGTGCGCGTCGGTGCGCGCCACCACGATGGTGGGCACGTCGCAGACATCGGCGGCGAGCCGGGCCGCGGCGAGGGTGCGGAGGAACTGCGCGGTCGGGACGAGCACCTTGCCCCCCAGATGCCCGCACTTCTTCTCGGAGGCGAGCTGGTCCTCGAAGTGGACGGCGGCGGCGCCCGCCTCGATCATGCTCTTCATGAGCTCGAAGGCGTTGAGCGGCCCGCCGAAGCCCGCCTCGGCGTCCGCCACGATGGGCAGGAACCAATCGAGGCTCGCGCCGCCCTCGGCCGACTGGATCTGGTCGGCGCGCTGGAACGCCTGATTGATGCGCCTCACCACCGCCGGGACGCTGTTGGCGGGATAGAGGCTCTGGTCGGGATAGGTCTGGCCGGCGAGGTTGGCGTCCGCCGCCACCTGCCACCCGCTCAGGTAGATCGCCTTGAGTCCCGCCCGCGCCATCTGCACCGCCTGATTGCCGGTGAGCGCGCCCAGGGCCGCGACGTAGGGCTGCTCCTGGAAGAGATCCCAGAGCCGTTCGGCGCCACGGCGGGCGAGGGTGTGCTCGATGGCGACACTACCGCGCAGGCGGACGACGTCGGCGGCGGCGTGGCTGCGTTGGACGCCCTTCCATCGGGGTGCGCTCGTCCAGTGGCGTTCCAGGGATGTGGCGGTGCGGGGGTGGCGCATGGCGGAGGTCTCCTCGGTGCGGAACTGGGATGCGGAACAGGGGGGCGGGGCCTAGAGACGTTCGTAGGCCGGCAGGGTCAGGAATTCCACGAACTCCTGCGCGGTCACGATTTGCAGGAAGAGCCGCGCGGCCTCCCGGAGGCGCGCGTGGTCGGCGCCCTGGGGAAACGAGGTCTCGATCTGGTCCAACTCTTCGCGCAGGATCCCGGAGACGAGGTTCAAGGTGACGCGCTGCCCGTCCTCCAGACGACCCTTCGGATGGCGGAGCCACTGCCAGACCTGCGCGCGGGAGATCTCCGCGGTGGCCGCGTCCTCCATGAGATGGTCGATCGGGACGCAGCCCGACCCGCGCAGCCAGGCTTCCAGGTACTGGACGCCCACGCGGATGTTGGTGCGGAGCCCGTGCTTGGTGACCGGCCCCTCAGGGACTCTGAGAAGATCGTTCGCTCGAATCATGGTGCCGTCCTCGGGTTGGAAGTCGAGTTGATGCGGACCGTTCATGTGCGCGTCGAACACCGCGCGCGCCAGGGGCACGAGGGCGGGATGCGCCACCCAGGTGCCGTCGTGCCCGTCGGCGACCTCGCGCTCCTTGTCGGCTCTCACCTTGGCGAGGGCCGTCGCGTTGGCCGCCGGGTCGTTCTTGATCGGGATCTGCGCCGCCATGCCGCCCATCGCGTGAGCGCCGCGCCGGTGACACGTCCGGACGAGAAGGCGGGAGTAGGAACGCAGGAAGTGCGTCGTCATGGTGACCGCCGAGCGGTCGGGCAGGAGGAACTCCGCGTGCGCCCGGAACTTCTTGATGAAGCTGAAGATGTAGTCCCAGCGGCCGCAGTTGAGTCCCGCGGAGTGCTCGCGCAGCTCGAAGAGGATCTCGTCCATCTCGAAGGCAGCGAGGATCGTCTCGATGAGGACGGTGGCGCGGATCGTGCCCCGGGGGAGGCCGACGACCTCCTGCGCAAGGAGAAACACGTCGTTCCAGAGCCGCGCCTCGTGATGGCTCTCCAGTTTCGGGAGGTAGAAATAGGGCGCGCTCGAGCACCGGACCAGCTCGCGGGCGTTGTGGAAAAAGAAGAGCCCGAAGTCGAAGAGGGAGGCGGACACGGGCCGGCCGTCCACGACGAGATGCTTCTCGGTCAGGTGCCATCCGCGGGGGCGCACCATGAGCGTGGCGGTGTTCCCGGCGAGGCGGTAGTGCTTGCCTTCGACGCTCCCGAACTCGATGGTGCGTCGTACCGCGTCGTGGAGATTGACCTGTCCGTCGAGGCAGTTCTCCCAGGTGGGCGCGTTGGAGTCCTCGAAATCCGCCATGAAGACTCGCGCCCCCGAATTCAGCGCGTTGATGATCATCTTGCGGTCGACCGGGCCGGTGATTTCCACGCGGCGGTCGGTGAGGTCGTGGGGCGGGGGCGGCACGCGCCACTCCGCGCGACGAACATCCTCGGTCTCCGGCAGGAAGTCGGGCAATTCCCCCGCATCCAGGCGGTCCTGCCGCTGGGCGCGCCTCCTCAGGAGCTCCAGACGCACCGGGTCGAAGCGGCGCTGGAGCCGCGCCACGAAGGCGAGGGCCTCTGCGGTGAGGATCCGTTCGTGGGCGGGGAGCACGGGCCCGCGGAGTGCGACTCCGGGGATGGAAACAAGGGTTCCGCCGCGCTCTTGCGCAGGCCCTTTCCCGTACATGAAGGGCCGATTCTATTCCACAGTGCAACCAAAGCAACGCGAATGGTTGCTTCCGCCGCGCGGTTGTCCCGTGATGGGACGGTCGGTCACGCGCGGCGCACGACGGCTCGGGCGACCGCGGAGACGAGGTCGCCCAGCAGCACGATCCCGGCGCCCGCAAGGATGAACAGGAACATCTCGTCGTAGTGGTTGCGCGCCCGCGCGTCCTGGATCAGCGCGCCCAAGGAGGCGATGCCGAGCATCCCGAGCACGGTCGCCTCGCGTACGCAGGTTTCCCACCGGTAGAAGAAGTAGAGGAGGAAGCGGGGGAGCGCGGCCGGGAAGATGCCGGCTGCAGCGATCTGGAACCGCCCCGCCCCGAGGCCGCGCAGCGCGCGGAGCGTCCCGGGTTCGAGATTCTCCACCGTCTCCGCGCCGAGCTTCCCGAGGATCCCGAGGTTGTGGAGGGCGAGCGCGATCACCGCGACCCAGGGCGTCGGCCCGAGCATCGCCAGAAGCAGGAACGCCCAGACGTACTCCGGAACCGCGCGCAGGAAGATGAGGAGGAGACGCGTCGCGGCCACGAGTGCGCGCCAGCACCAGCGGGCGAAGGAAGAGGGGGCGCGGGGGCCGGGCAGGAACGGTTCGGGCGAGGCGAAATTGCGCGCGGCCGGAAAACTCAGGAACGCCGCTCCCGCGCCGGCGAGCACGATCGCGCCCACGGCGATGGCGAGGGTGGCGAGCGCCCCCGCCCCCCCCTTCTCCGTCATGAGGCTGCCGGCCCAGCGCGCCGCGGTGCCCGCGTCGAACTCGGTGCCCTGGAGCGGGTAGGGCCGCAGCTCTCCCAGGAAGCGGTCGAAGTTGGCCCAGCGACGCGTGGGGTCGTCCAGCCCGAACCCCCCCGCGAGCCAGGAGTAGGCGGCGAGCCCCGCCAGGAGCAGGAGGCTCGCGCGCAGGAAGCGGCTCTTGGGACGCGTCGAGCGCAGCCGACCGATCGTCTGCATCCGATCCGTCACGCCACGAACCTCCGACGCAGCGCGCCGCTCCACCAGTCCACCAGCACGACCAGGAGGAAGAGCGCGTAGAGGTAGGTCCAGACTTCGCGGTAGTGGAAGTTCTCGGAGGAGGCGGCGATGTAGTAGCCGAGGGTGGGGAAGCCGAAGAAGCCCATGATCGCCGAGGAGCGCAGCGCGCACTCGAAGCGGTAGAGGGCGTAGGCGCCCATGTCGGGGGCGGCGCGCGGAAGGAGTCCGAAGACGAAGACCTGGATCGGCGAGGCGCCGAGGCCGCGCAGCGCGTCTGCGGAATCGCGCGGTGCCTCGTCGATCATCTCGCTGAATACCTTCGCGAAGGTCCCCGCATACGGGATCGCGATGGCCAGGAGGGCGCCGAGATGGGAGAAGCCGAAGCCGGCGAGGAAGAGCACCGCCCAGAGCAACTCGTGCACCGACCGCAGGAGCGCGATGAGGAGGCGGGCGCCGCCGTAGAGCAGGGGTGCGAGGGAACGGCGGAAGAACCGACCGGCGCGGCTCGAGGCGCCGGCGGGGTCGCCGGTCCACCAAGCGGTGGAGGCCAAGAAGGCGAGGAGGAGCCCCGCCAGCACGGAGAGGGACGTGGCGGCGGCGGCGAAGACGAGGGTCGTGTGCGCCGCCTGCAGCGCCTTGAGCGGGAGGGCGATGGTGCCCTCGGGGACGCTTTCTCCCTCGTAGGAGAGCGCGGGCCGGACGGCGCCTCCGAGGAAGCGTCCCACGAGATCGAGGCCGCCCGCGCCGGGCACCAGCCCGCCGGGGGTCAGGTCGAGCTGGAACGCCGACCAGATTCCCGCGACGAAGATAGCCAGGAGGACGAAGCCGCGTCGGCTTGCGCGCGTGGGCCGGCGGTCACGACCCATTCCCCAGGATCTCCTGAGCCGTGAGGTCGTAGAGCGCGTGGAAGTCGGCCGGCCCGATCGCGTCGGTGGGGCGGTCGAAGACGACCCGGCCGTGGCGGAGGCCGACGAGGCGGGGGAAGTACTCGCGCGCCAACTCGAGGTTGTGCAGGCTCATGCAGAGCGTGAGGCCGCGCTCCCGCGAGATGCTCGTGAGCAGGGAGACGGTGTCGCGTGCCCGGGCGGGGTCGACGCTGGAGACCGGCTCGTCGGCCAGGAGCGCGTCGGGCTCCTGGAACAGCGCCCGCGCGATGGCCACGCGCTGCTTTTGCCCACCGGAGAGCCGGTCGGTGCGCTCGAAGAGCTTCTCCGGGATGCCGACGCGCTCGAGGATTTCGTGGGCGCGCTCGAGATCGGGGGCGGCGGGGCGCACCATGGAGCGCAGCGAGGCGAGGAGCGAACGGCGCCCGAGCTTTCCCGCGACGAGGTTTTGCGAGACGCGCAGGTTGGGAACGAGGCTGAACTCCTGATGGATGAAGCCGATGCGGGAGCGCAGCCGGCGCAACGCGCCGTTGGAGAGGGTCGCGAGATCGACCCCGTCCACCTCCACGCGTCCGGTGTCGGGGCGGACGGTCCCGTTGAGGAGGCGGAGGAGCGTGGTCTTGCCCGCGCCGCTCGGGCCGACGAAGCCCACGGCCTCCCCGGCCCCGATGCCGAGGGTCGCCCCCTCCAGGGCGGCGACCGCGCCGTAGCGGACCGCCGCCGCCGTGAGCTGAAAGCTCGCCTTGCCGCCCGCCACGGCGTCTATCCGCGCAGGAAACCGAGGCCCGCCGCGACCTTGGCGATCGGCTCGAACTGCTCGTTGGTAGCCGCGATGAGCCGCTTGCGGGGGAACGCCGAAAGCAGGACGGGGTCGGTCATCTCCAGGAGCGCCTTCTGGAGCCGGTCCATGAATCCGGCGCCGAAGTCGCGGTCGAGGGAGGGATGGGCCGTGAAGTTGTAGTCGGGATAGGGCGGGGTCTTCCAGATGATGCGGCAGACCTCGGGGTCGGTCCTCCCCTCCTTCACCCGCTTCTCGTAGACCGCGTAGTTGAGTACGCCCGCCTGGAACTGGCCGGCCTGGACGAGCTCCGCCGTCTGGTCGTGGTTCTGGCTGAAGGCCGGGGGCGTCGTGAAGAACTCCTGCATGGTCCTCCCCGTCGCCATGCGGAGGAAATGCTCGGGCATGAGGCGGCCGGAAGTGGAGTCCTGGGCGCCGAAGGTGAATTTCAGCCCCGCGATCGCCGCGGGGAACTCTTCGGAACGCGTCAAGCCCGTCTCCTTGTGCGCGATGAAATAGGAGTAGAAGCTGGGATCCTCCTCGCCCTGGGCGATGGCGCGCGCGCCCTTCACCGCGTGCCGCGCCTGGACGCCGGTGAGTCCGCCGAACCAAGCGAGCTGGATGTCGCCGTTCTTGAAGGCCTCCACGGATGCCTGGTAATCCCGCGCGGCGCGGTACTCGACCTTCACCCCCAGCTTCGCCGCGAGGTAGGCGGCAACGCGGTCGAATTTCTCCTTCAGCTCGGTGTTGTTCTGGTCGGGGATGGCGGAGAAGCGGAGTACCTTGGCCCCGCCCCCGGACCCCCCCTCTTCCTTGCTGCCGCAGCCGGCCGCGAAGGCGGCGGCGGTGAAGGCGGCGACGATCCAAGCGCGCATGGGTCTCTCCTGTTCGTGGTGGTCTTGCTATCGGGTCTTGCGATGGGGCCTATCGGCCAACCCGGTATCCTACCCCGAACGCGGGCTCAGTGCCCCTGGAGGACCGGCAGATAGCGGTAAAAGGTCTCGAGCGTGAGCACCGCCATCGCCGTGGTGTAGACGCGGCCGCCGATGGAGTCGAGGTTGTCGCACCCCCACGAGCCGCGCTCGCAGACGTCGCCTTTCACCTGCGTGTTGGGGATGCCCTCGGTGAGGAGCGGCCGGCTCCACTTGCGCCAGAAGGTGCCGCCCATCTGGTACATGGCCAACGACCCGTAGTACCAGTAGTAGATGGGGTACTCCGCGCCTGCCACGTATTTGATCTTGTTGGAGCGCTCGTCGTACTCGGGGATGTTCTTGAGGAGGGTGTTCGCCGCCCCGATGCAGAACGGGTGCGAGCGGCGCCGGTCCATGAGGATGTAGCACATGAGGCCGAGCGCGGTCATGGGGGGACGCGACCCCTCCCGGGCGTTGTATCCCGTGAAGTGCTCGAAGGACTGGCCGCGCCCCACCTCGAAGAAGTAGGCCGGATCGGTGTTGTAGAACTCCTCGTCCTGGCTGACAGGCGACGAGAACATCTGGAAGAGGGTGAGGGAGCCCTCGAGCCCGAGCGGGTCCACCGGGATGCCGAACTTCCGGCTGGTCGCAATCGCCCAAGCGTTCCAGCCGGTCACGGAGGTGTCGCCGGGGAACTGGCCGCCGAGGCGGTACCGCCAGCCCGCGTCCGGGTACTGGATGTGGATGATGTGTTCGACGGAGAGCCGGGCGCGCTCGAGGAACTCGGGGTCCTGGGTGGTGCCGTAGGCCTCGGCGAGGGCGATGGTGGCGATCGGGCGGCTGTAGCCGCCGATCAGATCGCCCTGGCCGCCGAAGTCGCCGTCGCCCCACTGCCGCGCCGCGCAATAGACCTGGGCGCGCAGCACGGTGTCCTTGTAGCGGCCCTGGTCGGGGCGGTAGCCGGCGCCGTAGAAGGCCAGGAGGGAGATGCCGGTCATCCCCACGTCCCAGTCCCCGAGCCGCGCGCCGATCTGGCACGCCTTGCCGTAGTAGAGCTTGCAGCGGTCGATGAACCGGTCGCCGCTCCAGCGCCCGTCCGGGCTCTGGTGCCGCGCGAGCCAGCCGAGCCCACGCTCCACCGCCTCCTCCGTGAGCCGCGAGATCCCCATCTCCTCCTTTCCCTCGAGCAGCTTTTTTCTCCACTCCTCCCGGTTCAGGAACTGCGGCTTGCGGGCGAAGAAATCGGCATTCTTGCCGTACCACTCCTGCCAGATGGGGATCTTGGGCACGAAGCGGTGGCCGGTCATCCGCTCCAGCGCATCGCGCACGTGCTCCACGGTCTTTTTGCCGAAGTGCTTGCGCAGGAGCTTGAGCGCGAACTGGAACCCGTCGTCGCTGCGGTCGAAGCCGAGGATGAGGCAGCCGCTCTCGACCTGCTTGGGAGTCGCGGTCTCCTCCAGCTTGGTCTGGAATTCCCTCCGGGCGGCGTCGTCTGCGCAACCCCAGAGCGCGACGGCGGCGGTCTTGCGCATCACGCTGTCCTTGTGCGTGTAGGCGATGTGCTGGAGCAGGCTGGCAGCTTTCGCGCAGCGCAGAAGTCCCAGGACGCGCACGACATGGGGCGGGATGTTGCCGGGGTTCTTTTCGTAGCGGGCCAGGAGCTTGTCGCCGTGGCCGGGGCCGCCTACCCGTCCCAGGGCGTCGGCCGCCAGTGCCGCGACGAGCGCCGAGCGCGCCCGCAGCATGAAGCCCATGAGCGCGTCGGCGGCATCCGCGTTCCCGGCGCCGATGCGCCCGAGGGCCACGGCAGCGGCGGCTGCCAGGGAGTCCTCGCTCGACCCGATGAGGCTGAGCAGGATCGGGAGGTGGGACTGGATCTCGAAGGAGCACTCCACGATCGCCTTCGCCTTCGCCACGCCCACGTTGCCGACCATGCGTCCCTTGGTGGTGGCGATCACGGTGGCGAGGAGGGACGGGTCCCGCAGGCGACCCAGTGCCCATGCGCAGAAAAAGGCGAGGTCCTCTTCGTTGTCCTCGAGCCCCTTGACCAGCAGATCCGCGGACTCCGCGATGCGCGCGAGTCCGCAGCAGATGGCGGCGGGCACCTTCACGTCCTTGTCGGAGGTCCGGAAGGCGGAAAGGATGAGGCCGTAGTGCTTGGGATCGCCCTGCTTCACGAGGCCGTAGAGCGCCTCCACCCGCGTCTCCGGCTCGCTGCTCTTCGCCAACTCGGCCAGCGCCGCGGCGGCCTTTGCGTGCTTGACCTCTCCGAGGAACCGCGCGGCGTTCGCCAGGGAGAACTTCTTGAGCTTCCGCTTGTTCAACTCGTAGGCGGCGACGGCCGCCTCCGCATCGATGAGATTGGCGACCTCCCCGGCGCGCACCGAGAAATCGGGCTGCTGCGTGGAGACCGCGCTCTCGAACAGGAGCGGAGCGAACACGGGGTCCTTCGAGCGCTCGGCGACGTCCACCGCCTCTAGGCGCAGGAGCACGCGCTCCGCCTCCAGCCCCTTCAATTCCGCCTGTGCCTCCTTGATCGCCTCCTCCGACGGCGGGGGCGGCGCCTCCGGGGGCTTGTTCTCTTCCTCCGCGCGGGCGCAGAGGAGCAGGAAGGCGAGGGCCAGGAGGCGGCGCATGGGCGGGCACCATCCTAAGGTACGCACGGTCCGATCCGCCTTGGGCGATCTCACTTCGCCGGCGGCGGAGGAGGGGGCGGGGCCTCGGCCTCCTGGATCTCCCGGGGCCAGTCCCGCTCCCCGGAGAACCACTGGTGCGCCTTGGAGAATTCCCCGTCCCATCCGTGGAAGAAGGAACGGCTGGCGCTCGGGTAGAGCCGCAGCAGCACAGGCAAGCCCGCCTTCTGGATCGCGGTCGCCGCCTTTTCCGCGTTGTCCTTCATCTTCTCCAGCTTCTCCTCGGCGTCGCGGGAGGCGAATACGGCCACCTTGAGCGTCTTGGGGGCGCGGATGCTGCCATTGAAGTTCCAGAGGATGTTGAGGAGCAGGAGGCCGGCCAACTCGCGGTCGCGGGAGAGCGCGTAACGCGCCGCGAGCTCCCCCCCGTCCGCCAAGCCGACCAGCGTCACCCGCTTGGGGTCGATGGAGTAGCGCTTCTTGGCGAACTCGATGAACCGTTCCAGGGCCGACATCTCGTCCACGCTCCCGCGCCACCAGTAGCCATCGGCACCGATGAGCTCCTCGAACCCCTGGGGGCAGGCGAGGACGGCGCCCGTCGCCTCCGCGAACGGCGTGAGGAACCGGGCGAACTGCATGGCGTTGCCGCGCCCGCCGTGGAGCGCCACGATGAGCGGCGCGGGTTTGGAGTCGTCGTAGGCGCGCGGTGCGTAGAAAACGAAGGCCTGGGAGGGATCGCGCTTCTTGAGCCCGGGAAGATCGCCCCCGTAGTAGCCGGGCCTTCCTTCGCCCGCGACGCCAGGGGCGGCCAGGGCGAGAAGCAGGAGGAGGCGCATCTCCCGCAGCGTAGCAGACCCCGTGCCGGTATGCTTCCGCGCGTGCGCGGAATTGCCAGCCCGCTCCTGCTCCTCGCGGCGTGCGCCTCCACCCCCCCCGCCCCCCTCCCCCTCTCCGCCGTGGTGGGCAGCCCCACAGGCCCGCAGCCCTTCCAACTCGCCTGGAGCCCCGACGGCGCGCTCTTGACCTACCTCCTGTCCCGCAAGGAGGACGGCCTGACCGATTTGTGGGTCTACGATCTCGCCGCGCGCGCGCACCGCGTCCTCCTCAGGGCGGACGGCGAGCAGTCGCTCTCCGCCGAAGAGCGCGCGGCGCGCGAGCGCCGGCGGGAGCGCCATCTCGGCATCTCCTCCTACCAGTGGAATCCCGTGGACGGCACGATCCTGCTGCCGCTCTCGGGCGATCTCTTCCTCCTGCGGGACGGAAAGCTGGAACGCCTCACCTCCACCGAAGGGCCGGAGCTGGACCCGCACTGGTCGCCCGACGGGCGCGCGCTGGCCTTCGTGCGCGGGGACAACCTCTGGGTGCGCGACGCCGCGGGGGAGCGCAGGCTCACCACCGAGGGCGGCGGGACGGTGCGCTGCGGGCTCGCCGAATTCATCGCCGGCGAGGAGCTGGGACGCCACCGCGGGTTCTGGTGGTCGAAGGATTCCGCGCGCATCGCCTACGTCCGCACCGATTCGTCGAAGGTGCCGATCTTTTCGATGCATGACTATCTGGCCGCCTACGGCAATTCCGTGCCGCAGGAGTATCCCCGCGCGGGGGATCCCAACGTGAGGTGGACGCTCGGCGTCGTGCCGTCGGCGGGGGGGGAGACGCTTTGGGCCGAGGCGTTCGACGAGTACCTGGCCCGGGTGGAGTGGAGGGAGGGGGGCGGGGTCGTCTTTCAGACCCTGGATCGGAGCCAGGAGACGCTCACGCGGTGGCGCTGGGAGCCCGGGGCCGGCGGCGTCGAACGCGAAGCGACGCGGACGGACGCGGCGTGGGTCGAGCCGGACGACGAGTTCCGGTTTGCCGCCGACGGGAGCGCGGTCTGGCCCTTGACGGAGGAGGTGGTCGGACCGGACGCGTCGCTGGCCGACTGGGACGCGGAAACAGGCCGGCTCCACTTCGCCGCCAATCGCGGCAACGAGCGGCACCTTTTCGTGATGCGCGCGGGGGCCAAGGAGGGCGAGCGGGTGACGCGCGAGCCGGGCTGGCACGCCGCGCTCTTTTCGCCGGACCACACGCGCTACCTCCACACCCATTCCCGCGCGGGCCTCCCCCCGCGCCTCGTCCTCCGCGCCGCCGACGGCACGGAGGAGGCGCCGCTCTTCGCCCCGTCCCCGCCCGAGGGACTCCCGCGCCCGGAATTCGTCACCATCCCGGCGGAGGACGGCACCCCGCTCCCCGCCATGCTCCTGCGCGCGGCGCGTCCGGGCCGCCGCCCCGCCGTCGTCCATGTCTACGGCGGCCCCGGCGCGCAGCTGGTGGCCGACCGCTGGGGAGGGCGCGGGTTTCTCTTCCACGCGCGACTGGCGCAGCAGGGCTACACGGTGCTCATCGTGGACAACCGCGGGAGCGGCGGGCGCGGCGGCGCGGCGGAGCGCCTGCTCAAAGGGCGTTTGTGCGACCTCGAGGTGAGGGACCAGGCGGCGGGCGCGCGTTGGCTCGCCAGCCGTCCTTTCGTCGATCCCGCACGCATCGGGGTCTGGGGATGGTCCTACGGCGGCACGATGACGCTCATGTGCCTGCTCAAGGAGCCGGGCCTGTTCGCCGCGGGGGTGGCGGTCGCGCCGGTCACCGACTGGCGCGACTATGACACCGCCTACACGGAACGGTACCTCGGCCTGCCCTCGGAGAACGAGGAGGCCTACCGCCTCTCCTCTCCCATCACGTTCGCCGGTTCGCTCAGCCGGCCGCTCCTCTTGGTGCACGGCTTCGCCGATGACAACGTCCACTTCCGCGGCGCCGTGGCGTTCCTCGACGCCGCGCAGCGCGAGGGCCGGCTGGTGGAGCAGGATTTCTGGCCCCGCGGGGCGCATGGCATCGGCGGCCCGCGCGAACTGGAGCTGCTCTATCGCAGGATCGAGGAGTTCTTCGCGCGCACGCTAGGGAGATAGGCGAGGCCCCGAACTCCCGGTCCCGCCCAAGTCGCAGCCTCAGCCGTCCCACCCGAGTCGCGGGTTCAGCGGCGGCGCGCAGCGCCGTCCGCTGCATGCTGCCGTTCGTGGCCCAACCTGCTAATCTCGCTGCATGCCGTTGCAGGTCACGCCCCATCCCACCCCCAACCCCAACGCCTACAAGTTTGTCCTCGGGGGCAAGCGGTTCGACAAGGCCGCCACCTTCGCGAGCGCGGAGGCCGCCAAGGGGACGCCGTTCGCGGAGGCGCTCTTCCGCATCGCCGAGGTGCAGAGCATCTTCTGCACCGCCGATTTCGTGACGGTGACCAAGGGTCCCGGCGGGGACTGGGGGCGCATCGTGCCCGCAGCCGCCGAGGCGCTGCGCGACAACCTGTAGAGCGGCTCCGAATCCCGGGCCCCTTTTGCAATTGCGTCCCGCCCCCTTACCATCCGGGAGGCGCATGGTCCCCTTCCGGCGGACGCTTCTCTGGAGCGCGGGCACGACGGTCGCGATCTTTCTCGGCCTGACCGGCGCCGGGCTCCTCCTCATGCTCGAGTTCGACAACGAGCTGGCGCGGACCGTGCTGCGCGACCATCGCGGCGCCATCGCGTCGCTGTACGCGCGCATCCTGGCCGCCTACCTGGGCGCGGGTCTCCTCGCGGCGCTGCTCCTCCACCCCTTCCTCAAGGGGTGGAAGGCCGCGCCGGCGACCCTGGCGCTCGCCCTTCTCGGCGCGCTCTACACCCTCACGAACGATACCCATCTCCTCTACGGCCCCACCCAGACCGCCTTTTGCACCCTGCATGACGCGCTGCCGCCGACGCTCCGGGATCTCTACCGTCCTTGGCTCATCCCGGCGGGAATCGGCCTCCTCGCCCTCGCCTCGCTCCATCGCTGGACACGCCGGGTGCCGGGGCGCGTCAAGCTAGGCGCGGCCGCCCTCGCCTGCGGCGCCCTGCTTCTCTCCCTCCTGCCTCCCGCCACCGCCGCCGCCCCCCCGGGCCCCCCCAGCTTCCTCCTCATCGCCAGCGACTCGCTCCGCGCCGACCACCTTTCCTGCAACGGCTATCCGCGCGCGACGACGCCGCACATCGACGCGCTGGCCGCGCGCGGGACCAATTTCCGGAACTGCCTCGTACCCACCGCCTCGACCCACGAATCGTGGGTCTCCCTCCTCACCTCCACCGAGCCGCGCACCAACGGGCTGCGCCAGATGTTCCCGGACCGCGCGCTGGTGGAGCGGGTCGCGCGGGAGCAGGAGTTCTTCCCGCGCATGCTCCGCGCGATGGGCTACCGCACCGCCGTCATCGGAGGCTGGTGCGGCAACACCTTCTCCGTGGTGGATTGCGGCTTCGAGGAGGTGGAGGTCTCCAATGCGCAGAACCACCGGGCGCTCCTGGCGGAAGCCGCCTTCACCAACCATCTGCTCCTCGTCCCGCTTCTCGACAACCCGACCGGGCGGCTCCTGGTGCCGGAGTTGGGCGCGGTCTCCTTCACCCGTGGCTCGCGGTCGCTCACGCGGAAGGCGCAGGGCGCGCTGGACCGGTTCGCCGGGGAGGGGAAACCCTTCTTCTTGGTCGTGGTCTACCACGCCACGCACCTGCCCTACAGCGCCGCCTACCCCTACTACCAGACCTTCACGAATCCCGCGTACCGCGGGCGCAACCGCTACCGCCTCGACTTCAAGGTGGACGCGATGATCCAGCGCGGGTTCGAGCATGGCCTCCCGGAGGAGGAGCGCAACCACATCATCGATCTCTACGACGGCTGCGTGCGCGAGTTCGACGACCAGGTGGGGGCGCTCGTCGCGCACCTGCGCCGGCGCGGGCTCTCCGAACGCACGATCGTAGGAGTCTGGGCGGACCACGGCGACGACCTCTACGAGCCGGGATGCACCCTGGGGCATGGCGTCACGCTCTTCGGCGGCGACCACGCCAACCACGTGCCCGCGGTCTTCGCGGGGCCGGGGGTGCCGAAGCGCCGGGTCGACGCGCTGGTGCGCTCCTTCGATCTCGCACCCACCTGGGCGCGGTGGTTCGGCGCCGAAGCGCCCGCGCGCTGGCAGGGCGTCGACCTCACGGGGGAGGTGCCCCGCCTCACCGCGCTGCTCGAGACCTCCTATCTCCTCTACCGGCAACCGGTGCCCGATCTCGGCCCCGGGGAGACGATGCGCGACTTCCCAAAGTTCGACCGCGCGACCTTCTTCGATCCCTCCTTCGGCTACAACCTCGTCTTGCGTCCCGAATTGAACGACCTTCTGGTGGAGACCAAGTGTTTCGCCGTGCGGGACGGCGACTGGAAGCTCATCTACGTTCCCGCCACCCGCGGCTCGATCCTGAGGCTCTACGATCTCGCGAGCGATCCGCACTGCACGAAGAACCTGATCGGTCCGGACGGCCATCCCGAGCTGGAGCGGCTGCGCGCGCTCCTCCCCCCGGAGGCGCGGTGAAGCTCTCCGACGAGGCGGTGCGGGCGGCCCTGGAGCCGCCCGGCGGAGAGTGGCGCAGCGAAGCGGGCCTGAAGGATTCCGCCGTCCTCGCCGTCCTGCTCGAGCGCGAGGGGGCGGATTGGCTCCTCTTCAACCGTCGCCGCGACGACCTTCCCTGGCATGCGGGGCAGATCTGCTTCCCCGGCGGCGTGCGGGAGGAGGAGGAGGACGCCGTGGCGTGCGCGCTGCGCGAGACCTGCGAGGAGGTGGGGATCGTGGCTTCCGATCTGGCGGTGATCGGGAGGCTGCCCGACCGCGTCTCCATCGCGGGATTCAAGGTGGCCGCGTTCGTGGCGCGGATGCGCGCGTTGCGCCCCTACCGGCCGCGCGTCGAGGAGGTGGCGGAGATCTTCGAGATCCCCTGCGGCGCGCTCCTCGAGCCGGCCCGCTGGGGCTTCACGGAGACGCGCCATCCCCTGGCGCGCTTCCACAAGGTGCCCTGCTTCGACTACGGCGAACGCCGGGTCTGGGGCCTCACCGGCATCATCCTGCGCGACGTGCTCGACCGCCTCGCTGCCGGCGGGGCGCTGCCTCCCCGCTAAGTGGCGTCGAACGCCTTCAGCGCCTCGTCCGTGCCGGTGACAATGAGGCCGTCGCCCTCCGCGAGGATGGTCTCTTTCGACGGCAGCAAGCGCACCTCGCGCCCCCCCTCGCTCTTCACGATGGTCAAGACGCTGAGGCCGGTCAGCTGGCGGAAATTGAGCGACCCGAGGGTCTTGCCGCTCATCGAGGCGGGCACGGAGACGCGGGCCACCGCGTGGCCCCGCGGGATCTCCACGAAATCCGCGGTCCCCTCGTGGGAAACGAACTTCGCGCGGAGGCTCCGGCTCTTGAGCACTTCCACGCTGAGCGCCGAGATCAGGTCTCGGCGGTCGACGACGCCCACGATCCGCCCGTCCGCGGGATCGACCACCGGCATCTCGTGCAATTCGGCGTCGTCGAACTTCTCGAGGATCTCCGCCAGCGTCTGCGTCGGCGCGGCCACCGGCACCTCCACGGCGAGATCGGCCGCGATGACCGCGGCGCCCAGCTGGTGGTCGCTCAGGTAGTTCTTGATGTCGTGGATGCGGATGGCCCCGCGCAGGATCCGGTCGCCCCGCACGACATAGATCGAGTCCTTGCGCGCTTTCTGGACCATCCCGACGATCATGTCGAAGGCGGCGCTCTCCGCGATCCACACTGCCTCCTGGCGCATGATGTCCTCCACCCGGGTGGTCGTCAGCGTGGTCTCCTCGATCCCCTCGGGCAGGTGCACGCCCTTCTGGCGCAAGGGCACGAGGTAGACCGAATCGAGGCCGATCGACCGCGCCGTGACGGACGCGGCCAGGGAGGCGACGAGGAGCGGAAGCAGGAGGTCGGTCGCCCGCGTCATCTCGATGATGAGGAAGATCGCCATGATCGGGGCCTGGGTCGTCGCCGCGAGCACCGCCGCCATGCCGACCACCCCGTAGGGCTTCGGATCGCTCACGAAGGAAGGGAGGAGGGCGAAGACGCCGGTCCCGACGAGGAGCCCCAATGAGGCCCCGACGAAGAGCGTGGGGGTGAAGATGCCGCCCGATCCGCCCGAACCCACGGTCACCGCGGTCGCGAAGATCTTCATCAGGAAGAGGAGCGCGACGAATCCGAGGGCGGGGTGTTCGTTCAGGACGAGGTTGACCGCGTAGTAGCCGTTGCCCCAGACGTGCGGAAGCCAGATCCCGATGATGCCCAGGATCAGTCCGCCGAGCGGGAGGCGGTAGAGGGGGCGGATCGCCAGGCCGCGGAAGAAGCGCTCCGTGCGGTGCATCGCGTGCAGGAAAAGCCACGCCGCGCCGGCCGCCGTGCAGCCCAGGAGCAGGTAGAGGAGGTACTCCCTGGGATGGCTCGCGGCGATGTCCGGCAGCTTGTAGATGGGCGGGCCGTCGACCAGGCCTTCCAGGGGCCCTGCCGCCAGGCCCTGGACCAGGAGACTCGCCACGACGGAGGCGACAACCACGGGGGCGAAGATATCGACCGCGAAATTGCCCAGCACCACTTCCATGGCGAAGAGCGCCGCGCCGAGCGGGGCATAGTAGGCGGCCGACATCCCGGCGGCGACGCCGCATCCGGCAAAGAGACCAAGGCGCGGCACGGGTACCCGCGCCAGCCGGGAGAAGCGCGCCCCGAGCGCGGCGGAGAGATAGACGATAGGACCCTCGCGGCCCACCGAGCCCCCCGTCGCGATGAGCGCGAGGGAGGAGAGCGCGCGCGAGAGCGTCGCCGTGATCCGCAACTGTTGCGCCTTGCGAAGCGTCACGGCCTCCATCACATCCGCCATCCCCTGGGACTCGCGCTTCCGCGTCAGTCCGTAGGCGAGGAGCGATGCGGCGATGGCGCCGAAGAACGGGATGAGCAGCGCCTCGTACCACTTCAGGCCCAGCGCCGCGTCGAGCAGCCCGCCGGTGCCGATGATGAAATGTTGCAGCCCGGTGCTGCCCACCTGGAAGGCGGTTCCCACCAGGCCCCCGATGACTCCCACGCCGGCCGCGAACAGGTAGGTTCTCGGGTCGTGGGTTCCGGACGGGCGGTGGACGGCCGGCATGCGAAAGCGGGTGAAGCTACACCTCGGCGGGGACGCGGTCAAACGCGGCGTGCGCCCATCCGCTGCAATTCCGGGGAATTGCGCCCCCCGCGCCCGCCGTGCTACTCTGCTGGGATGACAGCGAAACTAACGATTGCATTCAGCGATGATCTCTTGCGCCTATTGAAATCGACCAAGAACGTCAAGCTCACCGTCGCCGGCGGCGGCGCTCGCGGTGCGGCCGGCGGTCGCGGTGGACGGCGGACCACGGGAGGCGCCCGCAAGGCGCGCGGCGCACGCGGCGGCCGGCCCAAGGCGGACGGGGCCCCCCGGGCGGGGAGCCTCCCGGCGCGGGTGATCGATTGGGCGGGCAAGCGTTCCCGGCCCTTCGGCACCAACGACGTGAGCAAGAAGTTCAAGCTCTCGCGCGCGCACGCCTCGATGATCCTGAGCCGCCTCGCCACGGGACCCTTCCCGATCAAGCGCGAGAAGCGCGGCCTCTACACGTCCGGCTAGCAGCGCGGAACCGGGGGCGCCGCCGTCGGCCGGCGCCCCCGACTCCTCCTCGTGCCCTGTTACGCTGGGGCGATGCAAGAGCTCCTCGACGCCCTGGGACTCGCCTCCGTCAACGAGGGAGCCTGGACCGGGGAGGCGGTACGCGGCTGCACGGGCGGCACCCTCGCATTGCGCTCCCCGGGCAGCGGGAAAGAGATCGCAACCGTCCGCCTCGCCTCGGGCAAGGAGTACGAAACGGTGCTTTCCGCCGCGGAGGAGGCGTTCCCGCGCTGGCGCGATCTTCCCGCGCCGCGGCGCGGCGAGATCGTGCGCCTTATCGGCGACCGGCTCCGCGCGCTGAAGGAGCCGCTGGGCGAGCTCGTCTCCCTCGAGATGGGGAAGATCCGCGCCGAGGGCCGCGGCGAGGTGCAGGAGATGATCGACATCTGCGACTTCGCAGTCGGGTTGTCGCGTCAGCTCTACGGATCGACCATGCACAGCGAGCGGCCGCGCCACCGCATGTACGAGCAGTGGCATCCGCTCGGCATCGTGGGGGTCATCACCGCGTTCAACTTCCCTGTGGCGGTCTGGGCGTGGAACGCGGCGCTCGCGTGGGTCTGCGGGGACGTCGTGGTCTGGAAGCCGTCGGAAAAGACCCCGCTCTGCGCGATCGCCTGCCAGAAGATCGCCCACGAGGTGTTGCGGGAGGCGGGATTCGCCTCCGGCGTCTCCACCGTCCTGGTCGGCACGCGCGAGGCGGTGGGCGAGCGGCTCGCCGCCGATCGCCGGGTCCCGCTGGTGAGCGCCACAGGCTCGACCCGCATGGGCAAGAGCGTGGGCGTGGCGGTGGCGGAGCGGCTCGGCCGCAGCCTTCTCGAACTGGGGGGCAACAACGGCATCCTCGTGACGCCGGAGGCCGATCTCGAACTGGCGGTGCGCGCCATCGCGTTCGGCGCGCTGGGCACCGCGGGCCAGCGCTGCACCTCCACCCGCCGCGTCGTCGCCCACGCCTCCCTCTACGATGCGCTCAAGGCGCGACTGCTCGAGGTCTACGCCCAGGCGCGCATCGGCGATCCTCTCGACGAGGGGACGCTGGTCGGGCCGCTCATCGACAAGGCCTCGGTGGAGACCTTCCTCCGTGCGATCGCGACGGTGCGCGAGCAGGGCGGGACGATCCTCTGCGGCGGGGAGGCACTCCTGGGCAAGGGATACGCGTCGGGCTGCTACGTGCGCCCCGCGATCGCGGAGGCGGACGCCTCCATGCCCATCGTGCAGGAGGAGACCTTCGGGCCGCTCCTCTACCTGATGCGGTACGAAACGCTGGAGGAGGCGATCGCGATCCACAACGCCGTCCCGCAGGGCCTCTCCTCGGCCATCTTCACCCGCGATGTCTTGGAAGCGGAGACCTTCCTCTCCCACGGCGGGAGCGATTGCGGCATCGCCAACGTCAACATCGGCACCTCCGGCGCCGAGATCGGGGGGGCCTTCGGGGGGGAGAAGGAGACCGGCGGCGGGCGCGAGGCGGGATCGGACTCCTGGAAGGCCTACATGCGGCGACAGACCAGCACGATCAACTGGTCGAAAGAGTTGCCGTTGGCCCAGGGGATCCGTTTCGACTTGGGATGAACCGCATCGCGTTTCTGGCGGTCGGGCTGCTCGCGGGAGGCATTTGCGGCTACTTCCTGGGCGGCGGTTCGTCCGGCGAGCGCGCTCGCGCGACGCCCCGCGCCCGAGTCGAGCCTCCCCCCCGGGAGATCGCGCCCTCCCTGCCGGAGGCTTCCGCGCCCTCGGGCGACGCTCCCCCGCCCCCCTCCCCCGCATCGCGCCGCGAAGCGCCGCGCGACGACCTCGCGCCTTCCACACCCCTCGCCGCGGGGTTCGGCCGGCTCGAGGTGGACTGCGGAGGACGCGAGGTCGACCCATGGGTGCTCGGCCAGGACATGTGGGGGGAGACCGCAACGGTCGGATTCGAGGAGGAGGATTCGGAGGTGCGCGGCATGGATCTACGCCCGGGCGACTACGAGGTGCTCTGGTGGGAAGAGTCCGGCCTGAGCGAGTGCTACCGCGCCGCGCGTGTGGAGGCGGGGAAGGTGACGCGCGTGACGATCGGCGGAACGGCCTCGGAAGAGGACTTCGCCATCCCCGCGCGCCTCGCGCGCCTCGACGTCACCGTCCGTGCGCTCGACGGGATGCCCTACCCGGCGCTGATTGTCGCCGTCTCGGGGATGTCGATGAACGGCATGGACGAAGCGGAGTGCGACAGCTCCGACGAGGGACTGGCCCGCTTTCATCTCCTTCCCGGAGCCTACACCGTGGTCCTCGGCACGCGCCGTGTCCCTGTCGTTCTCGTGGAGGGCGAGGCCGCGGCGATGGAATTCCGCTACGACCGGGAGGGGGAGGTCCTTGTCCATGTAAGCGGAGCCTCCTCCGGGGTCCCCTTCAACCTGCGGCGCAAGGGCGGCCCCTCCGACGACTGGATCCAGGCTCGCGGGGCCGAGAACGTGTTCCCCTACCTCGCGCCCGGGGAGTACGAAGTGGCGCACATCGGCGGCCGCATCGTCGGGCTCGTCGCCGTCGCCCCCCGCCGCATCTCCCCCTTCGCGTGGGAGGCGCCGGGGGGGGGGATCCTCGTGAAGGCGGAGAGCGCGGTCGAGCCGGACGAGGCGCGGGTGCTCTACCGTGGGCCCGGACTCCCGGACGGGTTGTCCACGGAGGTGAGGTGGTCCTCCGACCGGGGCATCCACTCGGGCACGGCGTGGCTCGCGTTCCTCCAGCCGGGACGCTACGGGTTGCGATTCGAGGCCGATGGGTTCCTGCCCGAGACCAAGGAGGTCGATGTCGGCGCCTCCCTGGTCGAGGTGACCTTCCGTCCCGCACTCGACCCCGCGGCGCCGCGCGATCGGTGAGGTCCGCCCGTGCCCGCCGGCCCGCGACCCGGACGGCACGACGAGGACGGGATCGAACTCACGGCCCGTGGCGGCCAGCGGATCGACGACCGCCGGGAGTCATGGCGCAGCCCCCGCACGGAGTTGGCCGCAAGCCCCGCCGACGTCCTGCGCCGCGGATCGGCGCAGCTTGGCGAGCACGCCGGAGGCGTGGAGCCGGCGCGCGAGCCCGCGCATCCGCTCGATGGGGGGGCGGCGGAAGGGCGCGCCGGGCACCTCGTTGTAGGGGATGTAGTTGACCATCGCGCGGCGGCCGCGGAGGAGCGCGGCGAGCCGCTCCGCCTCCGCCTCGCCGTCGTTGACCTCGTCGAGGAGCGTCCATTGCACCTGGAGCGGGTAGCCGGTGCGCTCCGCGTACCCCGCCGCGAGTTCGAGCAGCCGCGCCGGATCGGCGCGCGTGGCGCGGGGGAGCAGCCGCGCGCGAAGCGATGCGTCGAGGGTGTGCAGCGAAAGCGCGAGCGCGGGCTGGGTGTCGTGCGCCTCGAGCCGCCGGAACGTGCGCGCGTCGCCCACCGTGGAGAAGACGAGGCTCTTCGCCCCGAGCCCGCCCTCCCGCGCGAGGAAGGTGATCGCCGGGAGCACCGCGGGCAGGTTGTGCGACGGCTCGCCCATGCCCATGAATACCACTTTTCGCACGCTGCCGTGCCGGCGCGCCATGGCCACCTGGGCGCAGATCTCCGCCGCGCTGAGTTGGCGCACGAGCCCGGCCTGTCCGGTGCTACAGAAGAGGCAGCCGACCGCGCACCCCGCCTGGGTGGAGACGCAGAGCCCCTCGCGAGGCAACAGGACGCTCTCGACGGCGGCGCCGTCGCCAAGCCGCAGGAGGTAGCGCACCGAGCCGTCGGCGGACGCGTGCTCTTGCGCGACGACGGCCAGCGCGTCGAGGCGCGCCTGCAGCGCGGGGAGAGCCGCGAGGAGGGGGGCGGGGAGGGCGGCGGAGCGGGCGCGACGTCGTGCGGCCAGGGGACGGCCCTCGATCCAAGCGCGCAGGAGCGGCGCGGCGTGGGGCGGCCCGGCGCCCGCCTCCCGCATCCACCCGGCGATCTCGCGCACGCCCGGCTACTTGTGGAGGAACGCCGCCTTGGCGCGCGGCCCGTTCTGGATGAAGTTGTCCATGCCGATGCGCATGTCTTCGAGGCCACAGACCTCGCCGAAGCACTGCGACTCGAAGGCGAGACCTTTGTCCAGGGGCAGCTTCGCCCCTTCGAGGATCGCCTTGACGAGCAACTTGTCCACCGCCTTGCTGAGGTGGCCCAGCTCGACCTCGGGCAGCGCTGCGGGGGGCGCCACGGGGCCGCGCTCGATCCGCCGCAGCACGACCTTGCCGGAGGCGGCCTGCGTCGCCAGCTCCACCGCGGCCTCCAGGAGATCGCCCTCCACCTCGGCGTGGAGGAGGCCCATCTGCTTGGCGTCCGCGCTCGAGAAGGGGCGACCGGTGCGCAGGAGGCTCCACGCCTTCTCGAAGCCGACGAGGCGCGGAAGGCGCTGCGTCGCGCCGGCGCCCGGGATGATGCCCAGGTTCGGCTCGGGCTGCGCCGCGAGCAGCTTGAGCCCTTTGGGCGCGAGGCGCGCGTGGCAGGCGAGGGCGAGTTCGTTGCCGCCGCCGAACGCGAGGCCGTTGTAGGCGCAGACCACCGGCTTCTTGAGATTCTCGATGCGGTTGAGCACCGCGTGGCTCGAGCGCGAGGTCTTCTCGCCGTCGGCGGGCGACTTCACCGTCGCGAGCATGCCGATGTCGGCCCCCGACACGAACGCCTTCTTGCCGAAGCCGGTGATCACGACGCCGCGGATCGCGGGCTCCTCGGCGATCCGCGCGAACTGCGCGTCGAGCTGGGCATAGACCTGGGCGTTGAGCGCGTTGAGCACCTGCGGGCGGCGGATCGTGAGCAGGGCGATCCCCTCCACCTCGCGTCGTAGCACGACCGGGATTTCCCAGGGGCGGTTGAGTTCGGCCTGCCGCACCAAGACGCCGGCCACCGGGAAGGCGGGCTCCACCTTGGCGTAGGCCTGCACCAGCTCCAGCGCGCGGCGCGGCCCCAGTTCGTTCATGAAGGCGAAGGGGGGGCGCACCACGAGGCCGATCTCGAGGGCCATCTCGAAATCGGCCAGGCTCACGATGCCGCTGTCGTAGACCTCGCCCACGAGCCCGAGATAGGCGCCCTGCATCCGCTCCGTGATCGTCTTGGCGCGCTCGGCGGGCAGCTCCACCTTCTCGCCCCGCGCCGGCGTCTCCCAGGGCTGCCCGGAAGCCACCGCCTTCTTCATGAGGTCGGGCGTGCGGAACCAGCGGTTCACCCGCTCGTGCATCTCGTCCAGGCCGTGGGCGGTGAGAGGATTTCCCCCGGTGAGGTTCATGGCGGTGAAGGGGCCGACGCCGAGGCCGAGCGCCTTGCGCGCGGCGGTGTCGATCTCCTTCACGCTTCCCAGCCCCTCCTCGACGCAGAGGCAGGCGGCCTGGAAGATCCCCTCGAAGATCGGGTCGATGGCGTAGCCGTAGCGGCTCTGCACCGCGATGGGCACCTTCCCGATCTCCTCGTAGAACTTCAGGAGCCACTCCTTGGTATTCGGGGCGGTCCCGGCGCCCGGCACCAGCTCGACGAGCAGGTTGCGCTCGGCGGGAAAGAAGTAGTGGATTACGAGGGTGCGCGAAGCGTCCTCGCACTCCTCGAAGATGCGTTCCGGCTCGAGGTGCGAAGAGTTGCTCGCGAGGATCGCTCCGTGGGCGCAGGTCGCCTCCAGCATGGCGAAGATCTTCCGCTTGATGGCGAGGTCCTCGGACGCCGCTTCGATCACGAAGTCGGCCCCCTCGAGGGCGGCGTACTCCTTGGTGTAGGTGAGGTTGGCCTTGATGGCCGCCGCTTCCTCCGGCGTGAACGCCTTCGACTCGACCCCCTTGTCGATCTTCCCCTCGATCTTTTTCCGCCCGGCGGCGAGGGCGGGCTCCGCGATGTCTACGACGACGACGGGAACCCCGTGCTCGTGCAGCACCTTGGACATGTGGAGCGCGATGTCGGGGCCGATCTGGCCGGAGCCGACGATGCCCACCTTGCGCAGGGTGCGGGATCCGAGGGTATACGCCATGGTGCGAGTATCTTAGGTTCCTGGGCACGAAATGGCCTCCGCGCTGCTCCAGTTCCGGGGTTCCGCCGCTGTGATGGTGGTGGCGGGCTCCGTCTTGACGCGCTGCGCCGACGCCGTGGCCGAGAGGACGAGGCTGGGCAGGCTCTTGGTGGGGTCTGTGCTCCTGGCTGCCGCTACCTCGCCGCCGCCGCCGCGCGCATCGCCGAGATCACCGGGGCCGGCGCCACGTTCATCGGGAGCAGCATGCTCGCGCTCGCGACGACGCTTCCGGAACTGGTGACCACCCTCTCCGCGGTCCGCCTGGGGTCGTTCGACTTCGCGGTGGGCAACGTCTTCGGCTCAAACGCCTTCAACGTGGTCATCCTGCTCCCGCTCGACCTCGCATCTCCCGGGCTCCTGCTCGGCGGCGTCTCGCACGTCCACGCACTGACCTGCCTCGCCATCATCATCGTGACGGCGGTCTCGCTCCTGGGCCTGCTCTACAACGCGGAGCGGCGATTCGGCAGCGTCGAGGGGGACGCGCTGCTCGTCATCCTGCTCATCGTGGGCGCGCTGGGAATGCTCTATTTCGTCCGCTGAGTCCTATCGCGGACCGGCCGCCCTCGCGGAGTGGCGCGCGGGGACCGGGCCGGGTACCGTCATGCGCCATGCGCTGGGGGTTCGTCCTCGACCAGGAGTCCTGCATCGGGTGCCACGCCTGCACCGTCGCCTGCAAGCAGGAGAACGACGTCCCCCTCGGCTCGTTCCGCACCTGGGTGAAGTGGATCGAGCACGGGGAGTTCCCCGACACGAAGCGATCCGCCGCGGTGCTGCGCTGCAACCACTGCGAGGACGCCCCCTGCGTGGAGATCTGCCCCACCATCGCGCTCCACAAGAGGCCCGACGGGATCGTGGACCTCGACGCCGCGCGCTGCATCGGCTGCGCCTCCTGCATCCAGGCCTGCCCCTACGACGCCATCTACATCGACGACCGGGTGGGGACGGCGGCCAAGTGCCACTTCTGCGCCCACCGCATGGAGGTCGACCTCGCGCCCGCCTGCGTCGCCGTCTGCCCGGTGCAGGCGATCTGGGTGGTGGACTACGACGACGCGGCGACGCGCAAGGAGCTGGATGAGCGGCGCGCGACGCCGCGCAAACCGGAACGAGCCACGAAGCCGCAGACCTTCTACCTGGGCGCCCACCCCGCGACCCTCGACCCGCTGGCGGTGGATGGCGCGCGGACTCTCTCCCACGCCGAGGTCCCCGACCCGATGCCGGGCCCCGGCATCGCGGCGGCGCGCGCGGTCTACGACGTGCCCCGCGCCCGCCGGTGGGGCTGGCGCATCACCGCCTACATGGTCGCCAAGGCGGGCGCTTCCGGCGCGCTCCTGGCCGCCGCGTTGGGGCTGGGCGACCTCCGGGCCCTCGGAGCGGCGAGCCTCGGCCTGCTCACGGTCACCCTCGTCTTCCTCGTGGCCGATCTGCACAAGCCGCAGCGGTTCCTCTTCCTCCTCACCAAGGGCAACCCGCGCTCCTGGCTCGTGCGCGGCGCCTACGTGCTCATGGCGCACGGCGCGCTGAGCCTCCCCTACCTCTTCGGCGTCGCGCACCCGGCCCTCTCGGTCTTCGCCGGCCTCGCCGCGCTCTTCACTTCGGTCTACACTGCGTTCCTGTTCCGCCAGGCGCGCGGCCGCGAGCTCTGGTGCGAGGACCGCCTCCTTCCGTTCCATCTCGCGCTCCAGGCGGCGGCCGCCGCCTCAGCGTTCGGCTGGATGTGGGGACGCTGGCGCTTCACGGTGATGGCCGCCTACGCCAGCTTTTCCGTTCTCGGCGCGGTACTCGGGCCCTCCACCAGGCAGGCGCGGCGCGCCCACGCCCTCATGGTGAAGCACCCCGCGTTCCGGTTGGGCCTCGTCGCCGCCGCTTCCAGCATCCTCTTCCCGCCCGCCGTCTTCTTCGCCTTCGCTCTCCTCGACTGGGCGCTGGTCAAGGCGGGGCAGGAGGTGCCGCTCTCGTGAAGTACCTCCCGCCCTCGATCTTCCCCTCCCCGCCCCCCTCCCGCTGGGATGACTGGGAGGAATACGAAGCGACCGCGTGGCCGCGGCGCGAGAAGCGCGCCTACCGCCTCGTGCCCACGATCTGCTTCAACTGCGAATCGGCCTGCGGGCTCTTGGCCTACGTGGACAAGTCGAACGGAGCGATCCGCCGCTTCGAGGGCAATCCGCTCCATCCCGGGAGCCGCGGACGTGTCTGCCCGAAAGGGCCCGCCACGCACAATCAGGTGCACGACCCCGATCGCATCCTCTACCCGCTCAAGCGGGTGGGGCCCCGGGGAGGGGGGCGATTCGAGCGGGTCTCCTGGAAGGAGGTGCTCGACACGCTCGCGGCGCGCATCGGCAAGGCGCTCCAGGAAGGGCGCCGCACCGAGGTGATGTATCACGTCGGACGCCCCGGCCACGACGCCATGATGGACCGGGTCTTGAAGGCGTGGGGCGTCGACGGCCACAACAGCCACACCAATGTCTGCTCCAGCGCTGCGCGGCTCGGCTACGCGATCATGACCGGCGGGGACCGTCCCTCCCCCGACCATGCCAACGCGCGCTGCATCCTGCTCCTCTCGGCGCATCTCGAGTCGGGGCACTATTTCAATCCGCACGCGCAGCGCATCACCGAGGGACGCCAGAACGGGGCGAAGCTCATCGTCCTCGACCCGCGCCACTCCAACAGCGCGGCCAAGGCGGATCTCTGGCTCCCGACCTGGCCGGGTTCGGAGGCCACGGTGCTCCTGGCCATCGCGCGCCACCTCCTCGAGTCGGGGCGGTTCGACGCGAATTTCCTCGAGACCTACACGAACTGGGAGGAGACGCTGCGGGAGCTCGACGCCGCGGCGCCCGCGACCTTCGAGGCGTTCCTCGCCGCGCTCAAGGCCCACTACGCCCCCTTCACCTTCGAGCGCGCCGAGAAGGAGAGCGGGGTGCCGGTCCTCCGTCTCGCCCAGGCAGCGGAATGGATCGCGGAGGCCGGCAGCGCGCTCGCGAGCCATGTCTGGCGCGGTCCCGCCACCGGGAACCTGGACGGCTGGCTGGTGGCGCGCGCGCTCCAGTTCGTCAACGTGCTGGCGGGGGCGGTCGGGGCGAAGGGGGGGACGTCGCTGGCGGGTTGGAACAAGTTCGTGCCGCCCGCCTTCCTGCATCCGCCGCCGCAAAAGGTCTGGAGCGAGCTGCTCTACCCCCGCGAATGGCCGCTTGCGTTCCACGAGATGAGCTTCCTGCTCCCCTATCTCGCCACCGAGGAACGGCGCATCGACACCTACTTCACGCGGGTGTTCAATCCGGTCTGGACCTACCCCGACGGGACCGCCTGGATCGAGTTCTTGAGCGACGAGAAGCGGCTCGGCCTGCATGCCGCGCTCACCCCCACCTGGAACGAGACGGCGCGCTACGCCGATTTCGTCCTGCCCATGGGCCACGCCTCGGAGCGGCACGACCTCATGAGCCAGGAGACCCATGCGGGGGCCTGGATCGGGTTCCGCCAGCCGGTCGCGCGCGTGCTCGCGGAGCGCGACGGAAAGCCGGTGCGCTTCACCTACGAGACCAACCCCGGCGAGGTCTGGGAGGAGGAGGAGTTCTTCTACGAACTCTCCTGGCGCCTCGACCCCTCGGGGTCGCTCGGCGTGCGCAAGCATTTCGAGTCGCCCTATCGGCCCGGCGAGAAGGTCACCCTCGACGAGCACTACCGCTGGATCTTCGAGAACTCCGTGCCCGGGCTCCCGGAGGCGGCGGCGAAGGAGGGGCTCGCGCCGCTCGCCTACATGCGCCGGTACGGCGCCTTCGAGGTGAAGCGAGATGTCTACGGCGTGCACCAGGGCAAGCCGTTCGCCACGCCGAGCGGGAAGGTGGAGATCTTCTCGAAGACCATGCGGGATTGGGGCTGGCCGGAGCATGTCCTGCCGGGCCCGGCCAGGAGCCACGTGGGCCTCGACCGTCTCGGGGAAGGCCAGATGGTCCTCGTGCCGACGTTCCGGCTCCCCACGCTCATCCACTCGCGCTCCGCCAACGCCAAGTGGCTCTACGAGATCAGCCACAAGAACCCGCTCTGGATCCACCGCTCGGACGCCGCGCGCCTCGAGGTGACGGAAAACGATCTCGTCCGGGTCGAGACCGAAATCGGCTGGTTCGTACTGCGGCCCTACGTCACGGAGGCGATCCGTCCCGGCATCGTGGCCTGCAGCCACCACCTCGGGCGCTGGCACCAGGCGCAGGACGCCGACAAGGCCTCGAACTTCGCCAGCGCGCCGGTGGAGATGACCGTCGAGGGGGATCTCTGGCGCTGGCGCCGCGTGGGCGAGGTGAAGCAGGGGGGCGGGGTCTGGTGGCGGGAGAGCGGCGTGCACCAAAATATCACCTTCCCGGTCCACCCCGACCCGGTGAGCGGGATGCACTGCTGGCACCAGGTGGTCACCGTCCGGCGGGCGGAGCCCGGCGACGCGTTCGGCGACATCGCCGTGGACCGGGCTCGGGCGCGGGCGGTCTATCGGGAGTGGCTGCGCCTGGCGCGGCCCGCGGCGGGGGACCTCCGCCGGCCCCTCTGGTTCTCCCGCGCTGTGCGCCCGGCGGACGAGGCGTACCGCCTCTAGCCGGTCGTCCAGATTTCTCGACGAGCCGCGCCGGGCCGCGCCGGAGGCGGGGGTCGTGGGCACGTTGTCTCCGAACGGGACGCGTCCAATGCAAATGATCGGACCGCACTTGCAACTGTTGCTATCATCCACGCCAAGCCAGTGTGGCCGCCCCTGCGGCCGGGAAGTGATGACCCCACCATGATCGTGCAGCGACCCCGTTTCGCCACGGGCGGCCTCGTCGTCGCCCTGCTCCTGCTCGCGGCCCCCCGGGACGCGGCAGCCGACACGGTCGAGAACGGGACCACCCACGACACGCTCTTCCTCGTGTTCGCCAACAGCGGGCAGTTCGGCACCTTCTCCGCGCATGGGAACCACGAGCACGACTACGAGGACTACGAAAACTACGAGGCCTATGAGGGATGCGAAGGCTGCGGCGAGGAGGGCGGCTCCGGCCAGGCCTACACCGTGATCAACTTCGCGCAGTTCCTCTCGGGCTTGCCGTTTCCCGGCGCCATTCCCGCGATCGGGGCGACGATCACCGGCCAGCAGCTCTTCGAGGCAACCGGCGGGCTCTTCGGAAGCTTCGGCGACTTCGCCGGCTACGAGTTCTTCTTCATCGGCTCCTACCTTGCGTCCGAGCACCTCATGTACGGCTCCGACTCCCCGGACGGGCCGCTCGTGCCCGAGGATGTCCAGGGGGCATCCATCCCCGGTCTCATGCGGATGGGGGACCTGGATCCCGCCCTCGCGGGGCTAGGGGGGATCGCGGTCGTCGGGGACGCCGCCTTCTGGGCGCAGATGGGCCTCACCCCCGAGCAGGTGAACCAGCTCCTGGGCGCCGGCGTCTTGGCCAGCGCCTCGGCCGGCGGGGCGGGGGAGAATGTCTTCGGGTTCAGCGACCCGACCTTTATCGGGATCTCGGGCTACAGGGTCGGCCAGGATGGCGGGCTGACCGGGGAATGGGCCCCGGTTCCGGAGCCCGGCACCTACGCCTTGGTGCTGGTGGTCGGCCTTGTGGGGACATGGAATCGTGCCCGCCGCCGTCGCCGGGCCGCCTAGGACCCTCCGTGGGCACCAGGGCCTCACAGACAGAATAGTCTATTGACGCCACTCCCTGGCGTTGGCTACCATGCCTTCGTGAAGGTCGCCGTGGGATAGGTCACGGCGAACAGCATTCGAGGTAGTGGGTATGGTGTCAGCATCGAGACGGCATCTTCGTCTTCTTCCTGTCCTTGTGGCGGCGGTTCTCCTCGTGTTCGCGCCCGCGGTGCGCGCGGACTCGGAAGAGAACACCCAGGACACGCTTTTCCTCATCATCGCGAACAGCGGGGCGTTCGGCACGTTCTCGCCCGATGAGGACGAGGAGTGCGAGGACGACAGCTGCGGCGAAGAGTGTGAAGACGAGTGTGGGGAGTGTGACGAGGGCTGTGACGGTGACAACGGCCAGACCTACACCATCATCAATCTCACGCAGTTCCTGCCCGGCCAGGTCTTCGGGGGGGCGCTCGCGGCGGTTTCGGCCCTGATCAGCGCCGGCGCGCTGTCCGCCGCGACCGGCGGGATGTTCGAAGATTTCAGCGACCTCGAGGGGTTCGAGTTCTTCCTCGTGGGATCCTATGTGGCCTCCGACCACCTCCTCTACGGATCCGACTCGCTTGATGGTCCGCTCGTGCCCGAGGGCACGCAGATGGCGATGATTCCCGGCCTCATGGACATGGGCGCCCTCGATCCCGCGCTCACGGGGCTGGGCGGGATCGCCACCGTGAGCGACGTCGCGTTCTGGACTCAGATGGGCCTCACTCCCGAGCAGGTGAACGAGCTCCTCGCCGCGGGCGTCCTCGCGAGCGCCTCCGCTGCAGGCGCAGGCGAAAACGTGTTCGGCTTCACCGACCCGATCTTCATCGGCATCGGCGGATTCTCCGTGGGTCCCGATGGCGGCCTCGTGGGAGTCTGGGCGCCGATTCCCGAGCCCGCGACTTGCCTCCTGCTGGCTGCGGGGATTGCGGGCATCACTTGGCGCCGGCGTAGGGCGCGCCGGGCGGCCTGACGGGGATCGACAGGGCTACGCACCCAGGATCTTGCGCGCTTCCGCCAAGATCTCCGGGTTGGGCCAGGTGCGCGTGAGGTAGAACTCGCGGCCGGAGTCGTCGCCGATCCGGCCGGCGCGCTCCTCCACGTGGCGGCGTGCCTGGTCCAGGTAGCTCTTCGCGCTCCCCGGGTCCTCCAAGACATTGGCGAGGGAGAAATAGATCTCCGCCGCGTCCTCGGCCGGCGGGGTACCGAGCGCCTCCAGCCCCAGTCGCGCCTCTTCCGCCCGCGCCGCCGCCTCCGGCGCGCGCCCCGCCCCCCGCAGCGAGCGTGCGAGCCGGCAGAGCGTGAGGAGCCGGCCCGCCGCGTCCCCGCCCCCCTTCCCTTCCTCCTCCAGGCAGGCCTCGAGTTCGCGCGCCGCCCGCTCGAACTCCTCCTCCGCCAGCGCGGCGTTTCCCATGCGCGCATGCAGCGACGCAGCGAGCAGCGCGCTCCCCATCTCGCAGGCGAGCGCCAGCCCGCGCTCGAACCGCTCCCAGGCCTCTTTCCGCTCCCCCGCGCCGTGCAAGAGCGTGCCCAACTCGCGCAGGCTCTCCACCAGGCTCGCCTTCGATCCGGTCTTCTCCGAGATCTCGCAGGCGCGCTCCAGGTGGGCGCGCGCCGGCCGGCGCTGGCCGAGCGCCGTGAGGGTCGAGCCGAGGAGCGTGAGCACCTCGAGCTCGCCGTTGGTGTTGCCGATCTCGCGAAAGATGTCCAGCGCCCGTTCGAGGGAGGCGCGCGCCTCGTCGAGCCGCCCGAGGCTCACGAGCGCCCTCCCCATGTTGCGCCTCGGGATCGCCTCCGAAGGCAGGTCGCCCAGTTCGCGGCTGATCTCCACCGCCTGCTGGAGATGCTCCACCGCCTCTTCTACGCGATGCAGATCGAGGAGGGACTTCGCCACGTTGTTCAGGAGCGCGCATTCGCCGCGGCGGTCCCCGATCTCCCTCCAGATCGCGAGGGACTCGAGCTTCGTCTCCAGGGCCTTGTCCCCCTCCCCGACATCGGGCATCACCGCCGCCAGCGCCTGCAGGCTGCTCGCCACGCCGCGGCGATCGCTCGTGCCGCGCCGGATCTCCAGCGCCTCCTTCCAATAGCCCGCGCAGCGCTGCAACTCCCCCTTGCGCCAATAGATCACGCCCAGGGCGTGGAGCGCGTTCGCCTCCCAGAGCCGGTCGCCCGCCTCGCGCGCGAATCCGAGGCCGGCCTCCGCCTCCACGGCTGCGCGCTCGTACTCCCCGGCGCGCCAGAGCGACACCGCAAGGCAGGTCTGGATCTGCCCGCCCGCCGCTCGATCGCCCGCCTTGCGCGCCATCTCCCGCGCCCCCTCGATGACCCGCAGTTGGTCCTTGCCGCGCCCGAGCATCTCGTAAAACCCCCAGAGCTTCATCTGGATCGCGAAGAGCGTGCGCGCATCGCCTGCGGCGAGCGCCGTGGCGAGCCGTTCGAGGAAGGGCGCCGAAAAATTGGCGTGGAAGCCGCCGGCGAGGTGCTTGAGCGTCCCCTCGACGAAGGGCTCCCCTTCCTCGCCCCGCTCCGCAAGGAGGAGGTGGCGCACGAGGGAGTAGCAGGAGGGGGGCGGGGGAGAGCCCTCCCCCGGGATCGTTTCGCGGATCGCGTCGGCGTAGACGGCGTGGTACTCGGTCCGGAGGCTCGGGCTGATCCCCTCGTAGACCGCCTCGTGCACCTGGCGGCTCGCGAAGCGGAAGGAGTCCTTTCCCGAGCTCTTGAGGAGGCGGTGTTTGCGCTCCAGGATCGCCAACCGCTTCAGGAGCTGGATGCGTTTTTCCTCGAGCACGGTGGCCAGAAGCGTGGCCTCGAATTGGGCCCCTTCGATGGCTGCCGCCTCGAGGGTCTCGCGTTCCTCCTCGGCGAGCCGCCCCAGCCGCAGCTCCGTGAGGTCGCGCACCGTGGAGGGGAGCGCCAACTCGTCGAGCGCGCCGGTCACGACGAGCCCGTCCTCCTCCTCTTTCAGGAGGCCCGACGAGCGCAGGTGGGCGAGGATCTCGAACAGGATGAGCGGGCGACCGTCGCTCTTCTCGTGGAGGAGCCGCGCCAGGGCGCGCACCGTCCGCTCGTGGCGGGCCACCGCGCGCAGGATCTCCTCCGTCGCATCGGGGCGGAGCGGTTCTACCGCGAGGAGACGCCGCGACTCGTCGCGGGCCGCTTCGAGCAGCATCCCGTGCAATGGCGTGCCCTCGGGCACCTCGTCCTCGCGGTAGGTGACGATGAGCAGCACGGCATGCCCCGGGAGGCATCGCCCCAGATGGGCGAAGAGCTCCAGGGTCTCGGGCCCCGCTGCGTGGAGATCCTCGACGACCAGGATGACCGTCCGGGCAGCCGCCTCGTGGCGCAGGAGGTTTACGAAGGAGGCGCTCAAGGCGTCCTTCGAGAAGGCCGCTTCCATCCCGGGCTGGACTCCCCCGAGGAGGAACTCCGCGAGATGGGGCACGACGCCGGGGGTGTCGGGGAGGGACTCCAGCAGGCGCGCCTCCAGTTGCGCGCGACGCCCGGCGGGGTCCATCTCCTCGATGGCCAGGAGGTCGTGGGCCGCCTCGACGAAGGGCTGGTGGGAGCGCCCCCCGGAGCCGGTGCACTGTCCCGCCACGATGACCGGACCCTCCGAGGAGGCGAGGTCTTCGAGGAACTGGTAGAGGAGCCGCGACTTCCCGGTCCCGGCCGCGCCGCCGAGGAGGAGCGTGCAGCCCTCGCCGCGTGCGGCCCGTGCGTAGGCGTCGCGCAGCCCCTGCATCTCTTTCGCGCGGCCAAGGAGCGGCGCCTCGCGCGGGAGGCGGAGCCGTTTCAGCGCGGCCTCGGCGACGGGCCGCGCCCTTCCCGCACGCCGCTGCCTCCACCACGCTCCCGGCTCCCCCTCCTCGAGCACCCGGCGGAACTCCGCGCAGGAGGCGAACCGCCCGCTCGGCTCCCGCGCCAGGCAGGTCCAGATCACCTCGTCGAGGAAGGCGTCGATTTCCGGAGCGACGGCTGCCGGGCGCGCCACCTCGCCCTGGAGCTTGAGCTGCAGGATGGCGGAGAGGTCGGCGGCGTCGAACGGGTTCTTTCCCGTCGCCATCTCGTAGAGGACGACGCCGATGCTGTAGATGTCGGAGCGGGGTCCGACGCTGTCTTGTTCGAAGAACTGCTCGGGGGACGCGTACGGGACCGAGCCGACGAACTCCCCCGCGCGGGTCAGCTCGCGCCCGCGTTCCTGGAGCCGCGCCACCCCGAGGTCCATCACCAGGAGCCGGTGCTCCTTCGTGACCACCAGGTTTTCCGGCTTGATGTCGCGGTGGACCACGCCGCGCTGGTGGATGCAATCGAGCGCCGCGAGCGCCTGGTCGGCGATCTGGAGGAGGAGGTGCTGCGGCGTGGTTCCGAGCTCTTTCAAGAGATCGCGCAGCGTCTGCCCCTCGATGAGCTCCATGACGAGGAAGTGGCAGGGCGCCCCGTCCAGCACCTCGCTGCCCAGCTCGTAGGTGCGGACGACGTTTTCGTGCCGGATGCGGATGCCGATGTCGGCTTCGAGCTGGAACCTGCGGAACGCCGTCTCGTCGGCGACCAGTTCGGCGTGGAACACTTTGAAGGCGACGACGCTGCCCGCGGCGCCGGCCGGTCCCTCGGCCGTGGAGGTGGCGCGGTAGACCGCGCCCATGCCGCCCTTGCCGAGCAGCGCGCCGACCGCGTAGTTGCCGACGACCCGCCCCTCGAGGTTCACGGGGTCGCATGATACTCGCCGTCGCGGAGCGCCCCCGCCCCCCTCCCCGGAGGGCACCCTACATCTGCGTGATGCGCCGCGCCGCTTCGAGGATCTCCGCGTTGGGATAGGTGCGCGTGAGGAAGTGCTCGCGATGGATCACGCTGCGGATGGCGCGGGTCCGCGCCGCCACGAGTTGGTGGGCCAGGGTGAAGTAGCGGCGGCCCCGATCCTCCTCGGGGATCACCTGGCCGAGGGAGTAGTAGATCTCCGGCCCGTCGTCCAGCGGGACCCCGGCGTTGCTCTCGAGCAGCTTCTCCGCGCCGGCGGCGGCTTCGCGCGCCTTCTCCTCGCGCCCCGCCCCCTTGTGGGCACGCGCGAGGCGGCAGAGCGTGAGGATCGGGCGGCTGCCGTCGTCCTGCACCGCCCGCTCGTCGCGCAGCGCATCCTCCAGCAGTTGGGCGGCCCGGTCGAATTCGCCCTCCTCCAGGGCGGCGCCGCCCATCGCGATGAGTGCGCCGGCGCGGCTGCGGAGCGCGCCCAGGTTCGCCGCGAGGTCGTAGGCGCGCTGCAAGTGGCGCCAGGCGCTCTCGCGCTCGCCGTTTCCGTGGAGCAGGCGTCCCAAGAGCCGGTGCGCGCGGGCGAGGGTCGCCTCGTCGCCGGTCCGCTCCCCCGCCTCGATCGCCGCCTCGTAGCAGGCGCGCGCCTTCTCGGGGACCTCGAAGACGCAGACGGCGGCGCCCAAGTCGGTGAGCGCGGAGGCCTGCGCCCCCGGGTCGCCGATCTCGGCGTAGATGTCGATGGCCCGCTGCAGCGAGATCTTGGCCTCCTCGATCCGGCCGAGCACCGCCAGGGCCCGGCCGCGATGATGCAGCGGCGCCGCCTCCCCGGGCAGGTCGCCGATCTCCCGGCTGATGGCGATGGCCTCGTCGTACCGCGCGATCGCCTCGTCGAGGTGATTCATCTCGAGCAGGGTGTTGCCCAGGCCGTCGAGGGTGCGGCTCTCCCCGCGGCGATCCCCCAGCTCCCGGAAGAGCGCGAGCGCGTCCTCGCGCGCCTGGGGGGCGCCTTTGCCCTTGCCGATTTCCGGAAGTGCCGCGGCCAGCGCGATGAGGCAGCGTGCCTCGCCCCGCCGGTCCCCGCACTCCTTCCGGATTTCGAGGGCCTTGCGTGTCGCGGAGGCCGCGCGCGCGAAGAGGCCGCGGCGCTGCGAGACCGCGCCGAGGATCTCGACGGCGGAGGCCTCCTCCTCCCGGTCGCCCGCTTCCTGCGCCAGGGCGATCGCCGCATCCGCTTCCTCCGAAGCGCGGGCGTACTCGCCGCTGCGCCAGAGCGTGGCGGCCAGGCGCCTGCGGTGCTGCGCCTTCAGGCTCGCGGAGCCCTCCGCCTCGGCGATTGCGCCCGCCTCCTCCAGGTCGGCGAGCTGGGCGGCGGTGAGCCCGGCCATCTCGTGCACGCTCCAGCGCGCGAGCGCGATCCGGAACCGCAGGTTGGCCGAGCCGCCCTCGAGCGCGCATTGGAGGGCATCCAGGAAGGGACGCGCATCGTCGGGGTGGTGGCTGCTCGTCACATGCCGGAGCGCGGCCTCGGCATGCGCCGCCGCCTCGGCCGGTCGGCCCGCGCGCAGGAGATGGTCCACGAGGAGGAACGCCGTGCGCCCCGCGGGCGCCGCCTCCTCCTCCCGCGCCTCGAGGATCGCCGCGGCCAGTCGGCCGTGGAGGTCGGAGCGCCGGGCGGGATCGATCGCCGCGTAGATGGCGGCGTAGAGCGCGTGGCTCGTGAACCGGAACCCCTCCTTGCCGGCGCTGCGGATCATGTGGTGCTTGCGCTCCAGGAGCGCGAGCCTCTGCAGGAGCCGGATCTTGCGCTCCTCGAGGACCGCGCCGAGGAGGGAGGAATCGAACTCCGGGCCCTGCACGGCCGCCGCCTCGAGGGTCGCGCGTTGGGTCTCGTCGAGGCGCTGGAGGCGCAGGGCCAAGGCCTCGCGGGCATCGGTGGGAAGCTCCGGCCCTGCCGCGGACTCCCCGGCGACCCAGCCCTCCTGCGTCTCGCGCAGGGTGCCGTCCGCCTTCATCTGCGCGATGAGATCGAGAAGGAAGCCCGGGCTCCCGTCGCTACGGCGGTGCAAGACGCGGCCCAGGGAACGGACCGTGCGTTCGTTGCGCGTCGCGGCGCGCAGGATCGCGTCGCTCGCGCCGCGATCCAGGGGAGCCAGGGGGAGCGTGAGGCTGGTCTCCGGTTTTCTTCCCGCCTCCAGGAGGAGCGTGGCCAGAGGCGTTCCCTCTTCCACCTCCTCGGCGCGCGCGGAGGCCGCGAAGAGGATGCGGTGGCCCGAAAGTCCGCGCCAGAGGAAGGTGAACATCTCCAGCGTCTCGGCGGCGGCGAGATGCAGGTCGTCCAGGACCAGGACGAGAGGCTTCTCCGAAGCGATCCGACGCAGCAGGGAGGCGAAGGCCGGGGCGAGGGAGTCGCGCGGGGCGTTTCCCTGGGCGTCGTTACCGCCCGCCAGCATCCGGGCGAGTTGCGGCAGCAGCCCCTCGAGTTCCGGGACGTAGTGCCGGAGCCGCTCCTCGAGGGATCCCGGGGCAGCCGCGCCCTCCTCCAGTTCCGCGCGAAAGAGGTCCCGTGCCGCGTCGAGGAAGGGTTCGAGAGGCGAGTCCTTCAACCCGGCGCATCGACCCGCCACGAGGACCGGTCCGTCCGGGCCGACGAGATCCTGCAGGAAGGCGTGGAGCAGGCGCGTCTTGCCCGAGCCCGACGAACCGGTCACGAACGCGGTCGATCCCTGGCCCGCCTGCGCCTTCGCGAACGCCTCGTGCAGCGCCGCGAGTTCGGCGTCCCGGCCCTGCAGCGGCATCTCCGCGTCCGCCGCCAGCTTGCGCAGCGCGCTCTCGGCGGCGGGATAGGCGAGGCCGTCGGTGCGCTCGGTCCACCATGCGCCGGCGGTCCCCTCGCTGAGGATGGTGCGCAGCGCAACACTGGACTGCGGCCGCTCGGCGGCCTCCCGCTTGAGGCAGGCGACGATCACCTCGTCCAGGAACGGATCGATGCCGCGCAGGACGTGCTTGGGGCGTCGCACGGCGCCCTGGAGCTTTTGCTGCAGCACTGCATTGAGGTCCCCGCCGTCGAACGGATTGCGCCCGGTCGCGAGCTCGTAGAGGACGACGCCGAAGCCGTAGATGTCGGTGAGCGGGCCCACCGCGGAGAGTTCCAGGAACTGCTCGGGGGCGGCGTAGGGGAGCGAGCCCACGAACTCTCCGGCGCGGGTGAGCGCGGGGCCGTCCTGCTGGAGTCGCGCCACTCCCAGGTCCATGAGGAGCACCCGGTTTTCCCGGGTGATCACGATGTTTTCTGGTTTCAGGTCGCGGTGGACGACGTCGCGGGCATGCACCGCGGAGAGCCCGTCGAGCACCTGGTCGGCGATGTGGCGCAGGAGTTCGTCCGGCAGGCTGCCCAGTTCGGCGAGGAGCGCCCGGAGGTTCTGCCCATCCACGAACTCCATGGCCATGAAGTGGCACACGGCCCCCTTCGCGTCGGCGCTTCCGATCTCGTAGGTCCGGACGACGTTGGGATGGCGGATCTCGATGCCGATCTGCGCCTCGAGCTGGAACCGCTTGAACGCGGTTTCATCCGAGACGAGATGCGGGTGGAACACCTTGACCGCCACCAGGGCGCCCGCCGCGCCCGCCGGGCCCTCCTCCAGGGTTTCCGCGCGATGGACGACGCCCATGCCGCCGCGGCCGAGTTGTCGGCCCAGCCGATAGCGACCGAGATTCACGCCCTGGAGGTCCACGGAGAACCCTCCATTGTCGCGGATCGAGGCGGAATCGCACAGGGGATCCCGCGCCAGCGCGCCGGAGGCGTACCGGATTGATGCGGGGTCACCGCCGCGGGCGGGGCGACGCGAGCAAGATGCGCAGGGCGCCCGGCTGGAAGAGGATGAAGACGGTCATCACCTCCAGCCTGCCGATCCACATCGCAAGGGTGAAGAGGAGTTTCGTCACCGGGCCGAGGGTTCCGAAGGTCTCCATGGGCCCGAGTCGTCCCAGACCGGGACCGATGTTGCCGAGGGTGGCGATCGCTCCCGTGATGCCGACCTTGAAGTCGTTCTCCAGAATCCCGGCCAGGATCGTCACCACGCCGAAGACGGTGAAGTAGGCGACCAGGAAACCCACGATCTGGCGCAGGGTCTCGGGGGGGATGGGTCGCCCTCCGAGGCGCACCATCCGCACCACGCGCGGATGCAGCGAGGTGACCAACTCGCGCGCGAGGATCTTGCCGAGGATGATGAGGCGGATCACCTTGGGGCCGCCTCCCGCCGATCCGGCGCACCCGCCGAGGAACATGAGGGCGCAGAGCACCATGAGGGGGGCCGGCTGCCACTGGTTGAAATCCTCGCTCGCGTAGCCGGTGGTGGTGAGGATGCTCGATGCCTGGAAGAGCCCGTGGCGCAGGGACTCGCCGAACCCGTGGCCGGGGGTGCCGGCGAGCAGGAGCGCCATGAGCAGCCCCGCGAGGATCGTGACGCAGGCGTAGACCCGGAACTCCGTGTCGCGGAAGAGCAGCGAAGGCCGGCGGAGGGAGCGGTACTGGAGCGTGAAGCTCGCCCCGGCGAGGAACATGAACGGGATCACGATCCACTGCGCCGCCGCGGTATGCCCCTGCAGGGAGAGCGGATGGGGGCTGAATCCGCCCGCCGCGAGGGTGGTGAACGCGTGGCAGACCGCGCCGAAATAGTCCATGCCCCCGAAGGCGCGGAGGAGCGCGACTTCCGCGAGGGTGAGCACGATGTAGAGCTTCCAGAGCGCCACGGCGGTGTGGCGGATGCGCGGTGTGAGCGCCTCCTCCTCCGGGCCGGGCGCTTCCGCGAAAAACATCTGGCGTCCGGCGACCGCCAAGGCGGGCAGGACCGCGACGAACAGGACGATGATCCCGAGCCCTCCGAGCCATTGCGTCAGGGCGCGCCAGAACATGAGCCCGCGGCTGATCCGGTCGAAGTCGGCGGTGGAAAAGATCGTGGACCCCGTCGTCGTGAAGCCCGACATCGCCTCGAAGAGCGAATCGATCGGGCCGAACCCCTGCAGGAGGTAGGGGACGCCTCCCAGCACCGCGGCGACCATCCAGGCGGCGGAAACCACGGCGAGGGCCTCGACGCGGCCGACATCCTCGATCTCCCCGGAAAAGCGCCGCAGGAGCGTCCCGAGGAGGAACGCCACCCCCGCGGCCGCCGCGAATCCAGCAGCCGCGTAGGTCGCGCCGTAGAGCATGTCGATGCCCGCGGGCAGGAGCAGGATCCCCGCGAACGGACGCAGGAGGAGGCCGAGGAGACGCAGGACGCGGTGGGGCCTCATCCGAGGAGCGCCTTCTGGACCTCGTACACCCGCTCGACGCGGCAGATGAGCAGGCAGCGGTCGGTGGGGGCGAGGACGGTCGCGCCTCCCGGCACGATGACGTCTTGGCCCCGCACCAGGGCAGCGACGATGGAGTCGGGGGGCAGGGAGAGGTCTTTGAGCGCGGTGGGCGCGAAGTCGGCGGGGAGCGAGATCTGGAGTACCTCCCCCTTCCCCTCGCTGATCGTGGCCAAGAGATCGATCTCCTTGTGCCGGATCATGTGGAGCGTCGCCTCCATGGCGGCGCCCCGTGCGCTCAGGGGGACATTGATGCCGACGCGCTCGAATACCTTCCGATTGGCCGCCGTGGTGACCCTGGTCACGATCTTGGGGATGCCCATCTGGCGGCCCAGGAGGGAGGCGAGGAGGTTCTTTTCGTCGCTGTCGGTGACCGCCACGAGGGCCTTCGCCTCGTGGACGCGCTCCTCCTCGAGCAGACCGATGTCGCATCCGTTGCCGTGGAGGACGAGGGTGTGGCGGAGCATCTCGGCCAGGACCGCGCAGCGCGCCTCGTCCTGTTCGACCAGCTTGAGCCGGGCGCGCGTGTTGCGCTCCATGGACTGCGCCAGGTGCGAGCCGACCGTTCCGCCCCCGATGATCACCACGTCGCCCGACCGCTCCTCCTTGAGGTGGTCGGTGAACCACGCCGCCAACTGCCGCATCGCGCCGGTGCGCCCCATGAAGAGGACCCGATCCTCGACCCTGAGGACGCTCGGCCCGCGCGGCACGAACCACTCCTCCCCTCGCGTCACCGCCACCACCAGCACGCCCGGCGGGAGCGACGAGATCTCCGCGAGCGGCCGGTCCACCAGGGGGATCTCGTGGGTCAGGCGGTACTCGATGAGGCTGATGCGGCCGTGGGCGAAGCGGCCCACGTCGGTCGCCCCGGGCACGGCCAGAATCTGCTCGATCCGGTCGGCGAGCATCCGCTCGGGCCAGACGATGCGGTTGATCCCGAGGCGCGGGGCGCCGCCCCCCTCCTCCCCCCCGAAGGTCCGGTAGTAGGACTCGCTGTGGACGAAGCAGATGGTTTGCGCTTCGCCCAGCTGCCGCGTGGCGAGGCATGCAAGCAGGTTCATCTCGTCGGAGCGAGAGCAGGCGACGAGGAAGTCCGCGTCCCCCGCCCTCGCCTTGCGCAGCACTTCGACGTCGTTGCCCTGGCCTTCGAGCAGTTGCAGGTCGAGACGCTCGAGCTCCGCCCACCCGTCCCTGCCGTCATGGACGACGCAGACGTCGTGCTCCCCGCTCAGCGCCTCTGCGAACTGGCTCCCGATCGTGCCCGCCGCCACCACCACGATGCGCATCGGAAGGATGCTAGCAGGCGGCCCCCCGCTCCCGGGACTGGGGGGCGGTCCCCCGCCGCAGGCTCCCGCATAATGGCGGGATGAAGGATCCTGAGCGCGAAATCGTCTGCACCGAGGTGTGGGGGGGGACGGAGGCGTGCGAAGTCTCGGTGAAACTGGCAGGGGTGCGGGGGGAGGTCTACAGCAGGCCCTACGAGGGGGGGCGCGCCGGGGGGGACATCCACTTCCTCTCCGTCTGCGGGATGAACATCCTGAGCAAGGTGGTGCTGGCGGACGTGAGCGGCCACGGGGAGGAGATCGCCGAGGCCTCGCAGGTCATCCACCAGGCGCTCGTCGAGAACATCGGCGCCCATGACAACTCCAGCATGCTCCGGCGGGTCAACGACGCATTCCTGAAGCGCCGCACGGGGAAGTTCCGGTTCACGACCATGGTGGCGATGATCGTGGACAATCGGGATCGGTCCCTGGTCTACGCCTACGCGGGGCACCCGTCCATCCTGCATGGGAGGCGGCGGGAGGGCTCCTTCGAGGTGATCCGTCCGGCAGGCGGGCCCCCGGGAGGGATTCCCCTCGGGGTGCTCCCGGGCACCCGCTACGAGCAGCACGCCCTCACCCTATCCCTCGGGGATATCATCGTCGTCTACACCGATGCCTTCACGGAGGCCCCCGCCCCCGGGGGCGGCTTCCTGGGGGAGGAGGGGCTTCTCGAGATTCTCGGCAGGGCGCACTCGATGGAGCCGGCGGTATTGAAGGAGCATCTACTGGGCGAGGTGGGGCGGGGGTTGAAGGATGATGCATCCCTGGTCATCCTCGAAGTACTCTAGGGGGGACGCGCATTGCGCGAAACCCGGAGAAACCCCGGTTCGAATCGTATGACCTAGATGGAAGCGGGGGCGTGACCCCCCCGGAGGACATCAATGAAACATGGACTGCTCACCGCTGCGCTGCTCGCCGCCGCCCTGGGTGGCGGCACGGCGATCGCGAAGGACAAGCTCAAGGAGAGCGTGAAGTACGCCCCCACCTGGGAGGCGGCGGTTGCGGAGGGGAAGCTCCTGAACCTCCCCCTCGTCGTCCACAGCCACGGCTTCTACTGAGGCCCCTGCTGGGGCATGCACAGTGCTGTGCTGCAAAACAAGGAGTACATCGCGTTCGCCGAGGAGAACACCGTCGAAGTGATCGCCCTGGGGCGCCTCGACGAAGGCATCGAGAAGCAGGACCGGAAAGCGGGCACCTACAAGGCCAAGGACGACGCCGGCAACGAGGTGGATTTCCTCGTGGAGTTCCCCGGGCTCACCGTGGAGCAGGTGAACAAGCTGAACGGCTCGCCCGCGGGCGGCTACAACAAGACCGGCAGGATCCCCTACACCGCGCTGGTGAACCCGCACACCCTGGAGGAACTCCAGTCCTGGTCGGGCGGGCAGTCCTCCAAGACGATCATGGAAGCCGTGAAGGAGCAGCGCAAGGCGCTCGACAAGCAGTACGGCGAGGGGCCGAGCCGCAAGACCTTCACCCTGGTGAGGGAGAAGCAGGCCGACATCCGCGAGGACCTCGCGGACGGCAAGCTCGACAAGGCGGTCGCCGGCCAGAAGGCGCTCGCCACCAAGATGGCCAAGCAGCCCGAGGCGGTACAGGAGCTGGTCGCCAAGACCCAGGCCGAGATTCTCGAGGTCGCGGGAAAGCAGCTCGACGAGGCCGAGGCCAAGATCGCGGCAGGCGAGGGCAAGTCCATCGTGAACACGATCTCCAAGCTGGCCGCGCTCCTCCGCGACACCACCCTCGCGGAGCGCGCCAACGCGTTGCTCGCCAAGGCGACGGAATAGGGTCCGACCGGTTTTCGGCGATTTCCGCGGGGCCCGGCGATTCCGCCGGGCCCCGGTTCTGTTCCGCCCCCTCGACAGGAGCCGCTCCGCGCGCTAGACCGGGGGTATGCGCCCCCTCCTTCTCCTCCTGCTCGCCTCCCTCGCCTCCGCCGGCGACACCCTCGACGATCTGCTCGCCCGCGCGGGCACGAATCGCGAGGAGCTGGGCTGGGCCCCCCGCGGCTGGTGGGCGCGCTACCCGCGAACCGCCCCGCACAAGCTCGACCATTTCGAGGGCCTGTTCGAGGAGCCCCTCGCCACGGTCCCCTTCCTCCGCATCCTGGGACGCACCGCGCGCCAGTACCTCGACGCGGCCGAACTGGGAAAACGCGCGGAGAAGTCCGACGGGGCGCTCTACAAGCTTGCCTACGGGCTGGGCGTGGAACGCAAGTACGGCGGCTTCCGCTCCTACAGCGCCAACTTGACCGCAACCGAGACGCCGCTGGACCAGGCGATCCTCCAGCTCTATCGGTACGCGGACCGGCGGACGCGTTTCGTCACCTTCGGCCAGGAATCGCCCTATCCGCTTCTCGAGAAGGAGTTGGCCGCGGCCGCGGCGGTCCTGTCGCCCGAGACGAGCCGCATCCTGGGCCGTCTGGTGCTCCATGTCGTCGACGCGCACCGCTGGGCGACGCTCGCCTTCCGCAAGGTGCCCCTGGAGGAGCGCCTTGCAGCGAGCAAGCGGCTCGATCTCGGCGCCGAGAGCGTGGACGCGCTGGAGTACCCCTATGTCTGCGACGACGTCGCGAAGGCGTGGGACGAGGCGAGCCTCTGGTACGCGGCGCTCAAATGCGTGCAGGCGCTCGACGACGCCCGGCTCGCGCTCGCTGCGCTCCCCCCCGCCCCCCCCCTCGCCTTCGACTGGCAGACGCCGCTGGGCTGGATCCGGGTCCGCGGGGGTGGAAGCGACACCATCGACGGGTCCGGCGCTCTCCTCGTGGTGGATCTCGGCGGCGACGACACCTACACCGGACCCGCCGGCGCCTCCGACGCGACGCGCCCGCTCGGCCTCTGCCTCGATCTGGCCGGGAACGATCGCTACATCGGGGGCGCCGGCGCCCAGGGTGCCGGCATCTGCGGCGTGGGCATCCTCCTCGACGCGTCCGGCGACGACCGCTACGAGGCGGAGCAGTACGCCCAGGGCGCCGGGCAGTTCGGGTTCGGCGCGCTCTTCGATCTGTCGGGGGACGACACCTACGTCGCGCGCTGGTCGTCCCAGGGGTGCGGCTATTTCGGCATCGGCCTCTTGGCGGACGCCGCGGGGAAGGATCTCTACACGCTCCACGCGGACGGGCAGGGCTTCGGCGGCGTGGGGGGCGCCGGCGTGCTCGCCGACCGCAGCGGCGACGATCGCTACTTCGCCGATCCCGATCCCGCGGTGACCGGCCGCCCGAGCTACCACTCCGAGGGCAAGGTCTCGGTGAGCAATGCGCAGGGCTGCGCGATGGGCCGCCGCGGCGACGGCGCGGACGGACACTCCTGGGCGGGCGGACTCGGCGCGCTGCTCGACGTCGAGGGCAACGACAGCTACGTCGCGGGAAACTGGTGCCAGGGGACCGGCTACTGGTTCGGCACGGGGCTTCTCTGGGAGGGGGGCGGGGAGGACTCCTATGAAGGCGTCGTCTGGGCGCAGGCTACCGGTGCGCACTTCTGCATCGGCGCGCTCGTGGACGAAGACGGCAACGACCGGCGCCTCGCCAAGCAGTGGAACAGCATCGCGTTCGCCCACGACTTCACCATCGCGCTTCTCGTAGACCTCGGGGGGGACGACCGCTACGAGTGCACCGGAGTGGACGGGATCGGCTTCTCCATCAACCGGTCGGTGGCGATGCTCATCGACGTTTTCGGCGACGACACCTACCTGGGGAAGCCGGGCAACGTGCCGGGCTTCGCGCGCTACGACGAGCGGTTCGCCGACTACGCGGGCCTCTCCACCTATTTCGCGGACGCCTCGTCCCTCGGGCTCTTCCTCGACATCGGCGGTCGCGACTCCTACTGGAGCGGGGCTGCGGACGGGGCCGCCTGGGGGGATGCGCCGGGAAGCGACAACGTGCGCGTGCGCAATCCCGGCGTCGGGGCGGACGTGGCGGAGGGCGGAATCGACTGGCGGCCGCGGGCGGTGAAGGGGAAGCAGCGGTAGGGCTCAGGCCCAGCGCACGAGACCCACGGCGGCGGCTTCCTGGAAGCTGTCGGTGGCGGGGAGCACGCGCACCCCGTAGCGGAAGGTGCCCGCGCCGCGGGGGAGGTAGGCGCCGTGGAAGAGCGCGACGCCGTCCTTGGGTTCGCCATCCTGCATGAGCGTGATGATCACCGGTTCGCGCAGCACGCCGTCCTGGCCCGCCGGGCCGATGTAGAGTTCCACCGCGACTTCGTCGGGCCGCAGCGAGCCCAGGCGCACCCGAGCGCGCGCCTCGAAGACCTCCCCCAACCCGATGCTGCCCCGGGTGAGATCGGTGACGGAGATCTCGGCGATCTCCACGCGGCTCCAGGCTTCGCGCAGCCGGCGGTGGCGCGCCGCCATGGCCCGCGCGCCCTCGTAGGCGGGCTCGACGAGACGCGCGCGCTCGCGCCCGAGGGGCTCGTACGAGGTGCGGAGGTATTCCCCCACCATGCGATGGGTGTTGAAGTAGGCGGGGATGGTCTGGATCGCGCGCCGCGCGCGCCGCAGCCAGCCGGACGCGAGCCCGTCGCTGCCGCGTTCGAAGAAGAGCGGCGCCACCTCCGTCTCCAGGAGGCCGTAGAGCGCCCGGCTGTCGTGCTCGTTCTGCATCTCCGGATTGGCGTGCTCGCGCACGTCGCCGATCGCCCAGCCGTTTTCGCCGTCATACGCCTCGCACCACCAGCCGTCCAGGATGCTCAGGTGCGGCGCGCCGTTGAGGCAGGCCTTCATCCCGCTGGTGCCGGAGGCCTCCAGCGGCCGCGTGGGCGTGTTGAGCCAGACGTCGACGCCCTGGACGAGGAGGCGCGCCGCGGCCATGGCGTAGTCCTCGACGAAGAAGACGCGGCCCGCGAAGCGCGGGTCCTGGCTCAGCTCCACCACCTGCCGGACGAGTTCGGCCCCTTCGCCGTCGTCAGGGTGGGACTTTCCGGAGAAGACGAGGCGCACAGGCCGCTCCGGATGGTCGAGGATCGCCTGGAGCCGCGCCGGGCTGCGGAAGAGGAGCATGGCGCGCTTGTAGGGGGCGAAGCGGCGGGCGAACCCGATCCAGAGCGCGTTCTCGTCGATCCCCTCCAGGCGGCGCGCGAGCTCGACCGGGCGTTCGCCGCGGCGGAGCCCGGTCTCTTCGATGGAGGCGCGCAGGAACCGGAGCAGCCGCCGCTTCTGTGCGCTCCGCGCCTCCCCGAGCTCCTTGTCGCCCATCGCCTCCGCCCGCGCCCAGCTCATCTTCTCGGGGTTGGTCGCCGTCCAATCGGCGGCGACGTGCTTCTCGAGGAGCGCGCCGATCTCCGGCCCCGCCCAGGTGGCCAGATGGACGCCGTTCGTGATGGAGTCGATGGGCACCTCCGCCTCGTGGAACCCCGGCCAGACATCCGCGTTCATCTTGCGCGAGACGTCGCCGTGGAGGCGGCTCACCCCGTTCGCGCGCCCGGAGAGGCGGAGCGCCAGGATGGTCATGGAGAATTCGCGGCTCTCGGGTGTGCTGCGCCCGAGATTGAGGAACTCGGTCCAGTCCAGGCCGAGGCGCGTCGCGGTGTGGCCGAAGAACCGGCGCATCAGCTCCTCGGAGAAGCGGTCGTGGCCCGCGGGCACCGGCGTGTGGGTGGTGAAGACCGTGCTCGCCCGGATCACCTGCGCCGCCTCGTCGAAGGTGAGGCCCTCCCGCTCGATGAGATCGGCGAGCCGCTCCAGCTGCACGAAGGAGGAGTGGCCCTCGTTCAGGTGGCAGACCTCCGGCACCTTCCCGAGGGATTTCAGGAGGCGCCAGCCGCCCACGCCGAGGAGGATCTCCTGGCGGATGCGCGGCTCGCGCTCCGAAGGGTAGAGCCGGTCGGTGACCGTGCGGTCGGCGGGATCGTTCTCGAGGACGAGAGTGTCGAGGAGGTAGAGCGGGACGCGGCCGACGTCCACGCGCCAGACGCCCGCCTTCAATTCGCGCTCCGGCATCGGGATCGAGAGGCGCAGCGGGGCGCCCGCGGCGTCGGTCACCTCCACCAGCGGCGTCTCGCGCGGATCGATGGGCACGAACTCCGCGGCCTGGCGTCCGTCGGACCGGATCCGCTGGCGGAAATAGCCGTTGGCGTAGCGGAGGCCGACCCCGACGAGCGGGAGGTTGAGGTCGCTCGCCGACTTCAGGTGGTCGCCGGCGAGCACGCCGAGCCCGCCGCTGTAGATGGGCAGCGTCTCGTGGAGCGCGAACTCCGCGCAGAGGTAGGCGGTGGCGGGCTGCGCCGCGCCCGGCTGGCACCGGTAGGCGTCGAAGCGGGCGAGGGCGTGGTCATACGCCTCGAGGAACGCCTCGTCGCGGCTCGCGACCGCGAGGGTTTGCGGGTCGAGGGTGCGCAGGAGCGAGACGGGATTGAGGGGCGCCGTCGCGCGGGACTGCGGCACCTCCCGTGCGAGTTGCTGGAAGAGCGCGGTTGCGGGGGGGTCCCAGCTCCACCAGAGGTTTCTGGCCAGCTCGGCGAGGCGCTCGATGCGTTCGGGGAGCGCCACCGAGACCGTGAATCGGTGGAGATGGGGCCGCAACTCCCCGCGCGTCGGGATCACGATGACGGAGCGGTGCGAGAGCCGCGCCGGCTCGACCATCGTCCCGCCGCCCCGCCGCTTGGACGCGCGCTGGAGCGCCATTTCGTGCGCCTCGCGGGTCTTGGCGATGAGACGGTCCCAAGTGGTGCGCTTGACCACCGCGTCGCCGCCGCGTCGCAGCGCCTCCAGCTCGTCGTCCCCGCGGGCGAGGAAACGCGCCAGTTCCTGCTCGAGGGCGGCGGCGAGGGCGCCGTTCTCGGCGGCCTGCGCCGGCAGCACCGTGACCGCGGCGCGCTCCTTCTCGGGGAGGGAGAGGACGAAGCGCCCGAACCCCGTCAGGTCGGTGGTGATCGTCGGCACGCCGGCGGCGAGGCTCTCCAGCGGCGTGTAGCCCCAGGGTTCGTAGAGCGAGGGGTAGGCGGTGAGGTCGGCGGCCTGCAGCACGTCGGTGTAGGAAAAGGGCAGGAGCGGGTCGCGCCCGTCGAGCATGATCGGCGCGAAGACGAGACGCACCGGATCGCCCGGGCCGTTGTCGAGTCCGGCGTCGCGGCAGGCGGCGAGAATGGGATCGCCTTCCGGGTGGGCCAGGTTGTGGGTGCAGATGCCGCAGGAGGAGCCGGCGAGATCGTTCTCCTTCATCCGCTTCAAGGCCTCGGGCCGGAGGCCGGTCTGCGCCGCGGCCATGCAGATGAGGATGAGAAGGGGGCGCGGGGGAGGCTCCTTGCGTTTCGCGAGCAGCCCCAGCGCCTTGATGAGCAGGTCGAACCCCTTGTTGTGGAACTCGTAGCGGCCGGAGCTGAAGAGGAGCCGCGTGCGTGCGGCGTCGACCGGCGCCCCCAGAAACCGCTCCGCGCAGCGGAACAGCGCCGCGCGGACTTCGTTGCGGTGCTGCCGCTGGGGGCGACGCGGGGCGGCGTAGCCGTTGGGCGTGATGAGATCGGGCCGCCGGCCGAGGATCCGTACCGACTCCTCGACGCCGTGCTCGCTCACGCAGGCGAGCACGGAGACCTCCTTGGCCGTCGCAACCTCGAGGGTGTGCCGCGCCTCGATGCGCCGCTCCTTGGCGGCGGCGGCGAGATCGACATGGGGCAGGTCGAGGTGGAGCGCCATGCCCTCGCTCGCCAGCTTCCGCCCCAACGCCGTGCCGTGGGAGGTGTAGACGGTGCCGATCTCGGGGGTCGTGTCGGCGAGCCGCAACGCGCCGGCGGCGCTCATCCAGTGGTGGAAGTGGGCGACGGCGCGCCTGGCGCGGGGCCGGACCGCGGCGCGGTAGTGCAGCTCGATGAGCTTTCCCGCGGCGTAGCCGAACAGGAGGTTTTCGACGGTGTCCCAGTCCGCGTGGATCGAATCGACCCCGTGCTCTTCCCACAGCTCGCCCAGGATTTCGTTCTTCTTCCCGAGCAGCCGCCCGAAATCGACCAGTGCGCAGGGGGGGTGGCCGTCCATCGCCCAGCGCCCGAACCGCACGGGCACGTCGCGTTCCGCCGCCAGGGCGGCCACCTCGGGGTGGAGCGGCTCCTCCAGGAAGGCGGATTGGGCGGCGCGATCGGCCCAGAGATCGGGGCCCACGTAGAGCAACTCGTCGCCGTAGGCCCCCCGGAAGTGCGGCGCCGAGGTCTCCAGGACGGTGAAGATCCCCCCCTGGCGGTTGCAGACTTCCCAGGAAACCACATAGAGGAAGCCCGGCTGGTGCTGTCGTGTCGCCGTTCTCACGCTATCTCATTTTCGGCTGAAGGGGCCGCATGGTAACGGGCCTTCCCGACGGCGCCAGCCGTGGGCCGCCGGGGCGGTAGGCTGGCGGCATGAAACGCCTCCTGCGATTCTTCCTCCAGGGCCTGGTCTTCGTCGTCCCGGTCGCGCTCACGGCCTTCATCCTGGTCACCGGCCTGCGCGCGGTGGACGGGTGGCTGGGGCTCCCCTTCCCGGGCTTGGGCGTCGCGGTGATCGCGGCCGCGGTGACGCTCATCGGGATGCTGGGCAGCAACTTCCTCACGCGCGGCCTCTTGCAGGTCATCGAGCGCATCCTGCAAAAACTCCCCCTCGTGCGCATGCTCCACGGCTCGGTCAAGGACCTCTTGAGCGCGTTCGTGGGCGAGAAGCGCAGGTTCGACAAGCCCGTCCTCGTGGATCTGGGGGCCGGGGGCGGGGTCCGCGCCATGGGATTCGTCACCCGCGAGTCCCTCGACCAATTCGGCCTCCAGGGATCCGTGGCGGTCTATCTGCCCCAATCCTACAATTTCGCCGGACAACTCGTGGTCGTGCCGCGCGACGCGGTGAGGCCGATGGAGCGCGAGAGTGCCGAGGTGATGGCGTTCATCATTTCGGGGGGCGTGAGCGGGATGGCGGCGGGGGCCGGGAAAGCGAGCGGGTCATGAAGCGAGTCACCGGGCTGGGCGGGATCTTCTTCAAGGTGGACGACCCCGCGCGATGCAAGGCGTGGTACCGGACCCACCTGGGGCTCGAGGCGACCGACGAGACCGGAACCTCGTTCCGCTGGCGCGATCCGGACGCGCCCGACCGTTCCTGCATCACAGTCTGGTCCCCTTTCCCGCGCGGCACGAACTACTTCGGCCCCGGCGCCGCACCCTTCATGATCAATTACCGCGTGGCCGACCTCGATGCGCTTCTCGCGCAGCTGCGCAAGGAAGGGGTGAAGGTGGAGGACAAGGTCGAGGAGATGGAATTCGGACGGTTCGGCTGGATCACCGACAGCGAGGGGAATCGCGTCGAACTCTGGGAGCCGGCGGCGGGCTATTGAACCGTTCCCGCCCACGGGCGGGCGCATGCGATCGTGCGGCCGTTCGCCAGCCGGTCTTGGGACCGGGCGTCCCCCGCCCCCCTCTACGACTTCTCGATGCGCTCCAGCCGCCGCACGACGAACCCGGTGCCCTTCAGCGCCTCGTTGAGCGTTCCTTGATCCAAGGCCGCGCCGCGGCGCGTCACGATGGTCGCCTTGTCGGTCTTCCAACCGGCCTTGACGGATTCCACGCCCTCCAGGCGGGACAGGGTCTCTTCGACCTTCTGGACTCACGAATCGCCTCACAAGTTGCTGAAGTCGGCGAGGTAGACCGTCCTGTCCTCGGCGAGGAGCGCCCCCGGCGCGGCGTGTTCGGCGAGTTCTGGGGAGCTGGCGCAAGCGGCCAGGAGGAGACCGACTGCTCCAAGGGCGGTGGAAGGAAATCTCATCCACCCATCCTATCCGCAAACGCCGGGCCCCCGCGCCGCGCCCCGCCCCTCCCTCCCTGTCCGGGGCCTAGAGCTCCCGCGAGCGGTCGGCGTCGGGATGCACCGCGCGCGCAAGCTCCACCGCGCCGCGGAGGGGGAAGGAGGGGGGCGAGGGGGAGGGCCCCGCCGCTCCTGGGCGCGGCTGCTGCGGAGGATCCTCGAGGTGGACCCGCTCCTCTGCTCCAGGTGCGGCGTCGCGATGCGGATCGTCGCGGTGATCACGGACCCTGCCGTGCTCGACCGGATCCTCGGCCACCTCGCGGAGCACGGCGGCCGCGACCCCTTCGACGCGCGCGCGCCGCCGGAGGGGTGAGGGCGGGGAGGGAGTTCGCGCGAGTTGCGGGGCCGGCCGGGGCCGCGGTCCGTCCGCGCGTTGGCGGGGGACGCTCCCGGGGCGCCGCGGGACCCGCCGAGGCGCCGCCCGGACAGCGCCTCGATCCCGCCGGCCCCGTCCGACACCGCTCGCGCTCCCCCCAAAGCCGGCTCCCCCCGGCGACGTCCGCCCCAGGGCCTGCGTTACAATTCCCTA
>Ga0187893_10000833_pt1 | contig 77749 bp, 71 predicted proteins | sample MA1701074metaG_FD_139574 | JGI IMG/M metagenome (GOLD analysis project Ga0187893, IMG submission 139574) | White microbial mat communities from a basaltic lava cave in the Kipuka Kanohina Cave System on the Island of Hawaii, USA - MA170107-4 metaG ...
GCCGGCCGCTCTTCCCATCGAGCAACCTACGACCCTGGAACTGGTCGTCAACCTAAAGGCTGCGAAAACTCTCGGCCTCAAGATCCCGGCCTCGATGAGGGCACGGGCGGATCTGCTTATTGATTGAGTGATCATATATGGGCTGCCCAACATCGCAGTCGAGCGGACGCGCTGCGCGCGCCGCTCACCGCGAACGTTAGGCAGCTGGATGCCTGAACTCGCAAGAGAGCTTGCCGCGGAGACCAGCGGCGTTTCGAGCGGGGGTGGACCATGCGACCTCACTGGACTGGCCGCATCAGCGGGCTGATGCTGGGCGTTACGTTGGCCACAACCCTTCACGCGCAAACGAACGACAAGATCGTCGTTGACGGGTCGACCGGGGTGATGCCGCTGGTGGCGGCACTTGCCAAGGCGTACCAAGAACGAAATCCAGCCGCGATCGTAGAGATTGGCAAGGGGCTGGGAACGAAGGCGCGCCTCCAGGCCCTGGCGGACGGAAAGATCGATATCGCCCTGGCCAGCCACGGCCTGGTGGCAGAGGAACTCACGAGGCAAGGAATGGCGGTGCACGAGATTGCCAAGGTCGCTGTCGTCTTTGGCGTGAACGTCAGCGTGCCGACAACGAACGTCACCGACCACCAGATCTGTGATGTCTACGCGGGGAGGATCACGAACTGGAAGCAGCTGGGAGGACCCGACCTCGCTATTGCTCCCCGCACGCGGCCCGACTCGGAGGTCGACGCTGAGGTCGTCCGAGGCAAGATCGCGTGCTTGGCGGACATGAAGATGTCTGAAGGCGTGAAGGTGATGGCAAGATCTGGGGACATGGCGAAGGAGCTTGCTACCTCCGTGGGAGCTATCGGCATGACGACGACGACGGTTGTGGAGCAGAGCCGAGGGCAGATCAAGCTCTTGTCCCTCAATGGCGTCATCCCCAGCCCGGAGAGTGTGGAGGGCAAGAGGTACACCCTGACACGAGACTCGTTCCTGGTCACGAAAGCACCGGCCCCACCGGCTGTGTCCAGGTTCGTCGAGTTTGTTTGCAGTGCCGCGGGTGCGGCCGTCATCAGAGCCAACGGTGCGCTGCCGGTGAAGTGAAGCGGGATGGCCCCAACGAGCGCGAACGGGTCAACGGTTACACGGATGGGCCTCATCCGGGAGGCGGCATGAAGCTCACGATCCGCCCACTCACTCCCGACCTCTGGCATGCTGTCGAGGACCTGTTCGGGGACAGTGCCGTATGCAGCCGGTGTTGGTGCATGTACTGGAGGATCGGCGCGGCCTCCCGAAAGAGGCGGGGCACGACGAACAGGGAGGCGTTTCGGGAGGTGGTGAAACGCGGTCCCCCTCCGGGCTTACTCGCCTTCGATGGCGACATTCCCGTGGGCTGGTGCCAACTCACTCCGCGCGATCAGGTGCCGAAGCTTGATCGTGCCTGGCGGCTCAAGCGCGTGGATAACTTGCCGGTATGGGCGCTCTCCTGCTTCTACGTGCGGAAAGTGCTATCGCAGGCAAGGCATCACCTCCCTCCTGATCACCGTGGCCTTGAAGAGAGCGAAGCACGCACGAGCGCCTGCGCTCGAAGCCTACCCTCTGGATAGGCGCCTGACGCCGAGCACGACGTCCACTGGCATATCCTCGACGTTCGAGCGTGCCGGCTTCACGACGGTTGCTCGCCGGGTGCCATCTCGACCGATCATGCGGAACGATCTGAAGGCAATCGGCCGATGAAATAGTCGGCTCGAGTGAGCATGCCGCCCAGCAAGCTGAGCGCTTCCCTCAAGAACCTGTCGTCCTGAGTACCTGCCGCCCGAACTGCTCGGCGAGGGCATCCCAGGTGAGGGCGGCGTGGTGGGAGGCACCGTGCGCGTCGCGATGGAAGCGCTGCATCGCCTCCGATTCCAAGACCGCCTGGGCGCCGCTGGCCTCGAACAGGCGGTTGACGGCCTGGACACAGAGTTTCGCTACGTAGGCCTTGTCCCGACGGTAGCGCGCGCGGTCGAGCTCCGAGAACGACGCTCCCCGGGCCGCTTTGTCGAGCATTTCCAGAATGTCGTGCCGGTGCAACGCGCGCGCCGCGTCGACCTCGGCCGAGGCTTCGGCCAGCCGCAGGTGAACGGCCACAGAATCGGCGGTCCGTCCCGGACCAGACGTACCCCGAAGCCGAGATGTGAACTCGTCGATGGCACCCTGGGCGATGCCGATCAGGGGCGCCGCCAGATCCCATCCCGTCAAGCACCTGAGAGGCACCCGATAGCTCAGGCGGCCATGGAGATCCCATCCGGTCCAGTCCTCGTTGCCCGCCCGGTCCGGATCCATGGCACGGTGGGCAGGAACGAAGGCGTTGTCGATCACGATGTCTTTGCTGCCCGTCCCCCGCATGCCTGACGCGAACCACGTGTCGACAATCGCGTAGTCGGAGCGCGGGAGCAGGAGCCAGATCATGGCCCCAGGGGTCGCGCCGGGGACTGCCACCATCACCCAGCTCGCCGCATCGCAACCACTGGAGAAGCCCCAGCGACCAGAGACACGGAGACCCCCGCCCACCGACTCCGCCTTTCCTCGGGCCGGGTTGAGGCCGCTGGAAAACAGCGTGTCGGGTCCGCCCGCGAAGAATTCCTCCTGGGCCTCCTGCGGGAAATGGCCGAGCCACCAGTTGTGAATCGTCCACAGGGAGTAGCACCAGCCGGTCGACCCGCATCCCCGCCCCAATTCCCAGCCCACGTCGTAGGCGGCGTCCACCTCGACATCGTGGCCACCATATCGGCGAGGGTTGCCGATCCGGATGAGACCGGACGCCAGGAGATCGCGTACGGTTTCGGGGGGAACCTGCCGCAATTGTTCGGCCCGAGCCGCCCGCTCCTTGAGAGTCGGCACCAGTCGCGCCGCCCGGCTGAGAAGCTCCTCCCGGGTCACCGGCGACGGGCTCGTGGGCGGCGATAGCAGCGTGCGATCCGGCTGGTCCTGGCGATCCCTGCCATCACCCATCGGCCGATCCTGACCCGACCCTTCCGAGTCGTCAAGGACATGGCGGGCTTCGAAGGGCCCCCAAGCCTCGCGAGGCTGCCCCGACTTCTGATATCGTGGGTGGGAGCCTGTTTACACGGAGGAACCCCCAGCGTGGCCAGCGAAGATCCCCAAAACATCCTCGACCTGAAGATCGACCTGCAGGCTCTGTACCGGGAGGAGACCTTCACCGACCTCGGCGCCGCGACGGTGCGGCGGCTCACGCCCGTGACCGCGGACGGCTCGCCAGATCTCTCTCGTCCCGCCGTCTACATGGGCGAGACGTCCCTGATGACCCAGGTGGGGCCTATCCCGCTGCAGTTCGCGCTCGAGGCCCAGACCTTGGAGGAAGCGTTCCGTCGCTTTCCCGAGGGGGTCAAGGTCGCGGTCGAGCGGCTCAACGATCGCGCCCAAGAGGCCATGCGGGCCGAAGCTTCACGCCTTGTCGTACCGGCGGCCATGCCTCCGGGCATGACCCCCCGCGGCCCCGGGCCCGGCCCTGCGCGCGGGGGCGGAAGGATCATCTTCGATCGCTGACGACCTGGGTGGCTGTCTGAGCATCTGTAAGATCTGGTACTGGTAGTGGTAGGAGTTCACCCCGGACCCGTTGTAACGCCGCACGGCGTACGGCCAATCGCAGCCGAAGCGTGAGCGATCCGGCACCGCCGCGTAGGTGGTCTCCGGGTGGTACGGGGTCGGGTGCAAGGTTGCGGTCGTTCCGGGGTGAAGCGGTGTGGTCGGGCCGATGTCCACCAAGTGCTCGGCCGCACACCGCGCGCAATCGGTCAGGTACCGAGGGTCGGGCTGGCTGTACCGACAGACCCGGAGAGCCCCCCGACCAATCTCGCTCAGCCGGTCGTCAGCCTGCGTCGCCGAAGTTGGTCCAAGGACAAAGTGGCGAAACTTGCCCTCCAGCTCGGTGATCGCCCGCAGAACGTTGCGAACGGGATCAAGCATCAGGCTCTCGACTTCGTCGGCGCGGGGCGGGTGGTGAAAGAGCGTGTGCTGCCCCAGGCCGAATCCCCGGGAGGTGATCCGGTCGGGACGGCCCGGATCGTTGCGATCCAAACCGACCATGATGAAATCGTCGGCATCGGTGAGGGTAGGCGTCCGGAAGTGCTGGCCGCCACTCTCCTGCCCCAGAACGGCAAGCAAGAATGGTCGCGGAACGGGCAAGTCTTCGAGTTCCTGGATGCGGGCGAGGGCCTCGCGGTTGGCGGCAAGGGAGTCGTCGGAGCGCGGCAGGGTCACCATTCGGTGATCGACAAGCATCTCTTCGATGCAGGCGGCCAGGCGTTCGGCGACGACACCGGTCACCGCGGCGACTCGCCCGCGGTTGAAGCTTCGGATGGCCACCGGCGCATCACCATCTTTCCCGTGCCGACTTCCAAAGAGGAGGTCGAACTGGAGGGCCCGGACCGCACGTTCAGTCACGGGACCGAACCATCCATCGATACCGCTTCGCAGATAGCCCAGGCACCGAAGGTCGCGCTGCAGCGCCTTCACCAGGGGGTCGGGGGGACCGGACGCTCGGCGCAAGGTCAAGCCCCGGAGCCGGTAGATCGAGGCCATCGCTCACCCGGTCGAGGCGTGGCTAACGAATGGACTGGGCGACGCGGCTATCGCTCGAAGACGAGCGGCGCGTCCCGATCCTGGCGTCCTTGCCGGAACAGCTCCGGCGCATTCGGCAGCTCGTAGTAGATCTCGAGCAGGTTGCCGTCCGGGTCGTGGAAATAGATGCTCTTCTGGCTCACGTGATCCACGGCGCGGGTGATCTTGACCCCATGCTCGAGCAGAGTGAAATACGCGTCGGTGAGGGCCTCGTCGCTGTCTACCTGGAAGGCCACGTGATGGACCCCCACCCCGCCTGGTGCGGAGCGCGGGGCGCAGTCGGCGGCGTCGGCCTGGAAAATGTCCAGAGTGTGACCGTGACCCGGCAGGGCCATGAAGGTCCCCCCGTGCTCGGGGTCTTCCTCCACCACCTCGAACCCGAGGACGGTGGAATAGAACGCCCGCGAGCGCTCCAGGTCGGAGGCACGCAACAGCACATGTCCGATTCGCTTGAGCTGTATCATCCGTTCCTCCTCAGGAGCGACCTCGGGCGTCGACCACGCCCCCGTCACTGCTTCTTCAGGCGCACCTCTTCCAGGGGCGCCGACCATGGATACGGGTTGATCAGCATCAGGGCGGGCTCCTCCACCCGCGGGCCGATCCCGCTCGGCCAAATATACTCCCAGATGGGCCCGAATCTCACCCGCTCATGCAGCAGGTACTGGATCTGGTGTAGCAGGGCCTCGCGCTGGCGACGGTCGGTCTCCCTGGCCTGTTGCTTGTACAGGGCATCGATGTCCGGATAGCCGCCATACGCATACGTCCCGTCGGTGGGCACGATCTCCGACATGCGGGAGGCGGCATTCCCGTAGAGCGCGGTGGCGCAGACGCATACCCCCCGCAACTTCTTGGTCCCCCACGCCGCGAAGAAGGCCGCCCGCTCCATCGGCCGCATCTTCAAGCGGATCCCGACCGCCTGCAGATAGCCGACGATGGCCTCCCCCATCGAGAAGTAGGGCGGCACCTGGTGGAGCTCGCCGGCATCGAACCCGTTGGGATAGCCCGCCTCGGCCAACAACTGCTTCGCCTTTGTTGGATCGTAGGCGTACGGCTCGAGTGGGAGGGCGAACTCGAAGTTGCGGGGTATGACGCTCCCCGTCGGCCGCGAGGCGCCGAGTGTCTCCGCCTCGCTCAGGGCCCTTCGGTCGATCGCATAGTTGGCGGCCAGGCGGACCCGTCGATCGCTCCAAGGAGACTTGGGATCCCACTGATCGAAGAAGTCCAGAAAAAAGATGCCGATCCCTCCCGAGAAGGCCAGCTTGAGCGTGGGATCACGCTTGAGCTCTAGCGCCTGCGGGGGCTCCAAGAGATACGCGACATCGACTTCTCCCCGCTTCAGCATGGCGGCTCGGGTGGTGGCCTCGGGGACACTCTTGAACACCAGCCGCTTCACATGGGGAACTTTGCGCCAGTAGCCGTCGAAGGCCTCCATGACCAGCTCGACACCAGGGGTGTGGCTGACGAACTTGTACGGCCCGAGACCGACCGGATGCTTCTTGAAGCCATCGTTGCCCACGTGCTCCACGTACTTCTTGGGTACGATCCAGCCCGCCCCCGCCACGAGGGTCCCGTAGAAGGTCATGAAGTCGGGCCAGGGCTCGTGCAGATGAAACCGGACCCGGTGGCCGCCGACCGTCTCCACCTCGCGGACCTTCTCGCGCAGGATCTTGAATCCCTTGGCGCGCTGAAAGCTGAACTTCACGTCCTCGGCGGTGAAGGGGTCGCCGTTGTGGAAGCGTAGCCCCTCGCGCAGCTTGAACTCGTATACGCGCTGATCCGTGCTCAGCATCCAGGATTCCGCAAGACTGGGGGTCATGAGGTTGCCGGGCATCGGCTTGACGAGGGCGTCGTGAATGGCATAGAGGACCCAGAAGGGCGTGATGAGGCCAGTCACCTCGCCCGGATCGAACCACGCGGGGGCGAGGGTCACATACAGCGCCCAGCGCATCTCCCCTTCCGGCTTGCGCTGGGCGGCGGCGGGGTCAACCGGACCGGCCGCCAGCACGAGGGTGACCGCCAGGACACATCCCACGAGGAGGCGCCGTTTGCCGTACATCGTCTTCCCTCCGTCGAGGCCCGATGGGCACCGGAGCGAGAGGCCCTCTTTCTACCTCGTTCTCCGGGTGAGGGCAAGCTCCGATCGGGAGGCGACGGCCACCGTCTTGGCTGCGCCATACTATGGCGCAGTGACGGACTCTATGCCCAGAGTCAGGTTCGAGGTACGCGTCGAGGGCATCGTCCAAGGCGTCGGGTTCCGGCCCTACGTGTTCGCGCTGGCCGGCCGGCTGGGTTTGGCGGGCTCTGTCGTCAACAACAGCTCGGGAGTCACCCTCGAAATCGAGGGCGATCGCGACCTCACGGCGCGGTTCATGGCCGCCCTCGAGCGAGACGCGCCCCCCCTGGCGCTGATCGAGCGGGTCACCAGCCGCGAGATACCGCTCCGAGGCGCCACCGCGTTCGTGATCGCTCCGAGCGACCACGCGGCCGAGCGAACGACCCTCATCTCGCCGGACGTCGCCACCTGCGACGATTGCCTGAGCGAGCTCTTCGATCCCACCGACCGTCGCTTCCGCTACCCGTTCATCAACTGCACAAACTGCGGGCCGCGTTTCACGATCATCCGCGAGGTGCCGTACGACAGAGCGGCGACGACGATGAGCGCCTTTGCCATGTGCCGGGATTGCGCGAGCGAGTACCGGGACGTTGCCGACCGCCGCTTTCACGCCCAGCCCGTAGCCTGCCCGGCCTGCGGACCACGACTCACCCTGCTCGATGGGCGCGGATGGACCGCGGGCGGCGACCCCATCGAAGAAGCCGCCCGTCTCATCGCCGCCGGTCACGTCCTTGCCGTCAAGGGATTGGGTGGCTATCACCTCGCCGCCGACGCCATGAGCGAGCCGGCCGTCGCCGCCCTGCGGGCCCGCAAGCACCGAGAGGAGAAACCATTCGCCATCATGGCTCGGGACCTGGAAGCGGCGCGGCGTCTGGTCTTGCTGGACGAGGCCGAGGAGCGCTTGCTGGTGAGCCCGTCGCGACCCATCGTGCTCGCATCGCGGCGGCCGGATGCCCGCCTCGCCGCCAGCATTGCCCCTGGCAACCGGGTCCTGGGCATCATGCTCCCCTACACGCCCGTGCATCATCTACTCGCCCGGGCCATCACCGCGCCCATCGTGCTCACGAGCGGTAACGTGTCCGACGAGCCCATCACCTTTCGCGACGACGATGCGCACGAGCGCCTGTCTGGTATCGCCGACGCTTACCTCACCCACGACCGCCCGATCCACATTCGCACCGACGACAGTGTGATGAGGGCCTTTCGCGGGACGTCGCTGCCGGTTCGGCGCGCGCGTGGATACGCGCCGCGGCCGATTGCCCTGACCTGGCCGGTCCCGCGCCCCCTGCTGGCCTGCGGGGGCGAGCTCAAGAATACGTTTTGCCTGGTCAAGGGCCGCCAGGCCTTCCTCTCGCATCACATTGGCGACCTGGAAAACTACGAGGCGCTACACGCCTTCACGGAAGGGATCGCGCACTTCCGGCGCCTGTTCGACATCGAGCCGGAAGTGGTCGCCCACGACCTCCACCCGGAGTACCTGTCGACGAAATGGGCGCACGAGCAGGAGGGCGTCACTCTCGTCGGTGTCCAGCATCACCACGCCCACGTGGCCTCCTGCCTCGCGGACAATGCCGAAGCGGGTCCGGTCATCGGTGTGGCGCTGGATGGGCTGGGTTACGGCACCGACGGGACGTTGTGGGGAGGTGAATTTTTCATAGCGGACCTTGCCGGATTCACCCGGATTGGCCATCTGGCCACTGTCCCAATGCCAGGCGGGGCGGCCGCCATCAAGGAGCCCTGGCGGATGGCGGCCGTCTACCTCGACGAGGCCTTCCCGGGGCAGATACCGGCGCTGCCGTCGATGGCGTCAATGGCACGGCACGCCGACCGATGGCAGGCTGTGCTCACGCTCGCCCGCTCGGGGTTCGCCTCGCCGTGGACGTCGAGCGCCGGACGGTTATTCGACGCCGTCTCGGCCTTGCTCGGCATACGTCAGCAGATCTCCTACGAGGGCCAGGCCGCTATCGAGCTCGAACAGCTGGCCGATCCCGCCGAAACGGGAGCGTACGCCGCCGCCCTACGGCAGACTTCCGGGGTTTTCGAGATCCTGGGCGTCGATCTGGTGCGGGCCGTGGTCGAAGATCTGCAGGGCGGGGTTCCGGCGCCAACGATCGCCGCGCGCTTTCACAACGGGTTGGCCGGCGCAATCGTCCACGGGTGCCAGGTCGGCCGGGACCGCGCCGGGCTTGCCACGGTGGCCCTGTCGGGCGGCGTCTTTCAGAACATCTTGCTCCTCGAGCGAGCCGTCGACCGCCTGGAGCGAGCAGGCTTTCGCGTCCTGAGCCATCGCCAAGTGCCGCCGAACGACGGTGGTATCAGCTTGGGGCAGGCCGTGGTGGCGGCTCATTGTCTGCACGTGACGTCTGGTGTGCCTCGGACGGACACCTGAGAGGCGACTGATGGATACCGTGAGCTTCTTTCTCGTCCAGCACGCCGATCTGCACGCCGCGGTGGCAGGGAGTGCGACCTACGCCGACCGGGTCTTCGTCGGGTTGACGCACGAGCAGATGCGGATGCGTCCCGGTGTCGGCCTCAACTCGCTGGTGTGGCTCCTCTGGCACATGGCCCGCACCGAGGACGTCTCGGTGAACCTGGTGGTGGTGGATGGTCGCCAGGTCTTGGACGATGACTGGGTCCGGCGGCTCAATCTGCCGTGGCGACACATCGGAACCGGGATGCCCGAGGACGAAGTCACCGAGCTCACCGCTCGAGCCGACCTCGCCGCCCTCCGCGCGTATCGCAACGCCGTCGGTCTCCGCACGCAGGAGGTCGTCAGAACACTGAAGCCCGCAGCCTGGGAGGAGATCGTGGGCGTCGCCGATACCGCTCGCGCCGCCGCCGCCGGCGCCTTCAGGTCGAATACGGGCTGGGCCGAAGGCGTCGGTTACAGAAGTTGGCAGGATCAGTCGCGAGCGGCTCGACTGGCCGGTGGTGCCCTCCGTCACAACGCGATGCATTTGGGGGAGGCGGTCACCGTCCGGAGTCTGGGCGGCTTCGCCCTCGGCATCTGAGCCGGCCGCTGGCAAGGCAACTCTCGCCTCGGGGCTACGCGATCCAGACCGACTTGATGTTGACGAATTCGCGGATCCCGTATTCCGCCAGCTCGCGCCCGTACCCGGACCGCTTGATGCCGCCGAACGGCAAACGGGGGTCCGATTTCACCTGGCCATTGACAAACACCGTACCGGCCTCCAGCTCCGCGGCCACGCCCTCCGCCCGTACGCGATCCTGCGTCCACAGCGAGGCCCCGAGCCCGAAGGGCGAATCGTTGGCGAGGCGCACCGCGTCCGCCTGATCCTTGGCCCGGATCACCGCGGCCACGGGTCCGAAGGTCTCCTCGTCGAAGGCCGGCATGCCTTTATCCACCGCCGCCAGCAAGGTGGGTGGATAGAAGGCCCCGGGGCCCGCCGGAATCTCCCCGCCCAGGAGCCGCTGGGCGCCCCGTTTGATCGACTCCGCGACTTGCTGGTGAAGAGAGTCACGAAGATCAACGCGCGCCTGTGGGCCCACCTGAGTCTCCCGAGCCAGCGGATCGCCCATGCGGCGCGCGGCAAGCTCCGTCTTGAATCGCTCGATGAACTGGTCGGCGACCCCATCCAGCACTATGAAGCGCTTGGCCGCAATGCAGCTCTGGCCACTGTTGATGAGCCGCGCCTCGGCCGCGGTTCGGGCGGCCAGGGCAAGATCGGCGTCCGCCAACACGATGAAGGGGTCGCTGCCGCCCAGCTCGAGCACCGTCTTTTTCAGCTCGTGACCAGCCTGGGCGGCGATGACGCTGCCAGCTTTTTCGCTGCCGGTCAGAGTGACGGCGACGATGCGTGGATCCGCGATGAGGGCCACGACCTTGGCGGAGCCGACCAGAGCCGTTGCGAACAGCGCGGGTGGGAAGCCCGCGTCGCGAAAGACCTCCTCGATGGCCAGCGCACACCGGGGCACGTTCGAGGCATGCTTGAGGACACCACTGTTGCCCGCCATGAGGGCCGGCGCCGCGAAGCGAAAGACCTGCCAGAAGGGAAAGTTCCAGGGCATGACGGCCAGCACCGGCCCCAAAGGATCGAACCGGACGTAGCTCTTCGAAGCGTCCGTCTCAACCGGTTGCTCGGCGAGGTGAGCTTCAGCATGCTCCGCGTAGTACTCGCACGCCCACGCGCACTTCTCGACCTCGGCCTCCGCCTGGACGATGGGCTTGCCCATCTCGAGGGTCATGGTGCGGGCATACTCCGCCTTGCGCGCCAGGAGGATCCGCGCCGCTGCGCGCATCCGCTCGGCCCGCGCGGCGAAGGACACGGTCCGCCATCCAAGAAACGCCGCGTGGCTCTGGGCGAGGACTCGCTCGAGCTCGCCGTCTGACAGCTCGGTGAATGTGGCGAGGATCTCGCCAGTCGCGGGATTGACGGACTGAATGCTCATCGGCGTTGCCCTCCTCCTCCTACGGGTTACGTCGGTGTGTACACTCCGACCGCCCCCCTGCTGATCCTCATCGGCGAGAAGGACGACTGGACACCGGCCGAGCCGTGCCGAAGGCTAACCCAAGTGGCCCAGGGCGCTGGCTATCCCGTGGCCATCAAGGTCTACCCGGACGCGCACCATTCGTTCGACAGCGCCAACCCCGTCCGCTACGTCGCCGCCCGCGTCAATGCCAACTCGTCGACTGGACACGGGGCCACCACCGGCGGCGACCCGACCGCCTGGGCGGACAGCATTCGCGAAGTCATCGCGTTCTTCGACGCAAAGCTCAAGTAGTCACTCCACCGTCGTAGCGACGGCCGCGCTCCAGATAGCCGTCCGTACCCACGACCGCTTCGCGCTCCTTGAACGACGCCATGCGGTTGGCGAGGGCCGCGCTGTTGCCATCGCGCGCGATCACCCTCAGCACCTCCTCCATGGCGCGGATGGCGGCGCGCTGGAGATCGGAAGGGATGATGACGATCCGATAGCCCAGCGCCTGGAGGCGGACGAGGGGAACGAGGGGAGTCTTTCCGCCTTCGAACATGTTGATGAGCTTCGGCTGCGGGACCTGTCGCGCGATCTCCTCGATCTCTCCCTCCGTGGTGGGCGCCTCCACGAAGATCACATCCGCACCGGCCTCCGCATAGGCATGGGCCCGGCTGATGGCGCCCCCCATACCCTCGATGGCCAAGGCATCCGTGCGGGCGATGATCACGAGATCGGGATCGGCGGCCGCGTCGCGGGCGGCCCGGAGCTTCTGAGCCATCTCCGCAGTCGGGATGACTCCCTTGTCGTCGTAGTGACCACACCGCTTCGGGAACTGCTGGTCCTCGAGATGGAGAGCGGCCACTCCGGCGCGCTCGAAGGCCCGGACCATGCGCTGGACATTGAGGGCGTTGCCGTAGCCCGTGTCGGCGTCCGCAATGACCGGCAAGGTCGAATGCTCGACGATGGCGGCCAGGCGATCGACGATCTCGGACATCGTGAGCAGGCCAAGGTCCGGATAGCCCGCGCTGCGGGCGATGCCGCCCCCCGTTGCATAGACAGCGTCGAACCCGGCGCGCGCCACGAGCCGGGCCGAGAGGCCGTCGTACGCCCCTGGCGCCACCAGGATCGGCGCACTCCCGAGTCGCTGCCTCAAGCGCGTGGTGGGGCGCATCGGCTCACGCCCCCGCCGCGTTCGCGCTGGCGATCCGGCCAAACACCGCGCCGGACATCAGCCCCGTTCCGCGGGGGTAGTTGCCGTGGAAGAGGCCGCCCACCATTTCGCCACACGCATAGAGCCCGGAACGGGTGCCCACGACGTGCTGATGACCTGCGCGATCGTTGATCGATTCCACGACTGTCAGCGAAACTCCGCCTGAACAGCGCCCACCGGGTCGAAGCGTGACTCCACTCGATCGCCCGCACCGAGAATGTACTGGCGGGTGAACGAGCCTGACATGACTCGTGTGCCCGCCTCCAGGCGACGGCCGAACTCGGCCAGCTTGTTGGCGAGCCAGGCGATGGACGCCACTGGTGTGCCCAGCACCTCGGCCCCGCTGGCCCGGTCCTGATGGCCGCCGTTGACGAAGACGTCCACGGTGACACTGGCCAGATCCAACTCACCGAGCGGGCGCGCGGGCCCGGTGACAAAGGCCTTCTGCTGGGCGTTATCGGCCAGGGCGAGATGCAGGTCCGCGGTGAAGTCCCCCCTTCGTTCCACGATCTCCAGCGCGGGCGCCACGGTGGCAATGGCCTCGCGAGCCTGGGCAAGCGTGACCGCGGGGCCGATCAGCGTCCGACCAGTTGTGATACAGAGCTCGTTCTCGAAGCCAGGCCGGATCAGATCGCCGAAGATGAAGACCGCGCCGGTACCCCGGTGGCCGCTCTCGAGGAGAAAGCCGAAGACCGGTTCGTGGACGCGCTGCTGCTCCTGCATGGCCTTGGCCGTCAGCCCTACCTTCCAGCCGGCGTGACGCTCGCCCATACTCACGTAACGGTCGAGCAGTCCCATCTGAACTTCGTACGCTTCGTTCATGCTCAGGCGACCCTGCCACTCGGGCGGATGGTGCTGCCGTCGCTGATGGCCCGACCAGATGGCGTTCAGGGCAGCTTCCACGCTCACCTGGCGATTGTACGAGTCCGGCTGCTGGAGGACCAGCGCTCCGGATGGCCTGCGCCGGGGTATGATGGGCGCCCTGGTGGCGAGACTAACCTGGGGAGAGTCGCTTCATGAGTGGATTCGCTGAATTCGAGCGCTATGATGGCCTCGGCTTGGCGGAGCTGATTCGCCGTCACGAGGTGAAGCCGGCCGAGATCCTCGAGGCGGCGATCGGCCGGATCGAGGCGCGGAACGCCAGCGTGAACGCGCTGGTGTCCCGCCTGTACGACCAGGCGCGTGACGCCATCGCCGCCGGTTTGCCATCCGGCCCCTTCACCGGTGTGCCCTATCTCTTGAAGGACCTCGGCGTTCTCTACGCGGGCGCCGCCACGAGCTCCGGAAGCGCATTCTTTGCCGGGGTCGTCGCCGATCACGACAGCGAGATCACGGCCCGCCTGAAACAGGCGGGTCTCGTGATCCTCGGCAAGAGCAACACGCCCGAGCTCGGGCTCGCTCCGTCCACCGAGCCGCGCCTGTTCGGCCCCACGCGCAACCCGTGGAACCTGGCGTACAGCGCCGGTGGCTCGAGCGGCGGTGCCGCCGCCGCGGTGGCGGCCGGCATGCTGCCCATGGCCCATGCCACCGACGGCGGCGGCTCCATTCGTATTCCCGCTTCGTGCTGCGGACTCTTCGGACTCAAACCGACGCGGGCCCGGAACCCGATGGGCCCCGATGCGGGTGAGGGCTGGGGTGGGGCGTCGGTGGGGCATGCCATCACGCGGACGGTGCGCGACAGCGCTGCGTTGCTCGACGCCACCTCGGGACCGGACGTGGGTGATCCGTACTGGGCGCCCCCTCCCGCCGGTCCGTTCTTGGCCGAGGTGGGTCGTGATCCCGGACGCCTCCGGATCGCGCTGACCACGACGCCCTGGAATGGCCAGCCGGTCGATCCCGAATGCGCCGAGGCGGCATGGGCGGCGGCCACGCTGTGCACATCCCTCGGCCATCACGTCGAGGAAGCGCGGCCCCAGATCGATACCGACGCCCTGTGGTGGGCTGTCCGCATCATCGTGGGGGCCAACGTGCGCGAAAGGCTCGAGACGAGGGCAGCCGTTCTGGGGCGCCCCCTGGCGGCTCGGGACGTCGAGAAGATGACCTGGGCCCGGGCTGTCGACGGTGCCACGGCGACGGCTGCTGACTATGCACGGTCGATCAATGTGGTTCACCGGACCGGGCGCGCGGTGGCCCGGTTCTTCCAGACCTACGACATCGTGCTCACGCCGACCATGTGCCAGCCGCCGTATCCGATCGGGGTGCTGAACATGTCGAGCGACTATGACGACGCGTATGTGGCGGCCCTGCTCGCCAGCATCGGGTTCACCGCCCTGTTCAATTCCTCGGGCAACCCGGCGATGTCGGTGCCCCTCGCCTGGTCGAGGAGCGGTCTGCCTCTCGGCGTGCAGTTCGCGGCACGATTCGGGGACGAGAGCATGCTCTTTCGGCTCGGCGCCCAGCTGGAAGCGGCCCAACCCTGGGCTGACCGCCGGCCGGTGCTGGCCGCCTGAGGGCTGGGGAGGCTCCGCCCTCCGGCCAGCGGCCGGGCCGCTCAGAAATACGACTGCAGGCAACCCCGCCGGCGCACGTCCAGGGTGGCGCAGTGGAAAGATCCGCCGAACGGCGCGAAGTTGGTGAAGGGGCAGCCGATCGGCGTGAACCCCCAGTCACTGAGCGCCCGGATCATCGAGGTCTGCGACTTCTCGACGATCACGCGCTTGTCGTCCAGCATGAGCACGTTCATGTTGATCCAGGCGCTGCTCATCGAGAACAAGCTCCACCAGCGCGGCGTCGGATCCGGATAGGGAGCGACGAGTACGTCCCACGAGCGGAGGACGGCCGGCAGCCGCGTGGTGTCGATGTAGTCCGGATTGACCATCACCTTGCCGGGGGCGAGAGGCATGAAGCTGGAGTCGATGTGCATCGGGTTGCGGCATCGGCTCTCGACCTCGTGCACTCGATAGCCATGGCCGAGGTGCCGACGGACCCACTCGATGCCGAGCGTGTTGGTGACGTTGCTCTTGGTCACGAACAGGTCCCGCCCGCACCGCACGAAGTCGGCGGCGTCGAAGACAAGCTCGGATTCGTTGATCACGTAGCGCACGGGCTCGTCAGGCCCGGGACGGCGGTAGTGACTTTCGAAGAGGGAGTCACGCAGGGCCGGGCGAGGGGCCGCCGTCCAGCGCGCCCCCCCCTGGAAATACTCCTGAAAGAGGGCACGGTACGCGAGGGGCTCGAAGTGGCGGGACCGCCAGGACATAGGGGTTTCGATGATCTCGTCGCCGACGACGAGAAAGCCGTCACGCGGACAGGCGATGCAGAAGCCCGTGGACTTCCAGTGGGGCGTCGCGACACGGTGGCCGAAATTCATGAGCTCCGGGCGGCGCACGATCACACCCTCGGCGCGCAGGATGTGAATGAACTCGTCGAGTTCCCGCTGAGCCGGTTTGGTGAGCAGGCGCGGATAGCGTCGCCCGCCCACGAACCTCGATAGCTTGGCGGGCGTGGGGGGCAGGTTGTAGCTCACACTGATGTGGTAAGGCGGAACGCGGGCGCCTTCCAGGCGGCCCACGATGACTTCCTCCAAAGGATCCCACTCGTTGTGCGAACTCACGGGACATGGCGTCCCCGCCGGGCCTGCCCCGCACCCGCCGTCCCGCGCCCGCTGCTCGCCTGAACCCGCGCCACCCTCCATGCCCACCTCCCCGCCGCTCCGCGATCGATGCCGGCCACCATCCTCAGCAACGACCCCTGAACGGAAGCTCTCATTATGCGGCAGGCGGGCACAACAGGCGGCCCTCCCGACCTCGGTGCGGGTCCAGAGCCCCGGGGGCCCTTCGAGGCCCCCCAACACAATCCCCTAGTACAAATAGCAGGCGACGCGGTGCCCAGGTGAAAGCTCGACCAGCGGTGGCTCTTCCTCGGAGCAGCGGGCCATGGCGAAGGGACATCGGGGGTGAAAGCGGCACCCCGACGGAGGGTTGAGGGCGCTCGGGACCTCACCGGTAAGGACGATCTCTTCTCTTCGCTCGTCCGGGTGGGATGGCAAGGACGCTGCGAAGAGGGCGCGGGTGTAGGGATGGAGCGGCGCGGCGGTGAGCTCGAGGCTGTCGGCGACTTCGACGAGCTTCCCCAGATACATGACGGCCGTCTGCTGACTCAAGTGCGACACCGCCGCCAGATCATGCGCGATGAACAGGTAGCTCACCCCGAGCCGTCCCTGGATCTCCTCCAGCAGCCCGATGACATGGGCGCGAATAGAGACATCCAGGGCCGAGACCGGTTCGTCGAGCACGATGAGGCGCGCATTGGTGGACAGCGCGCGGGCGATGGCCAGCCGCTGGCGCTGCCCCCCGCTGAACTCGTGGGGAAAGAGGCGGGCCGCGTCTGGCCTGAGGCCGACCATCGTCAGCAGTTCCTCCACGCGCGCGCTCACCTCGCGGCGCGAGAGACGCTCGTGGGTCTTGATCGGCTCCCCGATGATCTCGCCCACGCGCAGCCGGGGACTGAGGGAGCTATAGGGGTCCTGGAACACAACCTGTACCTTGCTCCGGTAGTCCATCAGCTCCTTCTTGTCGCGGGCCGCGATACTTCGCCCTTCGAACTCGATGGTGCCAGCCGTCGGCTCCTCGGCCGCCAGGACGAGCTTGGAGGTGGTGGTCTTGCCGCAGCCCGACTCGCCCACCAGCCCCAGCGTTTCGCCGCGCTTGATCGTGAAGCTGATGCCGTCGACGGCCTTGACCCAACCCTGAACCCGCCCGAAGAGAGATTGTCCAACCGGGAAATGCTTCTTGAGGTCCCGTACCTCCAGCAGCGGCTCACTCACGGGCGACCTCTGGTACGGACAGCCAGCACTTCGCGATGGCCCCGTTACCCACAGGCTGCTCTTCCGGCTCTTGGTGCCGGCAGCGATCCATCGCGTGCGGGCAGCGGGGCTGGAAGCTGCAGCCCGGGGGCAGGGCAGAGAGATCGGGTGGCTGGCCAGGAATCGCGTACAGCGGTTCCTTGGTGCCAAGCTTCGGCATGGAGTCCAGCAAGGCCCGCGTATAGGGGTGCCGGGGATCGTAAAACAGGCCGCGCACTGACTGCATCTCCACGATCTTGCCGGCATACATCACCGCGACCTTGTCGCACATCTTGGCGACGATGCCCAGATTGTGGGTGACGAAGATGAGGGCCACACCGCTGGCGCGCTGCAGCTCCTTCAGCAGGTTCAGGTACTGGAGCTGGATGGTCACGTCGAGATTCGTCGTGGGCTCGTCGGCGATGATGACCTGGGGGCCACCGGCCTGGGCGATGGCGCCCACGATACGCTGGCGCATGCCCCCGCTCATCTGGTGGGGGAAGTCCCGCATGCGTCGCTCCGGGGAGGGAATGCGCACGGCGGTCAGGAGCTCGAGCACCCGCCGGCGCAGCGTCTGCCCGCGCAGGGCCCGATGGTAGTAGGCGGGCTCCGCCACCTGATCGTAGATCGAGAACAGAGGGTCCAGCGAGGCCATGGGATCCTGGAGGATGGTGGCGATGCGCCGTCCGCGGATTTCCCGCAGCTCCGCCTGGCTCTTGGTCAATAAGTCTTCGCCCTCGAGTTCGATGCGGCCACTCAGGATGCGCGCGCCGGGCGGAAGCAGGCGCACGAGGGAGTAGCAGGTGGTCGTCTTCCCACAGCCTGATTCCCCCACCAGGCCGATGGTCTCGCCGGCCTCGAGGGTGAAGCTGACCCCGTCCACCGCCTTCACCACGCGCGTACCACCGAAGCCGAAGTAGTGGGTGCGGAGATCCGTGACACGCAGCCGCGGAGGCACCGCGATCAGCGCCTAGCGATTACGCAGTTGAGGATCCAGGCGCACACGCAGCCAGTCGCCCAGCATGTTGGCCGAGAGCACGAGCATGGTGATGCCGATGCCCGGGAAGACCGCCAGCCACCATCTCCCCTCCATGAGGGACTCACGCTCCTGGGCCATCATGAGCCCCCAGGACGGTTCCGGCGGGGGCACGCCGACACCCAGGAAGCTGAGCGATGCCTCGATGATGACGGCCACCCCCACCTGCAGGCTGAACAGCACCATGACGGTGTTCATGACGTTGGGAACCAGGTGCCGAAACATGATGGTGAACTTGCCGACCCCGTTGATCTCCGCCAGCCTCACGAAATCCCGTTCCCGGAGGGCCAGCACCTCGCCGCGGACCGCGCGCGAGTAGCGGCTCCAGAACACGAGAGCCAGGATCAGCACCACGTTCCAGAGACCGGGCCCCCGCACGCTGGAAAGGAGGATCGCGAACACCAGGGAGGGCAACGTCAGCCAGGCATCGGTGACGCGCATGATGATCTGGTCCCACCACTTCCCCATGTACCCCGCCATGACGCCGAGGAGCGTGCCCAGAGCCCCGGCAAACAGCGTGCCCGTGAGGGCCACCACGAGGGAGATGCGGGCGCCGTACATCAGCCGGGAGAGCATATCCCGGCCCAGAAAGTCGGTGCCGAGGGGTGTGTCGAAGGTGCCGCCGCTGAGCCAGAATGGCGGCACGTTGTCGATGTACGGACAGTTGGCCATACCGAACTTCGCCTGACACTGGGCCGGCGTGGGCTTCACCGGGTCGAGCTTGCCGTGCGGCGCGAGGACGGGCGCGAAGATGGCGACGAAGGTCAGGATACTCACAATCAGGAGCGGGATGGACGGGACGTCGGCCACTACGCGGTAGCTCCGCCGCGCGACCCGGAAGATGCCATCGAAGGGGGTCGCGCGGACGGGAATGGTCGCCATCGCGGAACCTCCTTCCGCCTACCTCGACAGGCGGATGCGCGGGTCGACGTAGCCGTACAACACGTCGATCGTGAAGTTCAACATCACGATCATCAGACCCGACATCAGGACGACCCCCTGGACCATCGGGAAGTCCCGGTTGCTCAAGCCGTCGTAGAGCAACTGGCCCACGCCCGGCCAGTTGAAGATGACCTCGATCACCACTGCCACGTTCACCATGATCAGCAAGTTCAGGCCGGCGAAAGTGAGAACGGGGATCATGGAGTTCTTCAATGCATGCTTGGCCACGACCATCCGTTCCGGCACGCCCTTCAGTCGGACAAGCTTAATGTAGTCGCTGCCAAGGACATCGAGCATGCCCGAGCGCGTGATCCGCAGCATGGCACCGGAGAAGTACCAGCCCAGCGCGAAGGCGGGCATGATCAGGTGGAGCCAGTCCCTGAACCAGAACGTGAGCCAGGTCGAAGGGCTGCCCCAGACAAGAGCGCTGCCTCCCTTGCCGAGGACGGGAAGCCAGCCCAGCTCGATGCCAAAGATGATGATCAGGACCATGCCCACGAAAAACCCCGGCATGGACAACCCGACCAAGGCGATCATCTTGCCCACATTGTCCCACCAGGTGTTGACCCTCAACGCCGACAGCATGCCGAGCGGAACACCCAATACGATCGAGATGACGAAGGCGGCCAATCCGAGCTTGAGGGAGTTTGGCAGCCGCTCGAAATAGATGTCCCGCACGGACAGAGACTTCTCGAAGGAGTGGCCGAAGTCTCCCTGGAGGAGCTTGCCGATGAAGCTCGCGTACTGCTGGTGGAGAGCCTTGTCCAAGCCCCACCGCTTCTTGATCTCTTCAAGGTAGACGGGGTCGGCACCGACTTCGCCTTTCATCTGGATCGGGTCTCCGGTGAGCCGGACCATTCCGAAGATGATCGTGACCAGGAGCCACAGGGTGACCAGGCTGTAGAGCGCCCGGACGAGGATGTATCTCCTCACTTGTCCGCCTTGACCTCCCAGACTTCCCAGGGCCACGGGTAGGGGGCGTGCAGGGTGTCCCAGTAGCGCTCGAACCCCTTGCCTTCCGGAAGCACTCTCGGCCCCACGACGTGCACGAAGGGGTTCCAGTACATGGGAACCATGTAGTACTCCTCGATGAGAACCTTCTGGATTGCCTTGATCAGCCGGTCCCGTTCCTCCGGGTTCCGGCTCGTCTGGTGCTTCGCCCACAGCTCTTCGATGGGCGGCTCGCAGACGAAGGAGGCGGGACTCCCGCAGACGGCGTACACGGAGATGGGCGCCTGGGCGCCCCCCGGCCGTGGGTCGATGTTCTGCACAATGGTCCGATTGCCCGGATACCCCTTGCGGCCTTGGCCGATCTTGGCCCGAAAAGCCGGCCCCTCCACCGCCTGGAGCTTGCCTCGAATGCCGACCGCGCGAAGGTCGGTCACGACGCGCTCGCCCATGTCGAGATAGGGGACGAACGGGACGTACCACTCGAAGTCGAAGCCATTGGGAAACTTCGTCTGCGCCAGCATCTGCTTCGCCTTCTCGGGGTTGAACTCAGGCAAGGGCAGCTCCGTCCCGTCCCCCTTCACGGCGTCGCGGTTCTCCGGGCTGATCCAGTTGCCCCAGACCTTGCCGATGCCTTGGCTCTCCTGCCTGGCGAGGAACTGCCGGTTGATGGCGAGGCTCACCGCCTGCCGAACGCGCTTGTCGTGGAAGGGACTGTCGGGCTCGTTGTAGCCTGGGAACATCAGATACCAGACACTCGTGTAGTTGGGGACCCAGCGCAGGTTTTTGTCCTGCATCACCCGCGGCAGGAGCTTGCCGGTCATGCCGAAGGCCAGGTCCAGCTCCCCGGTCTCCAACCCCGCGACCCGGGCCGCCAGCTGACTGATGCCCTTGACGACGATAGTTTTGGTCGCGGGCGTGCGCCGCCAGTACTCCCCCCAGGCCTCGAACACCATCTGTACGCCCGCCTGCTGGCTGACGAACTTGTAGGGCCCGGCGCCGATGGGATGAGCTTTGAACCCGTCCCGGCCGACCTTCTCGTAGTAGTGCCTGGGAACGATCCATCCGATGCCGCTGACCCCGCCGTTGTAGAGGTCCATGAACTCAAGGAAGGGCTGCTTGAAGTGGAAGATGATGGTGCGGTCATCCACGACCTGGATGTGCTCGAGCTTGTCGCGGAAAAGCTTGCTGTAGAATCCCTTGAAGTTCTCGTAGGTCCACTTCACGTCCGCCGTGGTGAGCGGCTGGCCGTCGTGAAACTTGAGCCCGGGGCGCAGCCGGAATGCTGCCTTCAGGAAGTCGGCCGTCATCTCGGCCTGCTCGGCCAAGCTGTAGGTGAACTCCCCTTGCGGCATGGGCTTGATCATGGCGTCATGGACCAGGTAGTCGTACGTCATCTGTGTGATGGCGTAGCCGTGCTCCAAGGGGTCCAGCCAGCCAGGGTCCAGCCCAAAGTGCTGGGCGATGGTCAGCGTGCCCTGGGGTTTGCCCTTTGCCGTCTGGATCTGGGCGTCCTTAATGTCGAGCTTGGCGAGTGGTCCGGAAAGGATTGGTGCCCGTGACGGGCTCTGGGCCGCCACGTCCGTGCACGTCGCGGCGACGAGGGTAAGGCCAGCTATGGCGGCCAGGAATCGTGTGATCATGCCGTTCCTCCTTGAACCGACAAGAACGTCTCGAAGTGCCAAGGGGCCGGTACCCAGGGGAGGGAGCGCGCCACTGCGTTGCAGCGGGTCATAACCGATCCTCCTCACTGGGCGACGAGGAACCCGGTCGAGAACACGAGAAGGAGCGAACCCGTTCGGAAGTTGCCTCATTGTGCACAGGAGGACCCACTTGTCAACCGGAAGCCTACTCATGGTTGACAATCCGACTGTTTTGCCGATAATCCCCTCACCTTTACCGTCCGCTCGTCGTTCCTCTCGACTTCGCTCGATCGCTCGCGGCGCAGAGGAGGACAGGACATGATCCGACGGGCTCTCATCACCGCCTTGTTCTTTCTGTTTGTGGCCTCTTCTCCGGCCGTGGGCGCTCCCGAAGGCCAGCTCACCTGGGCGGTGCACGTCTCGCTCGCCCCGGGGTGGTTCGACCCCGGCGAGACAGCAGGGATCATTACGCCTTTCATGTTCCTCTACGCCATCCACGACGCCATGGTGAAGTCCATGCCGGGGCAGCCCCTGGCCCCGAGCCTGGCCGAGTCGTGGACCGTCTCCCCCGACAACCTCAGCTATGAGTTCGTGCTCCGCAAGGGGGTGAAGTTCCACAACGGCGATCCGGTGACGGCCGAGGACGTCAAGTTCACCTTCGAGCGTTATCGGGGCGCGGGGTCGGGTCCCTTCAAGGCGCGGACCGCCGGAATCGACGTGGTCGACCAGCACCGGATACGTTTCCGCTTCAAGCAACCGTGGCCCGACTTCATGACCTTCTATGGCACGCCTTCCACCGGAGCCGGGTGGATCGTGCCAAAGAAGTACGTCGAGAAGGTCGGGGACGACGGCTTCAAGAAGGCGCCCGTGGGAGCTGGGCCCTACAAGTTCGTCTCCTTCAACCCAGGTGTGGAGCTGGTGCTGGAGGCCTTCGACGGCTACTGGCGGAAGACGCCGAACGTGAAGCGCCTGGTCTTCCGGTCGATAGTGGAGGAGGAGACGCGCCTGGTCGCGCTCAAGCGCGGCGAGGTGGATATTGCCTATTCGATCCGCGGCGCTCTGGCCGAGGAACTGCAGCGGACGCCGGGGCTCACCCTTAAGCCGAACTATCCTCCGGGGACCTTCTGGCTAAACTTCCCCGAGCAGTGGACGGATCCAAAGTCGCCGTTCGTGGACCGACGCGTGCGGCTGGCCGTCAACCATGCCATCGATCGCCAGGCCATAAACAAGGCTGAAACCCTGGGCTTCTCGAAGATCATGGGCAGCATCATCCCATCCTCGTTCGAGTTCTTCTGGCAGCCCCCTGCCCAACCGTACGACCCTGCCAGGACGAAGCAACTGCTGACCGAGGCGGGGTACCCGAACGGCTTCGACGCCGGCGACTATTACTGCGACGCCTCCTACGCCAATCTGGGCGAGGCGGTCGTCAACTACCTCAAGGCGGCGGGCATTCGAACGCAGCTCCGCCCGCTGGAGCGGGCGGCCTTCATCGCGCAGAACCGTGACAAGAAGCTGAAGAACATCATCCAAACGGCGAGCGGAGCGGCCGGCAACGCCGCCACCCGCATCGATGCCTTCGTGGCCGCGGGCGGCACCTTCACCTACGGCACCTATCCCGACATTGAAGGCCTCGTGAAGGAACAGGCCGGCGAGAACGATTCGAAGCGACGGGAGGCGATGCTCCATCGCATTCAGCAGCTCATCCATGAGAAGGCGATATATGCGCCCATCTGGGAGCTGGCCTTCCTGAACGGGCACGGGCCTCGGGTGGCGGAGTCGGGCCTCACGCTCATCGCCGGCCACCCATACTCGTCCCCCTATGAGGATTTGAAGCTGAAGGCCAAGTAAGCCGCACGAGCACCGAGCTAGACCGCCGCCGGGGCGAAGGCGGCGGACGGTAGAGTGCCCCTGCCTCGTGCCGCTACCCGAGGAATAACTACCTTTGTCTGAAAAGCGCACCTGCGTTCGGATGATTCCTCAAGGAAGTTCGGACTCCTGAAAGAGTAGAGTCGGGTTCGACCCTCAGGCGCAGCCTGGCGGGGGAGGTGGCCAGGAGGCCTCGATGTGCGGAATCGCCGGGGTCGTAGATCTGGTGGGCACACGCTCCATCGACGCCGCGATGCTGGCCCGTATGGGTCACGCCATCCGCCACCGCGGCCCTGACGAAACGGGTGACCTGCACGCGCCGGGGCTGGGCCTCGTGTCGCGCCGCCTGTCGATCGTGGGCCTCGCCGACGGCCGCCAGCCTATCTTCAACGAAGACCGTACGGTGGCCGTGGTTTACAACGGCGAGCTCTTCGACTACCCGGAACGGCGGGCCGAACTGGCCGTGCGCGGGCATCACCTGCGTACGAGCACCGACACGGAGATTCTGGTCCATCTGTGGGAGGACTACCAGGAGGGCTTCTTCCCGTATCTCAAGGGGCAATTCGCTTTTGCGCTGATCGATCTGCGTCGGCAGCTGCTCATCCTGGCCCGAGACCGATTGGGGATCTGCCCCCTCTACGTGAGTCGCCAAGGAGACTGGCTCTATTTCGGCTCGGAGATCAAGGCCTTGCTGGCGTCCGGCCGGGTTCCCGCCGAGGTCGACCGCCATGCCCTGGACCATGTGTTCAGTTTCTTCGCCATGGGGACCCGTCGCACCATGTTTCGCGGGGTCGAGGCGGTCCTGCCCGGCAGCTACTTGCGCATTGCGCTCGCGAATCGTCCCGCCGTGCCGCGGGAACGCTTCTACTGGGACCTGGACTTCCCCGACGCGGGCGAGGAGCGGCGCGACGACCCCGACCTCGTGGACGAGTTCGGCGACCTGCTCACACGGTCGGTCGAAGTGCGGTTGCGGGCAGACGTTCCGGTGGTCAGTTACCTGTCGGGCGGAGTCGACTCCAGCACGGTCGCCTGGCTAGCGAGCCGCACGCTCGGCCGTCCGATCCCGACCTTCACCATTCGCATCCTCCACGCCGGTTTGGACGAGACGGCCCGGACCAGATTGGCCGCCCAGGCCATCGGAACGGAGCCGGTGATCCTGGAGTGCGGCCAGCGTGATATCGCCGCCGTCTACCGCGATCTGATCATCGCGTCCGAATGTCCGGTGATCGATACGTCGTCGGCGGCCATCCATCAGCTGGCCGGCGCCGTCCATGCGGCGGGCTACAAGGTAGCTTTAACTGGCGAGGGGGCCGACGAGGCCCTGGCCGGATATCCGTGGTTCAAGGTCCATCGCCTCACCGCCCTCCTCGACCGCGTGGGGATCGGAGAAGGATTACGGCGTCGGTTCTTCCATGGGGCAACCGAGGGCCTCCCGTGGGACGTGTACGACCGGCGGTACACGCAGATGGGGGGCATGCACGCCACCTCCGATCTGTATGCAGTGTGCTCGTTATCGGGCTACCAGATCTATGCGCCCGAGCACGTGACGGCCATGGCCGGCCACACGGCCGCCGACGACCTGGTCCTGAACCACGAGAGGATGCGGCGCTGGGATCCCCTGAATCGCTCGCTCTACCTGGGTTACAAGGTCATGCTGGCGGGGCTCTTGATGACCCACAAGGGCGACCGGCCGGCCATGGCCCACTCGGTGGAGACACGCTTCCCCTTCCTCGACGAGGACGTGGTCGCCTTCTGTGCGACCCTCGCGCCGCATCACAAACTGCGCGGTTGGCGGCGGGACAAGGATCTGCTGCGGCGCTTCGCCGCGGGTTTCCTGCCGGCGGAGGTCGCTCGGCGCCCGAAGCACATCTTTCGCGCTCCCTACTCCGCATCGTTCCTCGATCCGACCCCGGGCTGGGTGGAACAGCTGCTCAGCGATGAGGCCCTGCGCCGCACCGGCTACTTCGAAGCGGGCCGCGTGCGGCGGGTGCAGGAGCGCCTGAGCCGGTTTCATCTGCGCCTGGGCCATCACATGCGCGACGAGGTGAGCCTGGTCGGGGTGCTCTCCACCCAGCTCTGGCATCACCTGTTCCTGGGGGGAGACCTCTGCGAGCTGCCGGCGTGGAGCCCTCCCTCCTGAGCTTGACGATGGGGAAGCTCGGGCGCACTATCCTGCCGACGCGACCATGTCGAGGAGGACAGGATGAAGATCGGATTCATCGGGCTCGGCAACATGGGCGGACCGATGGCGTTGAACCTCATCAAGGCGGGGCACACGCTGGTCGTGCACGACGTGCGGCGCCCGACGGCGGCTCCGCATCTCGAGCAGGGGGCCACGTGGGCGGAGAGCCCGCGCGACGCCGCTCACGGCAACGAGCTGATCCTCAGCTCTCTCCCCGGGCCAGCCGAAGTTGAGGCGGTGGCGCTCGGCGCGGACGGCATCATCCACGGCGCGGTGCCGGGCAGCGTGTACGCCGACCTCTCGACGGGCTCGCCGACGGTGATGCGAAAGATTCACACCGCCTTCAAGGACAAGGGCGTGCACGTGCTCGACGCCCCCGTGTCGGGCGGCGTGTGGGGGGCCCAGCGCGGAACGCTTCAAGTCATGGTGGGCGGCGACGAGTCGATCTATCGGGAAGTCAAGGATGTGCTGGGAGCGGTCGGCGACAAGGTCGGCTACATGGGCCCGATCGGAGCGGGCACGGTGGCCAAGCTCGTCCACAACATGATCGGAATCGCCACCCGCGCGGTCTTCGCCGAAGGGTTCACGCTCGGTGTGAAGGCGGGGGTGCGGGCGGAGGCGTTGCTCGAGGCCGTCCGCGGAGCGTCCTTCGGCCAGGGCCTGCTGCTCTCTCAGATGCTCCCCAACGTCATCTTCAAAGGAGACTTCGACAACGTGCGCTTCGCGCTGAAGCTCGCCCGCAAGGACATCGGGCTGGCCACCGCGCTGGCGCGGGAGTACGACGTGTCGATGCCGATGGCGGCCGTGGCCGAGCAGCTCATGATCGAATCGATTGCCCGGGGGTTGGGTGACAAGGACTCGACCGCACCCTGGCTGCTCCAAGAGGAGCGGGCGGGGGTCAAGGTGCGCTCAACGCCATGAGTCAAGCCCTCGACGGTGTCCGTGTCCTCGAGCTGGCCCGCTTCCAGGCGGGACCCCGGGGCGGCATGATCCTCTCTGACCTTGGCGCTGAGGTCATCAAGATCGAGCCGCTCGGCGGTGAGGAGACGCGGCGGCACCCGCCGCTCGTCCGCGGTCAGAGCGTGTACTTCACCGTCTACAACCGCGGCAAGAAGAGCGTTTGCCTGGATCTCCGGAGCGAGGCCGGCAAGGTGGTCTTCGCTGGCCTCGTGCGCAAGGCCGACGTGGTGCTCGAGAATTTCCGGCCAGGGGTCATGCGCGCGATGGGCTTCGACTATGAGCGCCTCCGCGCGCTGAATGCGGGAATCATCCTCGTCTCCGTGTCGGGCTTCGGACAATACGGCCCCTACACCGATCGGCCCGCCTTCGATCCGCTGGGCCAGGCGATGAGTGGGCTCATGACCCTGACTGGCCAGCCGGTTGGCCAGCCCCTTGGCACCGCCTCGTCGGTGGTCGATCGCTACACGGCGCTGCACGCGACCATCGGCACCCTGGCCGCGCTCCGCCATCGCGAGCGAACCGGTGAGGGGCAGCTCGTCGACGTATGCCTGCTCGACTCGGCTCTCACCATGGTCGAGATCCCGACGTCCTACTACCTGGCCACCGGCGCCGAGGGCGGCGAGGGCGGACGGCCGCCCTACCGCGCGCGGGATGGCTGGGTGGTGATCAGCGCCGCGGGGCGCGAGATGGCGGCGCGTCTGATGCGCATCGTCGACGGCGGGGCCGCCGAGGTCGACGCCACCCCCCTGCCCGGGAGTAGCACCGCCGACCACCGTCGCGCCAAGGTCGAACAGTGGTGCGCCGCCCACAGTGTGGAAGAGATCTGCGCCACGCTCATGGAGGCCGGCGTTCCGGTGGCCCCCGTCAGGACGATCCCCGAGGTGGCGGCGGACCCGCATCTGTGGGAGCGCGAGATGCTCGTGAAGATGGATGACCCCGTTGCCGGCGAGATGTACGTCCCCGGTTTGACCATCAAGCTGTCGAAGACACCGGGACGTCTGGGTCCGGTGCCCACGCCCGGCCAGCATACCGATCATGTGCTCCGCGACGTCCTCGGCTACGATGGCGCGACCATCGATGCCCTCCGTCAACAGGGAGTGGTCCAGTAGGCTCCGAACCAGACCGCGGCGCCGCTGACATCAGCGGAGAGCCGGATGCGCGCGGCGCGACCTCGCGATCGCGCCGCGCGCCTACTCACACCGCGGACGTTAGGCTCTAGCGCTTCTTCTGATGCGGCGTGCCGATGTACGGAAACTCCTTGAGAATGTCGGTGTGCGGCTTGAGGCCGGAGGGGGGAATATCTCCCTTGGTGAGGAAGGCGAGGCGGTGATCGATAACGTCATCGGTAAATACGCGGCCGTTCGGATACTTCGCGGGCCGCGACGGATTGAAGCACAGCATGTCGGGCAGGATGCGGTCGGCATCGATGGCGGCCATTGCTTCCGCACGGGTGTAATGGCCCGTATGCCCCATCAGGTGGACGAACTGATCCGTCCAGCGCGTGCGATCGTGAAGGGGCTCGCTGGCGTTGTACTCCAATTTGGTGTCGTCGGTGTTGAAGAAGCTGCTGATGCTCGGGTGACCGGCACGATCGACATGAAGCAGCGTGCCGTCCTTGCGCACGCTGCATCGCCCCCAGATGCGGATCTCCGGCTTGGCGCCGAGCTCGCTCGTCGGCAGCTCGATCGCCATCGAGAACACATTGGCTTCCGTATTTGAATCCACGCCGGTCCACGGAGACTTGCCGCTCAGGTGGGGTGCCGTAAAATTTCTGCCGCCCGAGGTATCGAACAGATTCTTGATTCCGTCGAAGTCGAAAAAGAACGCGTCGCTGCGTGCACCGGCAAAGACCGTGTAGGCGCCGGACTTGACGATGTTGGGTTTGGCGCCGAAGGAGACCTCGGCCTCGGCGATGATCCTTGTCCCCACCGCCGTCACCGCGTGGGACTCCGCGCCTTTTGCCACGAAGACGCTGACGGTCTGCCGGCCGTTGTGCGGCGGCGAGAACACGTAGCTGATCGCGATGTCGGTCAGGCAATCTCCGTCGTTGTCAATGTTGAGGCGGTAGATGGCCTCGGGATGGAGCGCGTCGGCAGTCGGATTGGCATTGAGGATGATCACGGTCCGCGACGGATCCGCGGGTGACTGGAACGCGTACAGGTCGCAGAGGTCGAGCCGTTGGTCCCCGAGGGGCGGACCGAGATTGAGTCCAGTAAAATGGTTCGACATTTTTCCCTCTCCTTTACGCCCGCGGTCCTACCGGTCGCGGAAGTCCATCATGCGTGACGCCTTCACGCTCATCTCGAAGCGCGGCTGCATGCGCGCATCGTCCTCATTGAACTCGCGCGTGTAGCAGCAGTACTCCAGCAGCACCCCGTTCGGATCCTTGAAGTAGATCGAGCGGGCCCACTCGTGATCGACGACCGCCGTTACCCTGACGCCCTTGGCGATCAGCTCCGCGCGCTTGGCGGCAAGCTGTTCGGGGGTGCCCGCCTCGAAGGCGAAGTGGTAGAACCCCTCCGGGACCCCGAGCCCCCGGTTGATTCCGGCGTCGTAGTCCGTGGCCACCCCGGGGATGTCCCGCGGCTCCATGAAGGCGAGCAGTTGGCCGCCGCCGATATCGAAAAAGACGTGCCGGATCTGGCCACCCTCCTTGACCTTGATGATGTCGCAGCGTACGGCGCGAAAGCCGAGGACATTTTCGTAGAAGGCGAGCGTCTCATCCATGTCGAGCGTCGACAGGCCCACGTGCGACCAGCCCTTCAGACTCATGGCGAGCCTCCTTCTTTGGTCTGTTCGATTGTCCCACATCGCACGGTCGGAGGCTCGGCCTCGACGGCGAGGAACGCGGTAGGATGACTCTCGCCAATCTGCCATGGGAGGAAGGCATATGCGTCTGGCTGGAAAGATCGGGATCGTGACGGCGGCCGGTTCCGGCATGGGCCGGGCCGGAGCCCTGCGCTTCGCCCGCGAGGGGGCCCGCGTGGTTGTGGTCGACGTGGCGGCCGCGAGGGTGGAGATGGTGGTGAGCGAGATCGCCGCCGCCGGCGGGACCGCCCACGGCATCGTGGCCGATCTCACCAAGGACGACGACTCGCGCCGGATCGTCTGGGACACGGTCACGCGCTTCAAGGGTCTCGACTTCGTCTGGAACCACGTGGGCCATCCGGGTCCAGCCGCCGTGGAAGGCATCGATCTGCAGGCGTTCCAGCTCGCCATCGATCTCAACCTGCGCACGGTGCTGGTCACCACCGAGGCCGCCATTCCCGAGATGCGTGCGCGCGGGGGTGGCAGTCTCCTGTTCACGGCCTCCACGTCGGGCCTCCAGGGCTCGTCGTTCAGCCCTGTCTACTCGATGTGCAAATTCGGCGTGGTCGGCTTCGTCCGTAGCCTCGCCGTACGCCTCGCCCCCGAGAAGATCCGCGTGAACGCCATCTGCCCGGGCCCGATCGATACGCCGATGCTCCGCGTGTTCGTCGCGCGCCCCGATCAGAAAGCGACTGCGGGCATGGATCCCGAGGATCTGGTGCGTCGGCGCGCCCACGGCTCCGTGCCCATGGGGCGCACGGGCCAGCCGGAAGAGGTCGCCAATGCCGCGCTGTTCCTGCTGTCCGACGAGGCCTCGTTCGTGACCGGCGCTGCCCTGCCGGTGGACGGCGGCGTGACTGCCGCCTAGGCCGGTGCGGGCCCCGTTCCCACGACAAGCTTCTCGTGCAACGCGCTGAGGATCTCGTCCACCGCCGCGCACGCCCACATGTCGAAGAAGGCCGACCGCTGCAGGGCGAGGAAGTCGCGGGCTGAGCGCTCCTTGGTCTGGACCGCAGCCTCGCCTGGGCGCGCCGCCTGCTGGTGGCCGCGGATCAGGTCCTTGTGATAGATGGCCGGATACTCGATGTAGCGGTGGAGCTCCCGGAAGTCCTTGGTGTAGAACACCGCCACCGGGACCGAAGCCCACTCGCCGGCGTTCTTCACGTTCATGAACTCGAGCATGAGATCGTGGTTGGCGTCGGGCGCAGTGGCCGGGTCGGGGCGGCGCGTGCCCAGGATCTTCTTGCCGTCACGGTTGAAGATGCGTAGCTCCATCCCGCCCCCCTCGGCCAGACGGGCGAGCATGGGGACGTCGCGACGGCAATCGGAGGACCAGTCCTCGGAGATGACGAGCATCTTGGCCGGCCCGTGGGGCTGCGCGACCAGCCACTGGACGGCCGCCGCCTGGTGGTCGGCCAGGCGCGCCCTCGCGTAACGCTCTCGGAGCACGCCGCTGTTGTCCTGGCGCGGGGCGCCGAACGATCCGCTGTCAGGGTGATAGCCTCCGAAGGCTTCACGGGCGAGGTTTTCCGCGCTGCCTGCATACTTCACGTATTCATCGAAGGTCATGCCCTTGGCGAACCGTTCCGGGGTGACGACGCTCTTTGCCATGCTCTTTGTCTCCTACCCAGCCGTCGAGCCGCCCATTGTCCTCGCCGTCGCGCCCCCCGCGATCTGCGGGAGGATAAACACCTCACCGTTAGGGCCGATGGGCTCGAGCAGAGCATCCTGGTAGATCTGGCCGTCGATGGCGACGGCCACCCCCTCCTCGAGATGAGGCCCGAGGGGAGGGTGCAGTTCGCTGAGCTGCTGGAACAGGTGCTTCACGGACGTCGCCGGGAGATCAAACTCGGCGACGCCCCCCGTCAGCTGCGCGAGGTTGCCGACCAGCACCACGCGCGCCATGCGTCCATCACACCTTGTTGAGGCCCCGCTCCTTGAGCGCCTTCAGCACCTTGGGCGGCGACATCGGCAGTTCCGTGAAGCGGATGCCGGTGGCGCTCTCCATGGCGTTCGCCACCGCGGCCAGTGGCGGCACGATGGGCGTCTCCCCGACCCCGCGCACGCCATACGGATGCCGTGGGTTTGGTACCTCGACCACGATAGTGTCGATCATCGGCAGGTCGGAAGCCACGGGCATACGGTAGTCCAGGAAGCCCGCGTTCTGGAGCTTGCCGTCGGCACCGTACACATACTCCTCGTTCAGCGCCCAGCCGATGCCCTGCGCCGCGCCGCCCTGGTACTGCCCTTCGACATAGCTCGGGTGTATCGCCCGGCCGGCATCCTGGGCCGCCGTGTAGCGAAGGATGGTCACGCGTCCGGTCTCGGGGTCGACCTCGAGGTCGACCAGGTGCGTACCCAGGCTCGGCCCGGCGCCCTGGGCGTTGATGCGACCGTAGCCCCCGATGGGGCCCCCGGTCTTGCCGGCCATCTTGGCGAAATCGGCGATCGACATGGGCTTGAATTTCGCGGCCGCATCGTCCTTGTGCCTCACGTGGCCGGCCTCGAACTCGACCTGATCGGGCTTGGTGTCCCACAGCTTGGCCGCTCGCGCACACAGCTCAGTCTTGATCTGCTTGGCGGCCTCCACAACCGCCATCGAGCCCGAGAAGGCCGATCGGCTGCCGCCGGTCAGGAAGGTGAAGCCAAGCGAGCCGGTGTCGCCGATGATCGGCCGCACCTTGTCATACGGAATCCCCAGCTCGTCGGCCGCCACCATGGCCAGCGAGGCGCGAAGGCCGCCGATATCGGGCGTGCCGGCCATCAGCGACACGGTGCCGTCCTCGTTCACGGTGAGCGACGCGCACGTCTCACCGCCGATGTTGAACCAGAAGCCCGAGGCCACCCCGCGCCCCTGCCACTTCCGGAGCGGCGCATTCCAGTGCTCGGTCTTCTTGATGGCGTTGAGCGTCTCCTCCATGCCGATGGGGCCGAACTTGGGGCCGTAGGCCGCCTTCGTCCCCTCGTGGGCGGCGTTTTGCATCCGGAGGTCGATCGGATCTATGTTGAGCTTCTTGGCCAGCTCATCCACCACGCTCTCGACGGCAAACTCGGAGATGGGGGCGCCGGGCGCCCGGTAGGCCGCCACCTTCGGCCGGTTCGAGACGACGTCGTAGCCGATGACCTTGACGTTCTCGATGTCATAGGGCGCGTAGGCGCACATGACCCCGGGCTGCACGGGCGAGCCCTGGAAGGCGCCCGCCTGATACTTGAGTTCGGCAAACGCGGCCGTGAAGCGGCCGTCCTTGGTGGCGCCGAGCTTGACCTGCACCACCGCCCCCGAGGTGGGCCCCGAGGACTTGAAGACCTCCTCGCGCGTCATGACCATCTTCACCGGGCGCTTGGCCTTGCGCGAGAGCGCGAGGGCCAGCGGCTCCAGATAGACGACCGTCTTTCCGCCAAAGCCGCCACCGATCTCGGAGGCCGTCACCCGGAGTCGCGCGATGTCCATGCCGAGGAGCCGGGCGCAGTGGGCCCGCACGATGAAGTGACCCTGGGTGGTACACCACAGCTCGGCCGACCCGTCCTCCGACACGCTGGCCAGCGCGGCGTGCGGCTCGATGTATCCCTGATGGACAGGCTGGGTCTTGAACTCGCGCTCGACGATCACGTCGGCCTTCTTGAATCCCGCGTCGATGTCGCCCAGGGTGATCTCGACGCGCTTGGCGATGTTGGAGGCCTTGTCCGGCTTTGGCTCGACGCCCGCCGTGTACAGATCCTCGTGCAGCAGCGGCGCCTCCGGCCGCATCGCCTCGACCACGTCGATGACGTGGGGCAGGACCTCGTACTGCACCTCGATCAGCTTGAGGGCCCGCCGGGCGATGGCCGCGCTGGTGGCGGCCACCGCGGCCACCGGATGGCCCTCGTACAGTGCCTTCTCACGCGCCATGACGTTTCGGACGACGTCGCGGTAGTTCATCATCATCTCGCCCGCCGGGATGAACTCCGAGGGCTGGTCGCCAAAATCGTCACGGGTGACCACGGCCTTGACCCCCGGCAGCGCCTCTGCCTGGGAGGTGTCGATGGAGATGATGCGCGCGTGGGGATGGGGGCTGCGCAACACACGCCCGATGAGCTGGCCGGGGAGGTTGAAGTCGGCCCCAAAGCGGGCCCGCCCGGTCACCTTGTCCACACCGTCAGGTCGGATGGTCCGCGTCCCGACGTAACCCGAGAGATCGTGCTCGGCGATCATCGCGCTCATGGTCACCCCTTCCTCATTTCCGCGGCCGCGTCCAGCACCGCGCTTACGATCTTATCGTACCCCGTGCAGCGACAGAGGTTACCGGCCAGCCAGTAGCGGACCTCGGTCTCGGTGGGAGCGGCCTTCCGCTCCAGCAGCGCCTTGGAGGCCACCAGGAAGCCCGGTGTGCAGATGCCGCACTGGAGCGCGGCATGCTCTAGAAACTTTTGCTGCAGCGGATGCAGGGTGTCGCCCTTGGCCATGCTCTCGATGGTCTCGATCCGGCGGCCCCCGATTTCGCACCCGAGAACAAGGCAGGAACAGACGAGTCGCCCATCGAGGGTGACGCTGCAGGCACCGCAATCGCCCGAGCCGCACCCCTCTTTGCTGCCGGTCAAGTGCAGTGTGTCGCGCAACACGTCGAGCAAGGTTTCCTCCGTCTCGCAGAGGAACTCGACGTCGTCCCCATTCACCGTTGCCGTGATGTGGTGCTTGGCCATCAGTTGGTCCTCGCCCGGTCCAGCGCGATCAAGGCAGCGCGGCGCGTGAGCACGCCCGTCACCTCGATGCGGAACTCTGTGGTGCCTCGCTTGTCGTCGATCGGCCGACAGGCCGCTCGCGCCGCCACCGCCAACCGCTCCTGCGCCGGCTGATCGAGTCGGCTACCGATGATGGCCTGGGCTGCCTCAGGAACGAGCAGGACCTTCTCGGCCACCGCGCCGAGGGACACGCGGGCGGCGGCGATGACGCCGGCCGCACCAAGGGTCACGCTGACCCCCGCCCCCACCACCGCAATGTCCATCTCCGTGCGCGGGATGAAGCGCAGATACGCGTCGCCCGAGCCCTTCGGCCGCGGGGGAAGGAAGAACGAAACAACGAATTCCCCCTTCCGAAGCGAGAGCCGGCGGGGTCCGATCATGACGTCCTCGACCGGGATGTCGCGGCGGCCTTGAGGCCCGGCCACGGTGGCGATAGCCCCTGCCGCGATGAGCGCGGGCACGCTGTCAGCAGCCGGCGACCCGTTGCACAGGTTGCCCCCCATGGTGGCTCGCCCCTGGATCTGGGTCGAGCCGATGAGGTTCGCTGCCTCCACCACCCCAGGCCATACCTGCTTGAGCCGCGGATGCTCCTTCAGCTCGGCTCCCGTCACCGCCGCCCCGATTCGCCAGCCCCCCTTCTCCTCGGTGATGGCCCGCGTCTCGGCGATCTTCTTGATGTCGACGATCAGCTCAGGGTCGACGATATCGGACCGCATCTGGACGAGGAGATCCGTCCCCCCGGCCAGCACGCGCGTATCGCCGGTCGCTCTGGCCAGCAGGGCGACCGCTCCCTCCAACGACTCCGGTGCCTCGTATCGCATGGTCGTGCTCACGCCTTCCGTTCCTGTAGTTTTCACCGCGATGGGCCGACGAAGACCCGTCAAGGGCCACCCACGCATTCTACCGCACGGGTCCCAGGCCGAGAGGAACCGTCGGCACCTGACGCAGGATCGGCGAGGTTGCCTGCCGTGTCAATGGTGCCTCAAGGAGACGCTCGGGCGGCGGTGGCCTGCTGCCTGTCGAGCGACCGGATCAGCTGATAGTATGTCGAGACCCCGGCCGGAGGAGCGCTGATGGAGGGTGCCCGCCGAGCGCCGACGATGAAGAGGCCAGCATGATCAAGCGGTTCTCGACGCTCTACGTAGGCCACATCGAGTTGGAAGAATGCGGATTCGCGGGCACGCCCGCCGACGATCGCCGGTACCCCAACCAGCGGCTGATCGAGGTGTTCGACACGACCCTCGAGCTGGCCCGAGCCGTCGACGGGCTCGGCTACGAGACCCTGTGGCTGGCCGAGCACCACTTCCAACACGAAGGATACGAGTGCATCCCCAACATTCCGATGCTGGCCGTCGAGCTGGCCCATCATACAAAGCGCCTCAAGATCGGCTGTGCCTTCAACATCGTTCCCACCTGGCATCCGCTCCGGCTCGCCGAGGACTACGCGACGGCAGACATCTTGACCGGGGGCCGGCTCGTCTTCGGGATCGGTCGCGGGTTACCACACCCGGGAGGTGGAGAGCTTCGGCAATCCAATGCTGGACGCCGAGGCCAACCGCGAGCTGTTCGAGGAACAGACCGAGATCATCCTCAAGGCCTTCAGGCAGGAATCGTTCTCGCACCAGGGCAAGCACTACACCATTCCGCCCGAGGTGCCGTATCGCGGTTATCGCTTACGGGAGATCACCTTGGTGCCGCGTCCCCTGCATCAGCCGGTCGCGGTCTGGCAGCCTATCGTGAGTGGGAGTGCGCGGGGCCTCGACTTCATGGCCCGGCACGGCATCAAGGCGGTCATCTCCGCCACCGCCGAGGAGTTCGTGGACCGGTGGTCGCACGACTACCAAGAGGCGGCGCGCCGGTACGGTCGCCAGCTGCAGCTCGGCGAGGACCTGATCCTCGGCTTTCGCATGAGCATCGACGCGACCGTCGCTCAAGCCATGGAACGGGCGCGTCCGTACTTCGAGGAGCACGCGAAGTTCATGGCGCCCCTGGGCATGCTGCGCTACAGCGAAGAGCACGTGAGGGCGGTGGCAGCTCGGCAAGCGCAGTCCCCCGCCACGGCATCCCTGGACAACGGCGTCCGCAACCGCAGCTGGCTCTGCGGGCCACCCGAAGAGATCGTCTCCTATCTACAGGAAGTCGAGCGACGCTACCCCGGGCTCGAGCACATCATGATCGCCTGGGCCTTGGGCACGCCGCGCGCCCTCATGATCGAGCAGCTCACCCGCTTCGCCCACGAGGTCATGCCGGCCTTCAGTCGGTAGTCCCATCGGTGGGACGTTCAGCGCCGCGCACTCCTCCCACGCCTCGGGGGCAGCCGTAACGCCTCGGCGGGCGTGACGATGGCGATCGGGCCCGCCAACGGGGCCAGGTCGTCACCGTTCAGGGAGACGATGGCGCCGATCCGGTGCACGATCGCGGTCGCCACGATGTGCGCGTCGTGGATGCGCTTTCCGGCACAGGGCACGGCTTCCACCAGCCGCAAGAAGGTGGGCAGAATGGGCTTCTCTTCGGGCAGGAGCCGGACGTGCACCCGAAATTCCCAGATGTTCTCGAGCGCAGCCGTAGTGGTCATGCCGAGCCCGTTGGCCGCGATCGGCCTCGTCGCCACCGCGAGGTACTCCCGGATGACTTGCGCCGGGAAGACGAGCCGGCGCGGCGACTCGATTAGCATCCGCGCGTCGTCGTGATGCCCTCGTCGCTCGTCCGTCGCTTCCAGCAGGACATTCGTGTCGAGGAGGAACGGGTCAGCGATCGTCGTCCTCGTAGATGATCGTGCGGCTGAACGACGCCGGCCGACCGACGCGCACCGTGCGAAGCTTCAGCCGATGCCTCGTCTTCTGACCGCCCGCACCAATTCCCTCGACCGCTTTCTCGAGGATGCTGCGCACCTCGCCTTGCAGGCTGCGTTGATTCCGACGCGCGCGCGCCTTGAGGGCGGCAATGACCGCGTCGTCGACGTCGCGGACGTGCAGGGCGGGCATGGCGCTATTATAGCAATCTACTAGGCTAGCAAATCGGGTCCAGCCCGCTTGAGCAGACGCGCGCTCCGGCGCCGTAGGCTGGCTTGAAAAGATTGCACGGCGCCGCCTGACCGCCAGGATCAGGCCCACGGCCGGGGCCTCCTCGGGCTTCTCGACGGTGGGTGGGAATGATGCGGCCCGGTCCACCGTTAGACCAACTGTGGCCTTGAACGGTCCCCTTGCCCTCCTCCTCGGTCGCGGAGTCGCTGGATACCCCAGCGAGAAGGGAGGAAAGCGCCTGCGTAACAGTCTTGTCACACTCCACCCCTTGCCGGAGGCATAGTTGAAGGAGACATAGGATGAGTCGTTACTTGAGAACCTTCGCGGCAGCGGCTGGTCTGTTCGGTCTTCTGGTACCCGCGACGGGCCAGGCCGACGACAACCGGCATCTGCACACTACCCTCTCGGGACTCAACGAAGTGCACGGGCCGGGCGTCGGCGCCATCTTCAGTACCGGCAGTGGCCGAATCAAGCTCAAGATCGACAAGCAGGATCGTGAGATCCGGTTCGAGCTGACCTACGCCTTCCCCGAGGCCGCTGCCACGCCGATCGTCGGCGCCCAATTCGTGAACCAGGCTCACCTCCATTTTGGGCAGAAACACACGACCGGTGGCATTGCGGTGTGGTTGTGCGAATCGTTGGATAATCCTGCCCCCGCCTCCGTGGCGGCAGACACGGCAACGTGCCCGAGCCCCTCCGGGAAGGTAACAGGAATCATCCGTCCGGAGCACGTTCTGGCACTGGGTGGACAAGGATTCCCCGCTGGCGAGCCGGGCTTCGACGGCCTTCTCGACGCCTTACGCGCCGGGACGATCTACGCGAACGTCCACACCGACCGGTTCGGTCCTGGCGAGATTCGCGGTCAGCTGGAGCATGACCACGACGATGACTGATCCCCTCCCGAGGGCCCCTCAGCAGAGCAGTAGATCCTGACTCAGCCACACATCAGAGGAGCCCCGGTCTTCCGGGGCTCCTCGCCTCGAAGCTGCCAGGTCATGCCCAGGTTGGTCGGCTCCTCGCTGCACGCCGCCTCCAGTACGGGCGGCCCGCGCGGCGATGTCGAGCGGCTCCTGCCGAGTTGATCGGCAAGGGCGGCGTGGTACGGGCCGTGTAGCCTATCATGGCGTGCGGCACGGGGCTGACGAAGCGCCTGACGCGGGCCGAGTTCGCCGAGGCGTTCGACGTATCATGAAGTGGACATTGAGAGGTGAAGGGGGGTGGCTGAGCATGGTGCGCAGCATGGGCGAGGTCCGGGTCAAAGCCAGGCTCAGGAACGCGGTTGACGAGGGTCTCGTCCGTCGAGGCATGCTCGAACCCGAGCAGGTCAGGACGTGCGTGACGGATGCCCTCGTCGACACCGGAGCGGTGCGCACGCTCTTGCCGCCCGAGGTCGTCACGCGTCTGGGTCTGGGGATTCGAGGCCAGCGGGCAGCTGAGTACGCAGATGGGCGCAAGGAAGTCGTCGGGTTGACCGAACCCCTCGTCGTCGAGCTGGAGGGCCGGGACACACTGGACGAAGCGCTAGTTCTGGGTGACGAGGTCCTGATCGGTCAGACCGTGCTAGAAAAGCTCGATCTGTTCGTGGACTGCCAGGGGCGGCGTCTCGTACCCAATCCCGCGCATCCCGATGAGGAGATCACGAAGGTGAAGTAGCGGGCCGGCGCCATCAGGGGAGAGAGGCGATGCGACTCACGCTTCAGTGGTCCGAGATCGAAACCGTCCGCGCCGGGGCGACGACCCGCGTCGTCGGGCAGGCTCTCGAGGTCGATCTGGACGAGCTTCGCGCGCTTCTCGACACGGATCGCCGCCTCCAGCGCGTTCGCATCGACCTGGCTCATCCCGGAGAGTCGTGCCGTATCGGGCGGGTGTTCGACGTCATGGCTCCGCGAGCTAAGCTCGACGGGGGACCGGACTTCCCCGGCGTGGTGGGCACACTGGAGCGCGCCGGCAGCGGGCTGACGCGGGCTCTCGCCAACGTCGCGGTCGTCGTCACCGACCAGGGGCTTCAGGGCACGGGGGGGCTGGCCCTCATCGACATGTCAGGACCGGCGGCGACGTTGACGGAGTTCGCCCGGACGCACAATGTCGTAATTTCGGCCTGGCCGGGGGCAGAGACAGGACGCTCGGAGTATCTCGCCGCCGTCCGCTTGGCCGGTCTGAAGACGGCGGTCTATCTGGCCCGGGCCGCCGGCGACCGGGCGCCGGACCGCGTGGAGGTGTTCGATCTCCCGGCGTCGACTCGGGTACCGGCCGCATCGCAGCATCTGCCGCGCGTCGCCTATGTGTTCCAGATCCACTCGCACCAGCGGCCGACCGGGGTCGACGAAGGCATCCTCTACGGCGATACGATCCGACGCATGCTCCCGACCGTCGTGCATCCCAACGAGGTACTCGACGGCGCGGTCATGCGCGGCTTCATGGGGCGCAGCGCAACCACGTATGCCATCCAGAATCACCCCGTCATCCGCGCGCTCTATTCGGAACACGGAAGAACGCTGTCGTTTGTGGGCGTGGTGCTGACGGTTGCCCACGCCACCGAGCCCGAGCGTGTCCGCTCGGCGGCGATGGCGGCCGGGCTCGTGGCCGAGGTGCTAGGAGCCGACGGCGCCGTCTTCACCAAGATGGGAGGGGGAGCGCCGCACGTAGACATGGCCCAGGCGGCGGCGCAGTGCGAGGCGCTGGGCGTGAAGACGACCCTGATCGTGGAGGACATGTCGACCGACGGGAGCAGCGAGGGCATGCTGCTGTTCAACTTCCCGGGCTTGGACGCGCTGGTGAACGTGGGCAGCACGCGGGAAACGCTGACCCTGCCCGCGGTGGCCCGGGTCCTCGGAGCCGACGACCTCGCCCTCACGCTTCAGGGCGCGGTGGCCGTGAGCTACACGGATCTGTGCGGGGCCATCGAGCAGATCGGCGCGTCACGCTCGGTAGCGGTCGTGCAGTGAGCGCCCCAAACCAGCTTGCATCATCATCAGGAGTCACCATGGAAACGCTGCGCGTGGTGTGTTTCGTGAACCAGTTCTTCGGCCAACTCGGTGGTGAGGACAAAGCCGGGACCGGACCTGACGTGGTGGCCGGCGCCGTGGGTTCAGCGCGCGCCGTGCAGCAGGTTCTCGGCAACGAGGGGAGGGTCGTGGCAACCGTGCGCTGTGGCGACAACTACGTCGCCGAGCAGCCCGAGCCGGCCATCGCCGAGCTGGTGTCACTCGTGGCGGCGCAGCAGCCCGATCTGCTCGTCGCGGGACCGGCCTTCCAGGCAGGCCGTTACGGCGTGGCGTGTGGCGCCCTGTGCGCCGCCGTGCAGGCCCAGCTCAGCCTGCCGGCGGTCACCGGCATGCATGCCGAGAACCCTGGGGTGGATCTCTACCGCCGCCAGGTCTACATCGCCGAGACTGGCGGCGATACCGCGCGCATGCTCGACGAGGTACGCCGGCTCGTGGCGCTCGGGCTCAAGCTCGTCCGCCGAGAGCCTATCGGCTCACCGGCTGTCGAGGGGTACTTCGCCCGAGGGCTCACCCACAACGTCTTGAGCGAGAACAACGCCGCCCAGCGCGCCACCGCCATGCTGTTGCAGAAGCTGGCAGGATCCCCGGTGACGAGCGAGGTGCCCCTGCCGACCTTCGTCCCCGTGCCGGCGCCGGCTCGCGTCTCCGACATGCGGCGAGCGACTATCGCGTTGGTGACGGACGGGGGACTCGTCCCCCGCGGGAATCCTGACGGTATTGAGGCGCTGGCCGCCACGAGGTACGGCGCTTACGAGATCGTGGGCCTCACGGGATTGGATCCCGACCGGTACGACAACGTCCACCGTGGCTACGACACCACCTACGTGAAGCAGGATCCGCATCGCCTCGTCCCCGTGGACGTAGCCCGCGAGCTGGAGCAGGCCGGCACCGTCGGCAAGCTCCACGAAGTGGTCTACTCCACCACCGGCGTCGCCACCACCTTGGCCCACAGCCAGCGCATGGGGCGCGAGATCGCGGCGAAGCTCAAGGCGGCGGGAGTGGACGGGGTCATCCTCACCTCCACCTGAGGGACCAGCACTCGCTGCGGTGCAGCGATCGCCAAGGAGCTGGAGCGGGCAGGCCTACCCACCGTGCAAGTGTCCACGATGACTCCGGTCGCGGTGATGGTCGGGGCGAACCGGATCGTGCCCGCAGCCGGCATCATCCATCCGCTCGGAAACGCCGAGTTGAAGCCAGAGGAGGAAAAGACGCTGCGCCGCCGGATCGTCGAGCAAGCGCTTCAAGCATTGCAGGCCGACGTGGCTCAGCCGACCGTCTTCCAGGCGCCGTGATCAGCCCCATCCGCCTGGACGTATTCTCGGACTATCTCTGCCCGTGGTGTTACAACGCCGCCATCAGGCTCGCGGATATCGAGCATGCGTACGGCGACAGGGTGGAGCTGCACTGGCGCGCCTTCCCCCTGATCCCCGACCACCGACCGGGGCGTCTGAGTACGGAGCAGACTCGTGCGAGCCGCCAGAAGGTCGGCGCCCAGGAGCCGCGCGCGCCCTTCGTTCTGCCGGACTTGGGAACCGAGTTACCGGCCTCGAGCTTGCCGGCCCTCACGGCGGCCAAGGCTGCCGAGGGTCAGGGCCGGGTCGCCGGCACCGCCTTCCACCATGGCTTGTTCGCGGCGCAGTTTCGCGACAACCTCGACATCGGGCGCGCTGACGTCCTGTGGCGTCTGGCCGAGGCCTGCGGGCTCGACATGCTGCGCTTCCAGAAGGACTGCGACGGGGGCGAGCCGCATCGAGCCGTACTGCACGACTACGCGGAGGGTGTCGCCTGGTTCGGCGTGTCTGCCTTGCCCACCGTGGTCTTCAACGAGAAGGTGTCGCTGGTCGGCGCGGTCCCAATCGAGCAGTATCGTCTGCTCATCGACTGGATGCTGGCCGGGGAGCCCGGTGGTCTGATTCCCCTGGACTTTAGCGATTCCGCCACGCGCGGAGCCGGCCAGAGCCCCGTCGGCGAGGAACCGGCTCGGGGGGTCGATGTTCGTTCCGCTGCGGGGAGCGAGCGTCAGCGGTGACGGAAGCGGTCGAGCAGTCGACGTGGATGCACGCCGTTCACGTAACCCATGAACGGCCGGTAGATACTGTAGCCCAGAAGCTCTTGAACTCGCTGCGAGTACTGCACCGCCATTTCCGGGGGGACGCACAGCACCTGCTGCTCGATCTGGCGTAGCCAGGGCTCGCAGTACTGCGGGGTGATGGCCAGCCCCTCGGCGCTGCGCTCCGGTTCGCGCCACCTCGATGCCAGAGAGTGCCCACGAACACCAGGACCGAGCCTGCGGGCATGACCACCCCTTCGATCCGCGGGTCGTCCTCGGCCGGCCGCTCCGCGCCCCACCGATGGCTCTCTGAGATCACCTCGGTGGCACCGTTCTCGCTGGTGAAGTCGTCGATCGCCCAGATCGCGCTGACCCCATGGGCCTTCCGGGGGCGCGGGACCCTGCAGAAGCTATCGTCGAAATGCAGCGGCTGCTGCGCTTGACCGGGGTAGAGTGTTGCCCATCCTTGCCTGCCATTCGCCCGTGTTGCTCGGTCCCGCTTTCGCCTGATAGGGCGGGCTGACAAAGATCTCCGGCCCGTCGACCTCGTGCAGCGCCACGAAGGGTGACTCCGCGACGTGAGTCGCTTCGAAACTCTGACTCGCGCGGAATCCTGGGATGGACAGAAGTCGATGCTGGTGGGCGACGTACCAGGCGTCCCAGTCGGCGCGCCGCGCGGTATCGAGGAGGGCCATCTCCACCATGTAGATCATGCCGTGTCTCCTCGTCGCGGAACGGGCTATTGTCCGACGCGCGCGCGGACCTGCTGGAGAGTCTCGGCGATGGCTCCGGTATCGAGAGCGACCTCGGCCAGGCCGACCTGGGACGCGTAGACCTCGGGCGGAACCAGCACCTTGATGGCTTCCTCCGTGATGTGGAACACGGGCAGCTCGAGCCGGACTCCGGCCAGGGCGCCGGCCCAGGTCGGGTCGCCCTCGGTGAGGGTGGTGGCTACCAGCTCACTGCTCTCGGGATTGGGCGTGCCGATGAGCACCATCAGCTCAGCGCGGGTGTAGCGCTCGGCCACGCGCTTGATCGTGTCTTGACCCTCCAGGTCAAGGGCGCCGGCCGCCGTTCAGACAAAGCAGTGGGTCATCTCCAAGACCACCTCCGCGCCGGCCTGCTGGGCACAGCGGGCGATGGCAGGCCCGGGGACGCCGTCGCGCTCGCCGATGGCGAGTATCTTCTTACCTTTGAGCATCATGACGATCGATCCTCCGGCTCTGTCGTGAGTCGCGAGTTGCGTTCGAGGATGAACGACAGCCCGTCCGACATCTGGGTCATGCGTCCGAGGAACAGGCTACCCTTGGCCAGGAACATGACACGCTGCATGGTCCCCTGGGTGAGGCCGTCGACGGCATGGGCGAGAAACGGCACGGCCGAGGCGACATGGCCCTGCGTCGGGGCGAAGCCGGGCATGCCGTGGCGCGCCACGAAGTCCCCCAGCCCCTCACGGGGGATTTCGCCTCGCGCGACGGCCAGCGCCGCCAGCAAGCGGTAGTTCAGGAGCGGCACGTTACCGCTCCCCGCCGGCTCGGTGGCCTCGGGATTGTGCAGCTCGGTGGCATACCGGTCGACGTCGCGCAGTCGAAGAGCGATGCGCTCCAGCGGCTTTACCGTGAGGGCCTCGAGAATGGCCTGCTGCGCCCCACCGGCGCCCACCGAGTGTCGTCCGATCGCGTCGAGCCGGAGGATCGGAGAACGTCCGTCGTCGCGACCGACCAGGGCCGCGAAGCCGGCCAGCGCGTCCTCGATGATCGGGTGCCCTTTGGCCAGATGCCCCTGGAACTTCATGCCGAGCTTGGCGAGCGAGCAGCCGCCCACTATCGCGACCTGCTCGAAGACGCCCGCCTCTACCAGGGCGGCGGCGGTCACGAACGCATGGACGGGCCCACAGCAGAACGCCTTGACGTCGGCGCCGCTGGCCTCGCGGCAGGCGCAGCGCTCGGCGATGGCCTTGGCGAGATTGCCGCCTCCCCGCTGATAACGATCGCCCACCGCCTCCTCGCCGCTGTTGATCACGTAGGGGATCGTGGCCGCCTCGGCGAGGCCGTCGGTGATGAGCGTGCGAAGAGCCAGGACGGCCGCGGACTTCGTGGCCAGATTCTCGAGGAGGATGTCCGCGGCGAGCGACGCGTCCTCCTCGTGAGCGCGCCCCACGCAGCCGATTAGGCGCCCGTCGCGCAAGGTCAGGGGGAGCGCGTCGTCCGTCTCCAGACGCCCCCGGATCGCCGAGGCCGGCTTGCCCTCGCCAACCCGCGCGAGATCCTCGGGCACTGTCAGCGGGTGCCTGATCAAGGCATCTCGGATCTCTGCCACGAAGCCCTCGTCGAGCCAGATGAGATCGAACTCGTCATCCGCCTTGAGGAACCCGTAGAACGTTTCCTCGGGCACGAGGAACCCGTGTGGCCCGCGAACGTCTTCCGGACCAGCGGCCTCGAACCACGGTCGAGGGAGCGCCGCCAGCGCGTCGGGAGAGAGGGCGCCTAGGAACACCCGGTTGGGAGGATAGGCCGCCGCCGCCGCGTAAGGCCGCAGCCGCGCCGCGAGACGGTCGAGCAGCGCCGGGTCTCGCGCAAGCTCACGAGCGGGCTTCGATCCGTGGCGCACGAGTCCGGGCGTGTGAGCCAGGAGCATGCGGGCGCCACGGACGACGACGGCCATCAGTACGCGAAGGAGGACAGGCGCGTGAACCCGTAGTGGTCGTCGTGGCGCCAGGGCGGCGGAATCGCGCCGGCCGTGTCGACCTGCGGCGCGCCCACCACGGTGGCATCCACGGCCCGTCCCGCCGCCTTCTGCCCGTAGCCGATCACCCGCTCGACGGGCGGCATCAGGCCTAGCTCGAGATACCGGGTGTTGAAGAAGCCTGTGGTCACGATGGCGTCGGCCTCGGGTACCGGCTTCAGCAGCGAGGGCGCCCCGCCCTCCGGGCTATCCTCGCTGGTGAGAAATACCGTCTTGATGCCCAGCCGCTCGCATGCCCGTACGGTGTGAACGACCTCGATGTACTCGTTACCGCCCGCGTCCCACGTCACCATGGCCCCCTGGGCCCCGAGCATCTGGGCGAGCTTGGCCGCCTGTTCGGCCATCAGGTCCTTCTCGATTTGGGTGGTCCATTCCGTGCGGAAGACGATGACCCCCAGGAAGCGGAGATCGCGCCCGTGTCGCCGGTAGAGGTCGAGGAGAATGGGGTTGTTCACCACGGTCCACGACGTCGCGAACAAGGTCCGGTAGGGACCTGAGAGGGCGCCGTCGAGAATCTCGTTCGGATGCAGAAGCCAGGGCGGCGTGAGCCGGGTCAGCCCGTAGGTGCCGGTGCAGAACGTGTGCTCGGAGTGGGACATCGCCTGCGGCGAGTGCACGCACTGGATGTACACCACCCCGGGGAGCGTCGCCGGCGCCGTCGTCAGCTCGAACGTTTCCAGCTCCGGTGGGCGCAGGCCCCGGACGGCTGCCGCCAGGGTGTCGGACACGGCCAGCGTGGCGCGATGAACGACTTCGTTCTTGGTCTGGACGGCCAGGGCGGGATCGGGTTCCACGACCAGACAGACGTTGATCAGGGCCGATTGCGGGGTGATCTCGGCCCAGGGGCCCACCATGTCGATGTATTCGTCGACGAAGTCACCGCCGGCGTCGTGCCAGTTGACGGACGACACTTCGACGACCCCCACCCCGGCCAGCCGGTGCGTCCGCCCTCGCCCCACCGTCTCGATGGAGCGTCCGAACCAGCCGGGATAGACCACTCCAGATCCGTTCACCTTGACCCGTGGCTCGACGACATCGCGCACGGGCCAGATCCGGACCGATTCGCCCGGGCGCGCGATCTCGAGGCTCGCCGTGGCCACCAGCGGATCGTCGTGCACGGCGCGGAGCACGACATCCCGGTCGATCGTCAGGATCCCGTCGTCCCATCGGGTAGCGGAGCCGAAGCGCGCGTCGCGAACAGGGAACGTTCCTAGCTCAAGACGCATGGATTGTCTCCGTCGAGGCGCCCTGCGGATCGAAGAGGGTGGGCCCGCTCACCTCGGTGGTGAGAGCCTGCAGCGCCGTGGTGATGATACGCATGCCGTACTCACGGTCCTTGTCGGGGCCGAGGTCGGGATTGCCGCACACGTGCTCGATGCGGCAGCCGCGCACCACGCGATTGGCGCCGGTCGTAAGGGCGAGATCGTAGATGGCCGAGATCATGGCCACCGGGATACCGACTCGCTCGATCTCCTTCGCGATCGTTGCGCCGCAACGATTGCAGGTTCCTCAGGTGGAGACGAGCAGGCCGGCGCCGACCTTGGCCTCGAGAAGCTGCGAGGCGATGCCGAGCCCCAGCCGCTCCGCCTGGGCCACCGGCGTGCTGACGCCGGGCAGCGTGTAGGCATAGGGGTGAACGGAGCCGATGACCCCGGCCTTCTCCAGCTCGCGCATGTAGCCGAGCGGGAGGACATAGTTGGGATTCTTGTTCACCAGGTGGGTGAAGTATCCGACGTGATACGCCTCCCATTCGCCGGGCCGGAGCGACTGGAGCTGCTCGATAGAGTAGCGGAAATACCGCTGAGCGTTCCCCGAGGTCTGCCCGTCGGGATTGCCCTTGGGGACGAGTCCGCCCGTGGTGACGAGGGCCACCGAGGTCCGGCGCAGTTCTGCCACGGGTCGCGCGGGCTCCACCATGGCCGGCGCCTGGTACGGGATCTCGCTGACATACGGACGACCGTTCAGCTTGGTGAGCAGCATGTCGATCGCGCGGCGGTAACCGGGCTCGGGACGGTAGCCGACCCGGCGGATGCCCCGGGACAGGTAGCCCTCGCTGTCGGCGGTGCCCAGCGCCTCGCGACGCGCCAGCTTGAGGGCGAGGCGCGCGAGTGGCGGCACCGCCTGCGGCATTCCGGCCGCGCTTGCCGTGGTCGGCACGATCATCACCTCGCGGCCGTGCATCATGACGCCAGGGTTGCTCGGATGCATGGCCGTCACTGCCGGCACCCCCTCGGCCGCCGCCACCCGGCACACCTCGGCACAGGCAATGCCGTAACGACCCGCCTCGAAGGCCGGTCCGGCCACCATGACGTCGGGCCGGAGGCTGCGCAGCGCCTCGCGGACCGCGTGGCGCGCGCGCTCCCGTTCGTCGTGGAAGAAGTTGTCGCCGCAGATCAGGGTCCCGACGATCTCGGCCTCACCGCCTAGCGCCGCCTGGAGCGCGCGGGCGGCCCCCACCACCTCATGGCGCACGGTGACGGGAGCATTGGCAGCTGCTTCACCGCCGATCCCGGCAAAGAACTGGTTGATGTAGTGGACGACACGGACCGGTTTGTTCACGGGCTCGACCTCCGTGGCGCGGGTAGCGCCCTCGAACCGTACGCCTCACGACGTTGCGACCAACACCATCAGGCGCACCTGCCGAGACTCTATCGCACTTCGCCGATCCACGACACGCGTGCAGTGCCTTGACTCTGCATGTCTACCGGCGCACCATCCCGGGCGGGCGGCTACCCTACCCTGTGTCCGTGGGGGACAGATCGGGGTTGCGTCTCGGAGGGACGGATCGATGAGCGGAGCGGATGTCATCGTCATCGGCGCTGGCTCGGTCGGCGCCAACGTGGCCTACCGCCTGGCTGCGCGAGGGGCTACCGTCACCGTCCTCGAGGCCGGCGCGCCGGGCGCAGGCACTTCCGGCGCAAGCTTCGCCTGGATCAATTCCTTCAACAAGACGCCCCGCGAGTATCACGATCTGAACACGGCCAGCATGGCGGCGCACGCCACTCTCGCTCGCGAGCTGGGCGGCGGTGCCTGGTTGAAGCACGATGGCGCTCTGGCCTGGGAAGAGGCGCCCCTCGAACGCGCTCGCCTCAAGGAGACTGTCGAGCGGCTGGCGAGCTGGGGTTATCCGATCGAGCTCATCTCACGAGAGGAGGCCCGCGCCCTCGAGCCGGCCCTCGCGATCGCTTCGCACGTCGACGAGGTCGTGTTCACCCCGACCGAAGGCTATGTCGAGGTCGTCCCGCTGATCGGCGCCCTGCTGGCCCACGCGGCGCAGCGCGGAGCCCGGGTGCTCCCCGGCCGCCGCGTCACCGGCGTGATTCGCTCGGGAAGCCAGGTGCGCGGGGTGACCGTCGAGAGCGGTGAGCGGTTCGAGGCTGACGTCGTCGTGGACTGTGCGGGGCCGGCCACGGACGAGGTGTGGCGGCTGGCCGGCGTCGAGCTTCCCTTCGACCGCGTCCCCGGCCGGCTCATCTACACGAGCCCGGTGGCCACGACCCTGAAGCGGCCAATCCACGCCCCCGGCGTGCACTTCCGCCCGGACGGCGCGGGGCGGATCGTGCTGGCCGAGGGCGCCCACGATCACGTGTGGAATCAGCCCGGCGACGGCGCCTGGCCCGCCGAGCGATCCCTGGCTGCGGTCGCGGTCCATCTGCCCGCCCTGCTGGGCGCGCGTATCGAGGCCACCCGGGTCGGCGTGCGGCCCATGCCGCGCGATCAGAAGCCCATGGTGGGCGGCATCCCCGGGCTCGACGGTTTCTATGTCGTGACGTCCCACAGCGGGGTAACCCTCGGGCCACTCTGGGGCCACGTGGCCACCGCCGAGTTGCTGGACGGCGTCCCGGACCCTCGTCTCGCGCCCTTCCGACCCGGACGATTCCTCTGACCGACCGGCACTTCCGCTGTACGCCAGGTACACCTCGGCCGCGATACGCTGGACGAGGGCCCGCTCCTGATAGCCGAGCCGATCAGGATGCCGGTGCGGGCGGGCGGCGAGCATGGCGGACAGCATGGCAAACCCGGCGAGGCTGGCAAAGCACCACAGCGAGACGTCGTAGCTGCCGCTGAGGTCGCGCAGCCACGCCCGAGAGCAGCGGCCCCGCCGCCTGCGCCAGGACCTGGATGGCGAGCGCAATGCCACGGATGGCACACTGGGTCGCTACGTCGGTCGCTGCCCGCCCGGGAGACGCGGGGCTCGGCGTGCCGTGACGGCACGCGGAGCCCCGCGTCCTCCACGCGCCTCAGAACCCGAGCGGATCCGTCATGCGGATCCAGCGCCCGTTCTTGACCACAGCCAGGAACGAGGAGTTGGCCCCCTGGTGCTTGTCGGGCCCGAAGGTCACCTCGGGACCGTTGAAAATGTCCCGATAACCCCGGATCGATTCCAGCCCCTGGATGAAGCTGTCGAGGGTGAGATCGGCGCCAGCCTTGCCGAGTCCCGTCACCGTGAGGTCAGCCGCCACGTGGCCGTACACGGCCCCGATGTTGGGGTCGGCCTTGAAGCGCTCCTTGTAGCGATCGAACCAGGCCTGGGCGGCCGGGCTCAGCGTGTCACGATAGGGCATGTCGGTGAGGCCCATGGCGAAAAGCCCCTCGGTCACGCCGCCCTGGGCGGCCGCCACGAACAGGTCGTAGGTCGCCGCCGATCCGAGGAAGTCCACGTCCAGCCAACCGATCTTCCGCGCCGTCGCGTACGGCACGATGGAATCGCGCACGATGGTGCCAAGGGCAACCAGATCACAGCCCGCCCCCTTGAGCTTGGTGATCTGGGCGGTGAAATCCTGGTCGGTCGGCTTGTGGGTCACCGTCTCCACGATCTTGATCTTCAGCTTCTCGGCCTGGATCTGGACACCTTCCAGCACTTCCTTGCCGAAATCCGTGTCCTGGTACATGGCGCAGAGCGCCTTCTTGTTCTTCTTGGTGACGAAGTAGTTGATGCCGGCCCGCATCTGGTCCACGTAGGAGGCCGCCCCATAGAACTTGAGCCTGTTGAACGGCTCGTACATGGAGCGGGCGGCGGAGAGAGGAAAGAGGTTGGGCACCCCCGCCTCGAACTGGTCCTTGAAGAGGGCGTTGTTCATGGGAGTGCCGAGGGCCGCCACCATGGCAAAGATGCGGTCGCGGTTGATCAGCTTGGTGCCCGCCTGCACGGCCCGCGGCACCTGGTACTGAGTGTCTTCGACAATGAGCTTGATCTTGCGGCCGTGGATGCCCCCCTTCTCGTTCACCTCGTCGACCCGCATCTTGACGGCGTTGGAGGACGACACGCCGTAGGTGGCGGCCGGACCCGAGAGGTCGGTGTGCATACCGAGCACGATCTCGGTCTTGGTGACGCCACGGGTCTCCTTCTGGGCCAGCGCGCCGGCGGCCAGCGCCAGCACGCCCGTGACAACGCCCAGGGTCATCAGCTTCTTCTTCATGGGATAGGCTCCTTTCGCTCACGCCTCTCGATACATGCTCTCGATGACGTCCTTGTACTTCCGGTTCACCAGCGTTCGCTTGAGCTTCATGGTGGGGGTGAGCTCTTCGTCCTCGGGAGTGAGAATCTGCTCGATGAGACAGAACCGCTTGATGGTCTCCACCCGGGCCAGCTGGCGGTTCACCCCCTCGATCTCGCTCCAGATGAGGTCCTGCACCTCCTTGGCCCGACAGAGGGAGGCGAAGTTCGTGAACGGCACGTTCCGCTCCTGGGCGAACTGGGCCACCGTCTCGTGGTCGATCATGACGAGGCACGAGAGATACTTGCGCCGGTCGCCGATGACCACCGCGTCCGAGATGAAGGGCGAGAACTTGAGCTGGTTCTCGATGGCGGACGGCGTGATGTTCTTGCCGCCGGCCGTGATGATGATGTCCTTCATCCGATCGGTGATGGTGAGAAACCCGTCCTCGTCGAGGACGCCGACGTCGCCCGTGTGCAGCCACCCGTCGACCACTGTCTCCGCCGTCTTCTGGGGATTGCGGTAGTAGCCCAGGAAGACATGGGGCCCGCGCAGCAAGATCTCGCCCTCGGGGGAGATCCGCACCTCGGTGTCGGGGCGGGCCCCCCCTACCGTGCCGAGCTTGATACGCTGGGCCGGCATGGCGGTGGCGAGACCGGTGTTCTCGGTCTGTCCGTAGACTTCCCGCAGGTCGACGCCCACCGCGCGGAACCACTTGATCAGCTCGGGGGCGATGGGGGCGGCCCCGGTGGCGGCGCCGCGCGCCCGGTGCAGCCCAATGGAGCGTCGGATGTTATCGAGAACGAGGACATCGGCCACCCGGTGGAGCAGACGGAGGGCAAGTGAAGGTGGGCGACCCGCGATCCGACCCTCCGCCTTCCGCATCCCCACCCCGATGGCCCAAGCGTAGGCGAGCTTGCCGGGCAGGGTCGCCTCGCGCATGCGCAGGGCCACCGCCGAGTAGAACTTCTCCCAGATGCGCGGCACCGCGAAGAACACGGCGGGGGCGACCTCGCGGATGTTGTCCGGGACGGTGTCGATGCTTTCCGCGAAGTTGACGGTGGCCCCCGACGTGAGCGGGTAGAACACGGTGAAGGTCCGCTCGGCCACGTGGCTCAGGGGCAGAAAGGAGAGCTGCTGATCACCCTCGCGCGGCGCGGTGAGGAAGTCGGAGTACCCGAGCTGGAACAAAATGTTGCGGTGGCTCAGCATGGCCCCCTTGGGGGGGCCGGTCGTCCCGGACGTGTAGACGAGGATGGCCAGGTCGTTGGGCTGGGCGATCTCCACCATCGAGTCGAAGGCGCCCGGGTGGTCACGATCATAGCGGGCGCCCAACTCCAGGAGGGCCTCGAAGGTCATCACCTGCTCGTCGCGGAACCCGTGCAGGCCCTCCATGTCGAAGACGACGATCTTCGCGAGGAGGGGGCAGTGCCCCCGCACGGCCAGGATCTTGTCGAGTTGCTCCTCGTTCTCGGCGAAGAAGAAGCGGGTACCGCTGTCGTTGACGATGTACTCGATCTGGGCCGCCGAATCGGTCGTGTAGATCCCGTTGGTGACTCCGCCCACCGACATGGTGCCGAGATCCACGTACAGCCACGGGGGGCTGTTGTCGGCGATGACTGACACGACATCCTGAGGACGCAGGCCGAGGGCGACCAGGCCGAGACCCACGCGCTTGGCATGCTCCCCGTACTCTCGCCAGCTGATGGCGCGCCAGATCCCGAGGTGCTTCTCGCGCAGGGCAGGCGCGTCGCCGCGGGCGCGGACCACATGGCGGAAGAGTCGAGGCAAGGTATCCTGCCCGTGCACGGTGAAGGGCCGCCCCGGCGCGGCCGGGGGGTGGGCGGGCAAGACCACGCTCATCGCCATGTCTTTTTCCTCTTCCAGCGCCGGGTCCCACGCACGCTCGCTTCCTTCACGCCCAGGTAGAACTCCTTGATGTCCTCTTTCTCCAGAAGCCGCGGGCAGGTGTCTTCCAGCACGATGCGCCCCACCTCCAGCACATAGCCATAGTCCGCCGTGTGGAGCGCGATGTGCGCGTTCTGCTCCACCAGAAGCACGGTCACCCCCTGCTCGCGGTTGATGCGGGCGATGATCTCGAAGATGTCCTTGACGAGCTTGGGGGCGAGCCCCAGCGACGGCTCGTCCAGCAGCATCATCTTCGGGCGCGCCATGAGGCCACGGCTGATGGCCAGCATCTGCTGCTCTCCCCCGGACAGGGCGCCCGCCCGCTGGTCGGCCCGGGCGCGCAGGATCGGGAAGTAGTCATAGACCATCGCCAGGTCGCGCGCAATCCCGTCGGCGTCACGCCGCGTGTAGGCACCCATTCGTAAGTTTTCCCGGACGGAGAGGAAGGGAAACACCTCCCGGCCTTCCGGCACCAGGCTGATCCCGAGCCGCATGACCTTGTCTGGGTCTCGGCCCTGGATCTCCCGCCCTTCAAAACGCACGGCGCCCTTCTGCGGATCCATCACCCCCGCCACCGTCTTGAGGATCGTGGTCTTACCGGCCCCATTGGCGCCCAGGATGGTCACGATGGCGCCCCGCTCCACTGTGAAGCTCACCCCCCGGATGGCCATGATGGGGCCGTAATACGTCTCGATATTGCTGACTTCGAGGAGCGTATCGGCCACCGCTCAGCCTCCCAGGTACGCCTTCACGACCTCGGGATGATCCTGGACCTCCCGGGCCGTACCCAGCGCGATCGCCCGGCCGTAGTTCAGCGCGAGGACGCGGTCGGACACCGCGCTCACCAGGCTCATGTCGTGCTCGACCATGAGCACGGTGATCCCGAGCAGGGTCCGGATGTCCTCGATCCAGAAGGCCATGCCTTCCGTCTCCTCGACGCTCAGCCCCGAGGACGGCTCGTCGAGAAGAAGCAGCTTGGGCTCGGTGCAGAGGGCCCGCCCCAGCTCGACCACCTTGCGCACCCCGTAGGGGAGGTTGACCACGAAGCTGTCGCGGTATGGCATCAGGTCGAGGAAGTCGATGACCTTCTCGGCCGCCTCGCGATGCGCGAGCTCGAGGGCGCGCACGTGGGGCAAGAACAGCAACTCCTCCACGAAGCGTGATTTTCGGTGGACGTGGCGGCCGAGGAGCAGGTTGTGGAGCACGGTGGCATGCTCGAACAGCTCGATGTTCTGGAACGTCCGCGCGATGCCGCGGCGGGCGATCTGGTGGGGAGCGATTCCCGTGATGTCCTCCCCCTCGAAGAGCAGCCGCCCCTGGCTCGGATCGTAGATCCGCGACATGAGGTTGAAGATGGTCGTCTTGCCGGCCCCGTTGGGCCCGATGATCGTGAAGACCTGGCCCGCCTCCACCGCGAAGCTCACCCCGTCCACAGCCCGGATGCCCCCGAAGTTGATAGCCAGATTCTCGGCCGCCAGGAGAGTCACCTGAGTCGCTCCGAGCGCATGTAGGTCTTCTGCCGCCTGAACGTCGCCTGCTTGTAGAGCGGGAAGAGCGAGAAATAGAGCTTGATCTTGGTCCAGCGCCCGTAGATGCCGAGGGGCTCGAAGAGGATGAACAGCACGAGGATCAGCCCGAAGATGCCCGGCTCCAGCCCCGGCTGCTTGACGAAGCGGTCCACCAACAGCGACGCGGTGGAGCCGGCGATCTGACCGACGAGGGCAGGCAAGGCGTCGCGCGCCTGCGAGATGGCCACCGGCAGCATGGCCACGAAGATGGCGCCGAAGACGGCGCCGTGCAGACTGCCGAGCCCCCCCACCACGACCATGAGCAGAAATTGGATCGAGAGCAGGACGCTGAAGATGTCGGGGGCGAGGAACCCGATCTTGTGAGCGAAGAGGGCGCCAGCCGCTCCCATGAGGGCCGCCGAGTACGCGAAGGCCATCGTCTTGTACATAGGCAAGCTGACGCCCATCGACTGGGCGGCGATCTCGCTGTCCCGGATGGCGACCCAGGCGCGCCCCGTCGGGGCGCGCAGGAGGTTGGCGGTGAGCCACAGGCCGATGACGAGGAAGGCAAGGCACAGGAAGTAGAAGGGGACGTCCCCCGCGAAGGACACGCCGAAGATCAGGGGCTTGTTCACGGCCTTGCCCTTCAAGCCACCGGTGACGGCATCCCACCGGGTGAAGACCTCCTGGATGATCACGGCGAAGGCGAGGGTGGCGATGGTGAGATAGAGCCCCGTCATGCGCAAGGCGGGCAAACCCACCAGCACGCCCACCCCCGCCGTCAGGATGGTGGCCAGGATGAGCGCGACCATCCATGGCAGACCCGCGTCCTGCGTGAAGTACACGTGCGCATAGGCGCCGATACCGAGGAAGGCCGCGTGGCCGAGGCTCACCAGGCCCGTGTAGCCCGCCAGCACCATGAGGGAGAGCCCGCACAGACCGTAGATGAAGACAAGGCTGACGTCGACGAGGTACTCGGGCACCAGGCGCGGGAGGATGAGCAGTCCAATCAGCAACACCACGTACCAGTTGCGCTGGATGCCGTCGCGGAAGAGGCCGAGGTCTTGCAGGTAGGACGTCTTGAAGACGAAGCGCATGTCGCCTCAGACCTTCTTCCGGCCCACCGTCCCGAACATGCCCTGGGGCCGCACCGCGAGCACGAGGAGCAGCACGACGTAGGCGGCCACGTCCTTCACGCCATGGGGCAGATAGGCGCCCGCGAACAGCTCGATGAGCCCGATGGTGACGCCCCCCACCAGGGCACCGGGGATGGATCCGAAGCCCCCCAGCACGGCGGCGGCGAAGGCCTTGAGCCCGATGAAGCCGAGGTTGATGTCGACCAGCGACACCGGGGCCAGCAGCACGCCGGCGATGGCGGCTACCCCCGCCGAGATGGCCCAGATCAGCGAGAACATGAGCTTGACCGGGATGCCCATGCAATAGGCGGCCAGCTGGTTTTGCGAGGTGGCCTGCATGGCCACCCCGACCGTGGAGTAGGTGAAGAACGCGTAGAGCACGCCGCACAGCACGAGAGTCCCGACGATGATGGAGACGTACTCGTGGCTGACCGTCACTCCCGCCAGCCGGGTCGCCCGCGCGCTGAACGGGGTGGGCAAGGTGTAGATCTCTGATCCCCACGTGATGGACGCGAAGCTCCGGAAGATGGCACCGAGCCCGATGGTCAGCATCACCACCGCGAACTGGGGCTGGCCGATGACCCGGCGCAGGACGACGGCGTCGAGCGCGGCGCCAAAGAGGGCCACGACCGCGATGGCGAGGGCCAGGGCCACCCAGTAGCCGAAGCCGTACCAGACCACGAACATGTAGCAGGTGAAGGCCCCGAGCATCAGCAGGTCGCCCTGGGCGAAGTTGACGAGCTCGGTCGCCTTGTAGATGAGGACGAAGCCAAGCGCCACCAGGCCGTAGATACAGCCCACGGCAAGGCCGTTCAGAACCAACTGCAGCACGATGTCCAGACTGGCCTCCTTGCCCGCTCGGACACGCCCTAGGTCGGCCGGATCGAAGGCCGCGAACGCGTGAGTATACGCCCCTGCGGGGGGGCTGACAATGTCAGCGGGAGCCTCTCGTCCCTCACGTTGACGTTGACGGGCGTCTGCGGCCAGAATCGAAGCCTAGCGGCACGCTCGCGGTGGCGGGCGCCCGACGCTGGACATTGATATATGAACGAGCCGAGCGCGTTGCGCCCGCGGACCCCCCGCCCAGGGTGGTCAGTACTATTGGCCCTGCTGTTGCTGAGCGTGCCTGCCCCACCGGAGGCGAGAGCGGACTGGACCGTACGCCCCGCCCCGTCAGGCCCGGGGAGCGAGCGCTGTGTGGTCGAATCCGAGCAGCAAGCCGTGTTCGACGGGTACCAGAGAACCTGGGCGCAGATCGTCGTCGACGACAAATCGGTGCGGGTGACGTCACCCTCCACCCTGGACGGAAGTGATCGCGACATCGGCCTCATCGTGGACGAGGGCCGGTTCGCCCCCGCCGAGGAGGTGGTCGATCAGCGCACGGCGCTCTTTGCCGCGCAGTACCAGACGTTGGTGGAGGAGTTCAAGCGGGGGCGGCGTGTCCGGGTTCAGCTGCGCTTTTGGCCCACTTGGCCGAAAACAGGGACACACTCCGCCACCTTCAGCCTGATCGGGTTCACCCGCGCGCATGCCCGGTTATCCGACTGCCGGAATCCGTGAGGCGCTCAGAAGAGGAGAGCAGGCATGGGTCTCAGATTGAAGTTCAACCTCGTCCTCCTGGCCGTGTTCGGGCTGGGACTGCTCGCCTCCGGCTACTTGTCGTACACCTTGCTCGAGCGCAATGCGCGCGACGAAGTGAGCCGCAACGCCGGGCTCATGATGGAGGCGGCGCTGGCCATCCGGAGCTATACGATCGAGCAAGTGCGGCCGCACCTTGAGCTGCAGCTCATGCGGGTCTTTCTGCCCCAGAGCGTTCCCGCCTACGCGGCCGCCGAGACGATGAGTACACTCAGAAAGAAATACTCCGATTATGGCTACAAAGAAGCGACCATCAATCCCACCAATCCCCGGAACCGGGCGGGCGACTGGGAGAACGATCTCATCCGGATTTTTCGCGACAAGCCCGACACGGCGGAGATCATCGGCGAGCGGGACACCCCGAGCGGGCGCTCGCTCTACATCGCGCGGCCCATCCAGATCAAGAACCCCGCCTGCCTGACCTGCCACACCACCCCGGAGATGGCCCCGGCCACCATGGTCAAGCTCTACGGCGGAGCCAATGGGTTCGGCTGGAAGCTGAACGAGATCGTGGGGGCGCAGATCGTCTCCGTCCCCATGTCGCTGCCGATCCAGAACGCGCGGCGCGCGTTCCTCACCTTCATGGGCTCCCTCACCACGGTCTTCGCGCTGGCGTTCGTGGCCCTGAACGTCATGCTGACGCGGATCATCGTCCGCCCGGTGGCGGGAATGTCGAAGGCGGCCGATCAGGTCAGCGTCGGCAATTTTGCCGTTCCGGAGTTCGCGGAGGCCGGCAAGGACGAGATCGCCCAGCTCGGACGCGCCTTCAACCGCATGCGGCGAAGCCTGCAGGCGGCCATGAAGATGATCGAGTCCTGAGGGGTCGGAATGTCCGAGGAGCCGCCGCCCCAGATTGCCGAATCGCGGACGTTCATCTGTTCGGTGGTCTTCGTGGATCTGATCGACTACTCTCAGCGACCGGTGACTCAGCAGGGCATGTTGAAGCGGCACCTCAACGAGATGATCGGTCGCAGCCTGGCGCACGTGGGCGAGTCGGACCGCCTCGCCCTCGACACCGGCGACGGAGCGGCCCTCTGCTTCTTCGGGGATCCTGAGGACGCGCTGTTTGCGGCCGCCAACCTGCGGGAAGCGGTCTCGGCGGACCCCGGTCCCGCCGGGGGTCAGGTCCGCATCGGCATCAATCTCGGACCCGCGCGCATCGTGCGAGATCTGAACGGCAACCGCAACATCATCGGCGATGGGATCAACGTCGCCCAGCGGGTGATGGGCTTCGCGACGCCGAACCAGATCCTGGTCTCGCGCTCCTTCTACGAGGTCGTCTCTCACATCTCCCAGGAGCATGCCCGGCTGTTTCAGTACGCGGGACTCCACAAGGACAAACACATTCGCGAGCACGAGGTCTACGAGTTCCAGGTCGTCGCCCCACCCGGCGGCCCCCTCTCGTCCGACGTCGGCGTCGCGGGATCCGAAGCGGCCGCCCCGGCCGCCGGAGCGGCGCCAATGGTCTTCGCGCCCGAGCTGCTGGCACGGATCACGGACGTATTGGTCGACCACGTGGGGCCGGTGGCGAAGCTGATCGTGCGCCGAGCCTCGCTCCGCGCCCGCGATCCCCGACAACTGCTCGCCGCCGTGGCGGACAGCCTGAGCGATGCAGCCCGCCAGAAGTTCCTGGCCGACGTCGGTGACGTGGCGACCCCGAGGCCGGCGCCACCCGCGGTTGCGTCTGGCACGCCCCCGACCCCTTCTCCGGGGCCCGAGAGTCGAGCCGCGGCTGCACCCGTCACACCCAAGGTCATGCTGGTGGCCGAGGAATACCTGGCGCGCCATCTCGGACCGATTGCGCGCGTGCTGGTTGCCCAGGCTGCCAAGGAAGCGACCGACAGTTCTCGGCTGGCCGAGCGGCTGGCCGTCCACATCACCGACCCCACCGCGCGACGAGCCTTCTTGGCGGCGTTGCGAGAGGCCTGAGCGATGAAGATCCGCATTGGCGTGGGAACCGGAGGGGCTGCCGCGACACCCGAGGCGCTCGCCGAGCTCGTCAGGGGGCTCGATGACTTGGGGTTCGACTCACTCTGGCTCTCGGAGGTGCTGACCGGCTCCGTGCTCGATCCCCTGGTGGGGCTCGCCTTCGCCGCCTCGAGCAATCCACGTGTCAAGCTCGGGACCACCATGCTATTGCCGGGACGCCATGTGCTGCGCCTTGCCAAGCAACTGGCCAGCCTGGACGTCCTGTGCAAGGGGCGTCTGCTGGTGACGCTGGTGCCTGGGCTCACCTACGCCCCCGAGCGTGACGCCATCGGCATCGAGCCGAGACACCGCGGCGCCTTCATCGACGAGGCGCTTCCCGTGCTGCGGCGCCTGTGGGCCGGTGAGACGGTGAGCCACGACGGCGTGGCCGGCCGCTTCCGGGACGTGACCCTCTGGCCTCTGCCCGTACAGCAGCCGCTCGAGGTATGGCTGGGGGGCACCGTGCCGGCCGCGCTCGAACGCTGCGGCCGGCTATCGGACGGGTGGCTACCCTCCCTGTGCACGCCCGAGGAGGCGGCCGCCGGCCGCGTCGTGATCGAAGAGGCGGCGGCCAAGGCCGGCCGCTCGATCAGCGGCGAGCACTTCGGGGTGAGCATCGGCTACGCGCGCGTCCCCATCCCCCCGGACACCGCACGCGCGATGGCGGCCCGGCGACCGCGAGCGCTCGAGCTCACCCCGGTCGGGCTGCCTGCGTTGCGTGCGCTCATCGAGCGCTTCATCGCCGTCGGCTTCTCGAAGTTCGTGGTGCGTCCGGTGGCGGCCCCAGCATCGTGGGCTGCCGAGCTGGAGGCGCTATCCGGAGCGGTGGGTGACCTTCAGACCTGACGCCAGCGCCTAGGTCCGAACGAGTCGAGCGTCAACGACGCGAGCCCCTCAGTTCGTGGCCGAGATGGTGGCGGCACGCCAAATCCGCCGTGCCCCCTTGTCGATCTTGAGGGCCACGATGGCGGCACCCATCAGGAACAGGCACGCCAACGTGAAGGCGGCGCCGTAGCCGCCCGTCGTCTCGAACAGCAGACCGGCCAGGGCGGAGCCGAGGGCCGCGCCCGTCTGGTGCACCAGGAAGATAAACCCGAAGATCGAGCTCACGGAGAACCGTCCGTAGATGTCGGCGGTCAGGGCCGACGTCATCGATCCCGTTCCCGCCATCGTGATGCCGCCCAGGACAGCCACGGCCAGGATCGCCACCGAATTGTCACGGATGAGGAAGAAGCCGGCAAAAATGAAAACCCGACCCGCGTAGATCGCCGCCAGCACGGGCCGCCGACCGAAGCGGTCGGAGAGGGCGCCCAGCATGACCGTGAACACGATGCTGGAGCCGCCCAGGACAGCCAGGGCCCACGACGCGAACATCGGCGTGTAGCCATGGTCCGTGAGCATGGGGATCCCGTGCGCGGAGAGCAGGCTCATGGAAAAGCCACAGGTGAAGAACGAGCCCGCCAGCTGCCAGAAGGCCAAGGTCGGCAAGGCTTCCCCGATGCTGACCCGCTCGACCAAGCCGGGGCTAGCGCCAGGCTTCACGGCGGCACCGTCGGCCGTCAATCCGACCGACTCCGGCGAGTCTCGTACTACCCACAGACAGAGCGGCATGACCAGCACGAGGACCACCAGCGCGATGAGGGCATAGGTAAGGCGCCAGCCGGTCGTCAGGATGAGCCAAGTCACGGCGGGCACGAGCAAGCTCATCCCGGTCATTGACGCGCTGCCGAGTACGGAGAGCGCGGTGCCCCGGCGGCGGCTGAACCACCGCGCCACCACGCCGGAGGCGATCACGGGCCCGGTGCCGGCCAGGCCCAGCGGCACCAGCACGCCATAGACGGCGGCGAACTCCCAGAAGTTACGAACCATGCCGGTCAGCACGAGCGAGATCACCAGGATCACCGTCCCCACCGCGGTGACCACGCGCACGCTGAAGCGGTCAAGCGCCATGCCGGCCAGGGGCATGAACACGCCGTAGAGGAAGAGGCTCAGTGCGATGACGGCGGAGAAGCTCGCGCGATCGAGGCCGAGATCATCGACCATCGGCTTCAAGAACGGCCCCACCGCGTGACGGACACCCGTCGACGTGAACGTCATGACGGAGAAGGCCGCCACCACCCACCACCCGTAGAAGATCGATCGAGATATCATGCCGCCCGCACTATATCCCAGGGTGGCCTTCACGCGCCCTCGAGGTATGTGAAGAGCTCGGGGTCGAGCCGGCGGCGGTACCGAGCGAGCACGGGCTGGACGGCGGCCACGAAGGCGGCCTGCTCCTCGGACGTCAATTCGATGACGTCGTTCTTCCGCGGGTCGAGCCGCGTCAGGACGTCCTCGTCCTCCGACGCGGCGAGGCGGCGCTGGAGCACCGTCGCCTCCCGCGCCGCCTCGTCCACGGCGGCCTGGACGTCGGCCGGCCAGCTCCGGTAGTGGTCCGCATTGACGATCAGGAAGCTGGCACCGAAGAAGTGCCCGCTCAGCGTGATGTACGGATGGTGGCGGTGCACGCCGAACGTGTAGATGTTTGTGAGCGGATTGTCCTGGGCGTCGAAGCGGCCGCCGGCGATCTCCGCCACGAACTGCTTGATGTCGGCCGCGATCGGCTCGAACCCGAGGGCGCGGAACACCTGTCCATGCAGTTCGCTCATCTGGGTGCGAATGGTGAGGCCGCGGCAATCCTGCGGCCGCCGAAGCGGTCGGACGCGGTTGGACAGATGGCGGAATCCGTTGTCCCATAGCCCCACCACCCGGAACGGCGTCGTCGCGTGCAGGCGGCGGGTCAAGCGCGCGCCCAGCTCACCGTCGAGGGCCGCCCACGCGACCTCACGGTCGCGGATGAGGAACGGCAGCTCCAGGATCTGCAGCTCCGGCACCCACCCGGTGAAGCGCACGGTGGACATGTAGCAGAACGACAGCTCGCCGTGCTCGACCATCAGGGGGAGCTCCCCCGAGGGGCGACCGAGGTCGAGGACGCTGCCGATCAACTCGAACGTGATGCGATCGCCCAGCTTCTCGCCGAGCAGCTCCCCGAACCGCTGCGCGGCCTGGTTGTGAATCGACGCCGGCGGCTGGTAGCCGCCGAACCGGAGCGCGAGGGCAGACATGCTAGCTTGCCGCCGCCATGGCGCCGCCGTCCACCACGATGTGGGTGCCCGAGATGAACCCGGCGGCGTCCGAGGCGAGGAAGAGCGCGCAGCGGGCGATGTCCTCCGGCTCTCCGACCCGCCCCAACGGGATTCCTCGACCCTCCTTCGCCGCGCTCTCGACGCGCTCCACGATGTCCGCCGTGAGGCGGGTGCGGATCGTTCCCGGACAGATCGCGTTGACGCGAATGCGATCGCGGCCATAGGATGCCGCCATCGCCCGCGTGAGCGACAGGACCGCTCCCTTCGACGCCGCATAGGCATGACTGGGGCGCTCCACGGAGCCACGGAAGGCGGACACCGAGGCGATGTTGACGATCGCCCCACCCGCGCGTCGCATGTGCGGCACGGCCACGCGACTGACCAGGTAGATCGCGCGAACGTTCACGTCCTGCGCGAGATCCCAGTGCTCGAGCCCGATGCTCTCCACCGTCCCCCCTACGACCATCGTTCCCACCCCGGCGTTGTTGAGGAGCACGTCGAGCCGCCCAAAGGCGGCCACCGTGCTCGCCACGACCGACGCGCAGTCGTCGGGGCGGGCGAGGTCGGCGGCGAGGGTCGTCACCTCCCCGCCGGCCGCGCGGACCTCCGAAGCCGTCCGCTCGAGCTCCGGTGCCCGCACATCGGCGAGAGCAACCTTGGCACCGGCTTCCGAGAACAGCAAGGCGCTCGCGCGGCCGATTCCCGTGGCGGCGCCCGTGATGAGGGCCACTTTTCCCCCTAGCGCAGGGCCTTCTGTCATCCGCATGGCGCTCTCCTCGCGAGGCGGGCGACGATACCCACCTGCCGTGGCCGTCAGTATGCTCTAGAATGCAGCAGATCCTTACGGTGGGAGGAGCGATGATGACCGAGCCGATGAAGTTCGAGATCTTCACCGACTACGTCTGACCCTGGTGCTATCTCAGTACCGTGCGTATTGAGAAGCTGCAGCGCGCCTGGGATATCGAGCCCGTCCTCGTGCATTTCCCCCTGCATCCGGAGACACCCCTCGAAGGGCGTGAGATGGCGACGTTCTACGCCGAGCGCAAGCTCGATCCCGAGGCGATGTACGCGCGCATGAAGAACCTCATGGACCAGGAAGGTCTGCCGTACGGCCGCCGCACGCACACCTACAACAGCCGGCTAGCTCAGGAGCTCGGCAAGTGGGCCGACACCCAGCCGGGAGGAGAGGCACTGCACGACGCGCTCTACCGGGCCTACTTCGTCGACGCCCGCAATATCGGTGACCCGGACATCTTGGTGGCGGTGGCGCAAGCGGTCGGGCTTCCGGCGGGCGACGCGCGCGCGGTGCTGAGCGAGCGCCGCTTCAAGGATGCCGTCGACGCCGACTGGGCCAAATCGCGCCAGTACGGCGTGACCGGAGTGCCGACCTTTGTGGCGGGCGGCCACGGCGTGGTGGGCGCCCAGCCCTACGAGGTTCTGGTGCAGTTGCTGGAGCAGGTGGGGGCCCGGCGACGGAGCTGACACAAACATGCGAGCGCCTCTGGCGCTCTCGCTGAAGCGGCCCATGCGAGCCGCGGGCGTGTGGAAGACCTCGCGCGCAGCCGTCGTGGCCGGCGCGGCGCTCATCGCCGTGGCCACGACGCTGGTGGCGCTCACCCTGCGGCAGCCGACCGTGCCGACCTATGCTCCGACCCCACCCGTGCCCCGCGAAGCCGAACGCGGCCTGGTGGGCCCCGTTCAATACACGGTCGACGCCACGGCGTCCGATCGCTGGCTCTACTTCTCCTTCCGCCTGGGCTCGGTGCTCGAGGGCGCGGGGCCCCGCGACTGGGACCTCGCATTTCGGCGATACCAGATCATCGCCAACGGGGGTCCTGGGTTCGAGGGCACGGCCGGTGTCCTCGATCTCGGGCAGGTGTCGTTCGACGCCGTGCGGGAGGTTCCAGAAACAGGCTATCAGGTGAACGAAACCCGCGGGGATCCGCGCAACCCCGCCATCGCCGCGTGGTACCGCTACGGCTTCTTCTCCCACGTGCTGCGACCGAAACCGCACGTGTGGGCCGTCCGCACGGCAGACGGGCGTTACGCCAAGCTGGAGATCGTCGGGTACTACTGTCCGGGGGCTCGCCCGGGATGCCTCACCTTCCGCTACGTCTACCAGGCGGACGGATCAACACTCGTCGGGCCCCGCGCCGGATAGCCCCTAGCCGGCGCCGGCCAGCACGTCGATGGCCGAAGACCTCGTGGTCCCGTCGGCGGGAAAGTGCGCCAAATCGATCTCGACACGCAGGGCCCGCATGCTGGGGGCACCCGGGACGGCCTCCACCTCCAGATCCTCGACCTCGGGCCCGAGGTAGCCGAGCTCTCGAAGGTACTCGAGGTAGTCGCGGTACTCCGCCGCCTCCGTCCGTTGCGAGTACACGATGGCGATCCGGCCAGGCTGGGTCAGCCGCTCCGTCGTCCCCCGGATCAATGCCTTGTCGATACGCCGCTTGATGATCTCGTAGCGGGCGTTGTAGGCGCCGTCCACGTCGAAGCGCTTCTCGTCGAACCGGAAGCGGATGGCGAGGGGCGCGTGCTGCACGAGGATGAGATTGGTCGTATCGAGCGCCACCGGCAGTCGTGGTTTGAGCCGGTCCACGCGGGCGGCGATACCACAGGCGACCATGAGCTGCCACAGGCGCAGGTTGCGGAGGTAGAGCGGATCAAAGGCCGCGTCTTCACGCAGGGAAGCGCCCAGGTAGATGGTGTAGTCCACGCCGTCGGTCTTCTGCTTCTCGAAGTAGTGAGGGAACATGCCCTGCGCCGCCTGCTCTTCGAGATCCACGTAGGCGGAGATCTCATCGCTGATGGCGGCGACGCTTTCCTCGAACGCCTTGCGGCGCACGTACACCATGCCGAGGGTGGGATCGAGGGCGCGTCGATAGGCGTCGATACGCTCGGGGACGCGCCCGCCGAAGGTTTGCAGATGGTCGAAGAGGGGCTCGATCTCCCGGCGCAGGAACGTGATGATACCGGTCTCATCGCCTGTCCCCAGCGAGACCTCGACCTGGGCCGCGTGGCCGTGCACGCGGTGGGCCAGATGGTCGAGGACGGGCAGCTGGCGCACGTCGTGGGCCGCACGCAGCACGTCCGCCGCCAGCGACAGCTGGGCGAGCAAGTCGGCCTGGATCGCCCGGGCGCGCTCGGTCCCCGAACCACGAATGTCGGCCAGCGCGTAGAGCGGGAAGACCTCCCCGAAAACGATCGGCTCCATCTCCGCCGGACGGCCGTCTGCCCCCGGCTCGTGACGCTCGAACTCGCGGAGGACCGCCTGCCGGAAGCGCCACTCGACCACGGGGTGGATGGCCGTACACTTTTCCTTGATGATGGCCTGGACGCGCCCTTCCAGCTCGTCCACGCTGCGCTTCACGGCCATCGAGAAGAGCGGCAGGACTTCGTTGAGGACGGGGAGGTGGGTCGTGTCGAAATCCCCCGGGCGCGGCGACTTGAGGGCGATGGTGCCGATGAGCTCATCCTGATAGTAGAGGGGGGCCACCAGCAGCGCCCGCACGCCGTGCTGGACTGCCAGCTCCTCCAGGGGCGTGCGCCGAGCCTGGGCGGTCAAATCACGCACGATGACGGGTCGGCCTTCCTGTACCGCACGTTCGTAGACCGTCCCCGCAAAGTCCTGGCGTCGGTGATGGACGGAGCTGGCGAAGATGCACGCCTGATCCGTGCGGGCGCCATGGTTGAGGTAGAGCACGCGCTCGCCCTCGATGGCGGCCAGACCGAACTGCAGCTCGGGGCGGCGGAAGAGAATGCGTAGTTTGTCCTGCAGGCTCTGAAAGCGCGCGCTGGAGACGATCGACTCCCGATCGATGAGATCCCGCTTGAGGGTGGAGAGGACTTCGTGGTCGGTCACGTCGAACGCGCGGAGCACGGCAAAACCCGCGATCACGAAGCGATCGGCGGGGATGATCTCATCGAGGGATGCTCGATCCAACAGCGCCTCGCGGATCCACTCCGCCGCGTTGGGCGGCAGGGCCGGCGCCGCTCCTCGCGCCCGCACCTCGATGAAGCGCGGATCGAAGGCCAGCTTGAAGTGCCGCTTGAACCCGACCAGCGGCCACGGGACCGACAGCACGATGGGATAGTCGAGCCCCAGCTCGATTCCGTACATCTGGCGCAGCACGATCTCGTAGGCGCTGAGCACATGGACGCCGACGGCCGTGCGCTCGTCGACATTGACGCTACCCTGGAGCACGCCGTCGGGTCCGCGGAGAGCCCGATCGAAGGCCGGCGTGCCGTAGAAGCTTTGCATGCGGAAGGGCACCAGGGCGGCCGCGTACTCCTGCTCCCAGGTGGCGGGCGAAAACACGGCGGCCATCATCGACTCGACGAGCGGCCGATGGCGCGCGAGCAGGGCAAGGTCCTGGATGGGCTCCAGCAATTCCGGGCTCGCGCGCAGACCCTTCTGGATGTGGCGGCCCAGCGGCCCGAAGACGGCGTCGTTGCGGGCCGTCAGGGATTCCCAGAACGTGGCGAGCGGGCGCAGGCTCAGCTCGCAGGCGAACGGAAAGCTCGCCGCGTGGGCCGCCAGCGAGGCGCGAACGTCCGTCGAGGGCTCCCGGGGTGTCGTCATGTTCAACCTCAGTTTCAGTCTACCAGAGCCACTGCGGCCGTTAGGCGAGCCCCAACGAGGTCGCTCAGCTCGTCAGACCCCTCCCCACCATCGCCACCCATACGGGTCCGAGCCCGCCCATCAGGCGTCGCACCGCATCACGGTGCACCGCTGAGCGGTCACTAGGCCGCGTCGTGGCACGATGGCCGCATACGGTCGATCCAGCAGCGACTATAATCGCGCCGGAGGTCTGGATGGACACCACAGTCGATGAGATCGCCGAGCGTGTCTACCGGCTGTCGACGTTCCTGCCCGCCGTCGGGCCGCGCGGCTTCACCTTCAACCAGTTCCTGGTGGACGCCGAGGAGCCGCTGCTCTTCCACTGCGGCCAGCGAGCCTTGTTCCCGTCCGTCTCCCAGGCCGCCGCCCGCATCATGGATCTGCACCGGCTGCGCTGGATCGCCTTCAGCCACATCGAGTCCGACGAGTGCGGCGCTCTCGGCGAGTGGCTCGACGCCGCACCCTCCGCCACCGTCACCCACGGGGCTATCGGCTGCGCCATCTGGCTCAATGACCAGGCCCCGCGGCCGCCCCGCGCGCTGGGCGACGGAGAAGTGCTCGACCTCGGCGGCCGCCGAGTGCGGCATCTCGACACCCCGCATGTGCCGCACTGCTGGGATGCGGGGCTGCTCTACGAGGAGATCACCCGAACGCTTTTCACGAGCGATCTCTTCACGCACGTGGGAAATCCTCCGGCCATGACCGCGGGCGACCTCATAGGCCCGGCCATCGAGGCCGAGAAGCAGTTCGGCTATACCGCGGTCACCCCGGCGACGGGCGCCACCATCCGCCGGCTGGCCAAGCTCGAGCCCGGCACGCTCGCCGTGATGCATGGCTCGTCATTCGCCGGCGCCGCCGCACCGATCCTGGAGACGCTGGCCAGCTTCTACGACGAGTTGCTGCAGAAGGCCATCGTTCGGCAGCCTGAACGCGATCACTGATCGACGCAAAGCGCTTAAAGCGGGAGGGGACCATGCGACTGAAAGACAAGGTGGTCGTCGTCACCGGAGGCGGGTTGGGCATCGGCCGCGCCTACGCGCTGGGGCTCGCCGCGGAAGGCGCGCACGTGGTCGTGGCGGACATCGCCGATCCGCAGCCGACGGTCAAGGAGGTCGAGGCCCGAGGTGCGCAGGCCCTGGGCGTCAGCTGCGACGTGTCTCGCGAGGACGAGACCCTGCGGCTGGCCATGGAGACCGTTCAGCGGTTCGGTCGCATCGACGTGCTCGTGAACAATGCCGCCGTCTACGGGACCCTTCAGCGCCGGTCGTTCATGGAGATTCCCGTGGCCGAGTGGGATCGGGTCATGGCGGTCAACCTGCGCGGTCTGTTCCTGTGCGCGCGGGCGGTCTTCCCGGCCATGAAGGCCCAGGGCAAGGGCAAGATCATCAATATCGCCTCCAGCACCTTCTTCAAGGGAGTGCCCAACTTCATCCACTACACAACGTCCAAGGGCGGTGTGGTGGGATTCACCCGCTCACTGGCCCGTGAGCTCGGAGACTACGGGATTCGGGTGACGGCGGTGGCCCCGGGGTTCACCTTGAGCGGCGAGAACGAGAAGAACAGCTCGGCCGAGCAGAAGGAGGCGAACATCCGGATGCGAATGCTCAAGCGGGCCCAGGTTCCGGCGGACCTGGTGGGCACCATCGTGTTCCTCGCCTCCGACGACAGCGACTTCATCACCGGGCAGACCATCGCCGTGGACGGCGGCTCCGTCGTCCACTGACTGTCGAGTCCATGACCAGATCCCCGCCGGTGACCACGTGCCGACTCAGTGCACGGGCGTCCGGGTCGCGGTGGAGGCCTCTTCAGGCGCGGTAGCGCGGCTCGACGAGGAACTCGACGACAGCCTCTTCGGGATCGGTGGCGCCGTTCTGCGTGAGGATGGGCGCGGCCGGGCCGATGTCCCGCCGGAACGTGAAGGTGAGCCGGTACTGGCCATCCGGCAAGAGCTTGGCGCCTCCCGAGTCGTTCAGGAACACGAACGTGCGGGCGCCATCCGCATTGGGGATCACCGTGATCGTACCCAGCGTGGCCGCCCAAGCCCTATCGGTGATGGCTAACCTCAGGCTGGTCCGCTGCCAGTCGAGGGGCTCTGGGCTCTCGAGCAGCAACCCATAGCTCCGCCTGGCATCACGCACCAGCGTCACCTCGAAGCACTCGGGCGTCACGCGGTAGCCAAGCTCCAGGAGGTCGCTCAGCTCGGCGAAGGCGGTCCCGCCATCGTCGACCAGCACGGGGCCAAGCCCGCCAACGAGGCTCTGAACGGCGGCAAGGGATGCCGGCGGCACGAGCTCCGCCGGCGACCCGCTGAGCTCGTAGTGGTCCCACAGGCGACCGGAGAACGACGCCTCGACCTGGTCGCGAAAGCTCAGGAAGCGCGACGTGGTGAAGGCGAAGCTATAGGGCTCGCAGGCCCCGGAGACCAGAACGGCCCGGTAGTTCGTGGCCGCGCGCAGGGGCGCGTCACCCAGGTGAGCGGCCAGGGCCTGGTCGGGCGGCAGCGCCGTGTAGTCGACGTCGAAGCACTCCTCCGCGGCCGCCAGGGCCACATAAGCCGCCTCGGCCACGGTCAGGTTCCTCTCGGGGTTGTCGCCCCATTCATTGTCGAGCTCGATGACCTGCCCGTCGGCCCCTGTCACCGGGTCGCCGTTGTTGTCGTAGAGCTTGATCCGGAGCGGATCGCCGGCCATCAGGAACATCTGCTCGACGTAGCTCTCGTTGAACTCGACCCCCACGTCGTAGGCGCGGTAGTGGAAGGGGGCGCCCACCGCGGGGATTGTGCGGCTGACGTACAGGGACAAGTCTCGGAGCGGTCCCTTCTCGGGGTAGCGCTCGCCGCCGGCCGCGGGCAGCAGCTCGCCGCCGCTCGTCCCTCCCGTCAGGAACCCAGGCGGGCCCCCGGTCTGAAAGTATGCCCACTGCTGCATGGTCTCCTTCCGGTCGTCGCCCTTCCGGGCCGTCCGGTTCACACTGGTCGTCACCGTCAACTTGTAGTGGGTGTGGGGCTCCAGTAGCACGTCCTCGCCGGACCAGTGCTCTGCCGTCGTGCTCGCGAGGTGTTCGATCTGCGCGACGGTGCGTCTGGCTTGCAGCTTGGCGGCCACGGTGACGTAGCACACCTGCAGGAGATCGATCGACGCACCCCAGATCCGGAGCCAGGCGATCGGGTCTTCCGGGTGCCGGGCGCGAAGTATGATCCGTTGCTCGCCCCGGTCGACCAGCTCGTACACGAAGAGTCTTCCTTGAGCACCCTGAACGTCAACGTACTGGTGCAGATTCTCCGCGTACTCGCGGATGCACAGGTGCACCTCGGCCACGGGCTCCGGCAAATAGATCTCGCGCGTGGTGTCGCCGACGGTTGGGAGCTTCTTGCTCGTGTCACACACGCTGGCCTGGAACAGCTCCACCGGGCCGAACTCGCCAACGAACACCACGCCGTCGAGGCCGAAGACCGGAAGGGGTGCCGCTCCCACCGCGAACGAAGAGAAGTTCACGCACACGGTCGCGGGCTCGGTGGGGTAGTCGCAGGGGTGAGCGTCCCATTGCGCGTGAATGGCGGTGGCCCAGCCTAGCTGGTTGTCGATCTCGCGGGCGTAGTCGAACGGGGTGCGCGACCAGAGCATCACGGTGGTGTTCTGGGGATCCCCGCCCGGGGCGAACTGCCAGGCGCCGTAGAGCTCGGTGTCGATGGCCTGCCAGGCGCTGCCGACGCGCTTCTCGAGGGTAAGGCTCTCCAGCGAATACGCGTATTCGAAATCACCATCGTCGACGCTCTCGACCGTCGGCATCGTGTAGTTGTCGCCGATCTTCGGCACATCCTCCACCGGCTTGGCAAAGCTGAGCACCATGCGGGCGTCGGGAGGCACCATCGGGCTCTCGGCGTAGTCGGGCTCGGTGCCTGACGCGCCGACATAGAAGCCCGGATTGCCCATGTCGAAGGCGGGGTAGAGCGTGAGCGGCCACTTTTCCGACACCTTCAGGTGTTCCAGGGCGACGCCGTGCAGCGGCAGGGGCAGCGGCGGATCACCGGGCTGCTCCCAGACGAGCTCCAAGGTGGTCTCGAAGTCCTTGACCGGCCACGGCAGCTCCACGGTGACGTGCACCGAGGCGCCCAGATAAAAGGGCGTGGGCGTGCTCAGTTCCATGTCCGCGCCCGCCCACAGGCCCATGGTGATCCCGCACGCCTTCACCTCGACGCCGCCCTCGAGAGCCATCCGGCCCCAGAACTGCGCCGGCTTCCAGCTGACCTCGGCCTCCCCTTCCAGCCAGGCGCCGAGGTACACGCTCACCGGGCCGAACTTCCAGTCCTCCTCGTAACCGACCCAGGCCCCCATCGCCACCCCCGTGCTCTCGAGCATGAGGTAGGCGTCGGCGCTGAACGGACCGAGGATGTCGGCGCGCAGCCGCTTGTCTTTCGGCCTTTCCCCGAGGTAGAGGTGCCAGCCCGTCAGATTGCCGAGGTCGAAGAAGGCCTCGGCGCCGGCAGTGATGTCGATCACCAGGCCGCGTGTCGGTCCGCTCTCGGGGAACACGTACTCGGCGCCGACGTTGAAGAGGAAGTAGCCGGCCGCCGGGTCGATGATGAGCAACGTGGTGAACAGCGCGTCGTCGCCGCTCAGGTCGGCGCGCGGGCGCAGGAACTGCGCCTTCCCCTCGACCATGATCAATGGTCCCGGGAGCGTGACCACGAAGAGCCCCTTGGCGGAGAACGGGTAGCCATTGGGCAGCACGCCCACGGTCAGGCCGGCGCCGATGGCAAGGCCCCCGACCGACGGGCTCCACTTGGCGGCGGCGGTGACGCCCTCGGGCGCGGACTTGTACCAGCCGTCGTACCAGTCTTCGCTGGCGCTCTTGCCGGGTGCCATGTTGTGACCGAAGAGACCGGCGAGACCGAAGAGGGCCAGCCCCGTCTGGAAGAGCGGAACCCCGACCGGCGCCTCGAGGGCGAGGAAAACGTACAGGCTCTTGAGGGTGGCATCGGCCCCCGGCAGGCCAAGGGCGGCCGCCTTGGCGATCACCACCTGGGCGTCGATGCGCAGGTCGAGAGGCAGCAGCGCGAGCGTGACTCCTCCCCTGAAGCCCTGGATCAGGCTGGCACCCGAGCCCTCCTCGATGAACGCGACGCTTCCGTCGACCTCGAGAGTGCCCGGCACGTCGAAGCCGAGGCCGATACCGTCGAGCTTCAGACGGACGGGGCCCGCGTCACCCCAGATGACCCGCAATCCTTCCACGCTGCCGCGAATCGGGATCGCCTCGAACAGCTCGACCCCGCCCGAGAAGCCGACCCAGCGCGATCCGTCGTCCTCGTTGCCGAAGCCGATCCGCTCCAGATCGGCGTGAAAGCCGAACAGGTCGAGGGCCTTCACCTCGGGCAGATCGATCCAGCCGCCCTCGATCGTCACTTTGCCGCTGGTGTCGATGGTCAGGCCGCTGATGCCAACCTCCGGCCACTCGATCTCGCCGGCGCGGAACTCCGGTTTGACCGAGCCGCTCAGAGTGATTGCCGCTGTGTTCTCCGTCTTGTGCAGCGCCAGGCTCTCGAGCTTCAAGGTCAGCAGCCCGGGCTTGGTGATCTCCAGCAGACCGGCGCTGTCATATCCGAGCCCTGCCGGCTGCTGGGCGGACAGGGTCACGCTCAGCTCGCCGTTGCCGCCCAGGCTGATGTCCACCCCCAGCGGAGAGTCGAAGAACGGCAGGTGCAGGAGCCCGGCGATCTCCGAGGCGACCAGCGCGTTCTGCTTGAACTCCAGGGCGACGCGGGTCAGTCCGAAGTCGAAGCCAAGAAGGGTGCCGACCGAACCACCGGTCAGCTCGCCTCCGGCGACTGTCACCTCCCACGCACCGGCGACCGTGCCCGACAACCCACCGGCTCCGATGAAGAAGTCCTCCAGTACGACGTCGTCCGGCAGCACTCCCGACAGGCCCTCCGGCAAGTGGATCCGGGCCTGGTCGAGCCACACGCCGCGCGCGGTGGGGCCCAGCGAGGCTGGCAGCGCGGCCGCCGCGGTCTCGGAGAGGACCAACGAGAAGGAGTCGATCTCGACCACGATCCCGGTCCCGCCGACCGTGAAGGCCGGCACGGACAACGTCGGCGCCCCCGCCGCGAACGTGAAGTCGAAGTTCCCGGACGAGTCGAGCGACAGGTCGACGCCGGCGAAGTCCACCTGCAGCGGCACGGGGTCGCCCGTGATCGGGTCGACCTTGTCGATGTAGATCGTCTCGCCATGAGGGTCGGTCCCCGCCGCGTCCACGCTCCGCAAGAGGCCGGAGTCGAAGATCAGCGATCCACCCAAGCCCTTGAGATCGAGGTAGAAGCGCCCCCTCACGTAGGCGAGCGCGAACTCGAACTCGGTCAGCGTTCCGTTGTAGAGGAGGGCGATCGACAGGCCGGGGATGAATGCCACCTCGAAGGCGACGACCTGGTCGACGAGCAGGTTGCCCTGGACCACGAACTGGGAGTCGGACTGGGTGCTCACCGTCAGGCTTGAGACACCAACATCATCGAGCACGGCCGGCATGGCGATGATGTCGTCTGGCCAGTCGCGAATGACGTAGCTGAGGGGAATGAACTCGCCCATCGGTCTCAGATCGTCCGGCGGCCCGCCCTCATCGGAGCCAGCGGTTGAGGGCCATGACCTGGTTGTAGGTGAGCCTAGGGTTGATGGCGGGCGCATAGTTCCCTGCGTTCACATTGCTCGGGTACACGACGCTGTCGATGAAGGGATTCATGATGTTGCCCGGAAAGAACTGCTCGCGAGAGGGCTCGTAGGAGGCCGCTGTCTCCAGCAGCATCGACATGTCCTTTTCAGACGCCTTCACCTGGTCGCGTGGGTACTGGTAGGCCTCGAGGCCCAGTGAGAGGTCGATGCCGCTGTGCAACACGTGCACGGCCGGGTGCACGAGCCGCGCCACATCCTCCGACCAGTTCCAGGGCAGCATTTCGTTGATTCCCGTCCCGAAGTAGGCCGCCACCCGGTGGCAGGCCTCGTGAAAGAGAACAAGGCTCAGGAATTCGGCGATCAAGCCCGTACTCAGGACCACGGTACGGCCCTTCGATCCGTGCCACAGGGTACTCAGCGGTGAACGCGGCGCCGCCAGCCCCAGCCCCTCCCCATCCCCCAGGAAGGGAAGGCTGCCGCCCAGGGCCCAGGTCAGGTGAACGTTGAGGAACGTCTCCTCATCATAGAAGCGGACCAGCTTCAGTAATTCGCTCGAGAACCCCACGTCGAGTGACCACGAGGGGCCGAGGACGTCCAACGGATCGCCCACGAGGCCGTCCACCTCGAGATATGACGCCGTCTGGCCGCTATTGACTTCGTGGATGTACTCGAGGGCCGAGAACTCGTCCCCGTTAATGACCTCGGCGTTGCCATCGACGACCGACAGGGTGGCGGCTTCGACCGATCGCACGTAACCGGACGTCGTCTTGTTGACGATGAAGATGTTGCCGTAACGCGACAACGTGTCAGTTCGGGAGAGGGGCCCCCTCAGATTCCAGAAGTCGAGCATGGCCGGCACCTTCTCCGCGAAGCCATCGTGCTGCCGGGCAAACTCCACGTCGGGCCCGAGCCGAAAGAAGCCATCAACACTCACCGGGTGTTTCTGGAGCGAGCCGCCGTGCACCTCGTGGAAGCGCGCCTCGATGAAGCGCGGCTCCAGGATCTGCACCCACAATCGCTTGACGATGGTCCCGCCCGCCTGAGTGTGTCGTAACAGAATCTCCACGCGCTGTTCCGAGTCGACCAGGCTCTTGACGAGGAACGTTCCCGGGTTGAACGTGTGCAGGTCGGTGACCGTAACGAGGTCCACCACGTTTGGCTCGTTGTAGTTCTCGCCGACCTCGATGATGGTGCGCGGGAAGTCAAAATAAAGCGGGATTCGGTCGGGGTCGTAGAGCTGGAAGCTGGAGACGTACTCCCAGGGAGGGATCCCCGAGAGGGCGGGGAGTCGCTCCAGGTCTTCCGGGCGTTGCCGCGCCCGCAGGAACAGCACATTCGGGTGATAGTCAAAGTCGACGTGGTCGGTCGCGTCCACGACATAGTTCTGGTTGTACTTGGAGTGGCCAGAGGTCGTGTCCAGCTCCATGAAGTCGACGAGGCCAGCTTCGGTCAGCAGCTTGGCCCGCGCGCGCATGTCGGTGATCGATTCGCCGGGGCTGGCCTGCTCGAGGGCCGAGATCAAGGTGGCCAGGGGGTGCCCGGCCAGGAGTCCATACTGGTTCTGGTGCTCGACGGGCATCCGCTGCCGATAGGTGAAGAACGCGTCCGTCTCGGGTTCCTTGAGGAAACGTTTGTCGCTGATCATCGTGAGGTTGAGGTCATACTGCAGCGCCGTGTGGGCGAGCAGCTCGCCCAGTGGCGCCCCGCCCCGCAGGATGAGTCCAAAGCCGCGGTCCAGGAAGAAATCCACCAGGTCGCTGACGTGGGTGGCATCGTCCGCGGGCTTTATCGGCACACTGGTCGAGGCCAGCACCTCGGCAAAGCCCCGCTTGTATTGCCGGTAGTAGCGACTGCGGTGGTCGGGGTCGCGAGCGGTCTCTGTTCCGGTCGGATCGAGGATGAACTGCTCGAGGGCGGTTCTCAGGCGCCCCTCATCAACCGGGTACAGATCGATCCGGGTGGGCAGGAAGAGGATGAGCGGCACGTAGGCGGTCCACTCGGCGACCACATGCGGCAGCGGCCGGATGGTGAGGAGAAGGGCCGGGAGGGTGAGCGTCGCCGCGTAGGCGGGGTCGTAGATCCCGACGAACTCCAGCGTTCCCTGGTCCACCCGCGCCGCGGTAATCACGGCGTCACACGGCATCCAGAGCTTGCGGTAGGACTTCTCCGTCTCGGTCAGGTCGGCATCAGCGGACGCCGTGCCACCCTTTGTGAGGTCCAGCTGGTAGCGATAGCATGCGACCTGGGTCGGATCCGACCGGTAGACCTTGGTGAGCGACAGGTAGTCGAGCGCCTGCTGATACGTGCTCGTGCGATCGGAGAGTTGAGCTGGTGGGTGGATGAGCGGCATCAGCTCCTGGCCAATCTCGAAGAACGACATCGTTCTATCCCTTCCGCGGCAGGACAAACAGGGGAGAGAATCCCGAGATCAGGCCCCCTGCCGATCGCACCTTGGCGCGGTAGATGAACCCGGCGCTCGAACGAACGGTGTCGTCGCGCCACTCAAACTCGCCGGCGGCAACCTCAGCGATGGGGGCCCAGGCCCGTACTTCTTGCCAGCCATACGCGCCCATTAACTGCCGCTGGACGAGCAGGTCGTCGAAGGGATCCCCCGCCGAGAACCTCAACTGAACGGCCGCCCTCGACTCGACGCCGAGCGGCGGGGCGTCGGTCGTGTGGACGGCACCGGTCTCGTCGACCCAGACCCAGCCCGACTGCGCGGCACTCCATGCCGGTGGCCCAGGTGGGGCGGCCTCGTAGGCGCAGGCTTGCAGCGCGGGGGAGGGCAGTGAGGCCACCGTTGCGCTCCGACCGTCGTCGTAGAGGAGACGGCGCACGGCGACCAGCCGGTAGTAGAAGGGCCGCCGCGGGGTGGCACCGGCGTCCTGCCAGGATCGAAGGTCCGGACGCAGATCCATCGTGGTCGCGTCGCCGTTGGGGTCGCGGGAGCCGACCACGACGGCGGTCCCGGTAGGCAGGTCGATGCCCACGACTCGCTGGCCGTCGCGACGGCTGTCGGCGGTGTAGTAGTTGTGGGCCGTCTGGACACCCAGGCCGAGGCCGGCGGCGTACTCGTCGGCACGGTACACCGCGAACACGCGGCCGACGGCCACCCGCGGGCCGAGATCGATGGCACCCGCCTCGACGGTCAAAGGAGCGACGTGCTCGTCGACCCCCGCGGTTAACACCAGGTCCATGAGCCGCACGTCGCCGGTGCTGGCGCCGTCGGCGGTGCGATAGATGCGGTACTCGGCGAGGTCGCTCTCGGGATTGGCCTTCCACACGAGCCTGACGTGCCGGTCGCCGGCGACGACCCTCACAACCGCCGGCGGGCGCGGCCGGCCGACGTTGCGCAGCCAGATCGGCCTCGACGCCGGGCCCGGGCTGCTCGAGTTACCCACGGAATCGACTGCGCGCACGCGATAGAAGTAGGCACCGGATCCGAGCCCCGGAAGCGAGTCGTCCGTGTAGGCCACGCGGGAGCCGTCGCTCGGATCGAGGTGCGCGTCGGCCTCCAGCGTCCCTTCGTGCAGCTTGCCAAAGGCAGGCTGATTGCCGGCCAGATTGGCCAGGGCGTGGAGCTGGGCGTTGCTGAGGCTCGCGTAGTCGAGCGCGCTCCCGGCGAAGGTGCCGGTGTCGTCGCCCCCGAGGTCGCCGGCCGCCCGCCGCGCGCGGTCCACCTGGACCACCCTGGCCAGCGGCGCTCGCAGCACCTCGTACGCATCCGCCCCCTTCGCCCAGCGCACGGTGTGATGTGCCCGGCCGTTGACGTCCGGAAACGACGCGTAGAGATCGCCGGACGGCGCCTGGCTCGGCGTCGCCGGGGGCTGCCGCCACACCCCGAAGGCGGAGGCGGGCGCGGCGGTGACACTATTCTTGCGGCCATCGTCGGCGGTGACCGTGACTTGAAGGTAAATCTTGGGCTCGGCGGCGGACGGTAACGGCACCGGGGGCGCTGCGATGATCAAGTCGTGCGCGACCGTGCCATGCCTGGGAACGGTCGCCAGACGCTGGAGGCGCCAAGCTTCGGCGCGGCTGTAGTCGGCGTACGCCGTGGTTCCCGGAACCGACACCACCGTCGCTGCCCCCGCTACCGGCCGAGTCACAACCAGCGCTTCGCTCACGGGCGTCCCTACCTGAGCCGGAATCGTCGGCACCCGCACTCTCAGCTCGGCGGTGGCGGCGGCGCCTGCGCCCGCCTGCCCCTGGTGGGCTGTAACCACGTAGAAGCGCCGCTGTGATTGCAGCCGTGTGCCCACCAGATCGCCATCGGCCAGCCCGTCGAGAGCGGAGCCCGTGACCTGCACAGTAGCGGTGGCGTCACGATTCTCGGTCGCGCTCTCGATGGTGACGGGGCGCGTGTTGAGCCAGCCCGGCTGCGCGTGAACGTGGAACTGCGAGACGTCCGGGCTCTGCTCGGCGTACTCGGCAGGCCACTCCCACGCGACGGCCAGTCCCCACGTGCCCTCTCCTACCGTGGCCAGCCAGGCCCGGTCGGCGGCCGAGAGCCAGGGATCACCGGGATCGATGAGCCGCGCGCGTACATGCTTGGGCGGCGGCGGGGGCGGGTACAGATCCGCGGTGACCTTCACCGTCACGGGCTCGCTGAAGGCGCTCTCGCGGCCAAACAGATCGATCCCGGCGATCTGGTACTCGTA
>Ga0187893_10000834_pt1 | contig 77713 bp, 49 predicted proteins | sample MA1701074metaG_FD_139574 | JGI IMG/M metagenome (GOLD analysis project Ga0187893, IMG submission 139574) | White microbial mat communities from a basaltic lava cave in the Kipuka Kanohina Cave System on the Island of Hawaii, USA - MA170107-4 metaG ...
AGGTCGTCGGACCCGGCACGTCGCAGCCTGTCCCTACCGGCAGGCCAAGGAAGGAGTAATTGAAGGTGTCCGTGGTCGCACCGAGGTTGCAGATTTGCGCGGTGATGGTGACGGTCTGCTGGTTGCCGCAGAACGGCACGACGGCGGGCAGGTGGCACTTGATTTTGCATTTGCCGATGGACTTCGCGTTGTAGATCCCCGCAAGCTCCGACACATCGAGGGCGCGCTTGAACAATTCCATTTCATCGCGGCAGCCGGCGAAAAAGTTCTCGCTGCCATGCACGTCGCCGGCGATGAGGGGAGCGCCGTTGGAGATTGACCCGGAGCGCGCGGTCGCGTCGAACGCGCTGGTCAGGCCATCGACGTGGAACCGCCCGCCGTTGGCCACGCGGCGTTGCACGCTCACGGCCACGAAATGCCACTGGCCGTCCGCCGGAACGGTGAGACCGGAGTCGTAACTGGCGGAAGTGCCATCAGCGAGCTGGAGCCAGAGCCGGTTCTGCTGGAGGAACAGCGCGTAGCCGCGAATTGAAATGATCATGTCCTCAAGCTTCTCGATCAGGAACTGTTTGGCAGTGCTGCCTGACGAGCGCCGAATCCAGGCGTCGATGGTGAAATCGTTCGTGCCGATTTCGATGAGGCCGTGCGTCGCCACTTCCACAAATTGATGCGGGCGGTCGAAGCAGCGTCCGAAATCCACGAAGCCGCTGGTGACAGCGGGCCGGGGCTGCGCGCCATACGCGCCGTTCAAACCGCCGGCGCGGTTGTAGGCAAAGAAGCTGGAGATGGGTTCGTCGAGCGGGAACCACATCACGAGGCCACTCGGCGCGACGTAGCACGGGCGGTTGCCGAAGTCTCTTCCGCTCACGATGTCAATGGGCCCGACGCTCACGGTGTGGAAGCCGTTGTTCGGCGGAAAGGTTTGCTCGAAACCGGCCGGCACCACTTCGCGAATCGTGTAAGTGCCGGGCGCGAGCATCATGAAACAATACATGCCCGTCTCGTCGGCCTTGGTGAACGGGTTATCGGCCATCGTGACAGTGCTGCCAGCGGATCCGTTGTTGAGCGTGATGGTGACGCCCACGATGCCTGGCTCGCCGGGATCGCGCACGCCGTTGCCATTCAGGTCGCGCCATTTGAAACCATAAATCTCCGCGCAGTGCGGCACGGGGATGCCAAAGCCCACCGATCCCTGGCTGACACTCGTCGTCACGCAAGTGCCGCCCGAAGCTACGTCGTAGGTATCACTGCCCGGTCCGCCGTGGATGCGCACGCAGTTGCCGCCGTTGACCCAGAACAGATCGTCGCCACGATTGCCGCGCAGCCGCGTGTCATCACCGCGGGCGACGAGGTTGTCATTATCCTGTCCGCCCCAGATGCGATCGGTTTCGCCGCCACCGTCGAGAGTGTCATTGCCCTTCTGCCCAAAGATGATGTCCTTCCATAATCCGCCGTCGATGGTGTCGGTGCCGCTGCCCGCGCCGCCGAACATCAAGTCAGTGTCGCTGCCCCCGTAGAGGAAATCGTTGTCGCGTCCGCCGAAGACCAAATCCACGCCGTCCTCGCCGTAGATGACGTCATCGCCATCACCGCCGAAGATTAAGTCCGGCCAGGTGCCGCCCTGAATCTTGTCGCCATCCTTACCGCCGAAGATCAGGTCCGGTCCGCCGTTGCCATTGATGCGATCGATGCCGTCGTTGCCGAACAACAGGTCGAGCACCCCGCTGCCGTGAAGCGTGTCCTTGCCCTTGTTGCCGAAGACGAGGCTCAACACCGGCCCGGCGCGCATCGTGTCGTTGTCCGCGTTGCCGAACAGGATATCGATGAGTCCGCCGCCTTCGACGTAGTCCTCACCGTCGTTGCCGAACAGGATTTCCACCGCGCTGATGCCGCCGTAAAGGTTGTCGTGATCGCGATTGCCGAAGTCGAGGCCGATGAGGCTTTCGTTATACATTGTATCGCAGCCGACGTTGCCGAACATCAGGCCGAGCGCGCCAAAGCCGCTGCGCATGGTGTCGTTGCCGGGATTGCCGAACATGAGCTTGAGCACGCTGGTGCCACCGTTCATGTCGTCGTCTTCAGTATTGCCGAACATCAGGTCGAGGACACCGGTCCGCGCGTGCATCTTGTCCGCCCCTGGGCCGCCGAAGAGCAGGTCAATCACCCAGCCGCCGCCGTTCACGGTGTCATCGTCGCGCCCGCCGAATGCCAGCGTGATCAAATCGCCGTAGCCTTCGATGGTGTCCTTCTCGCGACCGCCGAAGAGCAGGTTCATAGCGCCGATCTGGCTGCCTTGAATGGTGTCGTCGCCCCGGCCGCCGAAGGCCAGCGTGAGGATGTCGTTCGTCCCGCCGATGACGGTGTCATTGTCGCGCCCGCCGAAGAGCAGGCCAATTTCGGGGAACGCGATCTGGTTGGTCTCGCCGTTGCCTAAAATGACGTCGTTGCCTGTGCCGCCGAAGATGATGTCGGTATCGTGCCCGCCATCGAGCGTGTCGTCACCGCTGGCCCCGAAGATCACGTCGATGTCGAAGCTGATGTCCACCACCCCGCAGTCGAAGCCGATGTTCGGGTAATCGAAGATGTCGTAAGAATACGAACCGCGGATGTTGTCATTGCCCGTGCCGCCGAACAACACGTCGATGTCGTTGCCGCCTTCGATGATGTCGTTGTCCGGCCCGCCAAAGGCAACGCAGCCGAGACGAATGCCATTGGTCACGCCCGGCGTGGGAATGATGTAGAACAAAGCGCCGCCGTCCCCAGCGGTGATGGTGTCATTGCCTGCGTTGCCAAAGAGGACATCGACCTGGTTGCTGGCGTTGATGGTGTCCGCGCCCGCCAGCCCGAACATCACGTCGAGGCCGTCGCAGCCGTTCATGGTGTCGTCGTCCGGTCCGCCGAACATCAGGTTGCCGATCTCGAATTTGCAGACGAACGGGATGTCGTTGGTGATCTTGTAGCCCGGCCCGCCCTCCATCGTGTCATTGCCCTTGTTGCCGAACATCAGGTCGATGTGATCACCGCCGTCCATCGTGTCGTCGCCGTCCCAGCCGAGCAGGATGTCGATGTTCTCGTCGCCGTAAATCTTGTCATTACCATTCCAGCCGATGACAAGGTCGATGTTCGTCCCGCCGTGTAGATTGTCGTCGCCGTCGCCGCCAAAGAGCAGGTCGAACTTCTCATCGCCAAAGATGCAGTCGTGGTCCTTGCCGCCAAAGAGCAGATCCACGCCGCCGAGCGCGTGAATCTCGTCGTTCCCCTTGCCGCCAAAAATGATGTTGAAGTTCGTGTTGCCGAAGATGAGGTCGTCACCGCCCAGACCGAGGATGAGGATCGTGCTGGGCAGCGCGGTGATGGCGTCGTTGGTCGGCGTGCCGATAATGATGCCGCCGATGATGATGACGATGGAATTGTTGGCCGTGATGTCGCGGTCGCAACCGGCGTTGGTGCCCGTGGGCGGACCGCTGGCGGCCTGGAAGGCAAGCAGGCTGGGCGGATCGGCAGCCGCAGTGAAGTTCTCCAGCGCCTGCTCCAGCGACGCCGCCTGTTGCGCGACGGCGTCCGCAGCGGCTTCGAGGTTCATGGCGCTGGTTGTCATCGCGTCGGCTTCGGCTTCGACTATTGTGGACTGCATTTCGAGCAATTGCTCGGCGAGCGCCTCGAACTGTTCCGCCAGCGCCTCGAAGTTCGGTCCGTCAATTTCGCCGAGCATGTCACCGGGGCCTTCGAGGCCCATGGCGACCTTCGCCTCGAAGGCGTCCGCGCCACTGTCGAAGATGGCATCCATCCCGAACTCGAAGTTTTCCGCAGCGGTCTCGTGCGCTTCGATGAGCGCCTCCATCCGGTCAGAAATGTTTTCAGCCAACTGCTCGCCGGCGCTGAGCGAACTGGAGTTGGTCGTGGGGGTGGGCAATGTGTCTTCCAGCGCCTCAAGTTGCGCGATGAGTTGGAACAGGCAATTGGTGAACTCATCGGAGCGGAAAGCAGTGGCCAGTGACGGATCGGCGAACTTGCAGACCGCGTCGTTGGCGCAATTGCTGGCCACCTGACTGAGGGCCTGGGCCTGCGCGACGAGATTGCTGGCTGCCGCGGCAATGTTCGTGTTCGCCATGGCGGCAAGCGACTGTGCGGTCAGCACCATGTTGCTGTAGAGCCGGCCCGCGAGATCGATGGACGGATTGAGTAGATTGGTGTTGGCCTGATCGTAAAGGCCGTTGGCCAGGGCTTCGAAGTCTGGCGCGGAGTTCAGCGTGCCGAGCAGCGCTGGCAACTGGCCCAGGTCGATGCCGGTTGAACTGGCCACGACGAGGTTGCTGCCCGTGCCGCCGTAAATCTCGAAGCGTTTGTTCAGCGCGGTGACGCGGCCATTAGCGTCGTTGAAGACGAGTTTGTTGTTCTGGTCGCCGAGATTGATCACGAGCCGCGTGAAGGAACTCACCGGGATGCTGAACTCCGTCCCCACAGCGGCGAGGTTGTCGATCTCCAGCGTGGTCGGGTCGCCCGCCGCGAGGCGCACTTCGAGATCATCGACGCCCGCCGAGCCGGTCACGCGCAATGTCTGGCTGCTGTCCACGGTGGCGGTGGGCGTCGCCGGGAAACTGAGCGTGAGCGTCACGGGCACACTGACGGTGCTCCCCCAAGGATTGGACACGATGACTTCGTAAGTGCCGCCGTCGCTCGATTTGAGATCTGTGAAGTTGATCGTCGGGCCGTTCGGGCCAACGTCGATGCCGTCGCGCTTCCAGGAATATGAGAGCGGCGCTGTGCCGGTGGCTGCAACGCTGAAACTGCCCACGCCGCCAGGCACGCCGCTGAAGCTCACGGGCTGCGTGGTGATGACTGGTGGATGCCCAAAGCCTGTCGTCTTGATGGCAAAATTGTTCGCGAGGTTCAATTCGGAAGGATCGCCGCCCACCGAGCCGTTGAAGCCCACGCCGCCCACCGCGAAGGATTGCAGGATGACGGCGTAATTGGTCATGCCGCCAACCGGCAATGAGCCGACGTTGCAACTCATGGTTACCGCGTTCGGCGGGAAGCCAAAAACCATGCCGACAGATCCGCCAACGAGTCCCGCCTGCGCGCTCGCCCAGTATCCAGTCAGCACGAGGCCGACCGCCGGCGCGCTGCCGATGTTTTCCAGCGTGAAGGTGTACATCACATTCGCGCCAACCGGAGTCGCGGACGAAACATCCACCGTGAGCGCCACGTCCGGCACGGCTGGGCGGCCAATGATCACTTGAGCGACAAGACTTGTGATCACACCACAAGCATTGCTTACGCAAACCGAATAGCCGCCAGCGTGCGAGCGTTGCACGTTGGGCAAAGTGAGCGTGGCGCTGGTTTGGCCGGGGAGGTTTGTTCCGCTGCGCCGCCATTGGTACGAGAGCGGCGCGGTGCCTGTGGCAGTGACGGAGAGTGCGGCGGTGCTGCCTTGGGGGGCGACGGTCTGCTGCGGCTGCGAGGTGATGGCCGGCGCCTGACAGGCGTTGGTGTCCAGCGAAACAATGACCGGGAACGAGCAGAATTTCCTCGACTCGCACACATCGGCGGCCATGCAGGTGACCAGAGTTGTACCGAGACCGAACAAACTTCCTGAAGGCGGGAAGCAGGTGACGAACACTTTATTACAGCATGGGTTCGTGGCCGTGACCGAGAAGTTCACCGGCGCGCAGTTGGAACTGGTGGTCGCGGTGATCTGAGGCGGGCAATCCATGCGAATGCAATTCCGCGTTTTGCATTTGCCCGCAGGACCGGCCTGATAGATGGCGTCCAACTCCGCCTGGGTCAAAGCGCGTTTGAAGAATTCCAGTTCATCGAGGCAGCCGTCGAAGTAAGCGAAGCCGGTCGCGCCCGGCACCGCGTTGCGCCCGATGAAGAGCGAGTTTGTGTTCTCGATGCTACCCGTGCGCGGCGCGATGACGCCGTCGATCTTGCCATCCAGATAAATGAATCCACCCGCCGGCTGGCAGCGCGGTACGCTCACCGCTACGAAATGCCACACGCCGGTCGAGAGTGTCGTGCTCCCTGTGTAAGTGGTCTGACACGGTGAGCCGGCGCCATCGGCCATTTGAAACAGCAGCCGTCCGTTCTGAATGGCCAATGCGTAGCCGCGCGCGCAGACTTGCCCGCCGACGGAGGTTACGTCGCGCTTGTCGAGAATGGGAAGAAGCGCGTTCAGGGTGTCGAACTTCAGCCACAGGTCGATAGTGAAGTCCTCGGTGCCCGGCAGACCGCACGCGCCAGCGAAGTCGATCTCCGGATGATCCGGCACTTCGAGGAAATCGTCGACTCCATCGAACGACAGCGCGTTGCTCACCATGCCGGGGACCGGCACCGGCCCGAAGAAGAATTGCAGACTGGCATTGTTCGTCGCACCTGCGATGTCCTGCGCTCTCATCACGGCTGGCGACAGCGTTTCATCGAACGGCCACCAATCCACCAACCCGGCGGGCGGCGGGACGCAATCGTGCCCGGGTGGGATTTGCGCGTGAGTTGGCGCGAGCGCACAGCACAGGGCCAGCGCCAAAGCGGAGAGTTTCAGGATAAGGGTCTTCATACGACTGCTTAGGTGGACAGTATTTCAGGTGAACACAACGCATCGCACGGCGCGCCATCGTGCGCGTTACGGTCACAGGTGAACATCGCGTTGATAGACTAATGTGACCTTTCCGTCAATTCTGAAGCGCGCGTTGGCGCTGGCTGGGTATTAACAGGTTTCTTGAAAACTGATTCAGTCCCTCCGGGCCAAGCCGCCAGCCGGAATGGTCCCTTTTCGCGACTTGCATTCCCATCCTTGAATTGCGCATCGAACCGCGCATCATCGCGATTATGCTTCCATTAAAACGCGCAGTCTCGTTGTTACCGATGGTGCTTTTGCTCGGCTGGTCCCTTCCTCTGCGGGCCGCCATGGTCACGGGCGAAATTGTCGATGCGCGCACGGGCCGTCTGATTCCCGCGCGGCTCTACATTCAGGCGGACAGTGGGCGCTGGTTCTTTGCCGAATCGGCGTCGCCCACTGGTTCGGCCATTCGCTACGAGAAGCGGAATGGGATCAACACCAACGCGGTCGAGATGCATGTCACGCTTTCGGCGCACCCGTTCCGCGTTGAGCTGCCGGCGGGCGGCTACACGTTCACGGTCGAACGCGGCAAGGAATATCGGGCGCTGGTCCAGCGCATCGAAGTTGGCGCTGAGCCGCCGCGACTGCGGCTGTCGTTGCATCGGTGGATCGACATGGCGAAGCGCGGCTGGTTCTCCGGCGACACGCACGTTCACCGCCCGCTGGCAGACTTGCCAAACGTGATGCTCGCGGAAGATTTGAACGTCGCCTTCCCGCTCACTTATTGGGTGACGAAAGCGTTCACGCCGCCGACGCAGGGCGACAAGAACCTTGACCCGGGTGCCCGCGCTGAACTGATTCACGTCGATGCCACTCATGTCATCTGGCCGCGCAACACCGAGTGGGAAATCTTCACCGTGGGCAATCAGCGACATCATCTCGGCGCGGTGTTCGCCCTCGGACACAAGTCGGCGATCAGTCTCGGCGCGCCGCCGGTCACGCCCATCGCCGAGCAGGCGCGGCGCGAAGGGGCGTTGCTCGATCTCGACAAGCACGACTGGCCTTGGTCGATGGCGCTGGTGCCGGTGATGGGCGTGGACCTTTACGAACTGGCAAACAACCATATCTGGCGAACAGAGTTCGGCTTCTCGAAATGGAACTCGGCAGCGGGCAACTTCATGGGCTTGCCGGGCGACGGCTGGTCGGGCACCGAACGCAATTGGATCGAATACGGCTGCCGCAATTATTACACGCTGCTCGATTGCGGCTTCCGCCTGCGCCCGAGCGCCGGCACCGCCAACGGAGTGCATCCCGTGCCGCTCGGCTTCGGACGCGTCTATGTGCATTGCCCGGGCGGCTTCAGCTACGAGGCATGGAAGCGCGGTCTCAACGAAGGTCGTAGCTTCGTGACGACGGGACCGATGTTTCTTGTCGAGGTGGATGGTCGCCTGCCCGGTGAGCGCGTCGCGATGAAGGCTGGAAAAGTTCGGCGCGTGGAAGTCAGCGGGGTTGTCATCAGCGAGGAGCCGGTCAACGCCATCGAAATTATCGTGAACGGAGAAGTGGCATATCGCCTCACGCCAAAGCCGCGCAAGAACCGCGACGACGCCAACGAAACGAAGTTCCGGCAAACGGTTGAACTTGCTGGCTCAAGCTGGATTGCCGTGCGCTGCTGGGAGCCGCGCGCCGGCTGACGCATCCGCTTCGCCCACACGGCGCCGTGGTTCTTCGACGATTCCGGCTCGCCGCTCCGCCCGCGTCGCGACGAAATCGATTTCCTCATCCGCCGTGTGCGTGAACAGATCGAGCGCAGCTCAAGCGTGCTGCCTGCCGAAGCAATTGCCGAGTATCGAAAGGCATTGGCGGTTTATGAGGACATCGCGCGCCAGGCGCGTTGAAACTGCGTCGAAGTCCAGTCACTGGCGCGAACTTTCGGCCGGCCCTGTCCCCGTCGGTGTGTAGCTCGTGTTGACGGTCAGCACAATCTTGTCGATCTCGAAACCATCCTCTCGCATCCAGACATTGACGGTGTGCAGGCCCGTGCTGGCAACGTTGAACGTCGCGACAGGACCGTCCATCGTGCTCTTGGACCAGGTCCAGCCCGTGCCAAAGCCGGTCATGCGGTCGCACGTCGAGATGGCCGCGCCATTCAAACCCGCGTGACACGAATCGTCGCTGCCGCTGGCCGCCTTGCCGCGAATCCAGACGTAGTGCGTGCCAGTCTTCACGAAGTTCACTTTGAAATCGAGCCGGGGACTTCCCGTCACGTAACCCGTATCGACGTTGCCACCTGAATTGGGTAAAGCCTGGTAAGCGCAGTCGCCGGAGAAACCGGACGGATTGACCGGCGTCCATGTTTTGCCGCCCAGCGTGACGTTGGCGCTGTGATGTTCCGCTTCGATGGACACGATGCCATCGGCGGCGCTGCTTTGCTGGAACGTTCCGTCCGGGTAAAGCCGGCCCTGAGGAATGATGGCCTTGGGCGTCGATGAACTCGACCAGGAGAGTTTGGCGACAGCGCCAAGAGTGTTTTCGTAGTACTCCATCTTGATTGGATACTTCTGATTGGCGGTGAGCGCGATGGTGCCGCTCCATTCTGTCGGCCCCTGGTTGACCCATTTATCAATCAGCAACGTGTTGTTCACCCAAAGCCGCACGCCATCGTCCGTCGTCGTGTAGAAGGTGTAGGTCTGCGAGTACTGCGGCTGCACCAGCCCCGTCCAACGCACCGTGAACGTGTCGCCGCTGGTGAGCGCCGTGCCACTCGGAATGGACGTGCCCCAATCGAAATTCACCGTCGCATCCGTGCGCGCTGTCTTGAAGGCGGTGAAATCCATGTTGTCGAAATAATCGCCTCTCAGACCCGTGCCCGTGCCGCCCGCGGTGACCGTGACTGTTCCAGCGTTGCCGTTCCAATGGTAGAGTTGCGACCAATCACCCGAGAACACGCCCACGCGAAGACTATGCGCTCCGGTGGTGCTGCCGGCAGTCCAGTTATAGGTGTATTGGCGCTGCTGGCCGGTGGTGAAGCTCTGGCCGGTCCAGGTCGGCTGCGCTACCTTCACGCCGCTCGGATCGTAAATCTCCAAATCGATTAACCCGCCGGTCAGCGAACCGCTGGTGCAGGTAATCGTGAGCGTGATCGTCGTCGTGCCGCCCGCCGGGATGCTCGAAGGATTGGGCGACGCGCTGGAGGTGAAGGTGGGAGTGCCGCCGCCCGAGTTGATGAAGTTGAGCACCGTCACGGAAATCGCCGGCAGCGTGCGGTTAAACGTGCTGCCCGAAGAAGTGGTGCTGGTGGATGCCGGCAAATCCGCCGTGGCCGGCTGCGGGTTGAGCACGCCGTTGTAATAAACGTCGAAACTTGCGGCGCCGCTGCTCGACCGGAGTTCATCGATTTGGACAGTCTTTCCCGTCGGATCGAAGCCCGTGAAGCTCACCGCCGCCGTCCGGGAACTCGTCGCCTTGTTGATCAGCATTACCTGCACGTCGCCGTTGGACTTCTTGTGCGCCCAGGCGCTCACCACGTTGTTGGGGTCAGCCGAATTGGCGACGTTCAGAACGCGGTCACCCATCTTGCCCCAGAGCGGGAGGACGAAATAATTCGGGCTGGGCGAATCCTGCGCGCGATAGTCGCCCTGGCCGGCGAGGATGCCCCAGTTGTGATGCACGTTGTGGATGCAGCCGAACATCGTGTGGCCCTCCACGCCGCTCTTGGCGTACGCGCCGATAACATCCGCATTGGCGACGCACAAGCCGGCCCATTTGTTTACGTCCGAGTTGTCATTGAAGCCCATCGAATTCCATTCGGTGATGTAAAGCGGCTTCGTCGTCACGCTGCGGATGTAGTCCATGTTCGGCTGCCAGTTCTGCGCGGCGATCTTGATTTGATCATAGGTTGGGTCGCCGCCCGTATAGTACCAATGCAGCGAAACGGCATCGGCATTCGCGCCGCAGCGCTCGATAAACATTTGCAGCGAATGGAGCCCCCACCAGAACCACGCGTTGGCGCCGACCGGGCCGGCCACCTTGGTGCCGGGAACGCGCGCATGGATGGCCGCGGCGTGTTCGTTGAACTTGTCGAAGTACCACTGCATCGCGGCGTAATCGAAGTCGTTGACCAGGACGAGATCCGGTTCATTGCCGATCTCCCACAGCGCAACATCGATGCCGTTGTTCACGCAATACGTCAGCCAATTCGCGGCGTGGGTGCCGGAGGGATTGTTATTGTGATTTGAGGTGGGGTTGGTTTGCAGGATCAGGCGCGCTCCAATGGGGACCGCGAAGTTCCACAAATCCGCCGTCGAAGTCGAACTCCAGCCATCGGCGTAAGGATTGGCCCAGTCAATCCAGTCCGCCGGCGCACCACCGGGAAACCGGATGTAATGCGCGCCAGTGGCCCGGCGCAACGCCTCACGGCTGCCAACGCTGCCCTGAACGGCATCCCAAAACGCCACGTAGTTCACGCCGTGAAAATCCGCCGGCAACGTTCTGACGACCGTGGAGTAGTTGACGGTCAGATTCGCGTCAGCAGCGCGGCCAGGAGCGACACCGAGCGTGAGCGAGATGAGGACGAGAACCAGGTCGAAACGAGACAAGATGCGAGCATTCATGGCATTCTTTCTTCTGTTCGAGTTATAATAGGAGGCTGGATTGGAGAACGCAGGCTTCGAATGTCCGAAGCCGCCATGCACACGAGCGTTTTCCACAGAGACACAGCAGGCGTTCCGATGGAGCAGAACGCGGCGTGGAAAGCGCCGTGGATATGGCGTTGCGTTCACGGATGGACGTTCGAGTGATAGAGCGTTCGCCTTGGCGAGTCAACGGGGAACACAGCGTCCTCAGTATCCGGTTGACCTCACCGCCGTTTCGACGCCTACTTTGCGCCAACATTTTTTTATGAGTGACCCGGCCCAGGTATTGCGCGATTTCAAACCGACGAAGGAATTCTTCATCGGCATCGACTCCGACGGCTGCATCTTCGACAGCATGGAGATCAAGCACAAAGAGTGCTTCACGCCGATGTTCGTCAAACATTTCAAGCTCCAGGCGGTGAGCAAATACGCCCGTGAAGTCTGGGATTTCGTGAATCTTTACTCGAAGACGCGCGGCGCGAACCGTTTTCCCGCGCTCGTCCGCGCGCTCAATCTCCTGCGCGAGCGCCCGCAGGTGCAGGCGCGCAAAGTCGCCGTTGCCGATACCAAGGCGCTCGACGAATGGATTGCGCGCGAAACCAAGCTTGGCAACGCCACGCTCGCCGCTGAAGTGAAAGGTGGGAACAGAGGCCTGGAACAGGTGAAGGTCTGGTCTGACGCGGTGAACAAGGCGATCGAAGATATCGTGCATGGCGTACCGCCGTTTCCCTTGGTGCGGGAGAGCCTGGAGAAGCTCAACCGATTCGCCGACGCCATGTGCATCTCGCAAACCCCCGCTGACGCATTGAAACGCGAGTGGGCCGAGCATGGCATCGACAAACTCGTGAAGATGATCGCCGGCCAGGAGATGGGCACCAAGACCGAACACCTCAAGTTCGCCGCGAAGGACAAATACGCGCCAACGAAGATTCTGATGATCGGCGACGCGCCTGGCGATTTCAACGCCGCAAAGAAAAACCACGCGCTCTTCTTCCCCATCAATCCCGGGGCGGAGGACAAATCCTGGGAACGCCTGTTCGTCGAAGCGCTCGACCGTTTCTTCAAAGGCACCTACGCCGGCGATTACGAAACGCAACTCGTGAAAGAATTCGACGCCTGCCTGCCGGAGCATCCGCATTGGAAGTGATTAGCAACGGATTGCTCACTCGACTTCAAAGGGAGTCTCGACGCCCTTCGCGCATCAGGACCATGAACGAAGCTCGGGAGCGCCGAGCTCCGGCTCGGCGCGAACAGGGTTGTTTCAACGGGCCGAGCAGGAGCTCGGCGCTCCGGTTCATGGAAGGGGAGAAGAAGGGGCGGATTCATCCGCTCCTTTCACAATCGTGAAGGTATCGCGGACGACCGCTTTGTCGTCGATGAACGTGGCGTCGAGCCGATGGCCATCGATGTCGAGCACGAGCGAGCCAAGGACATTCTTGGAAATGAAATTGACAGGATGATCCAGATCGCCGCCGCTGATTTGACCGGACGAACCGGCTACGACGTAAACCGCTCCTTCATGTGGCGCAGGGCCGCGCGTCGGCTTCACGTAAACGCCCGTGCCGTCCTGGCGCCCGTCTTTCGTGCTTTTGAAGTGGGCCTTCTTGTCCAGCGTTCTGGACAAGCCGTAGTGTCCATCGGTCAGATAGGATCGTTCATAGGAATGGCTGTGACCGCACAGCATCAAATCCAGGCCGTGGTTCTCGAGGATGGGCAGCACGCGTTCCCGCATCATTCTCATGCGCGCATCGCTGTCCCGGTCGTTGTCTGAGTCGTGACTGCCCTTCGTGTAGGGCGGGTGGTGACAGTAGGCGATCAGCCAGTCCTGCTTGTTGGCTTCCAGGTCGGCGCGGAGCCACTTCAACATCATTCCATCCCGGGTCCAACTGCTGTCGCTCGAATCAATGCACACCAGGTGAATGTTCGCGTAGTCGAAGGAGTAGTACGCCTCCGTGCCCGACATGACTCCGCCCGCCTGTCCCTGCGCAGGCATGGTGAAGATGTCGTAGTAAACGCCATGCTCAATCGGAGAATTCGCGCTGCCCGCGTCATGGTTTCCCAGCGCCGGCCATAAAACGGACTTGCGCAGCATCGCGTCGTATATTTGGAACACCGCGCCCTGGTATTCGGAGTCGTTTCCCGAATTGTAGGCAATGTCGCCGAGGATCAGCCAGAGGTCAGTGTGACGATCCCCCGTCCATTTGTAGTAGGCATCGCGCACGTCGCGCTCTGCCTTTTTCCGCGTGCCGGGATCGCCCAACACCCAAATGCGCGTAGGCCGTGGTGTGCCGATGAGAGGATGGGTGACAAAAAAAGTATTCGAATCGCCGCCGGTGCGGATGAGGTTGGTGGTGCCCACGTGAAAATTCTGAGCGACGTTTCGCCACCGTCCGGCGGGGCGGGATCCCTCCCGCCACTCGACATGGTTCGTGGTTGTTACGAAGAGATTGTTGTTGGTGATGGTGACGAGGACGGCATTGTTCGGCGTGTTGACCACGAGGGCCGTGTTCGTGGTATTGGCGATAAAGGTTCTATCCAGATCAACCACGGTAAGTTTCTTCTTAACGATGCTGAAAATGAAAGTGTCCTTGTTGCCCACGGCCACCTGCTCGCGGGTGCCGGGCTTGTTCACGTAGATCCTGGAATTGGTGCTGGTGATGAAGGCGATGTTGTTCGTCCAGCGTACCAGCAACGGGGTGTCGGTCGCACCCAGCGCGTAATAGTATTTTGTGCCCGGCGCGAGGTTGGTGAACTGGACGGCGTGCTCCGTGAATGTGCCATTGGCGCGAGCAGTGCGGCTCAAGCGCGTAGGAGTCGAGCCATACGAAACCGTGTTGCCGGCCGGCAGATCGGTGCGCCATCTCACGACCATGCTGTTGGTCGTGCCCATTTGCAGGTAGGGCCCACGAATGATGGTGGGAACGGCTTGCGGCGCGGGCGAGATCGAGAACCTGCCTTTTTGGACACTGGCCCACCAGGGCGGGATGTTGGTGCCCAGTCCTTCCGCCGAAATGTTTTTCATCCAGGTCGGATACGTTTCCGTTTCCAGATCCGGAAACACCTTGTCCAGCCAGTTCGTGAATGGTGTGGGCAGCAGCCCGGGCGGATGGTCGTGCAGCCACTCGGGATAAACCTTCGAGTTGATCTCCGGATAGGACCGCGTGAGCCAGGGCCGGAACGCATTGGTGAGCCAGACCCGGACGTCGTTTGTGTCAGCAGCGCGAGACTCGGCGCCGGAGGCAGTCGCGGCAGCCAGCAGGACCAAGGTGAAGACAGGAAGTTTCATAGACCGAATTCGCTTTGGTGTGGACGAGGATAGTCACGCAAAAACGGTTCAAGCAACTCTGAATACCGTGGCGTTGTGCCGCAAATCAATTGTAACTTGGAAAACCGCGCGCTTGTCTTTAGTCATTGAAGCAAAGTTCAAATGAATAACAAAACGCCTCATTTCCTGGTCCTGGCTGCGGTGGCAGTCACGGTTGGTTTCTTTCCACTCACTTCGTCCGCTCAGGGAGATTTCGATTCCGCGCGATTTCGCGAACGACAATTGGAACGCTATCGCGAGCGTATCGAGGTCAAGAGCGATGAGGATTGGAAGAAGCTCGAACCGCTTATCGTGAAGGTCATGGATGCCCAGCGCGACGCGCGCATGGGCATGGGCTTTGGCGGATTTGGTGGTCGCGGTGGACGTGGCGGTGACGGAGGAAGACGCGGTGGTGACGGGGGGAATGCCGATCAAGGCGGCAATCGCAACCGTGGCGGCGGTCAGACCAGCGCGGAAGTGACGGAGCTTCAAAAGGCACTGGATGCCAAAGCCCCCGCCGAAGAGGTCAAAGCCAAGGTCGCCAAACTTCGTGAGGCTCGAAAAGCCAAGGAAGCAGCGCTGGAAAAAGCACAGGAAGAATTGCGCAAGGCCCTTTCTGCACGCCAGGAAGCGGGCGCGGTGCTCGCTGGGTTGTTGAGGTAGCCTTCCGTCACAACAAGTTGTCAGTTACTTTGCCTTCCGCTGGGAAGCGAAGAGCAAGATAGTTCCCATCCTCTGATTGCTGCTCGCTGGGTTCGACTGAACAACCAACACCCCATATCCCGGCGGCAGACGGAATCTTGCCGCGAGCGACAAGTTCGTCCTGATGGCAAACGTGCTGACATCAGTAGTGCCGGTGGATGCACGCGTCGGCGGTGCCTTCACCTTGTCCGTGTGGTTGAGCACGGCGGTTAACTCCATTCCATTGCGCTGATCGGTCGTAAGAAAGTCCGCGAGCAGTCCGACGGTGTTCGACATCCCGGCAGTTATCGTGGTGTAAGTATTGGCTAATTGAGAGTGAACATTGTGGGCAGTAGTGATGCGCGGTGAGGCCGCTGCCTCATAACCCGGCAATGCCGCCATCCCAAGTCGGATCGATTCCATCTGCCTTTCCGTAAGAATCCAGGCGCGCACGCCGTTTGTTTCCACAACTGGCAAATGGGCTTTGAGAAGGCTGGTGAGTTGCGGAACAGTGGCGGAAGGGAACCCGGCGACTTCACCGCGCAGTTGCACAATGGTGGGTTTGCCCAACAATGCATACCTGATTCGCCACAGCCACCCCCACTTGGCAGGGATCCACCGGTCAGGCACGGGAGATCTTTGCGGAGGGATGAGATAACCACTGGGCAAAATGACCATTTCAGGTTTCTCAACCGGCTTCACAGGCGCGACAGAAGACCACAACCAGATACCTCCCATGCACGCCAGGAGGAGCAAGGCAAACGCGATCAGCCTTCGCTTTGACGCGAACTGTCCGGTCGTGTTGGTATCAACGGCGGAGGGGCCGGGAGTCATGGGATGATCAAACCCCGACGACTGATCGTCGTTGCGGCGAGAATCATGTGGGCGAGTCTCCAGTGTCAAAACCTGGGCGCACAAACTTTCGCGCGTCCGGGAATTGCTTCTCCGCCGCGCGACGCAGGCGGTCGAGATGCACCAGCATCGAGAGGATGCTGTCCGTCTTGTCCGGGAAGAATTCCTTCATGCGCAACCAGGCGGCGATGGAACGGTCCATTGCGATAAGTGCGACTTTCACCGAGCCGTCGGAGTCTTTCGGGAATTCGGTGGTGGTTTCGTATTCGTCGTCGGCGTCGAGGCCGCGCATGAGCTTCACGTAAATTTGATGCTGGTACCAGCGGATGATTTCCACCACATCGGTGAGACTGGCGACTTCCTCCTTCACTCCCGCCACGCCGAGCTTCGCCTGCGCCATGATTTCCTCCTCCTTCCCGCGCAACGCGGTTTCGCCGGTCTTGAACCACTGGTCCACCATCTTGGCGTACTTGAAGCCGGCTTTGGCAATGGGGTGCTTCCTGGCGATTCGCTCCTTCTTCTCCTCCTCGCGCCCTATCTCTTCCATCTCGGCGGGATCGAACGTGATGCCGCGCTCCTTTGCCATCTCCAGGACCATCTGTTTGGTAAGCTTGAGCGAGGCTTCAAACCGTTTCCAAAAAGCGGCCATGTCGCGCGGTGGGCCGCCCTCACGCCGGTTGGCCTCCTGCTCCATCGCGAAGGTCCGGCAGCGCGCGGTGAAGACGCACCGCTCGCACCAGCGATCGCAGTAGTTGTAGATGCCGGGGATGAATTTCGGGTTTGGGGGCAGTCTGGCCGGATTGTTCTTCTTCATCGCGCGAGATGGAATTTAGTCCTGTTCAATCGCCGAAGGCAGTTTAAAAAAGCGGCATGAACTCCCGGACTTGTAGCCGCCGACGTAAAGAGGCGGATGAATGTTTCTGGTTCGTCGTCCACCTCCTCACGTCGGCGGCTACGGTGTTGCTGTGCTTCGGGGCCAGGGCTGCCGAAGCGGATTGGACGCGGCTCTTCAACGGGGACGATCTGTCCGGTTGGGTGAACGTCAATTGCGCGCCGAACACCTGGACCGTGCGCGATGGCATCATTGTCTCGACTGGCGTGCCGACGGGTGTGATGCGGACGGAGCGGCAGTACGAAAACTTCGAGCTGGAGCTGGAATGGAAGCATATCAAGCCGCAGGGAAACGCCGGCCTGTTTGTTTGGAGCGAGCCGATCACGTCTCCGGGGACACCCTTCGCGCGTTCCATCGAAGTGCAGATTCTCGACGGTCGGAACTCCGACACCTACACCAGCCACGGCGACGTGTTCGCTATTCACGGAGCGACCTTCAAGCCGATGTATCCGCATCCGGGTGGGTGGATGCGCTGCCTGCCGAGTGAACGTCGTGCGAAACCGGCAGGGGAGTGGAATCATTACCGCGTGACTTGCAGCAATGGCGTCATTCGGCTCGCCGTGAACGGCAAGGAAGTCTCGGGGGGCAGTGAATCGAAGCCGCGCAAGGGTTACATCTGCCTGGAATCGGAAGGCTCGGAGTGTCACTTCCGCAGCCTGCGCATTCGCGAGTGGCCTTCAAGCAATCCGCCGCCCGATGAAATCGCGCCGCTGGCGGAGGGATTTCGCCCACTCTACACCGGGATTGACCTCAACGGCTGGAAACAGGAGCCAGGCCACGCAGGGCACTGGCAGCCCAAGGACTGGATTCTCGAATACGACGGCAAAAGTGAAGCGACAAACAAGCATCTCTGGACCGAGAAAGAGTTTGGTGACTTTGTGCTGATGGTTGATTGGCGCTTCACGCGGAAGCCCGCGTCAAAGCAGGTCCCTGTCATCCTGCCGGACGGAAGCCAGGCCCTCAACGACAACGGTTCACGCAAGCTCGTTGAAGTGCCGGACGCGGGCGACAGCGGCCTTTACTTGCGCGGCAGCACGAAGGCCGAAGTGAACATGTGGTCGTGGCCCGTCGGCTCCGGTGAGCTTTGGAACTATCGCACGGACACCAACCAAACCGCCGCCGTCCGTGCCGCCGTCACGCCAAAGACGAAGGCGGACAAGCGGCTGGGCGAGTGGAACCGGTTTGTCATCACGATGCGCGGCGATCGCGTCACGGTGGTGCTGAATGGCAAGACGGTGATCGAGAACGCCCAACTGCCCGGTATCCCGCGCCGCGGATCCATCGGATTGCAGCACCACGGGGATCCAATCCATTTCGCGAACATCTTCGTCAAGGAACTCGACTGAACGTCGTGCTTCATGGTCTTCTCTTGATCATAATTCTAATCTTAATCCTAATCCCAATGAGCTGATATGCGCGTTGGGGTAAGCGCCAGGATTAAGATTATGATTAAGATCAGGATTAAGACGGAAGTCAGTACAGTCGTCGTGATGCTCGGGATCATTGGGTGTGCCGCGTTGATGGTGCCGGCCGCTCCTGCCGCGGAACGGGTCGTTCTTGTGGCTGGCGGTGGTTCGAACACCAATACTGCTGTCGCGCTCAAGGCCACAGACGCGAAACTCAATGGCCCGTTCGGCGTGGACTTCGACTCCGAGGGAAACCTCTACGTCGTCGAGATGACCGGTCAGCGTGTGCGCAGGCTGGACAGGAAAGGGATGCTCGCGGTCGTTGCTGGCACCGGTGAGAAAGGCTCGCAGGATGGCACGGGCCTCAGCGCGCAGTTCAACGGCATCCACAACCTGGCGATCCAAGGAGACGAGATTCTGCTCGCAGACACGTGGAACAATTGCGTGCGCGTGTTCAAGCCTTCTTCCGGGAACGTCCGCCGCGTGGTTGGCACGGGGGAAAAGGGATTTGCCGGCGACACCGGTCTGGCAACGCAGGCCAGGTTCGGCGGGATTTACTGCGTGTCAATTGGATTGGATGGCCAATGGTATCTTGCAGACCTGGATAATTCGCGCATCCGCGCCGTAAATCCGAAAACCGGCCTTGTGCGGACAGTCGCTGGCAATGGAACAAAGGGCGTGCCGATGGACGGTGCAAAGGCGACCGAGGCGCCGCTCAACGATCCCCGCGCGGTCATCGCCGACGCGCTTGGGCGGGTTTACATCCTCGAACGCAGCGGCCATTCTCTCCGACTGGTCGAGACCAACGGCACCATTCGCACGCTTGTGGGCACGGGGCAGAAGGGAAACACCGGCGATGACGACGACGCGCGTCTGGCCACGATGAACGGCCCGAAGCATCTCTGCTTCGACCGCGAAGGCGACGTGCTCATCGCGGACACAGAGAACCACGTCATCCGAAAGTATCTGACCCGCGAGGGAAAGATTGTTCGGATCGCGGGCACCGGGAAGAAGGGAAACAAGGGCTTGGGCGGCCCGCCGCTGGAAGCCGAGTTGAACCAGCCTCACGGAGTATATATCCATAAGGATGGCACGCTCTACATTTCCGACAGCAGCAATCATCGTGTGCTGAAGATTGCGAAATGACCCGCGGATTGCGCCCAAACTCCAAATTCGGTAAGAGCCGCTGGTGCAATCCGTGAAATCCCTGGCGGGCGGTCTGGCGGTGGTGTGGCTGCTGCCTGCGGTCGCCTTTGCTGGGACCGTTCCTGACCTCGCCACGCTTCGCAGCAATCTTCACGAGCATATTTCGCAACCTCGTTTCGAGGCCGCGATGTGGGGTGTGAAGATCGTTTCGCTCGACTCTGGCCAGACCTTGTTCGAGCACAACGCCCGCAAACTCCTCAAGCCCGCCTCAAACGCCAAACTCTTCACCGCCGCGTTGGCGCTCGACCGTTTTGGACCGGACCATCGTATCAAGACTTCTCTCTACTCGGCAGCGCGCCCGGACAAGTCTGGAATTTTGCGCGGCGATCTCGTCGTTTATGGCCGCGGTGACCCATCGTTCGCCGAGCGCTTCAACCAGGGCGACTACTTGAAGATTCTGCAGCCGTGTGTTGAAGCGATCGCCGCCGTCGGAATCAAACAAGTCAGAGGCGATTTGGTCGGGGACGAAAGTTTCTTTCGCGGGCCGCCCTTCGGCGCACAATGGACCTGGGACGACCTGCAGCAGTATTACGGCGCGGAGTCTTCCGCCCTGACCGTGCAGGACAACGTTGTGGATTTGATCCTTAAGCCCGGTCCGCGCGTGGGGTTGCCATGCCGGATACTCACGCTCCCAGAGACGAGCTACCTGACTTTCAGCAATCGTACGGTCACAATGGAGGCCGGAAGCCGCCGGCGGATTTCGCTCTACCGGCCGATTGGCGAAAATGTCGTGCATGTCTCCGGCTGGATGCCGCTGGACGGAACCAATTATGTCGATGCCGTTTCGGTGCACCGGCCCGCGCTTTGGTTCGTCACGTTGCTGAAGGATGCGCTCGCAAAGCGCGGGATTCGGGTGGCCGGAAACCTTCGCGCAGTCGATTGGCTGGAACGGGAAGCAAAGCCAAACGACGTCCTCAAACGGGTGGAACTCGGTTCCGTTTCATCGCCCCCGCTTGGAGAAATCATCACCAAAATGATGAAGCCCTCGCAGAATCTCTACGCGCACTTGCTTCTGCTCCAGGTTGGCGCTCAGAACACGCAGCCTATTCCGTGGCAAACGACGGAAGACTCCGGGCTGGCGGAGTTGGAAAAGTTCCTTGGAGAGGCAGGCGTTCCCAAAAGCTCCGTGCTGCTGGAAGAAGGCTCCGGCCTTTCGCGCGGCGCGCTGGTGACGGCTGATGCCACGTTGCAACTACTCAAGTTCATGACGCAGCACCGTCACGTCGCTGCGTTTCGCGAATCGCTGCCCGTCGCCGGCGTGGACGGCACGCTGCGCAACCGGATGAAAGGCACCGCCGCCGCCCGCAACGCGCGGGCGAAGACAGGAACCTTGCGCTATGTGAACACGCTTTCCGGTTACGTCACCTCAAAGGCTGGCGAAAACCTGGTGTTTAGTCTGATGCTAAATAATTATGAGGGCGAAGCGGGGCGCGCCGCACTCGACGATGTCGTGGTGATGCTGGCGGAGATTGGATTTCGCTCATCACGCTGAAGAGAGCCGGAGGTTCTCTGCCGGATATTCCTTGAGTTCGCCTGCCGCGCTTCCAACACTCCGGCGCGTGATGCAAGAGCCGACGGCATGAAGACGCTTCATCTTTACCTCACGCGCCAGGTGTTGGCGACGCTGGTGATGACGGTGGCGGTGTTCACTTTCGTGATGATGCTCGTCAGCATTCTTAAGGAGGTGCTGGGATTGCTGGTCAACCGGCAGGTGGACCTGCTCACCGTCCTGCAGGCCGTCTTGCTGTTGGTTCCCTACGTCCTGCCCTTTGCGCTGCCGATGGGAATGCTCACCGCCGCGCTGCTGGTCTTCGGGCGGTTCAGCGCGGACAACGAATTGACGGCGGTGCGCGCCAGCGGAGTGAGCCTGATCTCGCTGGTGACGCCGGTTCTGCTTTTGAGCGTGGCGCTGAGTGGAGTGTCTGCGTTGATCAATCTGCAACTGGCGCCGCAATGCCGCATCGCCTACAAAAAGCTGCTCCTCGACGTGGGCGCGGCGCAGGTCGGCGCGTTTATCCCGGAAAAGACTTATCTCAAGGATTTCAACACAAACTGCATCGTGTACGTCAGCAGAGTGCGGGAGACGAACCTGGAGGACGTGATCGTGCTCAAGCTGCGTGATGATCGAGTCGAGAGCTATAGCCGCGCCGAACGGGGGGCTATTTCGTTCAATCCATCAAACCGCGTGTTCACCGTGGTATTGAACAACGCGCACCAGGTCTTCTTTCGCGAGGATGGAAGACTGCCCCAACCCTTTATTACCGAGACGGCGGAGTTCTCGTTCACCAACGCCGCGGCACGCCCAGAACGCCGGAGGACAGACTTGAGCGACATGACGTTCTTACAGCTTAGAGAAGAATTGCAGGACCTGGAGAAACGCCTGCAATCGTCCGCTCCAGTGGAGAAGATGTCCACCGACGAACTGCGCGAGAGGATGCGCCAGCTCAAATCGCAGAAAAAACTCGACCTGACGCTGCCCGTGCGCGTGCAACTTCACCGGCAAGTGTCATTTTCGTTCGCCTGCATCGGCTTCACGCTCGTCGGCATCCCGTTGGGCATCCGGGCGCACCGGCGTGAAACCACCTTCGGCATCGCGGTCGCGCTTGCCCTGGTGGCGATCTACTACAGCTTCTTCCTCCTGGGCCTTTCACTCGAAACGCGGCCCGAACTGGCGCCTCATTTGATTCTCTGGGCGCCGAACTTTTTGTTTCAAGCCGTGGGGATCGTGCTGCTGTGGCGGGCCAATCGCGGGACATGAGAAACGAGATTAAGAATACGATTAGGATTATGAAGGAACTGCTCGCAGATTCCGCTCCTGATCTTAATCGTAATCTTACTCTTAATCCCTCTTATCCCTGATGAACAAATACTGGCACGTCATCAACATCGGGATCCAGAACACACTGGTGTACCGGATGAATTTCCTTTTCCGCAGCACGTTCGCCTTGATCCCGCTCTTCGCCACCATCTCGCTGTGGCGCGCCATTTATTCCGGCAGGGAGGGCAACATCGCCGGCTATACGCTGGCGCAGATGATTTCGTATTACCTCGTGGTCACCATCGTGGACTCGCTGACGGCTGTGACGGAAGACGACTGGCAAATCGCAGCAGACATCAAGGACGGCAACATCAGCCAGTTCCTGCTCAAGCCGATGGACTACCTCGCCTACCGCCTCTGCCTCTACGGCGCGGGCCGCCTGATCTACACGGTCTGTGCGTTCGCGCCGGTCACGTTGTTCATCTTGTTTCTAGGCCGATACTTTGTGCCACCGCCCGATGCACTGGCCGTCCTGTGGTTCTCCATTTCGCTGGTCCTGACCGGCCTGCTCCAGTTCCTCATCTCATTCACCATGGCGTTGCTGGCGTTTTGGGTGCTGGACGTGTCCACGTTCATCTTCATTCTCTTTGCGTTCGAATACATCGCCGGAGGACACTTGTTTCCACTGGACGTTCTGCCGCCGGTCGTGAATCACGCGCTGCACTTCACGCCGTTTCCGTATCTGCTGTTCTTCCCGGTAAATATTTATCTGGGCCGCGTGTCGGGCGCGCAGTTGTGGCAAGGACTGCTCATCCAGGCCGGCTGGGTAATCGCGGCGTACGTATTAGCCCGGTTTGTCTGGGGCCGGGGAATCCGCAAGTATTCGGCCGTGGGTGGCTAGGAGAGAACGTGAGTGATGAAGCAGCCACCCGTGCGCGGGCCACGGAAATCTGAGTGTCTTTGAGCGGATTTGTGATTCAATGGCGTCAGAAAGCTTATGAAAATATTCCATTGGTTATCGATACTGACAGCCGCGGCGCTGTGGACCGATGTTACTGTGGTAGCCGAAAACTGGCCGGCCTGGCGTGGACCGGCGGGCACGGGCGTCGCTGACGAAAAAAAACTGCCCCTGCGCTGGGGCACGAACGAGAACGTGCGCTGGCGTACGCCGTTGCCGGAGCGGGGCAACTCGACGCCGATCGTTTGGGCCAATCGCGTGTTCGTGACGCAAGCCATCGACGCGGAGAGGCGACGCGTGCTGTTATGCTTCGACCGGGCGACGGGCCGGTTGCTCTGGCAACAAGACGCCGTCGTTGGGGCTAATGAACAAACCCACGAGACAAATCCCCAAGGCTCGTCGTCGCCGGTCACGGATGGCGAGCGCGTGGTCGTATGGTTTGGTTCGGCGGGATTGTATTGTTACGATTTCAAAGGCAAGGAGCTTTGGCATCGCGATCTCGGCCTGCAGAAACACATCTGGGGCTGGGGTTCCTCGCCGGTGGTGCATGGGAGCGTTTGTTATCTGAACTTTGGGCCGGGTGAACCAAGCTTCCTCGTTGCGCTGGACAAAAAAACTGGTAGGGAAGTCTGGCGCGTCGCCGAACCAAACGCCGACTCGGGCGAGAAAAAGCCAGGGCAGGAGAAGGCGGTTTGGACCGGGTCGTGGAGCACACCGATTATCGTCAAGGCGGGCGGACGCGAAGAATTGATCCTGAGTTGGCCGAAGCGGGTGGTTGCCTTCGCGCCAAAGACAGGGAAGGAACTATGGTCGTGCGCGGGCATTAACCCACTCGCTTACACTTCGCCGCTCTACGATCCACAGAAGGAAATTGTCGTGGCGATGGGCGGATTCAATGGCATGGCGCTGGCGGTGAAGGCCGGCGGCTCAGGTGACGTTACAGAATCGCGCCGGCTGTGGCATCATCCGAGGACGAAGCAGCGCATTGGCTCGGGCGTGATTCACGACGGGCACGTCTACATCCTCAACGATCCCGGTGTGGCAGAGTGCTTCGAGTTGGAAACCGGAAAGCTCGTGTGGGAACAACGGCTCCGCGGCCCGGCGGCAACGTCGGCCAGTTGGTCGTCGATGGTGCTGGCGGATGGAAAAATTTACGCCATCAACCAGGGCGGCGACGGCTTCGTGCTCAAAGCGAATCCGAAGTTCGAGGTGCTGGCTACGAACTCGCTGGGAGAAGCCACGATTGCTTCAATGGCCGTATCCGACGGCGATCTCTTCATCCGCACGCACAAGGCGCTGTGGTGTTTTCACGAGAGCCGGAAGTGACGGCCATCGTCCAGGCCGGCGACGCGTCCGCCGTGGCGCAGGCGCGCGAACTGTTTTGTGAATACGCCGCCGAGTGGCAACTGGACCTGTGCTTTCAGAACTTCGAGGTGGAACTGGCGGGATTGCCCGGAGGTTACGCGCCGCCGGAAGGGCGGTTACTGTTGTCATTCTACAAAGGGCAACTGGCCGGCTGCGTCGCGCTCCGAAAATTCGAGGAGGGCATCTGCGAGATGAAACGGCTTTACGTACGCCCGGCATTTCGCGGCTATGGCATTGGTCGGGCGCTCGCTCAACGCATCATCGACGAAGCGAGCGCAGTGGGCTACACCAGAATGAGGCTCGACACGCTGGCGCGGATGCAGGCGGCCGTGGCGCTTTACGAATCACTCGGCTTCCGCGAAATCGAAGCGTACCGGCCCAATCCGCTGGCGGACGTCGTCTATTTGGAACTGCCTTTAGCTTAGCTGTTCAGATTTCTCCGGTCGGAGCCTCATGGCAGGTCGAGCATCGCGCCCGTGCCAGGGTCTCGCGGAATAGTGCTGAGGTAGGCTGGAATCAACGTGGAGATTTGTGAAGGGCTGCTGCCTGTTTCCAGTTCGTACGCGCGACGGGCCAAATTCAAAAACAGTCGTCTGACTTCGAGCGTGCGGCGTTGATATTCGCTTTTCGGATCACCCGCCAAGGCGCTGAAAAAATCGGATTCACCGAGCACATGTTTCTTGAACCCCTCTTTGAGCCTAACGAATACAGAATGCGTTTTCCTTTGCCACTCCAATTCGCGGGCCGATACTTTCTCGAAACTTTCGCGCTGGCTGTCGATCTCTTCCAAAAGGCGCGCTGCTTCTTTGCACTGTAAGGAGTTTAGCTGCAAAAGAAAGTTGGTCATGCGCCGCACCGCTATCGTCTCGCAGGCGCTGCCGACGAGATAATTGATCAAGACGCCGCCTCTCATCGTCGCGTGACTGAATCGAACCTCATCCAAACACAACGCCATTGCCTTTGTGTAGTCGCCTTTTTGCTGCCAGCAGTAAGCTTCAGCGTCCATGGCCTGGGCTGAAGCCTTCAGGTTCATCAATTGCGTCGTCTGTGTCGCTATCCATCCTTCAGTCGTTTGCACAGGAACGACTGACTTCAGGTTCAGAGCGGCTCGAATGTCTTTCACCACTGCTTCGTTCGTGGTTACCAGTTCGGCCAGCTGATTTGACGTCATTTCTTTCAGGTCTGAGTAATTTCGCGAAATTCTCGACGCATGATGAACGAGCGCGTCGTAACCGTTGGGATTTGGCAATTCATGGAAATGCGAACGTCTGGGATAGAGGAAGACTGCCAGAACCACGAGCATCGCCACCACCAGCACTACGATAAGTCGATGCCTGCGCATGAAACTAGTTGGCTCCGCGCGGACTACGGGCACTGACAGTTGCACCAGCCCTGGACTTGATTTGCTTCCAGCGCGTTTGCCAATCCTCCCAATCGCCCGCCCACGCTTCGCCGATAAAGTTGGTGCGGGCCGATTGCAGCGTGGTTTCCATGGCCACGAACTGGCTTTGCACCGCCTTCGCCTCGCCCCAGCGCAACCGGGCTTCAAACAGGGATAGCCGGTTCTCCGGGTAGTCCGGCACGAGTTCCACTGCTTTCTGCAAATGTCTTCGGGCTTTGGTGCGGCTGCCCAGACTCAGCGGCCAACCGGGCGCTTCGAGATATAACAACCCGAGAGATCGATGCGCTGCCGCATGGTTGAACATCGCGTCAAGGTCGATGGACCTTTTCCAGGCCGCCTCCATCTCATTGAGCAGTGCAAGGGCGCTGAAGAGTTTGGTGCGCGCCAACTGGCCAAGGTTCACACCGAGGTAAAAGTGGGCGGCAGCTGAATCCGGCGCGAGCAGGATGGCCCGGCGACTGGCGGCGATGCCTTGTTCAGCGATGGCGGCGCGCTGTGCGTCATTGGTGGCAAAATCCGCGCGGTCGAAACAAGCGCGGGCAAATTGCCAGGCGACCTGGCTATTGGTGGCCTCGCGGGTAAACCGATTGCTGAACTCGACATAGGCGCGATACACTCGATTGGAGGCGTCACCGGCGGTAACACGCGGAAGGTCAGGAACGGAGGTCTCCGCCGCGCAAACAAAAGAGATGGTGGCAAACAGAAAGATCCCCACCACCAAACCCCGCCGCCCGCCCGCCACACGGCCTGGCGCTTCGTGTTTTTTAAGAGTTGCCATCATCTCAACCAAACCTATTATGCGCCCGTGCAATTGGATTTGAAGCCAGCCTGGCTGCTTTCACTGGCAGCCGTCGTCCTGATCGGGACGGGATGCAGCGGGATTAACACGACCCAGAGCGTGTCGCCCGCGACGTTCCTGCTGCCCGGCTTCTTTGGCCAGACGCCGCCGGCCCCGGCGGTTTCACCCCCGCCGCTTCCGGCGGCAGAGTCCGTCCAAACCCTCGCACGATCCAACTAAATTCTATGCGCTTCCCTCTCGCGCTGACGGCGAAGATCGCCGCCCACATCGTCAAGCACAAGCTGCGCAAAACGCCGAAGTTTGCGATGGTGCTCCAGCTCGAACCGTTGCACACCTGCAATCTCACTTGCACTGGCTGTGGGCGCATCCGCGAATATTCCACCAGCCTCAAGGACATGATGAGCCTGGAGGATTGCCTGGCTTCCGCGACCGAGTGCGACGCGCCGATGGTCAGCATCTGCGGCGGCGAGCCGCTGATTTACCCGAAGATTGAGGAACTCGTGGCGGGCCTGCTGGGCCAGGGACGAATCATTTACATCTGCACCAACGGGATGTTCATGCGAAAGAAAATGCGCGACTACATGACCGCGCACTTTGGTCCCGAGATGGAGGTCAAGCTGTTCAAGCTGCTCGCCGAAAAGCTCGTCACCGAGAAAGAAGCTGAAGCGATCTGCAAGGGTGACGACAAGGCCCGGACCAAAGTCATCATTGCGCCCAGCAAGTGGATGTATTGGAACGTCCATGTCGATGGTCTCGAATACACCCATGACCTGATCGTCGAGCGCGAGGGTGTCTTCAAGGAATGCATCGACGCGATCAAGATGGCCAAGATCCTCGGCTACCAGGTCGCGACAAACACGACCGTCTATAAGGAAACCGACGTGCAGGAACTCGAGGACATGTTCGAGTACCTCAGTTCGCTCGAAGTGGACGGCCACACCATTTCGCCTGGCTACGACTACGACGCGGCCAAGAAGGACATGGTCAAGCGGCTTGGCAAAAAGCCGGAAGATTTCTTCCTCACCCGCGCCATGACGCGGCAGAAGTTCGCGAAGATCGAGGAATGGGGCAAACGCTTCACCATCTTCGGCACGCCGGTCTATCAGGAATTCCTGGCGGGCAAGCGCGAACTGACCTGTACCGCATGGGCTATCCCCACTCGCAACATTCGTGGCTGGAAGGCGCCGTGTTACCTGATGACCGACGGCCACTATGCCGGCTATCAGGAAATGCTGCGCGAAGTGAAGTGGGAGAATTATGGGGTGGTGGATGGAAAGGCGCGCGACCCGCGTTGCGAGAACTGCATGGTCCATTGCGGCTATGACCCCAGCGGCGCGCTCGGCACGAACTACCAACGCGGCGACAACTGGAAGAATTTCAAATACAACTTTGGCGCGAAGCCCCGGCCGTACCTTGCGGGCGCCAGCGTCAAGGCCTTCAATGGTGTCTCCATTGGCAAAGGCCACCTCGCTGAAGCCAAAGCCGCGATCAATTCTTCTCGCGCAGCCGCCAATGGAGCGCAGTCCGTTTTTGCGGCTAACGAAGCAGGCCATTCTCACGACGGCAACGGCGGCGGCTGTGGCAACGGCGACACATCACAGCGAGACGATCTACTCGCCAGGATTACCGCCCGTCCACGATAGACTATGATGTTCAGCTTCGTGGGGCATCGGCAGGGCAAACGGATCGTGCGCTGGAATTATTTCCTGCTCACTGCGCTGCTCCTCACCGGTTCGTCCACTCTTTCCGCAGCGGGTTTGTATTACCTTCTTGCCGGAGCATGGGATTCCCGCGCGCTTCTGGTCGGAGCAGGCGCAGGTTTCCTTGCTTCCGTGCTGACGCTGTTGGTCTCCCTGCGCACTCCGCTTCAGCGCCTCCCGATCCTGTAACTCCCGACCGGCGCTCCGGGGACAACTCGCGGCAGCCGTTGCTTCTGCAGTCCATTTTGAAATTGTCGAGAAAGCCTGATTCTGCTCCACTCTGAAGCGGCTGATGGACAAAGGTGTTTAGGATCCAAGGATGGTTTGTTACCTGCGCCCGCTACTTTCTTCAGTACGCCGGTAGAACGAACGTCGGCTGAAGGCGGGGGAACCTGCTGCACCGGCCTCTGGCTTATGAACAAAATAAATCTCTTCCTCATCGCTTTCCTCGCCAGCAACTTTTCCATCCACGCCGCAACCTTCACCGTCACCACCACCAACCATTCCGACGCCGGCTCGCTGCGGCAGGCCATGCTGGACGCCAACGCCAATCCGGGCCCGGACCAGATTGCCTTCAACATCGTCAGTGCCGGAAAGACCATCATCCCGACCAATGCGCTGCCGGCCATCACCGAAGCCGTGACCATCGATGGCACGACGCAACCCGGCTACAGCAACGCGCCCATCGTCGAGATCAACGGCCAGTTCGCTGGCACGGGCACCGATGGACTGCGTCTTTGGTCGGGCGGAACGGTGATTCGCGGTCTCGTGATCAACCGCTTTAACGGCGACGGCATCGAGATTGCCACCAACGGGAACAATGTGATCGAAAACTGCTTCATCGGCTTGAGCGTGTCGGGCACGACCGATCAGGGGAACAACGTTAGCGGCATCTACATCACCAACGCTCCGAACAACCGCATCGGTGGAACAAACGTGGCGCAGCGCAACGTGATTTCGGGGAATCAGCAGAATGGCGTGCTCATCCAGGGACTTGGTGCGTCGGCCAACAACGTTCTGGGCAACTTCATCGGTTTGAATGCGACTGGCGGTGTCGCGATCGCCAACAGCGTCAACGGCATCTTCCTGAACGGCGCGCCCGCGAATGTCGTTGGCGGCACGGCGGGCAACGTCATCAGCGGCAATTCGCAGTCCGGGATTCGTCTCGAGGGCACGAACGCCAATAGCAACCTGATCGCGGGGAACACCATTGGCCTCAATCCGACAGGGCTTGTCGATCTCGGCAATGGCCAGCAAGGCGTGTATTTGCTGAACGCGCCGACCAACACCGTGGGCGGCACGACGGTGGGTGCGCGCAATGTCATCTCGGGAAACAACCAGGCCGGCGTGCGTTTTGACAGCGCCTCCGCGCGCGGCAATCGCATCCTCGGCAATTTCATCGGCACCGACGCCTCCGGCCAACTCGCTCGCGGCAACAGCGCCGAAGGTGTCGGCTCGGCGAACAATGCGTCGTTCAATTCGATTGGTGGAGTGATTGCCGGCGAAGCCAACCTGATTGCTTTCAACAGCGGGGATGGTGTCTTCCTCCCGAGCGGCACCAACAACGTGGTGCGCGGCAACGCGATTCACTCGAACAACGGCCTGGGCATCGACCTCGGCGCCGATGGCAGACTGAACAATGACGCCGGCGACCCGGATACCGGAGCGAATCTGCAACAAAACTATCCTGTCCTCCTGACGGCGACCAATACGTCGGCAGGCCTGCTGTTGTCCGGCACGCTGAACAGCCGGCCTGGCGCAAGTTATCTGCTGGATTTCTACTCCAACTTGCTACCGGACTTCAGCACCAACGGTGAAGGTCAGGTTTACCTCGGCTCGACCAACGTCACAACCGGCGCGGACAGCAACGCCGTTTTTGCCGTCACGCTGCCTCCAGCCGTGGGGCGCTGGATTTCAGCCACCGCCACCGACACGAACGGCAATACGTCCGAGTTTTCCACCAGCGTGCGCGCCGAGAGCACGGTCGCGGCGCAAACCTTTACCGTCGTCAACACTAACGACTCCGGACCCGGCTCGTTGCGCCAGGCGTTGACACAAGTCAACAACACGCCCGCTGTCGCGAGTCATCTCGTCCGGTTCGCGATTCCCGGCTCCGGGACGCGCACGATCACTCCGCTTTCCGATCTGCCCGGCATTATCGAACCGGTGATCATCGACGGCTTCAGTCAGGCTGGGTCGTCGTCGAACACGCTGGCGACCGGGAACAACGCCGTCTGGCTCATTCGCCTGGATGGCAACAACTCCGGCGCGGTCTCGGATGGCTTGAGACTGCTCAGTTCCAGCAATGTCGTGCGCGGCCTGATCATCACCCGCTTCCTTGGCAACGGCATCGAACTCGCCATCAGCAGCAGCAGCACCAGCGCGGGCAATGTCATCGTCGGCAACTGCATCGGGCTGGATGAGAACGGCGCAGACCAGGGCAACGGGGCCAATGGTGTGTTCGCCGCTGATTCGCCGGGCAACCGCATCGGCGGCGCGGCGGCGGGCGATCGAAACGTCATTTCCGGCAACGGCGGTCAAGGCGTGGAGATGAATGGTCCCGGCGCGTTTCAGAATCGTGTTCTCGGCAATTACATCGGCTCCGACCCCGGCGGCACGCTCGACCGCCGCAATGGCGCGGGTGGCGTCTTCATCAGCGGCGCAGCCCATAACATCATCGGCGGCGCGGCGGCGGGCGAGGGCAATCTGCTTGTATACAATCAAGGTGATGGCGTGGAAATCAACGGCCTGAACGCCACGAACAACCTTGTGCTCGGCAATTTCATCGGCACCGACGCCGGCGGCGCAAGCCTCGGCAACGTCGTCGCCGGCGTCTTTATCACAGGCAATGCGCGCTTCAATGTGATCGGCGCGACCAATAGCGGCGCGGGCAATCGCATCGCTTACAACTTCAGCGACGGCATTTACGTTCAAAACGGGACGAACAACGCCATTCGTGGCAACACTATCTGGAGCCAGGGCGTCATGGGCATCGACCTCGGCAATAATGGCGTCACGGCCAACGATGCGGGCGACTCGGACACCGGCGCAAATCAGTTGCAGAATTTCCCGGTCATCACGAGCGCTACGATCAACCCTGCCAGCACGGTCATCGCCGGCACCTTGAACAGCCGGCCGAACGGCAACTACACTCTCGATTTCTTCGCCAATCTCGTCTGCGACGACAGCGGCAACGGTGAAGGCCAGCAATATCTCGGTTCCGCGAACGTCGCGACGGACGGCAGCGGCAACGCGGCGCTCAACGTCACTTTCCCCGTTACGGCGATAGGACGTTTTCTCGCGGCCACGGCGACGGATACCAACGGGAACAGCTCGGAATTCTCGGCGTGTTTTTCGGCGGCGAGCACCTTGCCCCCGATGACCTTCACCGTCGTGAACACCAACGACGCCGGCGCCGGTTCGCTCCGCCAGGCGTTGCTGGATGCGGATTCGTTTCCCAGCGGCAGTCCGAACATCATCGCGTTCAACATTCCGGGCGCCGGACCGCACACCATCGCGCCGCTGTCGCAATTGCCGACGAACCGCGAGCCGGTGTTCATCGACGGCTATTCGCAACCGGGCGCGAACACGAACTCGCTCGCGGATGGCTTCAACGGAACGGTCCGGATACGAATTGACGGCGCCAGGATGGTTGCCTTTGGCACGGCAGGCCTGCGCTTGCAATCCGGCGGCAACATCGTTCGCGGCATTGCGTTCACGACGTGGGGCAATCGCAACGCCATCGAGATTTCGCGCGGCGGCTCGAACGTCATTGCCGGCTGTTTGATTGGCATCGATCCCGACGGCTCGGACAAGCACGCGGGCATTGGAGTGCTCATCACCGATTCGGTGGGGAACCGGGTCGGTGGACTGTCGGCCGGAGACCGGAACGTCATTTCCTACAACTTCTCGCACGCGATTCACATCCTGGGCCAGGTCGCATCGAACAATGTCGTGCAGGGAAACTTCATCGGCACGGACTTCACCGGCACGATCAAGCGCGCGAACGCCATCGACGGCGTGCGCATCGACGACGGCTCTTACAATCTGATCGGCGGAACAGCGGCGGGCGCGCGCAATTTGATTTCCGGAAACTCCACTGGCGTAGCCATCACTTCACCGACACCCGGCGCGGCGCGTGGAAACGTTGTTCAAGGAAACCTGATTGGCACGGACATCACGGGAGCGATCGCTCTTGGCAACAACTCTGGTATTTCCGCAGGCGGGACGGGAACGATTATCGGCGGCGTAAGTGCGTCCGCCCGCAACATCATTGGTGGCAGCGGACAGTTCGGCATTGATCTCGCGACCGGGCCAGGCGGAGCGGTCGTGCTGGGGAATTGGATTGGCATTGGCAATGGCGGCAACCCGCTGACCAATGGCGCTCAGGGCATTAACGTTTCGAGCAGCTCGAACCGCATTGGCGGCACTCTCGCAGGCGAGGGCAACGTGATCGCTTACAGCCGGAATCATGGCGTGGTCGTCACCGAGTTTTCCGTGAATGTTGGGAACGCGATTCGCGGAAACTCGATTTATGCAAACCACTCGACGTTTCAGCCTGCGCTCGGCATCGATCTCGGATTCAATGGCGTCACGGCGAACGACGTTGGCGACGACGACACCGGCGCGAATAACCGTCAGAACTTTCCAGTGATTACCAGTGCTTCGGGGACCGCTTCGAGCACGACGATTGCGGGCACGTTGAACAGCATTGCCAGTCAGGCGTTCCAACTCGATTTCTTCGCCAACACGACCTGTGATCCGAGCGGCAACGGCGAAGGCCAGTTCTATCTCGGCAGCGCGAGCATCAATACCGACGGCAGCGGCAACGGCTCGTTCAACGTGACGTTGCCGGTCGGCGCGCCGGGGCGATTCATCACGGCGACGGCGACGGATGCGCAGGGCAACAGCTCGGAGTTCTCCGCCTGCTTCGAGGCATCGGTGGGCATTGCACCAATGACGTTCACCGTGGTGAACACGAACGACTCCGGCGCCGGTTCACTGCGCCAGGCGATTCTCGATTCCAACGGCCACGTTTCATCGCAGAACAACACCATTGCCTTCAACGTCCCCGGCTCCGGCATTCGCGCCATCAAATTGCTGACGCCTCTGCCGTTGTTCACGCAGCCGGTGACGATCGATGGCTTCACGCAGCCAGGCGCGAGCGCCAACACGTTGCCGAGCGGCAACAACGCAAGCTGGTTGATTGAACTGCGCGGCGTGGGCGCGACGTTCAATGAAGAGACGCTGCGGCTGAACGTGGCTGGATTGGTGGTGCGGGGACTGCGCCTTACCGCGTCGGCTGGTCTCGGCATTGAGATCGTCACATCCAATTGCGTCGTCGCGGGCTGTTTCATTTCCAGCAATGCTGCGGGCGGCATTCTCATCAACAGCGTGCATGGACATCGCATCGGCGGCACCGTGCCCGCGGATCGCAACGTGATTTCCGGGCACAATGGCGGCCGCGCGGTCGAGATCAATGGAGGCAACAACAACCTCGTGCTTGGAAATCTCATCGGGCCCGCGCCGGACGGCACCAACGCCCTCACTACAACTCAGTTCGAAGGAGTCAGCATCTTCGGCGGCTCAGGCAATGTGATCGGCGACGGCACCGCCGCCGGCGGCAATGTGATCGCGTTTCACCAATCCGACGCGGTTGTGATTCAGAGCGGCACAAACAACACCGTGCGTGGCAACCGGATTTTCTCGAATAGTTTTGCCATCGACCTCGGCTCGGACAACGTAACGGCGAACGATGTCGGCGATGGCGACATTGGCCCGAACCATTTGCAGAACTTTCCCATCATCACGAATGCCGTCGCGAATGCAGGCAACACACTCATTCAAGGCCGGTTGAACAGCCGGGCGAACACCACGTTCACCTTGGAGTTCTTCGCCAACACGACCTGCCACTTCTCGGGCAACGGCGAAGGTGAGTTCTTCCTCGGCAATGCCAGCGTGACGACCGACGGCAGTGGCAACGCAACATTCAACGTGCTCCTTCCAATAACGGCCGACGGCGACTTCGCCACCGCCACGGCGACGGACCCGGCGGGAAACACTTCCGAGTTTTCACCGTGCCAGACATTTGTGATCAATCGGCCAGGACAGACCTTCACGGTCGTGAACACAAACGACAGCGGGCCCGGCTCGCTGCGCCAGGCATTGCTGGATTGCCGGGTGACGCGCAACAGCACGCCGGACCAGATTGTGTTCAACATTCCCGGCACGGGCGTCCGGCTGATTTCGCCGCTCACGGCCCTGCCTGTGCCGAAGGATGCGGTGGTCATCGACGGTTTTACGCAGGCGGGCTCCAGCGCGAATACGCTGACCAACGGCAACAACGCGGTCCTGCTGATTCGGCTGGACGGAATCAACCTGGGCTTCGGTTTCGATGGCCTCACTCTGACGAACGGCGGAAACGTCGTTCGCGGGCTGGAAGTTGTCAGGTTCGGCGGCAGCGGCATCGGACTCAACGCTGGCAGCAGCAATGTCGTGAGCGGTTGCCTGGTTTGGTCCAACGAAGTGGGCGTGGCTTCGAGCGGCGGTTCGCGAAATCGCATCGGTGGTCCGACTCCCGGTGACCGGAACGTGCTTTCCGGCAATGATGCTTATGGTGTTCTGCTGCAGGCCAACGGCAACAGCGTGGTCCAGGGCAACTTCATCGGAACGGATTTGGCCGGCACGTCCGCGATGGCCAATAACATCGGCGTGTTCGTGAACGGCGGTTCGAGCAATCTCATCGGCCCATCGAGCAGCGGTGCCAGTCTCTTCTTTGGCAGCCCCGCTGTGGTGCGCAACGTCATTTCCGGCAACGAATCGGCGGGTATCTCTTTGGTGAATATCGCTGGCACGCCCACAGGCCATCGGGTCTTTGGCAACCTCATCGGCACGGATGTCACCGGCACGTTCGGCCTGGGTGGTCAGTTCGCCGGGATCAACCTCGGAGGAGCCGTGGGGACAGTCATCGGTGGTCCCAATGAGCACGAGCCGAACCTGATCGCATTCAATGCCGGCAGCGGTGTGCAGGCACCCGGTGCGGGGACTACCAACAACAGCATTCGGATGAACACATTTTTCGAGAACGCTGGTTTGGCCATCGACCTCGACCTCACAGGTGTTGCGACGAACGATCCGGGCGATGGCGATTCCGGCGGGAATCATCTGCAAAACTTTCCCGTTCTCACGAACGTTCTATTTACCGGCAGCAATCTGGTTGTTCAGGGCACGTTGAACAGCCGGCCCTCGACGACTTACCACCTGGACTTCTACGCGAACGCCGAGTGCGACCCGCTCGGCCATGGCGAAGGAAAACAATGGCTCGGCAGCACGACCATCGTAACTGGCGCCGATGGCAACGCGACATTCAGCGTGAACTTTCCCTTGCCGAGCGAGGGATATTTGATCACAGCCACGGCCACTGACCCGGCTGGCAACACCTCGGAGTTTTGTGCGTGCCGCGAAACCGTGAGCATCGTCCCGCCGGTGACCTATACGGTGACCAACGAGAATGACAGCGGCCCCGGCTCCTTGCGAAAGGCGATCGAAGACAACAATGCCACGTTCCATTCCGGGCCGAACCGGATTGACTTCAACATTCCCGGTGCAGGCGTCAAAACCATCGCGCCGCTGACGGGGCTGCCGGAAATCACGCGACCCGCGAGCATTGACGGCTTCACGCAGCCTGGTGCGAGCCCCGCGACGAACGGCAACAATCCGGTGTGGCTCATTCAGATTGATGGCTCCAACACCGGGACCAACGACGTTGACGGGCTGCACTTTGTGAATTCCAGCAGCAATGTCGTCCGCGGATTATGCGTCATCAATTTCTTCGACGACGGCATCCAGATCGACGGCGGTGTCGGCAGCATCGTGGAAGAGAATCTGGTGGGTATTGACGTGCTGGACCTGGCTCCAGGGGCTGCTGGCCTGAAGGCTGCGGGTGGCGCAGGCATGAGTTACATCAATGAAGATGCGTTCAGACTGGAGCGTTCCGGGTTCAACACCGTCCGCATGAATTACGGTGGCAACGCCAGAAACGGGATTAACCTCAGCGGTCTCGGTTGCGTCAACAACTCCATCTTCGACAACGTCTTCGGGATGGATCCGGACGGCAACCCAGCGCCGCTTACGTTGCATGGCATCCGCCCCAACAACGCGTTTGGAACAGTGATTTCGGGCGGCGGCGTTTATTATACAGGAGGCAACGTCGTGTCTTCACCGCAGTTTAACCTTACGACCACGGTAGACATCCCGTCCTTCGGCTGGATCGGGGGCAACATGCTGCACGATCGCGGCGGAAATGGCTTTGGAACGACCACGCTGACCACTCCGGCACCGCAACTCATCTCCGCCGTCACCAACAACCCGACGACCGTCCAGGGAGGACTCCTCGGCGCGCCCAGTCAACTGTACACGCTCATCTTTTACGCCAGGCTTGCCACTGGGACTTACTCCAACGTGCTGACGACCAACGTGACCACGGCCCCGAACGGTCTTGTCAATTTCACCATCGTCATGCCCGCACTTCCAGTGGGCACGTTGCTTCGCGCCACGGCAGAGGGGCCTGGCGGCACCAGCGAAGACTGGCCGGACATTGTCGTGATGCCACCGGGACCGTACGGCAACAGCGACCTGTGCATCGCGAAGAGTGACTCGACCGATCCGGTCATTGTCGGCACTAACTTCACTTACACCATTACGGTGACCAACGGCGGGCCCTTGACCGCGACGAACGTCATTGTCCGCGATTTCCTGCCAACCTTCCTCTTCGTCACTCCGATCCCGCCGCCGACAACCACCCACGGCGTGTTCTTCGGCGGGAATCCGTTGAGTGTGTACATCCCGGTGCTGACCAACCGCGAAGTGGCGACCATTACGTTCACTGCCACCAGCTTCGTCTTCACGAACATTTACACCAACGTCGTGACCGTGACTTCCGCAATGACCGACCCCAACTCCGCGAACAACAGTGACAGCGAAACGACGACGATCGTCCCGTTCAGCCAACAACCCCGTTTGACCATCGCCCTTGAGAACGACCAAGTGGTGGTGCGCTGGACGGGTAACTACATCCTGCAACGCGCGCCGACCGTGCCTTTCATGCCAGGGATCGATATTCCTGCGGCCACCAGTCCGTACTATCCCACCCAAGCCGTGCAACAGTTCTTCCGCTTGAGATCGCCGTAGCAAATAGAGTTCAACTCTTCAGGGCGCAGAGAATTGATGGACGAAACATTGGCCTTTCGCTAGAAACACCGCTTGATGGCAAAGACGCTGTTTCTCAGCCCTCCAAGCTTCGACGGTTTCGATGGCGGCGCCGGCTCACGGTATCAGGCGCGGCGCGAAGTTACGTCGTTCTGGTATCCGACCTGGCTGGCCCAGCCGGCCGCGCTCACACCAGGCGCCAGATTGCTCGATTGTCCGCCCCACAACATCGGCAAAGACGAGTGCTTGAACGTCGCGAAGGACTATGAGCAGGTCATCATTCACACCAGCACGCCGTCCCTGAAGAACGATTGCAAGGTGGCCGAGGCCATCAAGACGCAGCGACCGGACACGAAGATTGGTTTCGTTGGTGCGCACGCGGCGGTGTTGCCGGCCGAGACGCTTAAGGCGTCACCCGCCATCGACTGGGTCGGGCGCAAGGAATTCGATTTCACCTGCAAGGAAGTCGCCGAGGGGCGTGACCTTGCTACCATCGACGGACTCAGCTACCGCAACGCCGAGGGCAAAATCGTCCACAACAAAGAGCGTGAGATGATCCAGAACATGGACGTGCTCCCGTGGGTGGCGGACGTTTACAAGCGCGACCTGAAGATCGAGAACTACTTCATCGGCTACTTGCTCCATCCCTACGTGAGCATGTACACCGGGCGCGGCTGTCCGGCGCAGTGCAGCTTCTGCCTCTGGCCGCAGACCATCGGCGGGCACAAGTATCGCGTCCGCTCCGCGCAGAACGTCGCCGACGAGATGGCTTACATGAAGAAGCTGTTCCCGCAGGTGCGCGAATTCTTCTTCGACGACGACACCTTCACCGCCAACCTGCCGCGCGCCCGCGACATCGCGAAAAAGCTTGGCCCGCTCGGTCTGACCTGGAGTTGCAACAGCCGCGCGAACCTCGACTACGACACCATCAAAAGTTTCAAAGACAACGGCCTGCGCCTCTTCCTCGTCGGCTACGAAAGCGGCAACGATGACATCCTCACGCGCATCAAGAAAGGCGTGACGATGGACGAGATGCGCCGCTTCACGAAGGATTGCCACCAAGCTGGCGTCGTCATCCATGGAACGTTCATCCTCGGCCTGCCCGTCGAGACGCGGCAGACCATCGAGAACACGATCAACTTCGCCAAGGAACTCGACGTCTTCAGCCTGCAAGTCAGCCTCGCTGCGCCGTATCCAGGCACGGAGCTCTACGAGCAGGCTAGGCTCAACGGTTGGTTTGTGAAGAAGGACAAGACCGACCTCGTCGAGGAAGACGGCTTCCAGCAGAGCACGCTCGAATATCCCGAAGCCACCAAAAAGGAGATTTTCGAGGCGGTGGATCGTTTCTATCGCAGCTATTACCTCCGCCCGAAGCCGATTCTCCGCATCATCAAGACGATGCTGGAGGACAAGGACGTGCTCGTGCGCCGCTGCCGCGAAGGCTACGAATTCTTCAAGAGCATGGCGCAGCGGAGGAGTGATCTTGAAGCGGCCAAAGCGGCAACGGCATAAACATTTTGACGAGCAGTATCCGAGAACCAGAATCACTACGAAAGGATTCCGTTATGGAAACGTCCGGAGAAAAGAAAAGCTGCGACACGAAAAAGTGCCGCTGCTTTTGTCACAAAATGGGCGGCCTCTTCTGGATCGCCATCGGCGTCATCTTTCTCTTGCATGCGTTTGATCTGCTCAAGGGAAATCTTGTCTGGATCATCATCGGAGCACTGGCGATTGTCGGCGGCCTGCAAACCATAACGGGCGGCTTCTGCAAATGCTGTAACAAGGCCGGTGCGTGACGCTCTGTGCAAAGGCTACGACTGGTGAAGCTGCTGCGTAAAATCCTAACCGCCGAGACGCGGAGGCGCAGAGAAAACCCACGAGTAATCTGAATCGCGCAAAGGTTTCTCCCTCTCCGCGCTGGGGAGAGGGCCGGGGTGAGGTGACCGCTCTTTGACGCTGATGTTTTTGTTCAACGTGTCTCGCCGAAATCGGATGGAGGCGGAAGGCCTGACACGAATTCCACGAATCCACACGAATGGAAGGGCTGTAAGCCCGACAGATGGATAGCCCAGGGCAAAGCCCTGGGTTAATCGTCGAGAATTTTCAAAGCCCTGAAAGGGCGACAGAATTTGTCCGTTCGCATGCGCGCGTGTTTCATCTTTGGCCAGAATTGAAGTGGACCAGCTTTGGCCAATCGATCACGCCATCAGAGGTGCAGAATTCATCAATGAACGCCTTCCTAAAGCGGTTGGTTACGCTGCCGTACTCGCGGACGAATTCATCATTCCGTTCCCTTGCGCGAAGCAGCGCGGGTTGGAAAGAAACTCTTTCGCCCTTTCAGGGCTTGGAAATCTAATGGACAATCGACCCAGGGCGGCGCTCGTTTCACTTCGCTTTGCCCTGGGCTATCATCTGTCAGGCTTTCAGCCTTTGAGCCAGACAAGGCCGCGCCTGGCGCTGCGCGGCGAGCGCCAGCCTTTATCCCGCCATCTCCGAACGCGCCTGTTCGCACTGCCTTTCCCGAAAATCAGCAAGCCGGCCTGCGACAAGATTGTTTTCCCTATCCGCTCCGCCCACAACGCCCGCGCCCGCGCCCGCGAACTGCTGGACCGCGCCAAACGCGCCGTGGAAATCGCCATTGAGAAGGACGAAAGGGCTGCGTTGAAAAGCTTGGAAAAATAGAACCCGTCTTTAGGGTGGACGGCGTGGACGGGTATGGACGTGAATGAGCCGGAGAAACTGATTCCGCTGCACGGCGGCTATCGAAAGTTGAAAAGCTTTGAGGTAGCGCAACTGGCTTATGACGTAACCGTGCGGTTTGTGATCGCTACATTGAGAAGCGCAGCCGCACACACGATCAAATGGTGCAGGCGGCCCGTTCGGGCGTGCAGAACATCGCGGAGGGCAGTCAGGCCAGCGGCACTTCCAAAAAAATGGAACTCAAGCTCACGAACGTGGCGCGCGCCAGCCTGGAGGAACTGCGGCTGGATTATGAAGATTTCCTGCGGCAACGCGGACTGGCGCAGTGGCCGAGAGAAGATTCACGCCGAGCAGAACTGATAGCGCGGAGGCCGGATTCAGCGGAGGCGGTGGCCATGTGGGCGCGAGACGCGCGTTGTGGACAGCATGGACGACATGGAGAGTCCACTTCGTCCACACCGTCCACCTATGCTGAAATTTCCGCCAACGGCGCGCTGGTGCTCATCGCGGTGGCGTGCAGTCTTCTGGACAGACAAATAGCCAGTCTTGAAAAAGCATTTCTGGAAGAAGGCGGTTTCACCGAGAGGCTCTATCGGGCGCGTCGTGGGCGGAAAACCTGAAAGTGTCCGCCGTTGGTGCCACAATCGTTGATGAGTTGATTTACAGGCAGACTTGCGCTATCCTCCGGCCGTTCCCACAAACGTCCGCCTGATCATGAATACGCAAATGCGCGCGTTGCTGGCCATCGTGCTGTTCGGTCTAACGCTGGATTTATCGGCCCAAGAATCGCGCTTCTTCCGCGTGGTTGGACCGGTGCCAGTGACGATTACTGCGGTTACCGCAGATGGATCGATCACCTGGACCAATACGCCAACCAACGCGACTTTCACAGTTCAGGTCACGGCCGGTGCGCTGGGTGCCAGCAGTTGGATGAACTGGACGCAAGTGCCCGTCACCAACACGGTCACGACCGTCCGTGTTTTCAGCGTCAAGCCGCCTCCGGGCATGGTGTTCATTCCCGCCGGAAGTTTTACGATGGGAGACAACCTGGACGGCACTGAGGAAGCGCTGCCGTTGCACACGAACTTTGTCTCGGCGTTTTACATGGATCGGTATGAGACCACCAAGGCGCAGTGGGATGAGGTATATCGATGGGCCACGAATCACGGATATAGCTTTGTTCTTACAGGAACGCCGGGAGCAAAGGGGACGAATCATCCGGTGCATACCGTCAACTGGTTTAACCGCGTGAAGTGGTGCAATGCGCGCAGCGAGATGGAGGGATTGCAACCCTGCTATTACACGACCGCCGGACAGACGAATGTTTTCCGGACGGGAACGTTCGTTCTCAGCAATGCCTGTGTGAGATGGTCGGCCAATGGTTATCGGTTGCCGACCGAAGCGGAGTGGGAAAAGGCCGCGCGAGGTGGGGCCAACGGGCAGCGTTTTCCACGGGGCGATACGATTTCGCACAGCCAGGCCAATTACTATGGCGCGCCTTCGAGCTTCCCGTTCGATGTCAGCCCAACTTCCGGATGGCATCCGGTGTTCGACGACGTCGAGCCTTACACCAGTCCGGTGGGCTACTTTGCTCCCAATGCGTACGGGCTGTATGACATGGCTGGGAATCTCTGGGAGTGGTGCTGGGATGTTTATGATGTGTATTCAAGTGAAGCACGGATTGACCCGCATGGGCCGAACGGGTCCGTCGGCGCCGGCGGCGTTCCGAGAACCCGCGTGCTGCGCGGCGGTGGCTGGGGAGCAGATGCCATGTTCTCGCGCTGCGCTGACCGCGCGCTGGGTCCGCCAAACAATGCTGGTTACACGGCTGGCTCGCGTTGTGTGCGAGGCGGACTTTGAGGGCGGATGGGCGAACGTTGCCGGAACAGGCACAAGCCAAACGCAAACGTAGGTAACGGGCCGCGGTAATTTCTTTTCCTGGCCGGCCCGTAGGGTTTTTGCCGGAGGTTGATGATGACAAATTCGCGAGATCGTCCATTCTTCAGTCCGTGAATTTACCAGCCAAGCCGCCTCCCCTTCCTAGAAACAGGCCAAGGCGCGGGCAGCGTGTGTGGATCATGGTGGCGTTGGCGCGCGCTGAACGGAAAAGCCATTCGCGTGCTCCACTCGGTTAACGACGGGAGCTATGGCGGCGAGAGCATCATTCGCTGGGACAAGGAGTCGAAGCAGATTGTCTATCACTACTACACCACCGCCGGCTTCATGACCTCCGGCACGATGACCGTTGTGGACGGTAAACTCGTCGGCTCCGAAAAAGTGAGCGGCGACGCCAACGGCGTCACGGAAGTCCGCTCCACGACCGAGTTGCGGCCCGACGGCACCATGCTGACCGAGGCAGAGTATTTGAAGAACGGCCAGCCAGCCGGCGGACGTGAGACACTATACAAGGAAGATCCCAAGGCCGAGGTGAGGTTCAAGTAGACTCCACGATCCGCTTCAATAACAAGCCGGACGAGCAGCACGGTTCCACCGGGCAATGCCTTGCTCCACAGGAGTTAAGGCAAGGCGACGCGGTAGCGCTGGCGGTTTGGAGCCCGGCTGCGCCAAAGACGCCTTATCAGCCCGCAAACAGCTTCCGTGCTTCCCCTAGTGAGGCGGCGTAACCGCTCGTACGCACCGCGATGTATTTGCTCCAATTGTTGGCAACCCGCCTCTGTCGTATCTATCCACAGCAGAAATTGAATTTAGTAGCCATGCAAATTTATCCGCCAACCCAAACGAGAAACCAGCCGCTCTGGGAGGGGGATTCACTGCCCCCTCTCAGAATGCTGGAAGAACAGCCGGTCATGCCACAGCCCGTCGTGACCACGGCCAAAGCGCCCGTCGCGCCGGCAACCCGAGAAGAAGCGAAAGCCATGAAACCCTGCGGCTCCTGGTTCCAGAAATATTCGCTGGTGCTGTTGTTCGTGGCGCTCCTGTCCATCCCGGCCTACTTCATCGCCAGCCGATTCATTGTCACAGCGGTGGTGGTCCAGGGCCGCAGCATGATGCCGACGCTCAAGGACGGCGAACGGTATTACCTCAACCGCTGGCGTTACCTGTTCGTCTCGCCACAACGGGGCGACATCGTTGTCATCCGTGATCCCGGCCATGCGGATTTCGCCGTGAAGCGCATCGTCGCGCAGCCCTTCGACTGGATCAATCTCAAGAACGGCAACATCTATATCAATGGCCGCCGCCTCGACGAATCTTACCTCACCAAGGACACCCGCACCGACGCGCCCGATCTGAAGGAAAAGTGGATTCAACTGGGCAGCGACCAGTATTACGTGATGGGTGACAATCGAGCCAACAGCGAGGACAGCCGGTTCTATGGCCGGGTCAACCGCAAAGACATCCTCGGCCATCTGATAAAATAATTTTCGGCCCGAGTAAGGCCGGCTGCACAATGTTCAAGCCCGTTGCCGAGTGGCAACGGGCTTGTGACTTTTTGTGGAGAGCTTCATTTCGCCGAGACAAACTCATCCAGTTCACGGACGACCGTCTCCACGGACAACAGTTGCAACCCACCCGGCGCAGCCAACAGTTTCATCCGCTCGCTGCGCGGCCGCCATACCGCCTGACTCGTTTCTCCCCAGAGGACAAGCCCGCGTAACCCCAAGGCCGCGGCCATATGCGTGATCCCGGAGTCGTGCCCCACAAAGGCGCGGCAACCTGCCATCTGCTCCGCCAGTTCAGGCAAGGGAAGATTTCTCGCCAGCTTGATGCGATCCGAGGGCACACGGCTGGCCAGACGCACCAATCGATCCTCTTCCGCCTCCCCGCCGATCAGCAGGACCTTGATGTTCGTGGAGCGAATCAGATACGTGAACAACTCCGCCCAACTCGTATCCGGCCAGTTCTTCCGCGCGCTGCCGCTGCCAGGGTGAAGGGCGAGTTGATTGCTGGTGGATCGTGGATGACTGGTGGCGAGTCGCGGGGTTGGATCGGCGTCGAAGATGGCCAGGCGTTCCAGGGGCTTCAGGAAAACTTCCGTGGCATGAATGTTGGCAGCGTCGCCCGGGCGATGCGGGCCGGCGATGAATTGCGCTTTGGAACAGCGCGCGACATTCGCCTGAAAAATTCCGTCGGGATCGTAAAGATAGGAAATGACGAGCGCAAAACCGGCGAAGTAATCCTGCAATTCAGGTGTCAGTTCGCCGCCGCGAGCGAAGAAGCCGGCCAGAGGGCGCGCTTCGATGGAGCGGACCTGGTCAGCCAGCCCGCCCACCAAAGCCAGTCGCGCGATGTGTCCGTAACCCAGAACTTCCAGGCGTGCGTACGGCAGTTGCGCCCGTAACGCCGCCAGCACCGGCAGCGTGAGAACAAAATCACCGATGGCCCCGCCGCGGATGACGAGAATTTTTCCGGTTGGCCGGTTCTCAGGCCCGCTGGCCCGCGCGCCGTTCAAGCGGCTCCCCTGTAAACCGTCACGGCCAACACCAGCATGAACACGCCGAAGGCCAAACGCAGGCCGCTGAACAACCGTGTGCGCGCCTCGCTGGCCGTGCCCCATTCGATCAAGTCACGCAGCCGCCAAGGTGAGATGGTGAACCACATGCCCACAAAGACCCACACGTAAGCCAGCGTCACCAGCACCAGCCGCCAATCCGTGTCCACCACGCGCGCAGTGTCAGTAATCAGCTTGGCGCATAACAGCAGTATCACCGCCAGTCCGCGCACTGCCAGGAAGTCTCGCACAAACAGGCAGGTCCCGATGCCGACCGCGCCGAAGAGCAGATACAGGAAGGGCTTCATGTTGGCGAAGTCGGCGACGGTTTCGAGGCTGACGTAATACAGGAACCACGCCGTGGCCCCGAGCGTGAGCACCCAGCCAATCGGCGTGGAACGCGGAAACTTGCGCATCGCCGCAGCAAAGGACGCAGGGTTGAGGAGGCCATAGACATGCGGCAGCGCATAGATCAGGCCGACGCCGGCCGCCACGGTGGAGAGTTGCAAGTGAGTCATTTAGTAATCAGTGAGTCAGTGGATCAATCCAGGTGAATGGCAGGATCGCCGTAGAGAGTGAACGACCCAGCTCGCGTGATGTTCACGTCAAGCAATTGCCCGCGATGCCGTTCCGAGCCGTCGAACACCACGATCTTGTTGCAGCGCGTGCGGCCCATCATACGCGCCGGGTTCTTCTTGCTCGGCCCTTCGACAAGAATTTGCCGGCGCTGGCCCACGAGCTTGCTGTAGTGGTGTCCGCCCTGTTCGTTCATCCAATCAAGCAGACGGTGGTTGCGCTCCTCCTTCACTTCGTCTGGCAACTGGCCCGGCATGGTGGCGGCGGGTGTGTTCCTGCGCGGGCTATAGCGAAAGATGAAGGCGTTGTCGAAAGCGGCCTCTTTCACGAGTGATAGCGTTTCCTTGAAGTCTTCCTCCGTCTCGCCGGGGAAACCCAGGATGAAATCTGTCGTGATGCCGATCTCCGGCTTCACGCGGCGCAGCTTCTCGATGATGCCGAGATAACGCTCACGTGTGTAACCGCGGTGCATCGCTTTCAAAATCCGGTCGCTGCCGCTTTGCACCGGAATGTGCGCGCTCTCGACAAGCTTTGGCAGCCGCGCGTAAGCCTCGATCAAATCGTCGCCATACCCCTTCGGATGCGGCGACGTGAAGCGAATGCGCTCCAGCCCTTCGATTTCATGCACCGATTCGAGCAACTGCACGAACGCGCTCTTGCCGTCCTTCACTGGGAGGTCACGCTTGCCATAGCTCGTCACGATTTGTCCGAGCAAGGTAATTTCCTTCACGCCACGCGCGACCAGTTCGCGACATTCCGCCACGAGGTCTGGAACGCTTCGGCTTCGCTCCTCGCCGCGTGTGTAGGGTACGATACAAAAGGTGCAGTATTGATTGCAGCCCTGCATGATGCTGACGAACGCTGTGACCGCCTTCGCGCCATTGCCGTTGAGAACGTGCTCACGAATTTTCGCCTCGCTGTCCTCCTCGGAGTCCACGTCCACCACCTTCTCACGACGGCGTGCGAAGATGTCATCCAGGTAGTCTGCCGTGCGATGAAACTTCTGCGTGCCAATGACGAGGTCCACGTCCGGCAGCCGGTCGATCAGTTCCTGCCCCCGACTTTGCGCCATGCAACCCATGAAGCCCAAAATCTGTCCGGGCCGCTCCTTCTTCGCCTGGCCGATGAGCGCGGTCATCTTGCCGATGGCCTTTTGCTCGGCCATATCGCGCACGCTGCACGTGTTGAACAGCACGACATCCGCGGCGCGCTCCGACGGCGCCAGGGCATAGCCCTTGGCCACGAGCTGCGCGGCGACGGCTTCGCTGTCGCGCTCGTTCATCTGGCACCCGTAAGTCTTGATGTAAACACTCGGCATGGAGCGAGAGTGGCGCAGAAACTACGGTAGCAAGGAACGGTTGAAAAGGAGGAAGATGGCGCAACGCTGGTATGGCGGCAAGACCCGGTATGACGCGAAGTGATGAGTTGCCAGCGCCGGACTGTATCTGCTACCGTTTCCGCATGCTTGTCACCTTGCCAGACCACATACCGGCCCTGACCCGGATGAGCGAATCGGAGTTGAAACACGAACTCGCCGTGTCGCTCTACGCAGCGCGCAAGCTCACGCTGATTCAGGCGGCTGATCTGGCCCAGAAGGGTTTTTTTGAGTTTCAAGCGCTGCTTCGGGATCGCCGGATTCCCCAGCACTACGACGATGCAGACTTGGATCATGACCTGGCAGCTTTACGCGAGCTTCCGCCCCGGTGATTGTCGTAGCCGACACTTCAGTCGTGCTCAATCTTCATTGTGCTTCGCACAAAGAATTTGCTCCGAATAAATTCCTTCGATTGCGTCTGACTCTTATGCCGCAAAGAGTTTACAGATGGCTCGCCAACGCCGGGCGCCCCTGCGTGGGGATTGCTTTGTGCCTTTTGGCGATCTCTCCGCTTAACGCACAACTGCCAGCCGCGCGTATCTCCTGCCTGTTCCCGCCCGGCGGCCAGGTGGGGACTTCGTTCGAGGTCGTGGTAAGCGGGTCGCATCTCGATGACCCGGCACGGATTCATTTCTGGCACGCGGGCATCAGCGCGACGCCGAAGGCCGAGGCCAATAAGTTCGCGGTCACCATCGCCTCGAATGTTCCGCCCGGCGTGTACGAGGCACGCTTCGTCGGGCGCTTCGGGATTTCCAACCCCCGCCCGTTTGTAGTCGCCTTACTATCCGAAATCTCCGTTCCCGCCGCGAACACATCCGCGGCGAACGCGCTGGAACTCAAACCGGAAACGGCGGTAAACAGCCGCGCCGCCGCGAACAGCGTCTCGTGGTTTCGTTTCACCGCCAAAAAATCCCAGCGCCTGTTCATCGAGTGCCTTGCCGAAAGCCTCGACTCGCGCATGGACGCCATGCTGGTCCTCACTGACACCGCCGGACGCGAACTGGAACGCGCCCGCACCGGTGGCTTGATTGACTTCACCGCACCCGCTGACAGTTCCTATCTGCTGAAGGTTTCCGACTTCCTCTATCGTGGCGGCGACGAGTATTTTTATCGCCTCATGCTCACCGCTGGGCCACGCCTCGACTTCGCGTTCCCATCCGCCAGTCTGCCGGGCACGAAGACCAACATCACGCTCTACGGGCGCAATCTCCCGGGCGGTAAACCCGCCAAAGGCCTGGTCATCGACGGGAAACCGCTGGAGCAACTCAGCGTCGAAGTGGCCTTCCCCTCCAACGAACGCGCGCGCCGCCTGGACACCGGTCTGCGGTTGCGTCCGGCGGACGCGGCGCTTGATGGCTTCGAGTATCGTTTGAAGTCGCCCAAGGGCGTTTCCAATCCGCTGTTGCTCGGTTTCGCCACCGCGCCGGTCGCGCTCGAACAGGAGCCGAACAACCAGCCGGCGCAGGCGCAGAAAATTTCTCCGCCGTCCGAAGTGGCCGGGCAATTCCATCCTGAGGGCGAACAAGACTGGTTCACGTTCGAGGCGAAGAAAGGCGACGCGTACTGGATTGAAGTGTTTTCTCATCGCCTCGGCCTGAACACTGACCCGTTTGTCCTCGTCCAGCACGTGACGAAGAACGAAAAGGGCGAGGAACAATCGAATGACGTGCTGGAACTCAACGATAGTGATACCAACCTCGGCGAACGCGAGTTCAACACCACTACGCGCGACTCCGCCGGGCGCTTCGAGGCCAAGGAGGACGGCACGTACCGCGTGATGATCCGCGACCTCTTCCAGCGCACAGAACGCAGCCCGCGCTTCGTCTATCGGCTCAGCGTGCGCAAAGAGTCGCCGGACTTCCGTCTGGCCGCGATGACACTGGTGCCCAAGTATAAGGCCGACGCCAAGAACATCGACATCGGCGTGCCGTTGCTGCGGCGCGGAGAGACGATTCCGGTGCGCGTGATGGCCTTCCGCCGCGACGGCTTCGGTGGCGACATCCATCTCTCGATGGAGAATGCGCCGCCCGGCTTGATTTTCGAGGGTGACAAAATCGAGTCTGGCAAGAACTTCACTTTCATCCTGCTCACCGCCACCGAGGATGCGCCTGCCTTCGCTGGACCCGTCCGACTCGTCGGCAAAGCAAAGATTGGCGATCGCGAACTCATCCGCGACGCGTGCGGCGGCACGATGATTTTTCCCGTCGGCAACACTGACAACGAGCGGCCCGAATCGCGCGTTGCCCGCGAGTTCGCGCTGGCCATCGCCGACAAGGAAAGCGCGCCACTCTCCATCGCCGCCGTCGAAAAGAAAACCTGGGAAGCGCCCGCCAACGGCAAGCTGCAGGTCCCGCTCGCGATCACCCGACGCGGCGACTTCAACGCGAATCTCAAGCTCAAGCCGCTGGGACCAGGCACGGCCGAGGCGCTTAAGGAATTTGAGGCCGACGGCAAAGCCACCAACGCGACGCTCACGCTCGACCTCGCCGCGCTCAAACTTGGCGTGGGCGATTACGTGTTCGCCGTGCAAACGCAAACCACCGGCAAGTATCGCAACAACCCCGAAGCCGCCGCCTTTGCGGAAGCGGCCGCGAAGGAGGCGGAGAAAGCAGCCGGTGAACTTGCAGCCGCCGCGAAGAAAGCGACAGAGGAGTTGGAGCAAGCCGCCAAGACAGCGCAAACAGCAGAAGCAGAGTCCAAAGTCACTGCGGAAAAACTGGCGGTTGCCAGGATCGCGCTCGAAAAGTCGCCGACCGATGAAGCATTGAAAGTCGAATTGACTGCTGTGGAGAAAGCTGCATCCGAAGCGGCGGCCAAATCCAAGTCCGCAGCCGACGCCAAAGCCGCCGCCGAGAAAAGCAAGGCCGACGCGGAAGCCCAAGCCAAGGAGGCGCAGTCGAAAAAGGAATCCACCGCCGCCCGCGCCAAGGAAGCAGTGGACAAAGCCAAACCTAAAGACATCACCATCCTCGTCCACTCCGCGCCCATTCGCGTGCGTGTCACAGCCGCTGAGCAGGCCAAGGCTGACGCGAGCAAAACGGACCAGGCCAAGGGCAAATGAGTTCCGAGCCAATGATGCAGAAGAATCTCCCGCGAAGCAACGAAGAGCGCGAAGGAACAGCGTCCTTGTTCTTCCACCACGCCCTTCGCATTCTTCGCTACTTCGCGGGACTCTGTGTGCTACTCTCAGCCCGGCCGTTCATTACCGAGTCATCCTTTGCCCAGGAACCCAAATCCACTGGCCTCCCGATCGCCGAACTCAAACGCGACACGCCCGTCGATTTCGAGAAGGAGATTCTTCCCTCGCTCAAGAACAACTGTCTCGCCTGCCACAACACCACCAAGGCCAAAGGCGGTTTGAACCTGGAGACACCTCAACTGATGCTCAAGGGCGGCGACACCGGTCCCGCCGTCGCGCCCGGCAAGAGCGCGGATAGCCTGGTATTCAAAGCGGCGGCGCACCTCGATCCCGAACTCATCATGCCGCCCAGGGACAACAAGTCCAACGCCAGCGACCTGACGGCGGACCAACTCGCGCTGCTCAAACTCTGGATTGATCAAGGCGCCAAGGGCGAAGTCCGCGCCGCCGCGCCGATCAACTGGCTGGACAAACCGCCCGCGCTCGATCCTATCTTCGCTGTCGCGCTCACCAGGGACGGCCAGTTTGCCGCCTGCGGACGCGGCAACCGCATCGACGTCTATCACATTCCTTCCAGCCGGCTCATCGCCCGCCTGGCCGATGCGAAGCTTGCCGCCGCCGGGCTGACCAACGCGGCCCATCGCGACCTGGTCAGTTCGCTCGCGTTCAATCCAGAGGGCACGTTGCTCGCCTCTGCGGCTTATCGAGAAGTGAAACTCTGGCGGCGTCCGCGCGACGTGGAAATGTTTTCGTTCACACTCCCCAACCCTCCGCAGGCCTTCGCCGTCAGTCCCGATCGCAAATGGCTGGCGGTCCCGACATCGGAGCATCGCATCGCGTTGCACGAGCTTCCGTCCGGCCGTCTGGCGCGCACGCTGACCGGACATTCGAACGAGGTGACTGCGTTGCGCTTCTCGCCGGACAGCGCTCGCCTCTGCTCCGGCTCCAGCGACAAGACGCTGCGCGTTTGGAGCGTGGGCGATGGCACACCCGCCGGCACAATCGAGACGGCAGCGGCGATCAACGCCGTCGCCTGGCTTGCCGATGGCCGACAGACCGCAAGCGCCGGCACCGATGGTGTGTTGCGCCTTTGGTCTTGTAGCGGCCGACGTGAGGAGGCTCAAACTTCTCTGCCTAAAGATCAGGGCCTCCTCACGTCGGCTCTGACGATGGAATTGGTGAAGGAACTCAAAGGGCACGAGGGCGCCGTCACTGCGCTCGACGTTTCGCCGGACGGCCAGCATCTCCTCTCCGGCGGCGCTGACGGCACGATGTGCCAGTGGAAGCTGGAGGACGGCAGTGTGGTTCGCGAACTCAAGCACGACGGTGTGGTGACCGCCGTGGGCGCGCGCCCGGACGGTAAACACTTCGCGTCCGCAGGGACGAACGGCGTCGCCAAACTCTGGAACGCCGAGGACGGCAAGCTCCTCGCCGAGTTGAAGGGCAATCGTTACGCCTACGAACTGGCCGCCGAAACGGAACGCGCACTAACAGTAGCCAAGCTGACCACTGAGTTTCACGAAAAGGCCCTCGAAGGCGCTAACGGCGAAAGCACCAAGCAATCAAATCGCGTCGTCATCGCCACGGCAACAAACACGTTCACCGAAAAAGTTTTTCTGGAAAAGGAGAAGGCGTTCAAGGAAGCGCAGACCGCCAGGACCGCTTCTGAGAAGGCGCTCGACGATTTGCTCGCGGAGATCAAGCGAGCGACCGAGGCGTTTGAAAATGCGGACAGGGCTGGCAAAGAGGCATCGACCAAAGCCAAAGCGTCGTCCGACAAGGCTTCGCAAGCGCAACTTGCCGCCGAGCGGGCCACGATTTCCAAGAGCGATGCCGAGCGCATCGCCACCGACACCGCCGCGGTTGCCGCTAAAGCCAAAGCCGCCGTGGACAACGCCGACGCCGCAAAGGAAACTGCCAAACGCATCGCCGAGGAATCCGCCGCCGTCGCCGAAAAGAGCAAGGCGTTCGCGGAGGCGGTGATTGCCGACGCGGACATGAAGACCAAGCTCGCCGTCGAGGCGAAGGCGGCCGCTGAGAAGGCCATCGAGGAAGTTGCCGCACTGTCGTTCGCTGCCGGGCAACTCAAGCCCGCTTATGACAAGACACTCGCGGAGGCTCCGGAGAAACGGAAGCAGGCGACGAACAAGATCGAATCCGCAGTCAAATCGCTCGATGGCGCGGAGAAGGAAGTGAAGCGGGCCGAGACGCGGAAGTCTGTCACCGGCCACGAATTGGAACTGGCGCTGGCTGCGGCCGAGCGCGCTTCCAACAGCGTGGCAAAGGCCAAGGCAACGTTGGAGACCGCCGTGGAATTCCAGCGCAAGACGGAGGGGGATCTGGATCGATTGAAGAAGGCCGCGCTCGCTGCCGAGAAACCGCTCCGCTCGCTCGCCTTTTCGCCGGATGGCGTGACGCTCGCGACGTTGGGCAGCGACGGCCGCGCCCACACCTGGAGCGCGGAAAGCGGGGCGGCGTTTGAGGTCATCCCGTCGGACCAGTCGGACGCATCGGGTGGGCACCCTCCGGGCGAGTGGGTCGTGTTCCTGGATGGGCAGACCGTACTGACGCTGCGTGGCGGAGCAGACGTCGTTGCGTGGAATCTCGATCCTCCCTGGCGGCTCGAGCGCGCCATCGGCTCCGGTGACATAGACTCGCCATTGGCGGACCGCGTAAACGCGGTGCGGTTCAGCCCCGATGGGCAGACTCTCGCCACCGGCGGCGGCGAGCCGACCCGCAGCGGGGAGATTAAGCTCTGGAACGTGGCGGACGGAAAACCTCTCCGCGAGTTCGAGAACATCCACAGCGATGCTGTGCTGTCGCTGGACTTCTCGCCTGATGGAAAATACCTGGCGTCTTCATCCGCAGACCGCTTCGTGCGCGTTATCGACTTGGCTACGAGCAAAGTGACGAAGGCCTTCGAGGGTCATACCAGCTACGTGCTCGGTGTGGCGTGGAAGAGTGACAGCCGCACCCTGGCCAGCGCTGGTGCGGACAACGTGATCAAGGTCTGGAACTTCGTGACTGGCGAGCGGAAGAAGAACATCGACGGCGCCGGCAAGGAAGTGACCGCCGTGGCATTCGTGGGCGTGACAGACCAGGTCGCCGCAACTTCAGGCGACAACCAGGTGCGGCTGGTGAAGGAGAACGGCGAGAAGGTGCGGGCCTTCGACGGTTGCGCCGATTTCATGAACGCCGTCGCGGTTACACCGGATGGCGAGGCGATTGTGGCCGGCGGACAGGATGGCGTCTTGCGGGTTTGGAATGGCAAAGACGGCAAGGCCATCGCCAGCCTCGCCCCCGTGCGAGGCAAGTGATGTGGCTAATCCATTTTAACGCAGAGACACGAAGGACGCAGAGGGACGCAGAGAGGTTTAATCTTTGCGATGTTCCGCGTTCTTTGCGTCTTTGCATTAATCCTCTTACGCTGGTCGCTCTAATGGCACTCGTCTCGGTCGCAGCTTGTCCGAGCCTCGCCGCGCAGAAACCCTCTTCTTCGAAAGAGCCTTCCGCGAAAACCAAACCCGCCGCCGCGCCCTCTGAGGCCATCTCCATCGAAGTGCTTACGGCCTCTGCGCTCAAATCCGTCGTGGTCATCAAACATTTCGGACGCGATGGACGGGAAGACGGCGTGGGCGCGGGCTTCATTATTTCGGAGGACGGACTGATCGCGACAAGTCTGCACGTCATCGGCGAAGCGCGGCCCATCACGGTGCAACTTGCCGATGGCAAGCGGCACGAGGTGATGGAAGTCTTCGCGTCCGACCGCAACTTCGACCTCGCCATCATCCGCATCGCCGGCCGCAAGTTGCCAGCGCTTCCTCTCGGTGATTCGGACTCGTTGAAACAGGGCGCCGCGGTAATCGCGCTGGGCAATCCACTCGGCCTGGAGCACAGCGTCGTACGCGGTGTCGTTTCAGCGCGGCGCGAGGTGGAAGGAGTGGAGATGATTCAAGTCGCGATTCCGATTGAGCCGGGCAACAGCGGCGGGCCGTTACTCGACTTGAAGGGGCGCGTTCACGGCGTGCTCACGCTGAAGTCCGCGATGACACGCAACCTCGGCTTTGCCATGCCGGCCAACCTGCTCAAGTCACTGCTCGAAAAACCGAACCCGGTGCAGATGGGCCGCTGGCTCACTATCGGCGCGTTGTCGGCACGCGAGTGGCAGCCGTTGTTCGGCGCGCGCTGGAACCAGAAGGCGGGGCGCATTCAAGTGGAAGGCGAGGGCAGAGGCTTCGGCGGACGCTCGCTGTGTCTTTCGCAGAAGGCAGTGCCGGAACGGCCCTATGAAGTGGCGGTGTCCGTCCGGCTCCATGATGAAGCGGGCGCGGCGGGCCTCGTGTTCGCGGCGGATGGCGGCGACCGGCACTACGGATTTTATCCGAGCGGCGGCCAGTTGCGACTGACGCGCTTCGAAGGGCCGAATGTTTTCTCGTGGAGCATTCTCAAGCAGATGCCAAGCGATCACTACCGGCCCGGCGACTGGAACCATCTGCGCGTACGCGTCGAAGCAGAGAAGATTCTGTGCTACGTGAACGGCGAACTGGTGGCGCAGTCGGACGACGAGGCACTCAAGGCCGGCCAGGTGGGGTTGGCGAAATTCCGCGATACGCGCGCCGAGTTCAAAGGGTTTAAGATAGGAACGAATGTTTCAGAGATCGCGCTACGGCATCTGTCCGATTTAATAACTCGACCCAAAATCGAGCGGGACGCAGAGCCGGTTGCCCTCCAGCAACGCGCCCGCGAACTGGAACAGGAAGCAGCGCGACTCCGCCGAGAGGCTGCGACTTTGCACCGGGAAATAGTGCTGGCCGAACTGGCTCGGGCCCTCGATGGCCCGGAGCAGAAGATCGATCTGTTGCGGGCGGCACTGCTGGTTTCCCTGCTCGACAACGCCGAACTCGAGATTGAACCGTACCGTCAGCAAGCGGCGGACATGGCCCGCGAAATCTCGGCGCGTCTTCCTGCCCAGGCCGGTGAGGCCAGCAAGCTCGCCGCGCTGCGGAATTATCTTTTCGCCGAGAACGGCTTTCACGGCAGCCGCAGCGATTACTACAACCGCGCCAATAGCTATCTCGACCGCGTGCTCGATGATCGCGAAGGCTTGCCCATCACACTCTCCATCCTGTTCATGGACCTCGCGCAACGCATCGGCCTCGACGGGGTGAGCGGCCTGCCGTTGCCCGGCCATTTCATGGTCGCGTTTAAGCCGAAGGAAGGCCCGGAGCAAATCATCGACGTCTTCAACGGCGGCAAGATTCTCAGCCGGAGCGAAACGCAAGACCGCATCGTCGAAGCGACGGGCGAAGGTTTCCGCGATGCGGATTACCGGCGCGCGACCAAGCGCGAAATCATCGTCCGGATGTTGCGCAACCTGCTCGGCATCGCGCAACGAGGCGACTCTGCCGCCGAAGTGTTGCGTTACCTCGACGTTCTGGTAGCGCTCTCCCCGGATTCGGCTCCCGACCGCTTGAGCCGCGCCGGGCTGCGCCTTAAAACAGGTGACACAGCGGGGGCGAAAGAGGACTTCAAGTGGCTGCTCGATAACAAACCGGCCGGCGTGGACCTGGAGCGAATTGCGGAGTTCCACCGAGCGTTGTGAAAAATTGCAGTTGCCCTGTTTCCCTTCGTATCCGCAAAGTGTCGGTGTAATCACTCGCTCATGTTTATGAAATCGTTTCTGGCTTTTGCCTTTTTCATGTCTGGTTTCGTGGCCGCGCATGGCGCTGCTCCGCCCGCGGATGTCGTCGCCTTCTCAGGACTCAGCCCGCAGGAGGCCTGCGAAAAGGCCACGTTACCGCCCGGCTTCAAGATGCACGTCTTCGCCGCCGAACCCGACGTACAGCAGCCCATCGCCTTTTGCCTCGATGATCGCGGGCGCGTGTGGGTGGCGGAGGGCCGCACGTATCCGAAGCGCAAAGGTCATCCGCCCGCGGTCGAGCGCCGGCAGGGAACCGACCCCTCCCAGCCGGAGCCGGGACAATTGCAGGACATCTTCGGAGGCGCGGATCGCATCCTGATCCTGGAGGACACCGACGGGGATCACAAGTTCGACAAGCGCACGGTGTTCCTCGAGAACGTGAACCTGATCAGCGGACTCGAAATCGGTTTCGGTGGCGTGTGGATTGGCGCGGCGCCGTACCTGTTGCGTGTGCCGGTAAAGGATTGGGGCAACCCGAAGCCCGCCGGGGATCCGAAGATTCTGCTCGATGGCTGGAATTATTCCGCCGACACGCACGAGACGTTGAACACCTTCGTCTGGGGGCCCGACGGCTGGCTCTACGGCTGTCACGGCGTGTTCTGCCCGTCAAACCCCGGCAAACCCGGCACACCGGCGAAGGAACGCCAGTGGGTGGATGCAGGCGTGTGGCGCTACCATCCCACGCGTCACGTCCTGGAAGTCTTCACCGAGGGCGGCAGCAATCCGTGGGGCATCGACTTCGACGAGCACGGCCAGCTTTTCGCGGAGATGTGCGTTATCCCGCACTTCTGGCACATGATTCAAGGTGCGCGCATCGAGCGACAAGGCGGTGAACATTTTACCGTGGGCGCGGAAGAAACGCGCCGCTATCGCAAAGGCGACGGCAAGCCCGTTCACCCGCACATCTACGAGGACATCAAGCAGCACGGCGATCACGTCCACTGGGCGGGCGCTGGGGGTCCGCACGCGGGCAACGCGCGGAGCGACGCAGCCGGCGGCGGCCACGCGCACGCAGGCGTAATGTGTTACCTCGGCGAAAGCTGGCCCGCGGAGTATCGGAACAAACTGTTCCTTGGAAATATCCACGGCCAGCGCCTGAACATGGACATCCCGGTCCGCGCCGGCTCCGGCTACGTCGGCAAGCACGGGAATGATTTCCTGAACTTCAATGACAAGTGGTCGCAGACGCTCAACCAGCTTTACGATCCGGACGGCTCGATGATCATCATCGATTGGTACGACAAGAACCAATGCCACCACGGGCGCGAGGACGGCCATGACCGAAGCAACGGCCGCATCTACAAGATCGTTTACAACAACCAGAAGACCACGCGTCCGGACGTGGCGAAATTGAGCGACGAGGAACTGGTTAAGCTCGTGCCGTCGAAGAACGAATTCCTGAGCCGCCATGCGCGGCGGGTGCTGCAGGAACGCGCGGCGGACCGGAGGCTTCAGGCTGCTTCAACGGACGCTCTCAAGAAACTGCTCAATACCGCCAGCGACACTACCGCCAAACTCCGCGCCTTGTGGGCGCTGCACGTCATCGGGGGCTTCGACGCCCGTACGGCGATCGAGACGGTCAGGTCGCCTGACGAATGGCTTCGAGCCTGGGCCATTCAACTGGTCTTCGAGAGCCAGGAAAACGTCGAGCGGTTGATGCGTGAAGCGAACGAACAAGGCCTAAAGGCGGACCCCGACTTGAACAAGCTTGCTGAGTCCGATCCGTCCCCGCTCGTTCGCATGTTCACCGCTTCCGCCGCACAACGCGCGCGTGATCCCGAATTCCGCGCCGGCCTTGTGAAGCGGCTGCTCGCCCATGACGAAGACTCGAAGGACCACAACCTGCCACTGATGTATTGGTTCGCAATGGAACCGCTGGCAGCAGAGCAACCGTCCGAGTCGCTCACCGCCGCGCTCGACACGAAGCTGCCGAAGATCCTCAACTTCACCACCCGTCGCATCGCCTCGCTGGGAACCACGGAGGCGCGCGACCTTATCACCGCGAAGCTCGGTAATGTAAACGATGCCGGCAAACAACTCGACATGCTCGCCGGCCTCAGCGCTGCATTGAAGGGTCAGCGCAATATCCCGATGCCGACCGGTTGGGACGCGGTCGAAACCAAGCTTGCCGCCAGTGCGAACGCCGAAGTACGCACGCTGGCGCAAACGCTCTCGCTCACCTTCGGCAGCCAGAACGCATTGGCCGGTCTGCGCAAGACGTTGGGCGACGCCTCCGCGCCCGCCGCGCCGCGCCGTGCCGCCCTCGATGCGCTGGTCAATGCGAAGGACGCCGGACTGGGTGAATTGTTGCGAAATCTGTTGCGCGACCCAGACGTGCGCGGTCCCGCATTGCGCGCGTTGGCAGGCTACAACGATCCGCAAACGCCTGAAGCCATCATCGCGTCCTACGTCTCGTTCGATGCGGCACAGAAACGTGACGCGCTCAACACGCTCGTTTCCCGGCCCGCGTTTGCCAAACCGCTGCTGGCCGCGATTGGGGACGGCAAGGTGTCTTCCAGGGATCTCACTGCTGACATCATCCGGCAGCTTCGCGGCTTGAAAGACGACGGCGTGCAACAACTGCTGACCAAAGTCTATGGCGCAGTGCGTGAGGCCAGCGCCGACAAGAAGGCGGAGATTGAGAAGTACCGGAGAATCTACGCCGCTGGCTACTCGCAGCCTGGCGATGGCGGCCGCGGCCGCGTCCTCTACAACAAAGTCTGCGCGCAATGCCACGTGCTGTTCGATGTGGGTGGCAAAGTCGGCCCCGACATTACCGGCGCGAATCGCTCCGATCTGAATTACCTGCTGGAAACCATCCTGGATCCCAATGCCGTCATCCCGAACGAATACCGCACCAGCGAGATCGAGACGAAGGACGGACGCAGCCTGACGGGCGTCGTGAAGGTGATGGGCGACAAGACTGTTCTGTTCCAGACCGCCAACGAACTGCTAACCATCGCCCGCGAAGACATCGCCAGCCAGCGGCAAACGGAGCTTTCCATGATGCCCGAGGGATTGCTCGCACCGTTGAGCGATCAGGAAGTGCGCGATCTGATTTACTACGTGACCCGTCCCGGCCAGGTGCCACTGCCGGAGGAAAAAGCGGGGAAGTGACCAATGAGTGTGGATTGCGGTGGCACGACACCGCTTTGGCTGCACCGTGATGATTTCGGGCAGCGTCGCGCGCTCAGAGCGCGCAGCCAAAGCGGGGACATGTCCCCGCAGTCCATAGAATTCAGTTCGCCCGCTGGTTCTGTGACCAAACGCTCGCCTATTGTGGGCTTGCCGCCGGCTCGCGAAGTGAGACTATTGCTGACAGCGGCCGGACAGGGTTCGGCTATTTAATCACTAACACAGAGTTGCCATGAAAACATTCTCGTCCATTCTCACAGCCCTTGTTCTTGGGCTACCTGCCGCGGGCGCGGATCCGAAAACAGAAGTCACCGATGCCATCAAGAAGCTGGCTGGACAATCCGGCTACGCCTGGACTTACACGCCGAAGACTGAGGGCAGCGAGTCAGCCCGACGACAGGGGCCGATGGAAGGGAAAACCGAAAAGGATGGCGTCTCGTATTTGAAAGGTGAGGCGGGCGACATCACCATCGAGATCGCGTTCAAGGGCGAGAAGATGATCGTCAACTACAATGGCGATTGGCTTTCGACGGCGGAGATCGGCGAGAATAACCGGATCGTGCAAAGGTTGAAGACGCTGAAGCGGCCTACCGATGAAGCCGAAACTCTCGCGGGGAAAGCCACCGCACTGAAAAAGGAGCCCGATGGCGTTTACTCCAGCGACATGGATGGCGCGGCGGCCAAGCAAATGTTCGCGCTTCTTGGGCGGCGCGCAGCCGAAGCGCCGGACGCGAAAGGCTCCATCAAGTTCTGGGTAAAGGACGGGCAACTGGTGAAGTACGAGTTTATCGTTCGCGGCAAGATCACGGTTGGCGGCGAAGAGAAGCGGGAGGTGGAGATCAGCCGGACGACTACGGTGGAAATCAAGGAAGTCGGCACGACCAAGGTCGCCTTGCCGGAGGACGCGAAGAAGAAGCTTTCTTGAAGCTTACTCGTAACGCAGCGCGTCGATGGGATCGAGGCGCGCGGCTTTGCGGGCGGGATAAAAACCGAAGAAGATACCGATGGCCGCGCTGAAGGCGAAGGCCAGAAGAATCCAGTCAGTAGAAATCAAGGTAGTCCAGCCGAACTGATTGGAAATGAATCTCGACGCAGCCATGCCAACTACGATTCCGATCAATCCTCCCACGACACTGAGTGCCACGGCTTCGCTCAAGAATTGAAGCAGAATGTCCCGACCCCGCGCCCCGATCGACATCCGGATGCCAATCTCGCGCGTGCGCTCGGTGACACTGACGAGCATGATATTCATGATGCCGATGCCTCCGACCAGCAACGACACGGCGCCGAAGACCGCCAGCAATAGGATCATAACCTTCGAGGTCTCGGTAGCCGCTTCGCTAATCTCCCGCTGTGTACGCACGATGAAGTCGTCCTCCTTGTTGACACCGATCTTGTGCCGCTGCCGCAGCAGTTCGGTGACCTGCTGTTGCATGTCATCCATCATTTCCGGGCTGATCGCCTGGATGCTGAACGAACGAAACGTGGTGTCGCCAGTCAGCCGCTTCATGGCGCTGGTGTAGGGCACGAAGACGACGTCGTCCTGATCCTGGCTGCCCAGGCCCATACCCAATCCTTTGGACTTGAGATAGCCAACGACAGTGAAAGGCGCGTTCTTGATGCGGATGATTTGGCCGACTGGATCGGTGCTCTCGCCGAAGAGCGTTTCCGCGGCGGTCTTGCCGATCAAGGCCACCTTGTTGGCGTTGCGCACGTCGGCCTCGGTGAAGTTGGCGCCGCTGACGAAACTCCACGAACGGATTTCCACGTAATCAGCGCCCACACCGACGATGGTTGGAAAATGGTTCTGATTGCCCGCGGCGATCTGGGCATTGAGGCGAATTTCAGGACTGATCGCGGCCACGCCATCGACTTCTTTCCGAATGGCCTCGTAGTCCTCGACTTTCAGCGTGCCAGGGCTGCCAAACCCCATGCGGAACCCGCCGCGGCTCATGTTGCCCGACATGATCAGGATCACGTTCTGGCCCATCGCGGCGATCTGAGCTTCAATGCGAGCCTTCGCGCCGTTGCCGATGCTGACCCCCGCGATGACCGCGGCCACACCGAAGATGATTCCCAGCAGAGTCAGTAACGTGCGCAGCGTGTTTCGGCGAAGCGCACGAACGGCGATGCGGAGAGTGGCGGTTAGTCTCATGCGAGCAGTTTCACCGAGGTTTGTTCGCGATCCAGTTTCCCGATCTCTTCGACGGCGGAATTGCGTTGTTCCACAAGTTTGTCGTTCACCACCAGTCCATCGCGCATGATAATGGTTCGTTTGGCGAAGCGGGCGATGTCCAGTTCGTGTGTGACCATCACGACGGTAATGCCCTGCTCGTTGAGCGATTGAAATACGCCCATGATCTCGATGCTGGTCCGGCTGTCGAGATTGCCGGTGGGTTCATCCGCCAGCAGCACCTTGGGCTGGTTGACCAGAGCGCGGGCGATGGCAACGCGCTGCTGCTGGCCGCCGGAAAGTTGATTCGGATGATGGTCGCCTCGATCTTGGAGGCCGACCATTTCCAGCGCCTTGAGAGCGCGTTCGCGCTGGAGGCGTGGAGGAACGGACGGACGCGCGTAGAGCATCGGCAGTTCGACGTTCTCCAATGCTGACGTGCGCGAGAGGAGGTTGAAGCCCTGGAAGACAAAGCCCAGTTTTTGATTGCGCAGGTCGGCGAGATCATCGCGATCCAGGTCGCTGGTGTTGACGCCATCAAGCAGGTAACGGCCGCCGGTCGGGCGGTCGAGGCAGCCGATGGTGTTCATCATAGTCGATTTGCCGGAGCCGCTGGCGCCCATGATGGCGACGAATTCGCCCGGCTGGATTGCCAAAGTGACACCGCGGACCGCATGAACTTCGAGCGACCCATTGCGGTAGGTCTTGCGGAAGTCCTCCAGCTTGATGACGGGTTCCATCGCCTGCGAAGCATTTAACGAATGCGCGGCCCGCCACCGAATGGGCCGCCGCCAAATGGGCTCCCGCTCGGGCCGGGCATAGCGGCAGCCACCGCACTGACGATACCCGTCGCCACGACATCTCCCTCGTTCAGTCCCTCGACCACCTCCGTTTGCGCCCCATCCGAGATTCCCAGTTTTACCGTGACCGGTTTGATTGCGGGTGTGCCGCCAGCTCCTGAGCCATTCTTTTGCACCACGTAAATTGTCTGACTGCGCGGCCCTTCAGGCTCACCGCGCCTCGGGCGTTCGCTGCCACCAAATCCGCCTGGCCCTCCGCCGCTTCGCATCGCTCGCAACTCGGACATGATTTGCCGGAACTTCTGACGTTGTTCTTCGGTGAGCGTGGCTTCGTAGGCCGCCCGTTCCTCGTCACTGGCCTGGCGTCGCCCGCCACCCGTTCGCCATGGCGGCACGGGAAGCCCCGCGAAAGGACCACTCGTGGCGATTTCTACTTTAGGGGCGCCGGAGACGGGAGCGTTGGTTGCGCCGAGCACAACAGCGCCCTCCGGTGGGCGGAACCGCAGCGCCGCATTCGGAATGCGCAACGCGCCTCTGCGTTGCCCGATGACGATGCTCGCGTTGGCGGTCATACCCGGCCGCAACTTCAAGTCTCCGTTGTCCACCTCCACAATGGTCGTGTAGGTGACGACGTTCTGATTGGTGTTAGCCGCGAAGCGAACCTGTTGGACCGTGCCCTGAAATTGCCGGGTGGGAAACGCATCCACGGTGAAATTGACCGTTTGCCCGTCGGTGACGCCGCCGACGTCGGCTTCGGACACGGCAGCCTCGATGCGCATCTTGGCGAGGTCGTTGGCGATGACGAACAGCGTCGGGGTGTTCAGGCTAGCGGCTACGGTCTGGCCCACTTCGATCCGGCGAGTGATGACGATGCCGTCGATCGGCGCGTAAATGGTCGTGCGGCTCAAGTCCACCTTGGCCCGCTCGACGTTGGCCTGCCGCATCTTCACGTTTGCTTCCGCCTGGCTCAATCCGGCCCTGCTTTCGTCAAACTCCAATTTAGAGATGAGCTTGCTGCCAAAGAGTTCCTTGTTCCGATTGAAATTGAGCTGGGCCAATTCCAACGCAGCGGCGGCATTGGCCAGTTCCGCTTCGGCCTGCCCCAGCGCGCGTTCGTACGTGGCCGGATCGATCTGGGCCAGAATCTGACCCGTCTTTACGCGGTCATTGAAATCCACTTTGACATCGAGCAGCGTGCCGGAGATCTGGCTGCCGACTTCAACGTTTCGCACCGGCGTCAAGGTGCCATTGGCCGTAACGGCCTGGACGATGTCGCCCCGACTGACGGTGGTCGTCTTATATTCAACCGCCGCGCCCTTCTCGCGCTGCGAATACCATCGCCAGCCGCCAAGACCGGCGATGACGACTAGAACCAGCAGGATCCACTTGCCCCAGCCGGATGAACTCTTGTTGGCCATAATCAAAAGGAACACGCTCCAGCGCCGGATGCCCTTTGATGCTTCGGAGCCGGCGTCGGAACGGTGCGTCTGGTTATCTGCCTTTTACGGCGGATTGGCAATGAATCGTTGGCGGCCGGAATTCGGTTGGACTGGATCACCACAGGGAATGACATGCCAGCCGAGCGCCGGGTTACTGACCGTGCGTCACTGATAAAATCGCTCGCGCCGGGCTGTTGGTCTGGTTCAAATGTCCGCGGCCATGAAAGCTGCTTCGTTCGATTCACCGCCGTGTTGGACTTGTCCACGTCTTGTGAAATCCATCGCCTTGTTTACCACAGCGCTCGTCATGGCCGGGCGCGCCCACGCCGCCGACCAACCTCAATGGGGCCAAGCCTGGTCCCGCAACATGGTCTCGACGGAGCGCGGCTTGCCGGAGTCGTTTGATCCGAAGACCGGTTTGAACATAAAATGGACGGCTAAGCTCGGCACGGAAACGCATTCGACGCCGGTCGTTGCGGGTGGGCGCGTTTACATTGGCACGAACAACGGCGAATCACGCGACCCGAAGCACCAGGGCGACCGCGGAGTGCTGATGTGCTTCGACGAGCGCGACGGCCGACTGCTCTGGCAACTCGTCGTGCCCAAGCGGGAGGAAGATCGGTATCACGACTGGCCCAAGTGCGGCATCTCCTCCCCGGCCACCATCGAAGGAGAGCGGGCCTATGTTGTGGACAATCGCGGCGTGGTCCTATGCCTGGACGCGCGGGGCCTGGCCAACGGCAATGATGGACCGTTCCGTGACGAAGGCGCCTACATGACACCGCGCGGCACCAACGCTCCCGCGCAATCGCTTCAGCCCGGCCCGCTCGACGCGGACATTCTTTGGGCGTTCAACCTCACCACCGAAGCCGGCATCTGGTCGCACGACGCCGCGCACAGTTCCATTCTCATTCATGGCGACCATCTCTACCTGAACTCCGGCACCGGCGTGGACAACACTCACAAGCGCATCCGCACACCCGATGCGCCCAGCCTCGTCGTACTCGACAAGCGCAACGGTAAATACATCGCTCGCGACGACCTGCGCATTGCACCGGACATTTTCCATTGCACCTGGTCCTCACCGTCGCTGGGCGAGGTGAACGGGAAAACGCTCATTTTCTTCGCTGCTGGAAACGGAGTCGTTTATGCGTTTGAGCCACTGGCTGGGACCCGGCGGCAGGAAGCCGCGACTGGGTCACGCAACACGGAACACGCAGCACGCAATGATCAGAGCCTCCTCACGTCGGCTGCTACAAAATTGAAACTGGTCTGGCAATTCGATTTCGATCCGGCGGCGCCGAAGAAAGACATCCACCGCTACAGCACCAATCGCCGCGAAAGCCCCAGCAACATCTACGGCATGCCGGTCGTCCATGCGAACCGCGTTTACGTGGCCGGCGGCGGTGATTTGTTTTGGGGCAAGAACGAGGCCTGGCTCAAGTGCATCGATGCCACCGGAGGCGGCGACATCACAACCAACGGCCTTGTTTGGTCCTATATGCTGGAGAAGCACGTCATGTCCACCCCCGCCATTCACGGCGGACTGGTCTTCATCGCCGATTGCGGGAGGAAGTTTCATTGTCTGGAGGCAACGACCGGCCAACTGCTCTGGGCACACGACATCAAGGGCGAAGTCTGGGCTTCGCCCCTGGTCGCTGACGGCAAGGTTTATCTAGGCACCCGCAGCGGTCAGTTTCTGGTCTTTGCTGCAAGCAAAGAGAAACGATTACTAAGTGAGATTGAACTCGGCGCCCCCATCAGCGCCACCGTGACTGCTGCCAACGGCGCGCTCTACGTTGCGACCATGACACATCTTCATGCGTTGGCACGATCCGGTTCCGCCGGCGAATCAAGGGAATAGTGATCATATGAGCACATCCGCGACCTCACCGCTTTCCGATGGTATCGTGAAATCGTTTCAGGCAGACGCACTGGGCGTGCGCGTGTACCGCACGCCAGGCGAATTGGCCCGGGACGCCGCGACGATGGCACAACGACAATTACAGGAGGCGCAGTCGCGGCAGGGGACAGCTTCCGTGATTCTGGCCACGGGCAATTCCCAACTCCAGTTCCTCGACGCGCTGGCGGCGCTCGGCGGTGTGGACTGGCCGCGTGTGACGCTCTTTCACATGGATGAGTATCTCGGCATCGATGCGAATCATTCCGCCAGTTTTCGCCGTTACCTGCGCGAGCGGGTCGAGTCACGCGTAAAGCCGGGGCGGTTTCATTACATTGAAGGCGATGCCCTGCTGCCGCTGAAGGAGTGCGACCGTTATGCGAAACTGCTGGCCGCTCAGCCCATCGATCTCTGCTGCCTGGGCATTGGCGAGAACGGCCACCTCGCTTTCAATGATCCGCCCGTCGCTGATTTCAACGACGCGCATCCGGTCAAACTGGTGAAGCTCGACGCGGCCTGCCGGCAACAGCAGGTTGGCGAAGGGCATTTCCCGAATCTTGATGCCGTTCCGCAATACGCCTTCACATTGACGATCCCGACGTTGTGTTCCGCCAGGCGGATGCTCTGCATCGTGCCGGAACAGCGGAAAGCGCGGGCGGTGAAGGATGCCTTGCGCGGGCCACTCAGTCCCGCCTGCCCGGCGTCTTTTCTCCGCCAGCAAAGCCATTGCACGCTGTTCCTCGACAACGATTCAGCGAGCTTGGTCTAAGGGGCGATGATGGAGCGGCAGAGACAGGCCCGAAGCCTGCTCGCAAAACCAGCGCAATCACTCCGATAGCCAGTAGATCAGTGCAACCTGGCCGAAGCACAAGGCGGCCAGCCCGAGCCAGGTCAACGCTTCGCGCAGACTAAGACTGTGCTGACGGATCGGGGCGAAGCCGAAGCGGAGCTTGACCGAGCCGGCTTCGAGCAGATCGCCATTCCGTAACACCGTCTGCCGGACTGGCTGCCCGTTTACGAGGATGGAGGCGTCCGTCGCGGCAGACACGATCACACCTTCGCCGGGGCGCAGCGTGAATTCGGCGTGGCGATCCCACACGCCCGGTTCTTCCAGGATCAGCGCCGCCTGGGAAGAGCGTCCCAGATGAAAAGGAAAACGGCGGGCGACCCATTGAGCCCCCGCCTGCTTCCCGGAGAGTATTTCGAGTTGGACCACTAGAAGATGCTTTTGTCTATGATGATGTGATCGTTTGGATAGACCGGCAGATCCAGCTCCGGTTTCTTGATGGCCTTGGGGTAGTTGATGAAAAATATCTCCCCACTTTGGCGCCGCAACTGGATCTTCTTGCGATTGGCAAATTCCGTGAAGCCTCCGGCGGAGCCGATGGCGCGGAGAACAGTCATTTCGCTGCTGTAAGGGTGCTGGCCCGGCTTGCGCACCTCACCGTCCACAATGAACCATCGTTCCTCCGCCCTGACGCTGGCCGTCAGGCTTACATAATACGCCGGAACGTAGGCCTCGCGGATGTCTTTCTCCAACTGACTGGTAGTTTTGCCCGAGGCTTTTACCCGGACATTGTGCGGCAGGGTAATGATGCCGTCGTCCGGTATCCGGACCTGCTGTTCGCGCATGAATGCTGGACCGACATCGGAAAACGAGACCGTGATCAAGTCGCCCACCCGCAGGAACGCGAAGCCTGGTTCACCACCGGGGGCGGTGGGGGGGAAAATCGGCTCTGGCGGATTCGGAGTGTGGTAGCAGCCGGCCAGCAGCGCCGCCGCACACAGCAGCGTGCTCAACCCGAAAACTCGTTTCAGCCCTGTCAGTGTCATAAGTGTCATGCTCTTGGAATTGGAATCGTTGGCCAGTCAGTATTACGGTTTGACCTCTGCGCTGCTTTTGCCACGGTCGGCTGCCTTGCCGTTTTCTTCCTTATCGGGATTGGAATCCTCGCTTTTGGAATAATAGTCGTAGTAGTAGCCGCTGTAGTAGTAGTAGTTCTCGTCGCTGGCCATGTTGATGTTGTTGAGCACGATGCCAAGCAGATTGCCGCCGACTTTTTCGATCATCTGCTTGGCGCGGATGGTCATGGGCTGCGGATAGCGGCGGTACTGGATGACCTGGAGGACGGCGTCCACTTCGCTGGAAAGGATGGAGGCGTCGCTCACGCCCATGATGGGCGGGGAGTCGAAGAAGACATAATCGTAGCGGCGTTTGAGGTCGCGGATGAGTTCCTTCATCTGGGCCGAACTGAGCACGCCCATCGAGCTGCTGGGCAGCTTGCCGGAGGGCAGAAAATCCAGCGTGGCCAGCGGTGTCGTTTGGATGACTTCCTCGAGGTTGTTTTGCTTGAGGAGGTAATTCGTCAGACCCACGGAGTTCGAAACCTTCAGGATTTTGTGCAGGCTGGGACGGCGCAGGTCGGAGTCCACGATCAGCACCCGCGATCCGTTCTGGGCGAACACGGTGGCCAGATTAAAGATGGTGGTCGATTTGCCTTCGCCCGCGCCGCCGCTGACGATGGTGATGGTGTTGAGCTTCGGATCTTTGAGCGAGAAGAGGATGTTGGTGCGCAGGACCCGGTAGGCCTCGGCGTGGGGGCTGTCCGGGCCTTCGGCGATGAGGTAGCCGACGTTTTGCGGAATGACTCCGAGCACCGGCGCTTGCAGCGCGCGTTCCACGTCGTCGATGGTCTTCACGCTGGTGTCGAGGTATTCAACGAAGAAGGCGAGCCCGATGCCGATGGCCAGGCCTACGATGACGCCCAGGGCGATGTTGAAGATTTTGTTCGGCTTGATTGGCCGTAATTCGGGTTCGGCGCGATCAATTACTTGCACAATGAGGGATTTGGGAATGGCAGCCTCAACTTTCTGCTCGATGATGCGCGAAGTGAGTTTGTCGTTGGCCGTCTGAAGTCTCTCGAGTTCGCGCTTCTTCTGAATATAGGGCCGGCGTGCGATGGCCTGGTTAATGTCGTTGGTCTTGGCGGCATCGCGGTCGCGAGTGAGGCTGTCCACCTGTGCTTTCTTGGCGTTGAGGTTTGCCTTATAACCCAGGACGATGCCGTCCAGTTTTTCGTCGATTTGGCTGTTCAACACACCAATGAGGCCACGCACTCCTTTGACCTCAGGATGGTCCAGAGAGAATGAGTTGGTCAGTTGGGCAAGCTTGGATTCCTGGGTCGCCAATTCTTGCAGCATGTTTCCGAGCAGGTTGTCGAGATTGATCGTCAGCATCGCGCGTTTCAATTCAACGCGCGTATAATTGGTCAATTCCCGGTACGTCGTCTCGAGTTTCGCATATTCCGACTTTGCCGCGATTCGCTCGCTTTCCTCTCTGCGGAGGACTTCCGGCTCCATGGTGGCGGTTATCATGCCGGGTTGAAGCTCCACATCCGTGATGCCGAGTTGCTCTTTCAACGTGTCCAATTCCTTTTCCAAAGCCAGGATTTCGACGGTGCGGTTGGTGAGTTCGATGTAGAGTGCCTCCAGTCCTTTGCTGGACAACGCCTGCCATTGGTGCAGGCGGGACTCCTTGTAAACATCAGCAATCTTGTTGGCGATGGCGGCGGCTTCGTTCGGGTCAGGGCTGAAGGCTTTGATTTCCATCAAAGTGGTGTTGCGCGGCTGGTCAACCTCGATTTCGCGCTTGAGGAGCTTGTACGTCATGTCCAACGGCAATGCGCCCTCCTTATATCGTTTGCCCCATTCGACAGTCAGATCCAGGTTCGAGATGACTTGATGGAGAATCATTTTGCTTTGAATCTTCTCGAACTCGGTCTGGACCCAGAACGGATCAAACGAGTTATACGCGTGGCTGGCGATGCTGCCCGCGCCCACTCCCGCGATGTCCGTGGAATCTTTCTGCACGGAGATGCGGGTGCTGCTGGCGTAGGTGGGCGGCAGGATGAACGTGACCAGTGTGGTGGTGATGGCCACCAGCAGGAAGACGGCAAGGATCACAGTTTTGCGGACGCGGATGATACGCCAGTAGTCCAGGAAGTGGAGCTTTGTTTCCGGTGCGTCGAAAGATTTGGTGGTGTCCATAAACTTTGAATGGAGCGCGGCCAACGGCCCACGCCTCTCTATCGGTTGATTTCAGTGTTCAGTAAGTTGCACGTATTCCGAGATAAACGCGGTTGCGCGTAAAATCGACGCCGGGAATGGTGGAGGCGTAGAGGGACCATGTATATCCCAGCTCCGCGAACAGATATTCCCGCAGCTTGAAGTCCACCCTCGAATCGATCGTGAAGTAACTGTTGCTCTCACCATCGAAACCGCCACCGTTGTAGGTGTTGTTCTGATAATTCAGAGAGACAGCGCCGCTAAATCGCGACGAAAAGCGGTGATTTAACGAGGCGTAAAACACGGCCGCCAGTGTATCCAGCGTCAGTTCGCCACCGACGACTCCGGTGTCGGCGGCGCCGCGCTGGACATTCACACCCACCTGCAGCGTGCTGCCGGGCAAATAGGTGTAGTCGGCTTTGAGATCAACGTAGGGGCTCCAGGAAGATTCGTTCGCGTTGTAATAGTCGGTGAATTGCGCTCCCACTCTCGCCGTGGTGCTGAGTTGCCGACTGAACTCCCGTCTGAGGCCAAGATAGAAGTAGTGCGAACGGTTATTCTTTGATCTGGGAAAAATGGTCCCTAATTGCGGCCTCGACAATCCGGGGATAAGGCCGAAGCCAATCGGATCGCTACTCGTATAGTCTAAAAGGCCAAACTGATACCCGGTGAAATAAATCGTGGTTTCGGACCTGTACCATTGCGCATCCAAATGGAATTGATGCTCGACTGAATCGAACAACGCGGAGTAGCTGGCGAGTCCGGCTTGGGTGTAATCCCGGAAATTGTTCCTGTAGCCCGTGACGAAGCCAATTACTGGCGTCATCCGCCCGCTGAAGTCGATAAGCGCGCTATTGCGAAAGGCGCTGGCGTCGCCACGCCGCACCACGGTATCCACCGCCCCCCTGCTACCGTCGAGCACAGCCGGCTCGTCCGAATAAACGAACGAATTCTGCGCGTTCACGTCGTAGCGTTCGGAGAAGCGGTGATTGAGCAGCGTGTCGAAGAGGTGATGCTGATCGATTTTCTCGGAGGGACGACCCTCGTAATAATTCAGCGTCAGGTCGTAGGAAGCGCTGAACAACGTGCGCTCACCGGGAAGGTTTACCGAAATCCCCGGATGAATTTCGAAGCCCGTGCCCGACTGCGCCACGGCGTCCGGCTGGTTGAGGCTGTTATCGTCGTAGAACCCGCGCAGCGACCCTGAAACGATCCACCACTTGCTTTGTTCCTGGGGGGTCAATCCGGTCACATTTGCTCCTTGCAAGCCGCTCATGCCGACGGCGAAAACGCCGGCGGAGGCGACCACTCTTTTCATGTTCAAAGCACGCGACTTCAAGTAATTCCGATTCCGGCCCGGCAAATCGCCACGGTTTGTATGGACGCAGCATGGGCTTGTCAAACAGTTAAAAAGTCCCCGCGCCCGCTCGGTCAAGAGACGACCCATCTCTCTCCGCGTTCCTTCGCGCCGGGCTTCGGATTACTCTCCTTTGATGGGTTTGCCGGGATTCCGTTCAGAATCCGGCAAAAATAATTCCGGTCGCGGGCCGATACGGAGCCCACTTTAGGGGAAACCCCGGTGGGCGCATTCGTGACTGAGGTCCCATCACGCGAACGATGTCCGTCGGAGCTTTCGGTTTCACCCTCCAGCCTGGTTTACTCCCTACTGGCGATCAGAGATTTTCCAATTGATACTCGTGCAGCTTGCGATGGAGCGTGCGGCGGCTCATCCCGATGCGTTTGGCGGCCAGCGTTCGGTTACCTTCAGCCTCCTTGAGCGCGCGAATGAGGAGCTGTTTCTCCGCGTCCTTGACCGTTTCAGCGGGAAGAAAAACCCCGGCCGCTCCGGTACTGCCGACCGCCTCGCCGCTGCGCACTTCCTCCGGCAAATCGCCCGGCAGCAATTTATCGCCGCGACAAAATACGATCGCCCCTTCGATTGCCGCGCGCAGTTCGCGAACGTTGCCGGGCCACGGATACTTCATCAGGACCGCGATGGTTTCCGGGGCGATGGATTTGATCGGCTTTTGGTTCTCTCGAGAAAACTCGCGCATGAAGGCATTGGCCAGCAGAGGAATGTCGCTGCGCCGTTCGCGCAATGGGGGCAATTTGATTTCCGCCACCTTCAGGCGAAAAAACAAGTCGTCCCGGAAGGTCCCGCTCCTCACCATCTCTGCAAGGTTCCGGTTGGTGGCGGTGATCACGCGCACGTCGGAGGTCAGCGTCTTGTTGGATCCGACCCGCTCAAATGTTCGCTCCCCAAGAAAACGCAACAGCTTGACCTGGGTGCTGGCGTCGATCTCCCCAATCTCGTCCAGAAACAAACTCCCGCCGTTGGCCTCTTCGAAGCGGCCGATGCGCCGTTCATGTGCACCGGTAAACGCGCCTTTTTCGTGGCCGAACAACTCGCTTTCCAAAAGCGAGGGCGAGAGCGCCGCACAATGAACCGTGACCAACGGCTGCCGGGCGCGCGGACTCAGTTGATGAATAGCTTTCGCGATCAGTTCCTTGCCGGTGCCGCTTTCGCCAAGAATCAGCACGGCCGCCGCCCGGAATGGCGCCACCTGTTTCACCTTCTCGAAGACTTCCTGCATCACGGCGGACTCGCCAATGATGTTCTCCATCCCAAACTTGGTTTCCAGTTGCTGGCGCAGGGCGGTGTTCTCCTGTTCCAGCGACTGGCCGCGCAACGCGCGCGCGATGCGCATCTCCAATTCATCAATCTGCATCCGCCCTTTGGCGATGTAATCATCCGCGCCGCTTTTCATCGCCTGCACGGCCAGCTCTTCCGAGCCATAGGCGGTCATCAGGATGCACACGGGAGGTTTGGACAGCGATTTGGCCCGCGCGATTAATTTCATCCCGTCCTCGTTGGGCAGTCGGAAGTCGGTCAGCAGCACATCGAAATGCTCCTGCTCCAGCAGGCTCGTGCCGGCGGCGGCATCCTCGGCGACGTATACGTCGAAGCGATCCTCCAGCGCCGTGCGCAATCCCTCGCGCGTGGGTTTCTCGTCATCGACGATGAGGAGCATGGGCTTGGACATGTCCGTTATGTTTTACGCTTCACGCGTTGTGTTGTTCAGTCCGCTGCACGGCTCAGTCTAAAGCGTAAAACGCAAAACGTAAATCAATCATGCCTCGCTTCCAACAGTTTGGTCTTGCGCTCATAAAGCGGCAACCAGATGCGGAACACCGTCCCTTTGCCAACGTGGCTTTCAAGGTCCATTCGTCCGTTGTGAGCGCGAACAATCCGCTGCACAATCATGAGGCCCAGCCCGGTGCCCTTCTTCTTCGTTGTGTAGAACGGCTCGAAGATGCGGTTGATTTGCTCTTGTGGAATGCCGCCGCCAGTGTCCCCCACGCTCACCACCACGCCGTCCACGCCGGGATCGGTCTGCACGTTGAGCACTCCGCCCTTGGTCATCGCCTGGATGGCGTTCTTGATCAGGTTCACCAGCGCCTGCTTAATCTGGGCCGGATCCATGGGACTGGCCGGAAGCTGCCGCGCCAGCCGTTCCTTGACCGTAATGCCGCGATTCTCAATTTCGGGTCGCAAAAGTTCCAGTGTCTCTTTTACCACATCGTTCAGTGACGCCAGCCGCAATTGCGGCGCCGAGGGCCGGATGGCTTGCAGAAATTGGGTGATGATGTAGTCCAGCCGCGCAATCTCCTCCTTCGAGACCGCCAGATATCGTTCGAGCCGCTGCGCGCTTTCGAGCGCGTCGTTGCTGGTGGTTTCAGCATTGGATTTCTTTCGCCCGCCGACTTCTCCCATGCTTGATGACTTGTGCCGGGCCAGCGTTCCAAACTTTTTCAACTCCCGTTCCATCAGTTGCAGGTGAATGTGCAGCGCGTTGAGGGGATTGCCGATCTCGTGGGCGACACTGGCGGCCAGGAGCGTCAGCGCCTGGATGCGTTCGCTCTCGATGGCCTCGTGGGTCTTCTGCCGAGCCTCGGTCGCATCGTGCAGGATCAGCGCGACCCCGGAGCTACCGATGGCTTCGCCGTCCAGAGGCGCAGCATAAAGACTGATCAGTCGTGGACGCGGATAATCCATCTCAAACTCATGCCGCGTAATCCGTGGGCCGCCGGCCTTGTCGAAGCGCGCCAGTTTCTCCCAATCCAGAGTCGGAAGCCATCGGTTCACATGCTGGCCTTCGGCGCTGTTCTCCGGCAGGCCAAGCAGGCGGTGAGCAGCCTGATTGAAGTAGAGAACTCGCCCGGTTTCATCCACCACCAGCACGCCGTCCTCAATGGTGTTGAAAAGTGTTTCGAGAAACGACCGCTCGCGCGCGAGCCGTTGGACGACCGTCTGCAAGCCTTCCGCGTCCAGTCGGCCGATCCGACCCAGAACCTTGTCGAGAAAACTGGATTTGGAAGCAGGCACGGTCAGAAGGGCGAACAAAACTGCCAGACACGGCGGACGGCGCCCTCCCTGCCAATCATACCTCGCGCGTCACGCTTCATCAGAACCATTTCTTCCTCTTGAACCACCAGACGGTCACCGCCGTGGACGCCACTGTCAATCCGATGGCCACTGCATATCCGTATCGCCATTTGAACTCGTGGATGGACTGGAAGTTCATCCCGAACCACGTCCCGACAATCATTACGGGGGTCGTCACGACGGTGATCATGGTCAGAAGCTTGACCACTTCGCCGGTCTGGTTGGACGACATATTCAAATACACCTGCAAGATGCCGGTCAGTGAATCAGTGTAGCTCTGCGCCAGCTCGCCGATGTGATAAAGCGCGTCGTAAACGTCACGGTAATACGGCACCAGGTGCGGGCGAATCAGCTTGAACTCACCCTTGGCAAAGCGCGACAACACCTCACGCTGCGGACCGATGATCTGCCGCAAGTGCAACACTTCTTTCTTGATTTGCAGGAGGCGGTTGAGGGTCCGCTTTGAAGGATGCTCCACCACCTGCTGCTCCAGTTCGGCAATCTCCAGCGCCAATTCATCCAGCGCCGGCTTGTAGTTTTCGGCGATCCCGTCCAGCAAGGTGTGGGCGACCCGGTCCGGCGCGCGCGCCACATGCCCGGTCCCCTTGAGGCAGCGCTCTTCCGTCGCCTGCACGCTCCGAAGTGGCATTTCGTGAAAGGTGACCAGAAAATTCTTTCCGAGAAAAAAATTCAGTTCGCTCGTCGCAAATACACCATCCTTGCGGCTGTAATCCACCGCGTGAATCACCATGAACAGATATTGGGCAAACAAGTCCCCCTCCTTTGGGGAGTATTCCTCGACCTTGGGCGACGGGCTGACCGACACACAGTCCTCAATCGACAGCGGGTGGAAGTGGAAAATGTCCTCCAACACGCACTTGGTTTCCTCCGCCGTCGGCTTCTCCAGGTCCACCCAGAGAAAGAGATTGGTGTCCGCCAGCAGCGTGGGCATCAGGAAAACCTCAATGTCCTTGCTATGCAGCTTGCCCTGGGTGGTAAAGGCAAATGAGCGAATCATGTTTGGTCGCGTCCGGCAGGCCGTTCGTGTCGCCCTCGCCGCGTTGCGGAGAGTTTAGGCACGGCGCGTATGGAGGCAAGGTTGTTTGCGATGATGGATGCCCGGCAACCGGACACGCTCCGGCACAAAAGAAACTTGACCCTTGTGGGCGTCTCGCTAAATGAATTTCGCTCCCCGCAGCAAAGTCTGTAGGGACACGTTCAACCAACAGCATTATGAAACACTCGTTCCGAATTCTTTGCGCCTGCCTGCTCACTGCCGCCGCGGTTTTGCTGGCCGGCTGCGCCACGTCGCCAACCGCGGCGAAACCGACAAAAGTTCTCGTCGTCACCACCACCACCGGTTTCCGTCACAGCTCCATCGAGGTTGCGGAACGTATCATCGAAAAACTGGGCAGGGAAAGCGGCTCGTTCACCGTGGACTTCGCCCGCGTCGTGCCACCCAAAGGACCCAGCAAGCCTGCGGCGCCCAAGGACACTGGAGACGCCGACAAATTCAAAGCCGACACCGAGAAATACAATGCGGCCCTGGAAAAGTTCAAGGAAGCGGAAGCGAAGCACCAGGAAGCCCTGAAAAATTATTCCGCCGAGCAGAAGCGCGTGCTCGCCGAAAAGATGAGCGCCGCGGCCCTCAAGGACTATGACGGTGTCATTTTCGCCAACACCACCGGCGACCTCCCACTGCCCGACCCGCAGGCGTTCGTCGATTGGATCAAAGCCGGGCACGCCTTCATCGGCATGCACAGCGCGTCTGATACGTTCCACGGCTTCCGGCCCTTCGTTGAAATGATCGGCGGAGAATTCCTCAGCCACGGCGCGCAGGCCACCGTCGATTGCCTCAACCAGGACGCGAAACACGCGGCCTGCCAGCATCTGCCCGCCAGTTGGACCGTGCATGACGAGATTTACATCCTCAAGAGTTTCACCCGTTCCACCGTCCACGGACTGCTGACGCTCGACAAGGAACCGAACAAAAAGACTCCGGGCGACTTTCCGATCTCGTGGTGCAAGGAATTCGGCAAAGGCCGCGTCTTTTACACCTCACTCGGCCATCGCGAAGACATGTGGGATCCCGAATGGGGAGGCGCCAATCGCAAGAACTCGCCCGAGATCAGCAAAGCCTACCAGCAACACATCCTGGCCGGCATCCAATGGGCGCTCGGCCAGGCCAAAGGCAGTGCCAAACCACAGACTAGTCGCCAGGTCCCGTCAGCGGCAATGAGACACCGCCCCGGGCGTTTCGCGAATTCTTACGGCTTGGTGTTTGCAACGACTGAGCTAGTATCCCCCGCATGTGCATGGCAGACTCGGCTGGCAATGGGGCCGATCTTCGCGACGATTGGATCGATCAGTTCGCCCAGCATCTCACCACGGATCGCGGAGCGTCGGCCTACACTGTTCGCAATTACACGCAGACCCTGGGGGAGTTTCATCGCTGGCATCAACAGGAACGTCAGCAGCCGCCGACCTGGCGCTCGTTGCAGCGCGATGATTTCCGCGCCTACTTGCGTCACCTCGGACGCGACAAGCTGGGCCGCGCCGCCATACAGCTTCGCTTCAGCGCGCTGCGAACATTCTACAAGTTTCTCATCCGACGCGGGGCGGTGGAGAGTTCACCCATCAAAAACATCTCGCTGCCGAAGCTGGAGAAGCGGCTGCCGCGCTTCCTCACCGCGAAGCAGATGGAGGATTTGTTGAAAGCGCCGCTGCTCGACCGCAAGCGACCTCCAGCCGACGGCAAACTCAAGAAGCCTCGTGGACGCCCGGTTGGTTCGGTGGAAGTTGGTGTTCCGGAGCGCGATGTCGCCATCCTGGAGACGATCTATTCCTGCGGTCTGCGCATCAGCGAACTGTGTGGCCTGCGCGTGGACGACCTCAACTGGAACGAGCAACTTGTGCGCGTCCGCGGCAAGGGAAGGAAGGAGCGGCAGGTGCCGATTGGCGCACCTGCATTGCAAGCCGTCGAACTTTACTGGAAGCTCCTGCCAAACCCTCCGGCTTCGGGCGAGCCCGTCTTTCTTCGTTCGAGCAAAAAGACTGCGCCCATACAACCGCGACGGCTCCAGGCGCGCCTGAAACGCTACCTCGAAATCGCAGGACTTGATCCACACCTCACTCCGCACAAGCTGCGTCACAGCTACGCCACTCATCTGCTCGACGCCGGCGCCGACTTGCGCAGCGTGCAAGAACTGCTCGGCCACGCCCACCTGGCGACCACGCAGGTGTACACCCACGTCACCACCGAGCGATTGAAGAAGGCTTACGACAAAGCGCATCCGCGGGCGTGACCATCCCACCTTCTGTCGGACGCACGCTTCACACCGGAAGCGTCACGCTCATGGTCGTGCCGTGGCCGACACGGGATTTGATTTTTACTTTGCCTCGGTGGGTTTCGACGACGCGGCTGACGATGGCAAGGCCAAGGCCGGCACCTTTGGCCTTGGTGGTGTTGAGCAATGACGTAAACGCACGCTGGCACTGCTCCTCGTCCATGCCCTCGCCGGTGTCTTTGAAGTCGATGACGACGTGGGCCGGCCTGCCACCATTCGGTGACGCGACGGCGCGCGTCGTCAATGTGAGCCGGCCACCTTGCGGCATCGCTTGTACGGCGTTGAGCACGAGGTTGAGGAACGCCTGTTCCAATTGCATCGCGTCGCCCATAACGGGCGGCAGATTCGGCGCGAGCCGGCGCGCCAGTTCGATCCTCTGGTTCTTCAGCTTGTGGCGCGTGAGCAGGCTCAGGTCGTCGAGCAGTTCGTTCACGTCCACCAAGCTGAGCTTCGGCTCGGTGCTGCGCGCGAAGTCGAGGATCTGTTCCACGATCCGGTTGAGATGATCCATCTTCTCTCCCATGACGGCGGCGTCCTTGGCGCGCGGATCGCCGGCGGGAAATTTCAAATCGAGCGAGTGGTAAAGCATCTTCATCACCGTGAGCGGATTGCGTATCTCGTGCGCCACCTCGGCGGCGAGCAGGCCGAGAGCGGAGAGCTTCTCGTTCTGCCGCAACTGTTCCTCGACATCAACGATGCGCTCGTAGAGCCGGGCCTTTTCGATGGCGAGGGCGGACAACTCG
>Ga0187893_10000835_pt1 | contig 77686 bp, 56 predicted proteins | sample MA1701074metaG_FD_139574 | JGI IMG/M metagenome (GOLD analysis project Ga0187893, IMG submission 139574) | White microbial mat communities from a basaltic lava cave in the Kipuka Kanohina Cave System on the Island of Hawaii, USA - MA170107-4 metaG ...
GGCTAGCGGAAAGGACTTCCTGTTTCCTCAAGGGGAAAGGGAAGGGGGCGTCGGGCACTCCGGCCTGGTTTTTCCGGTTTCCGGACTCGCTTCCGCAACGAAACTCAGGTTCAGACAGAAACGCAGAGGCTACGGATTCCGTCATACGGAGGAGAATCCATTTTGTGAAAAAACACTTGACACAGCTGTGACACTTTCCTATGCTCGCGTGCAAATTTGAGATTTTGGAGTCTTGGGGCAGGTTGGAATGAGTCGTCTCATGTGGCCAAACGGTTCTGAGCAATCATGCGCGGGTGTGTCATTCGTTCGGCGCTCGCGACTGTGTCAGAAATCTCTTTGGCGTGCGAGTCAATGTTCTGATGAAAGGGAAATAAGGAGAGGTCTATGGTGAATTCCAAGCGAACCTTCATGCTGGTGGCGATTTCGTTGCTTATCTGCTTCGGGGTTGTCAGCTCAGCGAGCGCACAGATCAACCGTGGAGCGATCAAGGGTACGGTAAGCGACCAAAGTGGCGCTGTTATAGCAGGAGCTTCTGTGACAGCCACGAGTGTTGCAACAGGAGTCGATTCCAAAGCGACAACTGAAGCCAATGGAAATTTCACAATTCTGTTCCTGCCCCCGGGTATTTATCGGGTGAGCGTCGAACAGCCCGGGTTTAAGAAAGCGGTTTTTGAAAAAGTCAATGTGCCCATTGGTGACACCATTCGCCAGGATGTCACTCTGGCGGTCGGTGAGGTGAGCCAGACCGTTTCGGTCGAGGCTGAGGGCATCACCTTGAAGCCGGAAACGTCGGAACTCGGGACCAGCATCTCTGGTCAACAGATTCTGGACCTGCCACTGGCGGGTAATCAAGGTGAACAGCGCAACCCCATTTCATTCATGACATTGATTCCCGGTGTGACGGGACGCGGAGCGATTTACACCAACGAACGCTACTTTAGTCAAACGATCAATGGCGGCCAGAGCGCGTCCAATGAGTTTTCCGTCGAAGGGGCCCCAATCTTGAATTCTAATGGTGCTGGTGATGGTCGTATTATCGGCTTTCCCCAAGATGCCGTCCAGGAATTCAAGCTTGTCAGCAATAACTACTCGGCCGATTTGGGAAAAGCAGGCGGCGGATTTGTGAACTTCAATCTCCGTTCCGGCACGAATGAAATTCATGGTTCCGCATGGGAATTCTTGCGCAACGATGCCCTCAATGCGAATGGCTTCTTTACCAATCAAGGAGCTCCAAACCCGGCAACAGGCAAGGCAAAGAGATCGGTGTTGCGGCAGAACGAATTTGGCGCTACAGCTGGCGGTCCCATAATTAAAGACAAGACTTTTGCTTTTGGCTGGTATAGCGGCTTCCGGTTCCAAAGGGGCGCTCAGAACTCAGTGGTGACAATGCCTACTGATGCTTTCAAGCGCGGAGACTTCTCACAGGTATTGAGGGAGCAGGGGCGTCAGATTTACGATCCCGCTACGACAAGAACGGACGCCAGTGGAAATATCATTCGAGATCCATTTCCTGGCAACATCGTGCCCTCGGGTCGGTTCGACCCTGTAGCCGTGAACTTTTTGAAGTATTTCGCTGCACCCACCGACCCAAGCAAGTTTGTTAACAATTATGTGGCCTCGACTTTGGCCACTCGTTCAACGAATCAATGGGGAATCAAGCTCGACCATAACTTTAGTGACAGAAACAAAGTCTTTGGGTCGTATCTGAAGTCCAATTACGTCACAAGAGGAGGTTCGCCATATCCGGGTGCGTTAGATAGCGCAGGCATCGGTGGCTATCCGATTCAGATCTTTCGCTTCACGTACGATACAGTGCTTCGGCCCGACCTCATCAATCATGCCATCTTCGGTTTCAATCGGCACAACTATAGAGGCGAATCGACCACCAACGGCCAAGGAATTCCCGCTGATTTTGGCCTGAAAGGTGTCCCGCAGGATGGCTGTATGCCACAGTTCAACCTCTTGGGAACGACCGGCGGAGGTTGCAATAGCAGCCAAGTCAACACCAACTTCTATGCTCAGGAGAATCTAACCTGGCTCAAGGGTAAGCACACGCTAAAGTTCGGATATGAATATCGGAAGCAAGGGTTCAATATCTTTTCGACCGGAAACGCGACCGGCGCCTTTTTTTGGGAAGGGAGACCGACAGCCCTCCCCTCGCAGGCCGCCACTACTGGCCTTGGCTTTGCTGACTTCATGTTAGGACAGGTAGGCCGCGCCACTTTGGATGTTCAGACGGGACCCACTTATCTCCGTTCTTGGTACAACGGTGGCTACGTCCAGGACGATATCAAGCTGACTTCGAAACTAACCCTGAACTTGGGGTTGCGTTATGACTTGGCATCTCCGGCTGTCGAGAAGTACAACCATCTGAGCTGGTTTGACCGCAACACACCCAATCCCGCTGCCGGTGGTATTCCCGGAGCCTTGGTGTTTGCCAGTCCTTCACGGCGCGTGGGTCTGGACCTGAACAAGAAGGAGTTCGGTCCACGGTTTGGGTTTGCCTACAGCTGGAACCCAAAGACAGTCGTCCGCGGCGGCTATGGAATAAGTTACGCCCAAACGAACACGACCCACGCTTTGGGACATGTTTGGAATGGCTTCAGCGCTACAGCTCGGGCCAATCCCTCGACCCTCAATCCCTTTGAGGCGGCCTTTATTATGAAAGACGGATTTCCTCAGAGTCTGATCCCTAAACTTCCGTCCACAGATCCTTCGCTGTTAAATGGAGCCGTTGCTTACGAGATGAGGCCGGAATGGGGGAGGTCACCTTATGTTCAGAGCTTCAACCTCAACGTCCAGCGTGAACTAGGGCGAGGATTTTTGTTTGACATCGCCTGGGCGGGTTCCAAAGGCACGCGCCTCATTTCTCGAAATCAGTGGGCTGATGCCTTAGACCCGAAATATTTGTCTTTGAGGACTTTGTTGGGAAAGGACGTTCGCTCTGCTGAAGCTCAAGCTGCTGGAATCAGAATTCCCTATTCTTCCTTCCAAGGAACGGTGGCACAGGCTCTTCGTCCCTTTCCGCAGTACAACGACGTCAGCTCCTGGTGGCAGAACTCGGGATCGAGCACCTACCATTCGATGCAGGCCAAACTGGAAAAACGTTTCAGTCAAGGCTTAGCCTTCATGGCGGCCTATACCTGGTCTAAGAGTTTGACGGACTCGGACTCGCAGTTCAGCGTGTTCTCAGGAATGTCGCAAACAGGCTATAACCAGAGGGCAGAAAAGTCATATGCAATCAATGACATTCCTGCAATTCTGACCCTCAATTACAGCTACGAGCTGCCATTTGGACAAGGTAAAAGGTGGGCGAATAAGGGTGGCGTCGTTGATAAGGTGCTAGGTGGCTGGAAAGTCACGGGGATCCAGACCTACCAAAGTGGGGCGCCTGCTCAGATCATGCAGAATCAAGCCAACACGGGATATTTCATCGGTGGATTTGGAGATCCCTCACCTTCAGTCGCGTGGCTGTCTCGGCCCAATGTAGTGCCGGGTGCGGCACGCCGGTCCTCCCGTTATCATGCTGGTGACTTCGATCCGGCCAAGGACAGGCAGTATAATATCAACGCGTTTTCGGTAGCTCCCGAGTTCACCGTCGGAAACGCTCCCAGACTTTTCGGGGACATCCGATTCTTCCCGTACCTCAACGAAGACTTCGGCATCATTAAACGGACTCGAATCAGCGAGAAAGTTTCCGTGGATTTTCGTGCCGAGTTCTTTAATGCCTTCAACAGGACGGTCTTTGGATATGTTCAGGGTGAGGTCTTTGCAGGTGGATTTGAAAACAACATCCAGGATCCTTCCAATTTTGGGAAAATTACAGGCGTCAACAATAATCCGCGACAGGTCCAGTTTGGTTTAAGAATCAATTACTAAATCCTCTAGTCAGAATCGTAAACCTCTTCCAGCCCCAATCCTCGAAGGCGAGGATTGGGGCTTTTTTGTCTCTGTTCCAGCAGGCGTCGCTTTGGAGGGAGCGACTCCTCGGCAAACCCCAGCCACTCGTCTCAACTGATAGGATGCTGAAGTACTCGAAAACCGAAGAACCCGCTCCGCAGCCAAAGCGATTACAGTACCGCGCCTGAGGTAGTGGCGACGTTCAGCGATATGCCGGCGGAGCCGGTAGGTCATTACAGTAGCGCGCGCGTGAGCAAGCGGCGATTCATTCTCATCCACAGAGTTTTTCACCCTACCGAGTCTCAGCATTCATGATGGGCCGCTTCAGGCCATGCGTCAGTCTCTCCTGACAGAAAGCAGATTGATCTACTCTGGCTTCTAACGCACGCGAGTCTCAAGGGTATTTTCCTGAGGCCTCTCGATCCTCTTTGGCGAGCCTTTCGAAGATCTCAATATGATTTTGGCTTTTTTCCTTGTCATTCAGACGGGCATACAACTGCGAGAGCTGATAGTGTGTTTGTCTGTGGTTCGGATTGATTTCAGCGGCCTTCGTCAGGGCCTCCAAAGCAGACGTCAGTTCGCCTTGGGCCAGAAGACATTTTCCCAACAAGAAATAGGCCTCCGTAAATCGACTGTCGCCATCCACGGCGATTTTCAGGTGAGGAGTGGCTTCTTTGAACTTTTGTTCCTTAACCAGGAGATCTGCCACATAGTAGTTGGCTAGGGTGTGATTGACATCTTCTTCCAGCGCCAGCTTCAATTCCCCGAAGGCGTTTTCGTTTTCAGCCATTTTCCAGTAGAGTTCGCCGAGTACGAAATGGATCCCAGGGAATCGGGGATTTTTCTTCAGGACCCGAGAGTACTCTGCTACGGCCTTTTCATTTTGATCGCCATCTGCCCTGAGTTCGCCGTTTAAGGCATGGAGTAAATCCGAATCAGGGCTAGACTTCGCGAGCATTTTTCCGAGTTGAACCATGCCTGCCTTGTACTGGCGGGCCAACTGGTAAAGGACCAGGGAATCCTGGGGGTCTTCAGCCAAGAGGCCTTCCAGCTGCTGGATCGCCTCGGCCCGTTTCCCGGCCGCTTGCAGGGCCAAGGAGAGATAGTAGCGAGTCCGGCGATCTCCAGGGTTGCCCGACAACTCTTTGTTAAATGCCGCCACCGCCTCCTGAAAGCGATTCATCGCGAAATAGGAAACGGCCGCCAGGAAATTGGCGCCTGGATAAAGAGGTGCGCGCCTCAGGATTCGATTGCAGACCTCAATCGCCTCCTGAAACCGGGACTGCTCCTGGTATAAACCTGCCAGCACCTTCAGAAGATCCGGGTTGTCGGGATGGACCTTCAAGGCTTCTTGATAGACTCGCTCTGCGCCGGCAAAATCCCTTTGCTTCTCGAGGTCTCTTCCCTGCGTGACCGCGGCTTGCGGGCTTTGGAGAGCAGCCCGAGCCGGCGGCGCGCTGAAAAGCACCAGTGATGCGCTCAAAGCCAATCGCGATATGCTAGAAAGTGGTGCGATGCCAGGCATGTTTCTGTGCGATCCGAACGGGCGACATTGTCTGATGGAACTCATCACTCGAGCCGCAGGAGCTGATCTTGCCCAAACCAAGTTTCGATCAACTGAAGTCTGCCATCCCGTTCGCGGACCCGGCGGCTGGATCAGTTGCTACGGAGAAGCGGCTCCGACCGCTCCCTGCTTATCCAGTTCCTCCAGTTGCCTCAATTTGTCTGATCGCTTCACCTTTTTCTCTTTTTCGTCGTTGGTCAGTTTTTGGAAGATGTCCAGATGATATTTTCTCCGGTCGCTGTTCTTCAGCCGTGCATAAACCTGGGCCAGCTGATAATGGGTCATCTTGGACTCCGGCACCTCCTCAGCGACCTTCAAAAGCACCCGGAGAGCCCCGTCGAGATCACCTTCTGCCAGGTAGCACTTGCCCAATTGAAAGTGGCCGGCCATCAGCGACGGCTCGCCCGCCACTGCGATCTTGAGTAGCGACATGGCTTCTTTGGGTTTCTGGTGCCTCAGCATCAATTCTCCCAGGTAATAGTTTGCCATCGGGTGATTGGGATCTTCCTGCAAGGCGAGCCGCAGTTCACTCTCTGCACTCTCATTTCGAAGCGTCTTCCAGTAAAGTTCACCCAACGCGAAATGAACTCCCGCAAAATCCGCCTGTTTCTTGGATATGTCCTGATACAGACGAATTGCCTCATCATATTTCTCGTCCTCAGCCAAGCTCTCAGCTCGCATGGCCAACACCAACACCGAGTCAGGATCGAGATGTGTCAGTTGCTTGATGGCCTGGAGAGACAAACTCTTGTGAAGTCGCGCAATCTGATACCAGACCTTAGCGTCGTTTGGATCTTCCTTAACAAGAATGTCGAACTGCTGGGCGGCCTCGATCCTCCGATTCAGCGACTGAAACGCCAGGGCCATATAGTATCGAGCGCGACGGTATTTCGAATTGGCTTCTAATTCTTTGTTAAAGAACTCGATCGATTTCTCAAATTGATTCAGTCCAAGGTACGAGAGGCCGTTAAAAAAATTGACCTCCGGGTAAAGTGGGCTATCTTTCAGTACCCTCTGAAATATCTCAATGGATTGCGGCAATTTGAGTTCTGTCTGATAGAGAATGCCCAGTCGCTTCTGGATTTCCGACTGATTCGGAAAGCGGTCGATGGCCTGCAAATAGACCTTTTCTGCGGCAGCAAGATGCTGCTTTCTCTCCAATTCCTGGGCCTGCTCGAGGTAGCTCTCGAGACTCTGGGAGCTCAACTGGACCAAGGTACTTGGTGAAAGGATAAAGAGCGAAACCAAAACTATTGACTGATAGGTCATCCAAATCCACCTCGGATTCTGCTGACACAATTGGAACCGGGAGCTTCATACTGGACATCCCCTGTGGACAAGGCTTTCAGCGGAAACGATAGCATTTTGCCCCGGGTCTTGCAATTGTCAGTCGCCCAAACCTTCAGAGATCCGCAAAGGCTCTCGGATTGAATTCGAGTGAAAGGCGCGAAGTTTTCGAATCGGTTCAAGAAGGGAGCGAGTATTCCGTATTACGGTGAAGGGTCCACTTTTAAAAAAAACTGTTGACACTTCTGAGACAATAGATCAATACTTCGGCACATTGACTGAACATTCTTCAGTTTAACCAACAGCGACAAATTTATCCGAGCCCGTGGATAGGGAATTTCGACAAGAGACAAGGAGACACTCTAATGTCGTACTTCAGGCGAACACGAATCTTGTTGGGGAGTCTAATGCTAGTCTGCTTCGGGATTGCCGGTTCTCTGTTTGCGCAGACAGATCGCGGTACGATCACCGGAACCGTGACTGACCCGACTGGAGCTGTGATCATTGGGGCGAGAGTTACCGCCACCAACACAGCAACCAAAATCGGTTCCACAACGGCTTCTACTACGTCTGGGAACTACACGATTCCCCTGTTACGGGCAGGAACCTATGACGTGACGGTCGAGCAAACGGGCTTCAAAAAAGCCGTTGTAACCCGTGTTGAACTTCAGGTAGGCCAGACCGTCAGTATCGATGCGTCCTTACAGTTGGGAGAGACTTCGCAGGCCGTCGAGGTCACTGCCGAGACGATTCAGATTCAAACGGAGACTTCTGACCGGGGAACTGTGGTCAGCGGCCGCGAAGTTCTTGCATTGCCAATTATCGGACAGGGCGAGCAGCGCAACCCCGCGTTTTTTATTAATCTCTCACCGGGCGTGACCAGCAGGGGGACATCGACCCCTACCGCCAGCGGCTCAGGCCGGCAATTGAATACGACGGTGAATGGCAGCCCGAGTGGCAGCACAGAGTTTTATCTCGATGGTGCCCAGTTGGGCAATCCGGGGCTACTATCCGGAGATTTTCGAAACCTTCCGTTTCCGCAGGATGTGGTGGGCGAGTTCAAGATCATGACGAACGCCCCTCCTGCGGAATTTGGCCGGGCGGGTCTTGGGATTACCGCCTTCAATCTGCGGGCCGGAACTAACCAGTTCCATGGTTCAGCCTACGAGTACTTGCGTAATGACAAGCTTGATGCCCGCGGGTTCTTTGCCCCCAGGACGCCCCTGAATAAACAGAATGAGTTTGGGGTTACGGGGGGTGGCCCGATCCTCAAGGATAAGACGTTCTTTTATGGTTGGTACCAAGGCTTCCGGCTCCGAAAAGAAGTGAGCAATAGTCTGGATACTGTTCCCACGGAAGCGATGCGGGGCGGCAATCTGAGTAATATACTTGGCGCCCAAATCGGAACGGATGCAGTCGGTCGCCCGGTGTATGCGAGCCAGATTTTCGATCCTGCCACCACGCGAACTGTTGCGGCTGGGGCGACTGATCCAATATCTGGCCGTGTAAACACAAGCGCCAGTGCTGCCGTCTTGCGTGATGGATTTGGTTTTAGCCCTACAACAGGCTTGCCGACAGCCCAAGCCAACATCATCCCGGCCAGCCGGATTGATCCCGTGGCTAAGGCTATGTTTGCTCAGTTTCCCAACCCAACTCTCCCTGGCCAGCAATTTGGCTACACTAATAATTGGCTCTCCCAGTTTAAAGCGCAGGCAAGCATTAATCAGTGGGGAACCAAGATCGACCATTCGCTCTCATCCAACAACAAGCTGATGGGGGAGTTTCTCTGGTTGAGGAACCATGCTCCAACAGGATCAAAGTGGCCTGGTGCCATCAGCGAAGGTGGCACGAACGATTCGGGCCAATATGTTGTTCGGTTCAGTCATGACCTAATCTTGCGGCCAAATCTCATCAACCATTGGGTCGTCGGATACAACCGATGGCGGACTGATTCCTTTCCTGAGTCCGGGCTGGACTGGCCATCGAAGCTCGGCTTTAAAGGCGTGCCCCAGACTGGCGCAGGGTCTGTCTTCCCACAATTGATTATCGGGGGATTGGGTAACGTCTATGCGAGGGGCGGGCAAGGCTATTCGGCCACCAACAACTACTCGTTTGACGATGGTCTAACCTGGATCAAAGGGAAGCACACGTTTAAGACGGGCTTCGCCTACATCAAGTTTCAAGAGAACGGGGGCAATTTCGGTGGCCAGTCTAGCAAGCTGAATTTCACTGCTGGATATACGGCGTTGCCGGGTGCCGCCTTCAACGACAATTGCTCTCCCGGCGGTACATGCACGGGCGTGGGTGCAGCCAGCTTCCTTCTGGGAGGAGTCGGTTCTGCGACCGCGAGTCTTTACACAGGCGTAGCCGCAGAGCGGGCCGGACAGTACGCTGGATATTTCCAGGACGATTTCAAGGCGACATCCAGGCTCACGCTTAATCTGGGTCTTCGCTACGACTTGATGCTTCCCACGGTGAATGCGCACAACCAGAGATCGTGGATGGACCCGTTTGCCATCAATCCTGATATCGGCATCAGAGGTGCCATGGTTTTTGCGACGGATTCGCGGCGCGCAGCCGTGAAAGCATTTACCAAGGCTTTTGGGCCGCGTTTTGGCTTTGCGTACTCTGTGGACGAGAAGACGGTAGTGCGCGGCGGTTACGGGATCATGTATACCGGCGGAGGAAATAATCGCACGGCGGGAACGCAATTCCTGCAGGGATATAATGCAAATTTCGATGAGCCTGCTCAAAACGCGGGACTTGATCCAGCCTTCTTGCTCCGAGATGGTTGGCCGGCGTTCCGGCACCAGGCACCGCCCTTTATCAGTCCTTCCTATGGCTTGGGAACGGGACCGCTTGGGCTCTTGGGTGATGGCCGCCTGCCGGATATTCAAAACTGGCATCTAAGCGTCCAGCGAGAGCTTCCGGGCAAAATGCTCATCGATGTCGGCTATGTCGGAACAAAGGGAACCCATCTGCCGAGCCGGTTGAACCCGACCACTGCGGTAGACTCGAAATACTTGGCCCTCGGAGATGCACTCTTCAAGCCCATCGGAGACCCAACAGTGCAGGCCCTTTCCGTTGTACAGGCCATGCCTGTCGATCCTGCCACCGGGCATCGCTCACCCTTCAAGGGATTCGAGAACCTTTGGAAAGGTAACGCCCTCCTGGCCCAAGCTCTGCGCCCATTCCCACAATACGGCAAAGATACTCCCAACAACGGTCTTGCCCAACTGCGAGATTTTGGTGAAACATCGGGATTATCGACTTACCATTCGCTTCAGGTACAGGCAAGAAAGCAGATGTCTCAAGGTTTGAGTTTTCTGGTGTCGTACACTTGGTCGAAGACACTTACCAACGCAGAGAGTATCTTCAACGAGTTTTCCGGCTTCACGCAGGATCCTTACAGTAGAAAGGCTGAGAAAGCGCTAAGCCTCCTCGACTTTCCAAACAACTTGGTGGTTTCTTATCAGTACGAATTGCCGTTCGGACACGGCAAGAAATTCGCAAATTCCGGGGCGGCAGTCAACAGAGTGCTCGGAGGCTGGAGCGTTGCCGCTGTCCAGCAGTACACCAGCGGAGCTCCGCAGGGGGTTACTGTGGGGAATTCGTTGGATCCTTATTTTGGACCAAACGGCTTCCTGGCGCATCCCAACGTCAATCCCGGCGTTGCCAAGAAATCACAGGCTAATCTCAATGGTACATGGGATCCCAACGCGCCTGGGGAGGCGGGCAGCCTATTCAACATCAATGCTTGGACAAACCCCCAAGCCACCAATAGGTATAGTTTCGGCAATGCTTCGCGCACCGACGGCGATATACGTCGCTTCCCGTTCTACAATGAGGATATCTCGATCATTAAACGCACCAACATTACGGAACGTGTGAATGTCGAGTTTAGAGCGGACTTCCTAAACATCTTCAACCGAACAGTATTTGGCTTCGATCAGGGGGGGGACCAGTATGGCAATACGCTTCAAGGCATGAATGCTGACTTTGGAAGTGGTTCCTTTGGACATGTAACAAGCCAGGGCAATTTTCCGAGAGAAATTCAGTTCGGGCTGAAGATTAACTACTAGATTACGTCAGTCTGAAGAGCTCGGGGAAAAAGGGGATGAGAGCCTAGTATGGCTTCATCCTCCTTTTTTTTGGTCGGCTCACGCCCGGAACCTCCGGAGTTGAGAGGCTGTCTCCGCCGAGCAGGCGTCGAGCCTTCTGACGGACCGGTGTGGTCCCTTTTTGAAAGCACCGTCTGCGAGTTGGTGCATCGATAAGCGCGACCCACCCTACAAAACCACTTCACTGCGGCGTCGTTCGAGCACGTTCGTAGGTTTTCTCTTTATCGGCCAAGGTGAGCCTCTGGAATTCCTTTAGTTCCCGGGCACTCGATTCCGCGTCACCCTGCTCGCGATAAACCTGCGCGAGTAAATAGTGCGCCTGAGGATCAGTGAGGTCGGCGGCGGCGGCGGCAAGGAGCTCGGTCTTGGCTTTCTCGAGGTCCTTCAAGGCCTGATAACACTTGCCGAGAAGAAAGTGAGGGCGTGCCGCCCCGGGCTGGGCGGTCGAAGCCACATGTAAATATTGAAGCGCGCCCGCGCAATTGCCCCGGCCCACGGCGAACTCCCCCAGGTAGAGATTGACCCGAAAGTCATAGGGATCCTCGCGTCGCGCCTGTAGAAACTCTTTCTCTGCTTCGTCAATCTGTTTCAAATTTCGGTGAGCAGCTCCCAGCGCGTAGTGGATGCCCGGTGCATTCGGACGCTTGGCCAGCGCAGCGCGATACTCCTTGAGGGAGTCCTCATACCGGTTGTTATTCGCGTAGACTTCTCCTATCAGCGCGTGGAGTTGGAACGAGTCCGGGTCGAGTTCCGTGAGCCGCTGGATTGTCTGGAGCGAGGCATTCATATGGAGCCTTCCCAGTTGATAGAGCGCGTCGGCGTCCTTGGGGTTCCGGCTCAGAGATCCATTGAACTGTGCGATGGCGTCATCCGGACGACCGAGCGAGACGAGAGTGATGGCGTAGTAGTAGTGGCATCGCGGATGTGGATTCGGTGTTGCAAGTTCTGCCTGAAAGCGCTCAGCCGCTTTCTGAAATTGATTGGAACCGAGGTAGGAAGCACCCAGAAAGAAATTGACCTCGGGGTACTGAGCTGAGATGGAGAGTGCTCGCTGAAAGAGCTCGATAGATTCCGGAAACTTGAGTCCAGTCTGGTAGAGGATGCCTAACCGTTTGAAGATTTCAGGATCGGCGGGAGCGAGCGTCAGTGCCTGGCGGTAGTGGCGCTCGGCGCCGACGTAGTCTTGTGCCCTCTCGCAGGCGCGGGCTTGCTCCAGGAGCGGCTTCACATCGGCTGGCGAGGCAGTGAGCGGCTGCGAGAATCCCAGCAAGAGCACCCAAAGGAACAGGCAAAAACGCAAAATCGATGGTAGAACGAGCATGGCCCTGACCTGTAGAAAAAAGCTATGGCTGGCTAGATCCTGAATCCTGTCGTTTCTGAAAAGACTCCTGGAGCCGTTCTCTATCCTTGTTCTGGTCTTCCCGAGTCAGTCGCTCGAAAATGTGGAGGTGTTCCTGGCTTTGCTCCTTGTTGCCCAGACGCGCGTAGAGCTCGTGAAGCTGGAAGTGAACTTCCTTATAGCTGGGATTCTGTTCCAGCGCCTTCTTGAAAGCCGCAAGAGCCCGCTGGGGATCCCCCGTCGCTGTGTAACACTTCCCCAGAAGCCAGTAGGCTCGCGTCAACTCTGGGTAGACAGAAAGCGTGATTTCGAGGCGAGGGATGGCTTGTAAGTATGCTTTGTCAGTGACGTGGATGTCTGCCATGTAGTAGTTGGCCAGTGGCTGGTTGGAGTCCTCGGCCAGCGCCAGTTTTAGCTCTTGCTGGGACTTCTCAAGATCCTTGCGCCGCCAGTACACTTGGCCTAGGGCAAAGTGTATTCCCGGGAAGTCGGGGTTTTTGCGCAAAACCTCTTTGAACTCCAGAATAGCTTCATCGAAGCGCTCGCTGTCTGCCAGAGCCTCGGCTCGCATGGCATGGGTGAACTCTGAATCGGGAGACATCTTGGCAAGCTTTTGGCCAGCCTGCTGAGCAGCAGCCTTGTAGTCCACCACGAGTTGATACAAAACAGCCAGGTTTTGAGGTACCTCAGCCTGCAGGGCCTCCAGTTGCTGGATCGCTTCGAACAACCGGCCTGAAGCGCTGAGCGCTAGAGCAAGGTAATAACGTGCCTGCTTATCTCCGGGATTGCCAGTAAGTTCTTTTTGGCTGGCTTCAACGGTGTCATTGAACCTGTTCAGTGCATAGTAGGAAATCGCGAGCAACGAATTCACACCCGGGTATACAGGAGCTCGCTTGAGAATCTTCTGAAATATCTGGATCGACTCATCATATTTGCCCTGCTCCTGACAAACCAAGCCCAACCTTTTGAGGATCTCCGGATCATCCGGCGAAGTCAGCAAAGCCTCCCTGTAGGCGCCTTCTGCTCCCGCATAGTCTTTGCTCTTTTCCAGTTCGATTGCTCGAGACAGCAAGCTTTCAGCGCCACCTGACGCGACCTGAGCGTAGGTCGAGGGCGCAATCAGAATTGTTGCGATGAGGAGCCCGACAATTATCGCGGGATGAGTCCTCGCTGCCATCGAGCGGCTCCACACAGGAGGAACATTCCCTTCTTCGTGGCAAGACGGACCACCGCAAGGCAATATCGAGCAGTCCAGACCTCCCGCTGACTTCCTCGCCACCAAGAATTTTGAAACTATTCTCGGGAGAGATGAAAAACGTGATCTCATCGGGATGCGCCTTAGTTGCCACCGAGCGGTCGTGGATCTGCCCGTACTGCCGTCCGTCAGCAAACTGAACGTGGCAGCCATCAGGCCGAGATCTTGCTCATGAACTCCGGGTTTCCATCGGATGCTAGTTGCTGCTCTCTGACTTCTGCCTTTCTAACGCCTTCTCCAAACCCTGTCTCTTTTTCTGGTTTCTCTGATCTCTTTCTTGAGCGTTCAGTTTTTGGAAGACTTCGAGGTGGTACTGCTGTTTGTCTGGCTCCTTGAGCCGTGCGTAGAGCTGGGCAAGCTGGTAGTGCACCATCTTTTCTTTGGGCTCCAGCGCGAAAGCTTTCAGCAACAGCTTGAGTGCTTCCTGCAGCTTTCCCTGGGCCACGTAACACTTGCCCAACTGAAAATACCCCATCATGAATTGAGGGCTGGATGCTACGACAATCTCCAGCCTGGGAATGGCTTCCTCCATTTTCGGAACCTTGATCAGGATGTCAGCCAGGTAGTAATTGGCCATCGGATGGTTAGGATCCTCGCTGAGAGCGATCCGGAGTTCTCTCTCTGCGTTCGGATAGTCGATTTTCTTGTAATAAACCTCCCCCAGCGCGAAATGAATGCCCGGGAAGCTCGGATTCTTTGTCAGCAGTTCCTTGTACTTTTCAATGGCATCGACGTATTTCTCCTCGTCGGCATAACCTTCTGCTTTCAAGACCAGCATGAATTCTGAATCCGGGTCCAGGTTCCCCAGCTGTTTGATGGCCTGAACCGTCGTAGACTTAAGCAGTTTAATCAATTGAAAGAGAACCCTTTTGTCGGTGGGATCTTCCTGGAGGATCATCTCGTATTGCCGCAATGCGTCAGTACTGCGATTCAGAGACTGGTAAGCCTGGGCCATATAGTAATGAGCCCGACGATACTTTGGGTTGGCTTCGAGTTCTTTGCTAAGTGCCTCGATGGCGTTCTCGAACTGATTCAGGCCGAGGTAGGAGAGCCCTATGTAGAAGTTGACCTCAGGATACTGGGGCGCCTGTCGCAGCACCTTGCGGAAAGTGTCGATCGATTCCTGAAAGTTCAGCTCAGTCTGATAGATGAGGCCCAACCGTTTGAGGACTTCGGGTTGCTGAGGGTAGTTCGTTGCCGCTTCCCGATAGATCTTCGCCGCAGCCGAATAGTCCCCCCGTGCCTCTAGATCTCTCGCCTGACGGAAATAACCATCCAGGCTTTGAGGAACCGTTTGGGCCAGAGTCCAATTGAGGCAGAATACGAGGAGGAAAGGGGGAAAAAGCGCACTCCGAAAGCGCGCTAAACGTCGATGAGGTCTGGGATTAAACACGGCTTAAAATAGCATGGCCACGCAACATTTCCAAACTCGATTTCGGCTTTCGCCAGAGATCGCCGACCCTGATGTTCCAGCTGAAATCGGCCTTTAGGCGTTGTTTTCACCTTGTACTCCGAAGACTATGCATCAATGGCGCAAATCCAAGGTACATGGCCCCATTGGCCTACTTCGGCTCAGTGATCCGGATCGTTTGGTTCTCCCTGAGCCCCTGCGTGACCACCTGCTTTCGGCCAGAGGGCCAGACGATCTCGACACGATCGATCTTCTTCACGTCGCCCAAACCGAAGTACAACGGCAGGACACTTTGTGAAAGGTAGCCCGACTTGCCGTCGTTGTACTTGGTATAGACATGCCCTTCCACATACACACGCACGGTTGCGCCTAACCCGTCGCGGTTTGAAGCCGTTCCAATGAGCACGATTTTCAGCCAATGAATCGACTTCCGTTGTTCGAGATCGCTCAAGAGCACTTGGGGCTGGGAATTGAAGTCGTTGGTCACGATGTCGAGGTCACCATCGTTATCGATATCGAACATGACAGAGGACCGGCTTCCTAGCGTAGCCAGCACGGTGATTTTCCCTGTCTGCCCTTCGCAAGTCTTCTGGCCGCGTCCATCCCGGGAGCAATCCAATGTGAACCATGGAGTATGGGTTCGACCCCCACGGCGCGGCTCAATTCCAAGCAGAAACTCAGAGTCCAGGAACTTCTCCCCGCGGTTGTTCAAGAGCATGGAGTTGATCCCGTAGCGGAACGGAAAATTCATCGAAGAGGAGATAAAAATGTCATCCCAGCCGTCGGCATTGGCATCTCCAACGCTGACGCCCCAGGGCCAATAGTTCTCCACTCCAAGCCTCTCGGAAGTTTCCTCAAACTTCCCGCCGCCCAAATTGTGAAAGAAAGCGTTGCCGAAAATGAACGTATTTGTGTTTCCGCCGAGCCTATCGTCGGACATGACATGCTGAGGAGGTGTTTTCAGCTTTTCCTCACCCGGCCTGCGATTTCCCATCATGTCGGAGTGCATGTCGGTCAAGAACAAGTCCATCCGTCCATCATTGTCGTAATCGAAGAATTTGATTCCCATGGTTCCATATGGGTTCCTGGGAAAGTACCGTTCGGTCTTGTCGACAAACTTCTTCCCGCCTTGACTCTCAAAATAGTGGTCATGTCCCTGCATGTTCAGAATGAACAGGTCGGGCCAGCCATCTTCATTCACGTCGGCGAAGCTGGCATCTCCAGACCAACTCTGGGGCCGCAAAGCAACGTCAGCGGTCACGTCCTGGAACCGATTGCGACCCAGGTTCCTATAGAGAACCGGATACTCAAAGCGGTCGGGAAACATGTGGCCAAAAAACGCGTCCGGCAACCCGACGTAAGCGCCGTCGGGCCAGCGCTCGTCACTCGTGTACTTGCCGACGTTGCAGACCAGCAAATCGACCAGCCCATCTTTGTTGTAGTCGAAGAACACAGCTCCGGAGGAGTGAGCAACTGCGTCAACTCTGGCTTCCTTGCTGATCTCTCTGAAGCGCCCTGACCCGTCATTCTCAAACAACATGTTGCCGCCACGAACGGTCGTTGCAAATAGGTCCTGATCCCCGTCGTTATCGATGTCGGCGAAAGATGCGGTTGCGCCTATCCTTCCTGGCAAGCCAACCCCAGCTTCCTTTGTGATGTTCCTGAATGTGGCTCCTCCCAGGTTCTTCCAGAGCTCGTTACCTCCGACTTGGTTCACGAAATAGATGTCGCAGAGCCCATCGCCGTTGACGTCTGCCACGGCGAGACCATTTCCATGGTCATAATGCACGGGCTTGTAGTGGTAGCCCGCGTCCTGTCCGATGTTGTGGACAAACGTAATTCCGCTCTCCTTTAACCTGTCGACGAATTGGAATTGGTAGAACACTTTGAACTGGTTCGTCTTCGCCAGTTGTGCCTTCTTGCGTGCTGAAAGTGAATTCACTCCGACGTCTGGATCAGGCACGCGAACCTTGGCCAGGGAATCGCTCGAGGCGCCGCCACAAGTGACGAGCACGGCAGCCAGTAGAAGCAGTGCCAGCAGCGCAACCAGGATTGAGCGATTCCTCTCACCTGCCATACTACTGACGGGGCAGAGGCTTGGGGTCGCCTGAAATCGAAGCGGCAGTGCGCTGCGTAAGTGCAACACGTCGTCCTGGATTGATGCAATATTGGTCGGCCCAGTCGGAGGCCTTTGGCTTCGGGTTCCCAACGGCGACAACGGAAGGCGAAGAGCTAACTCGGATGATCAGCCTCGAAACCCGGAACCGCGTGCTCATACTTTGGCTTGTCAGCGACGAGACGAAATGTTCTGCTGGGCCTAATGGTTCCCATCCCCGCTCAGTGGGAGATTGTAATTCCTCGGTTACAGGGGGCGGAACGCGCGCTCCGTCGCGCGTTCATTCAGCGTGCACGGAGCGCCCGCTCCACCTTTTCTGTCCTTCGCCACCGTAACTGAGGCACTAAGGGAGATTTCATTTCCATCTTCATGGCAAAGGCGAAAAAAGATAAGATTCAATCTGCCACAGATGCCAAGGCACACTCCACCGAAGTTTGTTTGAGCGAGACAATACCATGGTCAAAGAGCTCTTTCAATTCACGCTCTCGGGTGCGCGAGCCGCTGGCTGTCTCCTGACAAGCACAGCCGCAGGGTAAGATCGGGATATTCGAGATTGCAGTGGAATTCGATAACGAACGTTCGTTGACTCGAAAGGGGATTCCCAAGTGGGTCGCAAAATCCCGGTAATACTAGGAGGGTTGTTTCTCATTGTCGCCCCGGCTCGCCTGCCTGCTCAAACCGATTTGGATGCAAAAATACAGCAGCACTTTCAAGCTGCCAGAGAGGCGGAGAAGAAGCAGGAATACGACAAGGCAGTTGTTGAGTATCAGGCGGTTTTGAAGCTGGACCCAGATCTGGCTGAAGTGAGCTCCAATCTCGGGCTTGTTTACTACCTTCAAAGAAAAGATGCTGATGCCGTCAAGGCCTTTCAGGCAGCGCTCAAGCGCAAGCCTGACCTTTTTTCTGCGAATTTGTTTCTCGGGATGGTGCACGTTCGGAGCAATCAGTATGAGAAATCCATAGAGCCATTGAAAAAGGCAATTTCTCTGAATTCCAATGAAATGCGAGCCTACGTGAATTTGGGTCTCAGCTACCTTGAACTTGGCAGAGACCAGGAAGCCTTCAAGGTGTTGCAAAGAGCAGCTGAGCTTTGGCCGCAAGACGTCGAGGTCCTGTACAACCTGGGTGTCGTCCATACACGGCTGATGGCGGCCACCTACAGGAAGATGGCTGAGATCGACCCTGATTCACACAGAGTGCATCAGCTCTTGGGAGCGTCCTATGAAGCTCGCAAAGATACCCCGAAAGCGATCGAAGAATACAAGCTGGCTATAGCCAAAAAGCCAGATCTGCCAGGCCTTCATTATTCTCTGGGGAATCTCTATTGGAAGGAAGGGGACCTGGAGAAGGGAGAGGAAGCGTTTCTGAAGGAGCTGGAGATCGCACCTGAAAACTATTTGGTTACCTGGAAACTGGGGAATATTTATCTGACGGGCAAGCAATATGAGAAAGCATTTCAGTACCTCGAGAAGTCGATTCAACAAAAGCCGGACCTGGGGCAGGCACACCGCGATTTGGGAAGAGCACTTATCCAGACGAACGGAGATATGGAGCGTGCGACCACACATCTCAAGAAAGTAGCCCAGCTCTCGCCCGACGAACCCACCTGTCACTATTTGCTGGCCCAGGTTTACAAGAAACTGGGAAAGAGAGCCGAACAGGCAATGGAGTTGGAGCTGTTCGAAAAACTGCGAAAGGTACAGCAGGAAAAGGAACAGAAGGCGAGAATCATGGCTCCTGCCGGGGACGAGGACAAGAACGATGATGTTACCCAAGATATTGCCCGCTGACCCGCATTCCAGTACCCAAAGGAAACCTGGAATCTCGGTTAAGAGGATAGCGACGCTCTCTCAGAATCGGCCTATTCAAGCTGGCTCGCCATCCAAAGCATGACTCCACCGCGGCTGCAATTTTCCCTGGCTCTCGGACTTTTCCTGGTCGTCTCAGCACTGGCCCGCTACGTAGACCTTTCCGCCAACTTGGCCACAAAGAAGCCACTCCTTTTCATTGAGATCACCAAACAGGCCGGTGTTGCCTACAAGATCATCTGCGGCGATGAAGTCACGGATTTCTTGATCGATGTGAATGGTGAAGGTGCCGCTTTCTTTGATTACGACAACGATGGGGACCAGGACATTTACCTGGTGAACGGTTCCTCGCGCAACTTGCAAAAGGCGGGACAAGTCCCGCACGACTATCTGCTTCGAAACAACGGCGACGGAACATTCACCGACGTGACCGAGCAGGCCCGTCTGGGTGACACCGAGTGGGGTGGGGGCTCCGCCGTCGGAGACTACAACAACGATGGGTTTTTGGATTTGTTTGTAACGAACTACGGTCCAAACAAGCTCTATCGAAATAATGGTGACGGTACATTCCGTGACGTCAGCAAGGCAGCGGGGGTTGACGGACCCCAATGGGACATTCCTAAATGGAGCATGGGGGCAGCTTTTGGGGACTACGACAATGATGGGTATCTCGACCTTTTCGTCACGAATTTCTGTGCCTTCAACTATCAGAAGAACCTGCCCGCACCGCATCCGGAGAGTCCTTGCAAGATGAAGGGCGTTCCTATTGCGTGTGCTCCAGAGAAGTATGATGGGCAACAGGACCTTCTCTATCACAACAATGGCGATGGTACTTTCAGCGACGTTAGCCTGGCAGCGGGAATTGTTGGCAAGGATCTCGGAAAGGGATTTGCAGTCGTGTTTTCGGATTTCGATTTGGACGGCGACCAGGATATCTATGTAGCCAATGACTCCGGACCTAATTTCTATTATGAAAATGACGGGAAGGGTCACTTCAATGACATTAGTCTCGCCTCGGGAACAGCCGTAGATGAGTTTGGCAATCATCAAGGTTCCATGGGGCTGACGGTCGCCGACGTGGATAACAACGGATTGCAGGATATTTTCATCACGAATTTCATCGATCAGCAAAACACCTCTTATCACAATCAGGGTCGAAACCAGTTCATCGACCGAACAACTGCCTTTGGCCTGGGCATGGTTGGATTCCAATACAGCGGCTGGGGAACAAAGTTCTTCGATCTTGACAATGATATGTGGCTCGATCTCTTCATCACGAACGGGCACACCATGGAGCAGCCCGAGAAGGTCTATCCTACCGACCCCTTTGCCGAGCCGAATTACATGATGCAGAATCTGAAGGGGAAGGGATTCAAAGATGTTTCAGAGGCAACAGGAATTCGCAGGATTCCCAACAAGGTAGGGCGGGGAACTGCATTCGGCGATTTTGACAACGACGGCGACGTCGATGTCCTGGTTATCAATAAAAACGACATACCTACATTCTGGCGGAATGACGGAGGCAATGCCGGCAATTGGCTGGTGATTCGGACTGAGGGTGTGAAAAGCAATCGATGTGGAATTGGGTCGCGGATTCTGGTCAAAACCGAGGGTATGCAGCGCGCCTTCGAAGTCAGGGCGAGCGATAGCTACCTTTCCAGCAACGACCTGCGCGCTCACATCGGCCTGGCCGAGCTGACGACGGCAGATATCGAAATCTACTGGCCCAGCGGGCGCGTGGATAGACATCCAAAGGTCAGTGCCAACCGATTCTATCTCGCAAAAGAGGGCAGTGCTTTGGAAGCCGACCCGTGGGTCAAGCCGGCGAAGCGGTAAGCCGGACACTGCTCAACCTCGAGGGACGGATTGCTTTCGTAAGATCTAGCGAGCCTTGAGTTCAAAATCTACTCGGATAGAGTTGCCGCCATCTCCGAGAAGTTGAAAAATCATAAAGACCGACCCCTTAGCGTCCTTGTAAACCCGCAAGGTGGACTTCCAGCTTCGGGTTTCCTCTGCGTATTGCGGAAGGCCGGTCTTACTGAACTGGCGCTCTTGCGCTGTCTGGACAGCGTCGGCTGAAGAGCGCAGGTAGTGAGTACCTACGATCGGAATTGTTCCTGGAAGACTGAAGAGATCTCCTTCGGCCTGCTTTCCTTTGATCACTGATTCCACTTTGTCGCTAGAACGAACGAACAAGAGGTATTCCTTCTTCTCAAGCCGAATCTCGATCTCATGCTTGCCCTTCTGGAGCCTGACACCGTTCAAAGCTTCCAGGTCAATGGGAAGTGTCATGACGCCCTGATAGCTCTCTGTAGCGCCACCCAGACATTCCAGACTCAGTACTAAGCACAATAGAATTCCCAGGTTTCGCATAGGTTCTTCCAGCATCAGGCCATTAAGCGCTTCGCAATGCTGTTGTGACCTTCCTCTCCAACTCCCGTGAGCCGCTTTTCCAGACCAGAGATTTTTACGTGAAGTTTCAAGTGGTCTAGTCCCAGCAATTCCAAAAGAGTCGCGTGCAGGTCGTGCAAGTGAACTCTCTCTTCAACAGCACGAAAGCCAATCTCGTCTGTAGCTCCGATGGCCTTTCCGCCCTTAATCCCGCCACCGGCCATCAACACTGAGAATCCGTATGGGTTATGATCCCTGCCTTCCTTGCCCTGCATCATCGGGGTGCGTCCAAACTCGCCAGTGCACACCACCAGGGTGCTTTCCAGCAGCCCCCGTTGCTTCAGGTCGGCGATGAGTGCAGCCAGCGGGATGTCTGTCTTTCTTCCATTCTCACGGTGATTCGAATCGCATTCGCTGTGACCATCCCAATCGCTGTTGTAGAGATGCACAAACCGAACCCCACGCTCTACCATGCGTCGAGCGAGCAAACAGATACGGCCAAACTTGGCCGTAGGTTCATCGTCAATACCGTACATTCTTCGAATCGGTTCCGGTTCTCGGTTCAGGTCAATGAGTTCCGGGCCGGCTGTTTGCATACGAAACGCCAGCTCATAATTGCTGATCCTGGCGGAGAGATTTGTGTCATCAGGCCGCGCCGCCAGATGCCGCTCGTTCCAGATCTTGAGCTGATCCAGCAAAACGCGCTGAGCCTTTCCATTGAGGCCAGGCGGAGGTGACAGGTTTTCGAGAGGTGTTCCTTCGCTGGAGACCACAGTGGCCTGGTAAACGGCCGGCAGAAATCCAGAGCCGATAACCGCCTTGCTATTTCGGAGAAAACCGTCAGACATGACCACATAAGCCGGCAAGTTTTCAGTTTCGCAACCCAAGCCATACACGACCCAGGCTCCCATGCTTGGGCTGCCCAAGCGAGCTGAGCCAGTGTGAATCAAGCTGATTGCCGGTCCATGAATCACAGAGTCGTGGTAACAAGAACGAATAACTGCCAGATCGTCAGAGTGTTCTGCAAGTTTCTCGAACAGGTCGGAAACCTCCAGACCCGACTGCCCATGCCTGGTGAATTTCCGCCGGCTGCCCATAAGTCTCGACTCATTCGCTTTGATCTGCGCGAGAGCAGTTTCTCCCTGAAGAAAGCTGGGTGGCAAGAACTGGCCGTCCAGTCGATTGAGCGTGGGCTTAGGATCGAACGTATCTACTTGACTCGGCCCTCCCTGCAAGAAAACGAAAATGACGTGCTTGGCTTTCGCGGGCAAAGAGGTTGCTGCGAGGGTGGCGACATCAGCCATCGCGAGACCGTCTCGTTGCATGAGATACGTCAAAGCCAGGCTGCCGAATCCGAAGCTGGACAGCTCAAGGAACTCGCGCCGGGTTCGCGCTGGCATTCGACGGTGGCAGGAAAAGGGATTCATCATTCCTCCCGGAGGGTCTAGTCGATAAAAAGGAACTCGTTCAGGTTAAAGATCGTCAGACACAACTGAGCGAGGGCCGTTGTGCGTGCCCGCTTCATTGGGGCTGCCTCAGATGAGGCAGCTTCTTCTTTGCCTCTCTGTCTGGCCTCGACCGCCAATTTATCGAGCAGGGCTATCGCTTCTTCGCTCTCTTTGGCAGACGGCTGTCGGTTCAGAGCGATGGTCCACAAAGCGCTCACCAACTCCGAAGTTCTGTCCCCATGATCCTTCACCAGGCGAGCTGCAAACTGCTCTGCCTGTTCTTCAGAAACTTCGTTGTTAAGTATCCAGAGAGCTTGAGGTGCAACAGTGGTCACTTCACGCCGGGGGCAACTCACCGCGGGATCGGGACGGTCGAACTTGTCGAACATCGGAAAGGAAAAATTCCGGCGCGAAAGAATGTACACGGCTCGACGATTGGCGTCCGCTGGATCGGCCGGAGGGACCCACCAGGGCTTTATCCGCAACGCGGCCATTTCTGTGCTGGAAAGTGCCGGCATCACCGGCCTGCCACTCATCTTCACGTTAAGCGTCCCTGCCACGGCATGGATTGAATCCCAAATGGCTTCAGCCTCGAGCCGTCTTCGATTCATTCGCCAAAGGTAGAGATTGTCGGCGTCAATGGCGCTGTTGTTGGTATCGATGAAGCGGCTCGACATTTGATAGGTGCTCGACAGCATGATGAGACGATGCACGGCCTTGATGCTCCAACCGCGCGCTACGAACTCGGCGGCCAACCAGTCCAACAGTTCCTGATGGGTGGGAAGCTGTCCTTGCCGGCCGAAGTCGTTCGTGGTGCCGACAATCCCTCGTCCGAAGTGATTTTGCCAGATCCGATTGATCATGACGCGCGCCGTCAGAGGGTGGTCGGGACGCGTCATCCAGAGAGCCAAACGTTTTCGGTAGCGAGCTCCTTCAAGGTCCAGCGGCATCTCTTCCGGCTCAGATCCATCGTTCAGAATTGCTGGAACGCCTGGATTGACCTTGCCCTTGTTTCTCCCGAAATCCCCTCGGTCCAATACGTAGGTTGCAGGGATGATCTCGGAGTCGAGATGGCCGAGCACTGTCGCAGTCGGCAAATCAAAAAAGCCATCGAATCGCACACGATGGGATGCGTCTTCCCTTGGAACATCAAGCACTATCTTGACCAGGAGTTGGTTCAACTGCTGGTAAAGTTCCCGCTCGCTGTCGGAGAAGTGCTCTGCGATTTTGGTCTCTCCATAAGCCCGAAGCAAAGGGGCCGCGAGTTCTGTCTGGCGGGCCGTTCGCTTCTCTGAGGGGGCCTCGTAGGCCTGAACCACGTCCGCGGAAAAGTCCTTCTTGCGGCCTTCAATGACCCGATCCTTAACGGTTTTTTCCAGCCGCCGATAAGCCAGCCGCGCTTCGTCCAAGGCAATCATCCAATGATAGGATTCATCACGGTGAGTCGCAGAGAGGCCCGTCACCACTGGGATCTGAACAGGCTGGCTTGCGGCGAAAATGGCCTGCAGACGAAAGTAGTCTTTCTGCGGAAAGGGGTCGAATTTGTGATCGTGGCAGCGCGCACATCCCAGACTGAGACCTAGGAAAGCAGAAGCCGTTGTATCGACGGCATCCGTCAGTCGCTCATAGCGCAGCTTTCCGCCATCCATATGCGACTCCTGAATCTCCGGACCGAAGGTGTAAACCGACGTACCAATGCGTGCTTCCAGGTGCTCCAGCTTCTCAAGAGGGATATCGTAAAAACCTGCCAGCTGCAAATCGTCAGGCCACAGCTCATCACCTGCAACCTGTTCCTGGACGAAGCGGTCGTAGGGCTTGTCTTCGTTGAATGACTTGATTACATAGTCTCGGTAGCGCCAGGCGTTGGGGTAGTAGACGTCGCCTTCGAATCCAGCGCTATCGGCATAGCGGACAACGTCGAGCCAGTGCCTCGCCCATCGTTCTCCATATCGAGGTGAGGCCAGCAGTTCATTGATGAGCTTCTCGTAAGCATCGGGGGCCTTGTTGGACAGAAACCTTTCGGTTTGCTCGGGTGTCGGCGGTAATCCAATCAGGTCAAAGTAGGCACGTCGCAGGAGTGCCAGCTTGTCAGCCTGAGGAGCGGGCTTTAGTCCCCGTTCGTGCAGTTTCGCGAGAATGAATGCATCAATCGGATTTCCAGGATTTGAATCCCCAGATCTGGGAACAGCTGGGCGCTGCAGCTTCTTAAGGGACCACCAGGAAGGTTCAGCAGCAACGGTGGTTGGCATCAGCTGGGCCGGCCAATGGGCGCCCTCGCTAATCCATTGTTTCAAAGCCTCGAGCTCATCACCGGGCAATGGGGCAGAGTTGCCCGGTGGCATCTTCATGTCACCCTGGTGCGCAGCCGCTCGATAGAGAGGACTCTCTTCCGGTTTTCCTGGAATAATTGCCGGGCCGCGAGTGCCTCCCTTCAGAAGAGTCGCACGTTGACGCACGTCCAGACCTGACATCCGTGCGGATCCATGACAGGCGCCGCACTTCTCTAGCAACACTCCGATTGCGGTCCTGCCGACAGATGAATCCTGGGAATTGCCAGATTGGCCGAAAAAGACGACGAGCGCGCTACCCAATGATGCCACCCTCGCCCGTTTACGAAGGATCGACAGGTTTCGAAAAAGCATGGCTAGCTCAGTACGAAATCTCTGGACCGCAAGAATCTGGATCTCGGGCAGAAATCGTCCCGCCCGGCACCTACGGCTTCGACTTTTTCATCAGAAGTGCCGACCAAGCCAGCGGTCCCAGAGCGCTCGGCCGGGCAATCTCGAAGCGGCTTTCCCGCAGCCACTCGAACTCAAACAAAGGAGAAAAATCTTCTCGAAGCTCTGCTTCGGTCACTTGAGGAGGGCCATAGCCGATCGAAGTTTCATTCGCGTTGCCAGCCAGCAAAAGAAATCGGGTGCCGCTTCGAGACAAGCGATCCACCGTTTCAATATAGCCCTTCAGATTGTGACCTCTGACTTCATGATAACAGCCTCGATCGAAGATAAAATCGAACGGCTTCAGGGTTGGCGGTGCCAGAACGTCCGCGAGCAGCCAGTTCACGCGCACGCCCGCTTTGAGGGCCTTTTCCTGCGCTTGGCGCAAAGCCGTGGGAGCGATGTCGATCGCAGTGACCTCAAATCCGAGGCGAGCCAAGTAAATAGCATCCGTTCCCGAACCACAGCCCAATTCGACGGCCCGCCCTGGACGGATCATCCCACTCTCAACGAGCTTGATGAGCTCCCCAGAAGCCTGCCCGGCGTCCCACAGAGGTGGCTGGCTCTTCCGATAGTCTGAGTCCCATTGCTCGAGCAAGCGTGCGCCTTTCACGCCGTGGGGCAGCCTGCCTGAAGGGAAAACCCTGCGACCCATAAGAACCTTGCCGTCGTCTCTTAAGATCTCGATGTCACCCGCGCCAGCCTGAGCAGGAGGCAAGGTCATATGGTAAGAGTTTGGGGCAGTCCTTACTTTCAAGCTCAGCAGATCTTTCTGAGCGTCCACTTCAGCAACGGAGCCTGAAGCCGGCGCGCCGCGCAAGCGCACATGGAGCACGTTCACGATACGAAGTTCTTCTGGTTTCGGCTCTGCTACCAGTTCGAGCACATGACCGTCAGGCTGTCCCAAACCGTTCAGGTGCCGTCTGACATGCCTGGTGACTTTGTGAGGAAGCAACGTCTCGCAGACAAGCTCATGGTCCTCGTCAATAACCCTGAAACTCGACTCACCTGAAAGCGTTGGCTTGGCACGTGAGTAGAGTGACCACTGAACGCGTCCGGGCGAAGCAGCAATCACCGTATCGTCCACAATGAAGGTCGATGGCTTCAGGAAGATCATTCGACGAACCCTACGAGAACGGGATCGTTTAGCGCGAATCTGGCGTTCCTTCGCAAGGTCCGCCCGGATTTCGTCGAGATTTCCAAGGAAATAGACGAAGAAGCGATTCTCTTCAAAGGCAGCTAGCTCGCTGGGGCGGGTCTGCGGCGCCGGCAAAGAGAGCTTCAGGACTCTCTCAAGAGTGTCGTCTGAAACGCCAGTCGAGCCGAAAGATTTTGCAAAATCCACGAGCTCATCAGCGTTGATGGAAAGTTGGGAAGTCTCTGAAGAAAAGCGGGATTGGCACATCAGCGGAAGTGAACCCAGCAGGAACGGCATCAGAGTCACCCACAGGTGAAGAACAGAGTACCTCCTTCTGGCCGGTTTCTGCATTTCTGCTTTGGGGCTCTCACTTGAGCTAGTAACCAGCGGAGAATAACACGTTCCAGAACCAAGTGCCAAGGCTCTGCCTGCAGCGAAGTGCAGGAGTTTTTTGCAAGCGCTTATCCGTATTACGGAACACGGTTCGCGTGATTAGCCAATTGCCTCTGTCTTATGGAACGCGTCACGCAGGGAGGCTGCAAATGTCGGCCGAAGTCATACCATTGCGGCACTGAGGGCGGTTAAAGCCCAAAATGGGAAACAAAATAGAACAGTCCTCAGAGACTGAGGGCTGGTCGATTTTCCGTATAGCGGAATGACATCCGTGTGCAAATCGTCTTCACAGTCTTGCAAGTGCCGACTAATATCAAGCTCTAAGCATCATCCACCCGGAAAGCCTTGCTGGCAGATTTATGTTTACCAGGGCCAATTTCGGTTGTCACGCCTTTCAAACCTGAATCGAGCCTGTGCGGATCAATGGGTCAACCCAAATTCTCTTAATGTAGTTTCATAGGATTTAGGAGGAAAGATGAGCACGAGTCTTAGCAGAACACTGTTTTGTCTGTCAGTCATGGTTTTGTGCCTCGCGTCAACGCTCTTGGCGCAAACAGATCGAGGCACTATTACTGGAACTGTAACGGACGCGTCCGGCGCCGTGATTGTCGGAGGGAAGGTGACGGCGGCAAACACCGCAACCGGGATTGCAGCCCAGACGGCGACCAGTGGGGCCGGTCTTTTCACTATCCCGCAAGTCAAGGTGGGCGTTTACAAGGTGACCATCGAGCAATCCGGCTTCAAGAAGTTCATTCAGGATGGAGTTCTCGTGTCTCTGGGACAGACGGTTCGCGTGGATGCTGCACTGCAGGTTGGCGAAGTCTCGCAGTCGGTGGAAGTCCAGGCTGAGGCACCGGTCCTGAAGCCAGACACCTCAGAGCTGGGAACTACGATCAGCAACCAGCAAATTTTGGATTTGCCACTCTCGCTGACGGGCGAGATGCGCAGCCCGGCTACTTTCATGCGGTTGGTTCCCGGCGTCGTCGGTCGGGGAAGCAGCAGCATGAGTAATCCTGAAGCCATTTTCAACACCGCTGTGAACGGTGGCCAAACCCTGAGCATGGAGATCCAGCTCGACGGTGCGGCAATTCTGGGAAGCAATCTTCCGGGGGATCTCCGGATCTTGGGATTCCCGGTCGATGCCGTGCAGGAATTCAAGATCAACACGAATAACTTCGCCGCTGAGTTAGGGCGCACCGGTGGTGGCGTGACCAGTTTCACCTTGAAGTCGGGGACCAATCACATCCACGGATCGGTCTATGAATTCTTCCGAAACGAGAAGCTGAACGCGAACGGCTTCTTCAACAATCTTGGCGCAATCAACTCCCGCACGGGCAAGGCAACGCGGGTCATCAACAAGCAGAACGAGTACGGGTTTACCCTCGGCGGCCCGGTTATCAAGGATAAGACTTTCGCCTTCGGATACTTCAACGGATTTCGATATCGAAGGGCTGGGGCAGGCGGAGTGATTTCGGTTCCGACAGCGGCCTTCAAGAACGGGGATTTTTCGAGCCTGGGCATCACGCTCTACGATCCGGCGACCACTCGGTCCAATGGTAGCGGAGGCTTTATCCGTGACCCGTTTCAGGGAAACATCATTCCAGCCAATCGAATCAGCTCGGTGGCGAAAGCTCTGCAAGCATTTCTGCCCGATCCTAACCAGTCCGGGAACCTGCTGAATTACGTCGGCGGAGCGCCGCTAGGGACATCGACGGATCAGTGGGGAGGCAAGGTGGATCATTCCTTTTCAGCCAGGCACAAGCTTAGCGCCTCCTTGGCTCATTCGTACTTTGAAGAGGTGCCGTTCAGTCCATTCACGGGACCGCTGGCGACTGGCGGCCTCAACTATGATCCCATTTGGGTCGCGCGCCTGAGCGACGACTGGTTCATTAGACCCAACATCGTCAATCACGTCACCATTGCTTACAATCGAAACAACAATCACTTTGTGCCGCGCGATCCGACACCTGGTTGCGGAGCGCGAATTGGTCTGAAAGGGGTCAATCAGCAATCCGTCTGCCCCCAATTGAACATTCTCAATTACAATTCCTTTGGACCTGGCGGAATCAGTATCGTCCCCGAGAATGGATGGAACTTCGTCGACAACGTAAGCTGGATCACTGGAAAGCATAGCTACAAGTTTGGTTTCGACATTCGCTATAACGGTGACAACACCTTCAGCAGCAATCGGGATGCAGGGTACTTCAACTTCACCAATCTGGAAACGGCGCTTCCCGGAAGTCCCAACACCGGAAACGGGTATGCAAGCTTTCTGCTGGGTGCGGCGAACTCGGGCGAAGCTTGGACTTATGGTTCCGGCTCGGTTGGCAACCGTTCGCGCTACTATGCCTTCTTCGTCCAAGACGATTACAAGATGACGTCTAAGTTGACCTTGAATGTCGGCATGCGATACGACATTCAAAAGCCACGTTTCGAAGTGGCCAATCGTTTTGCCACTCTCGATCCGAAGCTGCCCAACCCTGGTGCAGGAGGCCGTCTCGGTGCCATTCGTTTTGCTTCGGATGAGCAGCGGACGTTTGCCGATACCGATTTGAGACAGTTCGGACCCCGGTTCGGTCTGGCCTACAGCTTGAACAACAAGATCGTATTCCGCGGCGGTTATGGTATTTACTACAGCGCTGGGGCAGCCGCGCTGGCGAATGGCCACCTGCTGGGCTTCCTGATGGGATATAGCGCCTCCAACCCGGTCGGGGCCCTGGATGGCGGAGTGACTCCAGCGTTTTATTTGGATCAGGGGTTTCCGATTGAGCGGTTTCCCCGCCCACCCTTTATCAGTCCAACCGTGGTCAACAACGGATCTCCCTACTACATGGCTGATCGAGATGGCCATGGCCCCTATGTTCAGAACTGGAACGTGAACATTCAGCGCGAGCTCCCAGGGAAGATCGTCGTCGATATGGCCTATGTGGGAAGCAAGGGAACTCGGTTGGGCAGCAACTTAAGCCCTGAGAACCAGCTTCCTGCCTCGAACCTCCGTTTGGGCCAGTTACTGTTTGCCAACATCAACTCTGCGGAAGCCAGGGCAGCAGGAATCCCAATCCCCTATCCAGGCTTCAATGGCTCCGTGGCGCAGGCGCTCCGGCCTTACCCGCAGTATCTCGGCATAACGCGTCCGCACCAGGCTGAGGGCCATTCCACGTATCACGCCTACCAGATGAAGATCGAGAAACGATTTTCTGAAGGGCTGGCTCTCCTCGTCTCCTACACGGGTTCCAAGGTGTTGACGAACGCGAACTCTCAGTTGACGCCTTTCTCTGTGGGAGCGCAGGACAAGTTCAATCGCGCTGCCGAGAAGTCAATCGGACTGAACGACTACCCGCATAACTTGGTGATGAGCTATAGCTACGAGCTGCCGATCGGACCTGGCAAAAAGTGGATGAATGGCGCTGGCGTTGGCGGCAAGATTGTCGGCGGGTGGAAGCTTAATGGCATCCAGCAGTACCAGAGCGGTTCTCCGATGCGTGTCACCATTAATCAGCCCTACGGCTTTGACATTCGCGTGAGGCCCAATGTGGTTGCTGGCGCTCAGAAGAGATCTGCTGTGGCTCCTGGCGACTACGATCCCAACGACCCGGCCCGGAACCGCTGGATCAACGCTGCCGCCTTTTTGATTCCGGCATTCGGGACATTGGGAAACGCCACATCTGATTTGCCGGACTTGCGTACGCCCTCCTGGTTGAATGAGGACTTTTCAATCATCAAGCGAACGCCAATCAATGAACGGATAGCTATAGACTTCCGAACTGATTTCATCAACGCCTTTAACCGGGTTGTTTTCGGAGGCGCAAGCACTAATCTTAGCGTCCCATCCACTTTTGGCAGGCTTGGAGGCCAAGTCAATCAGCCGAGAACGATTCAGTTCGGCCTGAAGGTCCACTTCTGACCCCGTCCGCCAAGTGATAGAGCGGTATTCGAGAGTGCCATCAACATGGGTTGGTGGCACTCTTTTCATTTTAGGGGCGGCTTGTGGTAATCCCTCGTTACAGGGGGCTGGAACGCGCGCTCTGTCGCGCGTTCATTCAGCGTGCGCAGAGCGCCCGCTCCACCTTTTCGGTCTTTCGCCACACGTAACTGAGGCAATACGCTTCTGTGCGAATCAGGCTTGTCTTTCTGGCGGCTTTCCGCAAAATGGCTGAAGGCTGATGTTTGGGGCAGATCGACTAGCCGGTAATTCTCGAGTTGGAAGGTGGCCAGACGTGAAGGTCTCCAGGCGCCAACTTGTCACTGTTGTTCTCTTGCTCGCATCGATGGAGGTTGAAGCGCTTCAAGAGTCTGGGATCAGCGCGTACGCCAAAGGACTGAACTACCTGAAGAGTGGGCAACCAGCTCTTGCGCGGAAAGCGTTCCTGGAGGCTTTAAACGACCCCAACACGGGGCCAGAGGCGAGTTTTCAGCTGGCTTGGCTGGCCGTAGCTTCCGCGGACTGGCAGGAAGGTGAAAAATGGGTCCGGCAATTCTTGAGCATACGAAGCGGATCGCCAGAAGGTCTCTATGTTTTGGGCTACGTTCTCTTTCGCCAGGAAAAGCATGAAGCCGCTGCAACAGCGCTGACGGAGTCACTGGAGAAACAGCCGCAGAATGCCGACGCTCACAAGATTCTTGGTCTGGCGCATTTTCAGATGGATCGGAAGCTCGAAGCGAAAAAGGAGCTCTTGGCTGCGGTTCGAATCAACCCAAGGTTGACAGAAGCTCATTACTTTCTCGGGCGGGTGAATTACACCCTAAATCGATTTGGGGAGGCTCGCGAGGCTTTCGAGAGAGCCATTCAACTGGAATCCCGGTTTATGAAGGCTCATGACAACTTGGGCCTAACCTTGGATGCGCTCGGCGAAGCTCAAAGGGCCATTGAAGCTTTTCGAAAGGCCATCGAGCTCAATGAGCAACTGAAGATGAACTCCAAATGGCCCTATCTGAATCTTGGAGAGGTTCTCCTGAAACAAGACCAATATTCCGAAAGCATCCCGTATTTTCAGAAGGCGCTTGCTGTCGATCCAAACTGGGCAAAGGCCCACTCTTGTTTCGGAAAAGCTCTCCTGCGGGAAGGCAAGAGTGAAGAGGCTAAATCGCGCTTTCTGATGGCGATTCGCCTGGATCCGGCATCGAGTGATGCGCACTATCAACTAGGGCAGCTCTATCGTAAGCAGGGAGATATGGAGGCCGCTCAGCGAGAGCTCAAGCTTTTTCAGCAACTGAAGAAGAAGCCAACCCCTCTCAGTCTGAGCGCTCCCTAGGTTTGGCACGTTTGGCACCCACCCTTGTGACCCATTCGATGAACGATTACTGAGAGGACACTATTTTGGTGCTTGTACGGCCTGGTCTAAAATTCGCGTTCCTGATTTTTTGGTTGATGGGAGCCACCTCGGCGCTCAAGGCGGCTCAAGCCCCAAATTCAGCCGAGTTCTTCGAAATGCGCATCCGCCCGTTGCTCGTTGAAAAATGTTTTGCCTGTCACACGCAGTCACGTCTCGGAGGTCTCCGAATTGACTCGCATGAGGCGTTGCTGAAGGGAGGGAGTTCAGGGCCTGCGATCGTCCCTGGAAACCCTGAACAGAGCTTGTTGATCCAGGCTGTTTCGCGCACACACGAGCGTTTCAAAATGCCACCCCAAGAGAAACTCAAGGAAGCGGAAGTGGCTGCGCTCATTGAGTGGATTCGCGCTGGCGCTTCATGGCCGGAATCGGCGCCAAGAACAAAAGGTGGGGAGAAGACGACAGGTTTCATTACAAAGCAGCAGCGGGCCTTCTGGTCATTGCAGCCCGTCCGCAAGCCGGCTCTGCCCCAGGTGAGAGATAAGCGTTGGCCGCAGGCACCAATCGATTACTTTGTGCTGGCGCGTTTGGAAGCTAGCGGACTGAAGCCAATGCAGGCGGCCGACAAGCGCACCTGGATTCGCCGCGTGACATTCGATTTAACGGGCTTGCCACCTACTTTTGAGGAGGTGGAAGCATTTGCGCGCGACACTTCGCCGAAGGCACGCACCAGAGTGATTGACCGACTCTTGGCCTCACCACTGTATGGAGAGCGTTGGGGGCGTCACTGGTTGGATGTGGCTCGCTATACGGATGACTCCGGCAATACCCTCAGAGACGATCCTTATCCTAATGCCTTCCGATATCGAGATTGGGTGATACAAGCATTCAACGACGACCTTACCTACGACCAGTTTCTGAAAGCACAGATTGCTGGCGACCTAATGGAGGGAGATCGTTCGAAATGGGTCGCGGGCCTGGGCCTTTACAACCTGACTCCTAATCTGCAAGACGATCGAGTGGATGTGACGACACGCGGATTTCTTGGTCTGACAGCCGCTTGTGCCCAATGCCACGATCACAAGTTCGATCCTATTCCGACTAAAGATTACTACGCCCTGCAGGGTATTTTTGAGAGCACCGAGCTCGATGAATACCCTCTCGCGCCTCGAGAAGCCGTGGAGAGATACCAGAAGCAGAAGAAGACCGTTGACGAACTGGAAGCGGCGATCGATGAATTTCTGGACGCCCAAAGCACACAACTTTCCGAAATTCTCGCGGCCCGAGCATCGCGTTACTTGTTGGCAACTAGAAAGGTGCTGGGCAGTGAAAAGCAAGAGCCGGAAGCAGTGGCTCAGCAGGAAACCCTGGATCTTGAAACTCTGAAGAAATGGGTGAAGCATTTGCAGACGGTTCCACGAGAACACCCGTTTCTGAAGGAGTGGGATGATCTGGTCAGAGCCAACGCTTCTGAGAAGGCATTACGCGCGGAAGCGGATAGGTTTCAAGACTTGCTCCTTTCGGTTTTTCGGGAGAAGAAATCGGTAGACCAGAAGAATCTCATTCTGACGGGTGGCTCGCAGGAATTTGAGGTTCTCAGCAAAGCCAACTTGGCATCGCTGGAAAGAGACAGGTACGCTCTCTGGTCTGACTTCTTCCTTGTTGGGCAGAGGCTGGAAGGAATCGGAAGCAGAGAAAGCGGAGTCCTGCGGTACAGGAAAAAGGAACTCGCTCGATTTCTTCAGGGTGACTGGAAGTCTCACCTTGAAACACTGCAAGCCAGGCTTGACGAGGCCAAGGGTTCACTCCCAGAGAAGTATCCGTTTCTCCGAGCCATCAAAGATGTAGCCAAGCCCGCAAACATGAAGGTTTATGTCCGTGGCAACAAGGAGACTCAAGGAGAGGAAGCACCACGGGCATTCCTTTCGGTCTTGTGTGAAGGACAACCTGTCCCCTTTACCAAGGGCAGTGGGCGTTTGGAGCTGGCTGAAGCAATTGCCAATCCTCAGAACCCCCTCACAGCTCGCGTGATGGTCAATCGCATCTGGCAGCAGCACTTTGGCGCCGGGCTTGTTCCTACGGCCAGCAACTTTGGGCAGTTGGGAGAACGGCCTAGTGATCAGGAACTCTTGGACTATCTGGCCGCCCGTTTCCTTGAGAAGGGTTGGTCTATCAAGGCAATGCATCGTGAGATTCTTCTATCAGCAACCTATGGACTGAGCGTGGGATCTTCGGAGGAGAACTCAACTAAGGATCCGGACAATCATTTGTCGTGGCGCGCGAATCGGAGGAGGCTGGATGCCGAAGCCTTGCGCGACTCTATCCTGTTCGCCTCAGGAAAGCTTGACTTGGCTATGGGCGGCGCCCCCTTGCGGCTGTCTGATGAAAAGAATCTTCGGCGCACCGTCTATGGCTTTGTGAGCCGTGCCAAGCTGGATGGCACGTTATCGTTGTTTGACTTTCCCGATCCCAACTACACCAGCGAGGGCCGAATCACTACCGACACGCCTCTGCAGCGGCTCTTCTTCCTCAACAGCGAATTCGTGATCAGCCAATCCGGTGCTTTGGTCTCTCGCCTTGAGGCGAAGCATCTTCCCAACGCTGAGGCGAGAATTCAGCAGGTGTATCGATGGCTTTTCCAGCGGGATCCCGAGCCTGACGAAGTGCAGGTGGGCCTAAAGTTCCTGGAGTCAGGTGCGAACAAATGGCCGCAGTATGCTCAGGCCCTGATGAGTTCCAGCGAGTTCATCCTGGTGAACTGAAAACGTGCCCTCATCGGTAGTTTGCCTGGCGAGGCCGGTTTGGGACGCGCCGCTGAATACAATCGTCCCCCCTTTTCCTAGGGGGGACTCCAGGGAGGTAGCTCTCTGCAAACCTCCCCTGACCCCCCTCCTTGTGCAAGGAGGGGAACGCCTTGGCGTTGAGGAGATCAACAATGAATCGTAGGCAGGCACTGCAGGTCTTGGGGAATGGATTTGGCGCCGTAGGACTTACTCGGCTCCTTGTCGAAGCTAGCCCCTCAAATCAGCCCCTGATCGTGCAAGGACCGCATTTCCCCGCGAAGGCCAAGCATGTGATCTACCTGTTCTTGACCGGCGGTATGTCGCATGTCGATACCTTTGATCCAAAACCGATGCTCGATAAGTATCACGGCAAACCCGCGCCTGGAGGCAATCCCCAGACGGAACGCCGGACTGGCAATTTGATGAAGTCACCGTTTCAGTTCAAGAAATATGGGCAGAGCGGGATTGAGGTCAGCGACATCTTTCCACACTTCGCCGAACGAATCGATGATGTTTGTGTCATTCGCTCCATGTATACGGACCGGCCTAATCACGGACCCGCTCTATTTCGCTTCAACCTGGGAATGACGATTCCAGGACATCCGTCGATGGGATCGTGGTTGAGCTACGGGCTAGGGACAGAGAACCAGAACTTGCCAGGCTTTGTGGTGCTTTGCCCGGGTCTTCCGACCGTAGGGCCGCCGCTCTGGAGTTCCGCATTTCTTCCGGCGGTTCATCAGGGGACCTTCATCTCCTGCTATGAGAACGATCCGGAAAAGATGATCCAGCACCTCCGCAACAAGCACCTCAGTTTTGCAGAACAGCGCCAGCAACTCGACCTCATCAGCCAATTGAATCGGCGCTATCTGGCACGGCAGGGAGCCGACACTCAACTGGAGTCCAGCATTCAAGCGATGGAGGTGGCCTATCGCATGCAGACCGAGGCCATGGACGCGTTCGACATCCGCAAGGAAAATGATGCCACCCGGGAACGCTACGGAGAAGGCGGTTTTGCTCGGGGGTGTTTGATGGCAAGACGGCTGGTGGAGCGTGGCGTTCGCATGGTCCAGATTTTTTTCGGAAACTTCCAACCTTGGGATGATCACAACGACATTTTGAATCATCGCAAGCTGGCGTTTCAGGCCGACCGTCCGATTGCTGCTCTCCTCGACGATCTCAAAACCACAGGATTGCTCAATGAAACCATTGTGATGATCGGAGGCGAGTTTGGCCGAACTCCCTCAGTGGAGGTCAGTGGCTTAATTCGTGTGCAGAATGGTCGCGACCACAACAGTCAAGGATTCACCATGCTCCTCGCGGGTGGGGGCATCAAGGGCGGTCTGGCATACGGCACGACCGACGAGTTTGGATTCAAGGCCATTGAGAATCCCGTACATCCCAATGATATTCACGCGACTGTTCTGCATTTGCTGGGTTTGGACCACAAGCGGCTGACTTACCGGCATAGTGGGCGCGACTTCAGGCTTACGGATGTGCAAGGCACGGTCGTTAAAGACATCCTCGCCTGACGATCAAATGACTGTACAATATTGCTGGCTCACGTACAGGCTTTTCACCGAGCAAAATTGTCTTTCTCCTACTCTGCTGTCTGAACCAACACATGATCAGGGAACACGCTCAAAGGCTGCGCTGCAGAAACTACTGGGTCGTTTTGGGAGTGACTTTTCTGGTGGTGCGAACGGTGAACCTTTCCTACGGACAAGACATCGTGGACGTGTTGTCTAAGAACTGCTACGTCTGCCACGGCCCCTCGGTGAAACTGCCCATGAGTGGACTGACGATGGGCGGCACAGAAAGCTTAAGAAAGGGCGGCAAGCGCGGGCCGGCGCTTGTCCCGTGGAAGGCAGAGGAGAGCTTGCTGTACCAGGCTGTCGCCCGCAAGGGCGACCTCAAGATGCCGCCTAGCGGGGCGCTGGCGGAAAAGGACGTTGAAATCATTCGAGCGTGGATTGACGCTGGCGCTGTCTGGCCCAAACGCGAGGCGGGAGCACACTGGGCTTATCGCCCTGTGTCCAAACCCTCGGTCCCGAAAGTGAAGAACCCGGAGGAGATGCGCAACGAAATCGATGCCTTCATTCTAGCCGGATACGAAACGAAAGGTCTGAAACCCGTACCCCTGGCTGATCGGGCTGCGCTTCTGCGCCGGGTAACCTACGATCTTATTGGCCTGCCTCCGTCTGCTGAGGAATCTGCTCTCTTCCTCTATGACTCTTCGCCCGATGCTTACGAAAAGGTTGTCGATCGTCTTCTGGGCAACGAACAACACGGCGCCAACTATGCTCGCCTTTGGATGGATGTACTGCGCTACGCCGACGTAGACGAACACATGCCTGCCAGTAGCGGCATTTATCGCTGGCGCGAGTGGATCATTCATTCCCTGAATCGCGATCTTTCCTATGATCAGTTCGTCAAGGCCCAAGTCATGGGTGACCTGATGGACGAGCCCACAGCGATGTTTGCCACGGGCTTCCTGGCGCGTGGCGCCGAAGTTGAAAAAGATGAGAAAAGGTCGCTGGCTTTTGCGGCTGTTGAAACCGCCACAGCGGCATTTCTTGGAGCGACTGTTGCCTGCGCCAAGTGCCACGACCATATGTTTGACCCGATTCGTCAGGCCGACTACTACGGGTTAAAGGCGATCTTTGACCCGGTGATCATCGAGAAGAAGAGTCTGGCGGGCCCGGAACAGCAGGCTTTGTACCAGATGGCTGTGGAAGGCTACGAGAAGCGCAAGAAAGAGATCGAGAAACCGCTTGATGCGTTCCTCGATCCTTTCCAGAAAAAGCTGCAGGCCGATAGAATCAAGAATTTTCCTCCAAACGTCCAAGAAGCGCTGAAAACTCCGGGGGAGAAGCGCACGCCAGAACAAAAGAAACTGGCGGATGACTATGCGCCCATCATCCGCATCGATCCTCCCAAGTACAAGGAGATCATGAAGCCCGAGGAGATACGGACCTACGAGGGCCTGCGTGCTCCCCTGCTCGCGTTGGCCCAGCCAGTGGAGCCCGAGAACTTTTGGACGGTTCGCGAGTCCGAAGAACTGGCCAAGCAAAAGAGTTTTATTCTCGATACGGGCGAGCCCGACCGGCCCAAAGGCGAAGTGGGACGGATGTTCCACGTCGGCAGCAACGGGTTTGAGGTTCAGGATACGCCCTGTGAGGGGAAGCGTTTCACGACGGGCGCGCGGCAGCGTTTTGTCGAATGGATGCTGCATCCGTCGAATCCCTTGTTTGCGCGGGTTGCCGTCAACCGGGTCTGGCAGTGGCATTTCGGAATAGGCCTGGTGAAGACACCCAGTGACTTCGGCGCGTTGAGCGAGCCACCCAGCCATCCGGAACTGCTCGACTGGCTGGCCAGCCGCTTTGTGGAAAGTGGTTACAGCCTGAAGGCTCTCCATCGTCTGATAGTGACTTCCCGAACTTATCAGCTGGCAGCTATCTCAGAATCCGCTAACGAGACCAAGGACCCAGAAAATATCAAGCTCTGGCGCATGCCAACGCGCCGGCTCAACGCCGAGGAACTGCGCGACTCCGTTCTGTGGCTGGCTGGCAAGCTGGACCTGAAGCTGGGCGGAAAGTCATTTAGCGACCTCCCGGACCAGTACTATGTTGGATCACGAGTGGTGATCGGGAATCTGAGTAGAGACATGAACAGGCGAGCGGTGTATATGGTGCGTGGCTACAATTCAACGGCTGAGATGATGCCCAACTTCTTTCACGTTTTCGACGTTGATAACGGCAAGATGCCCAATCCAGTTCGAAATCGGAGCATCACGGCCTTGCAGGCTCTGACGCTAATGAACAGCCCTCTGGTGGAAGAGTCCGCGAAGGACTTTGGCAAGCGTCTGATGAAGCTTTCTGCAGAGGATCTTCCCAAAGCGGTAGAGCTGGGTTTCAGAATGGCCTTGAGCCGTCCACCCGCGGCAGATGAAAAAGAAAAGGTGCTCCAGCACTTGAAAGGTTGCCAGGAGTGTGATTCCTCGATTCAGGGAGCCGAGAAGCTCGGCTGGCTGCTAATGAACCTGGATGAATTCTTTTTCGTTCAATAAATCGACCCGCCAACCGGCAGACGAAGAGATAAAGAGATTTAATGACGATGAACGCGGATCAGAGGTCAGCACGGAAGAAAGAGATTCACACTCGTAGTACCGAGTACTCAGCACTCAGTACTCAGCACTCAGTACCTAGCGTGAACCGACGCTATTTCTTCGAGCAGTTCGGCTCTGGTTTGCTTGGGGCGGCCATCGGATATCTTTGGTTAGAGGACAGTCTCCTTGCCACTGCGTTCACCGCGGCCGGTGCCAATGAGACTGGGGGACGAATTGCGCCGCGCCTGCCTGTCAAGGCCAAATCGATCATCATGCTGTTCATGTGCGGCGGAGTCAGCCACATTGATACGTTCGATCCCAAAGACAACAAGCATGCCGGCAAGTTGATTGATGCGATTGGTTTTGGAGACAACCAGGCCAAAATGCTGCGCCCGGTAATTCCCATTCTGCGAACGTTTACCCGGTATGGTAAGTCCGGGATCCCGGTCTCCGACTGGTTTCCCGAGGTAGGCTCCTGCGTCGACGACATTGCGTTCATTCGCTCGATGTACACGGAGGAGGTGAATCACTTTCCAGCTGTCATTGAGCTGATTACCGGGCATCGCGGCCGCCAGTTCAACCATCCGAGCCTGGGCGGATGGATCTCCTATGCTCTGGGAACGGCCAACAAAGACCTCCCTGCCTTTGTCAACATCGGGCGGCCATCCTCACCAGTTCAGCTCACAGGCGGCTATTTGGGAACGACGGAAGCGGCAACACCCTTCGGCGGGGGCGACAGACCGGTGGAGCATCTGAACATTCCGAAATCTGTCTCCGCAGCTCAGCGGGAACGCGACATGGAGGCCCTGTTTCGATTGAACAGTGAATTCAGAGAGCATTACAAAACCGAAATGGAAATCGCTGCGCGGTTGAAGAGCTACGAACTGGCCGCGCGCATGCAGTTGTCTGTTCCTGAAGTGGTGGATTTCTCACGAGAACCTGCGCACGTGAAGGAACTTTACGGGATCGGAGGGAAGGAAACCGATGCGTTTGGCCGGCAGTGTTTGATGGCGCGGCGTCTGGCCGAGCGCGGTGTGCGGTTCATCCAGCTCTGTCACGGCGGAGGCGGCAACGGCGATTGGGATGCACATGGAGACATGACGTCGCATGCGCCGCTCTGCAGGCAAACAGACCAACCTATAGCTGGTTTGATCAAGGACCTGAAGCAGCGCGGACAGTTGGACTCAACGTTGGTGGTATGGGCGACAGAGTTCGGGCGAACGCCATGGTCGCAAAACACCACCGGGCGCGACCATAATCCCCGTGGCTACACATGCTGGATGACGGGCGCTGGCATCAAGGGCGGGGTCGTACACGGCAGCACCGATGACGTGGGCTATAACGCTATAGAGAGTCGTGTTTACGTCAGCGATCTGCTCGCCACAATCCTGCACCAGATGGGTCTCAATCACGAGGATCTGGCCACAGTGGTGAACAACCGTCCGGTGCGGCTTGTAGAACACGGGCACGGGCCGGTGAAGAACATCATAGCCTAGCCTTCGGGCCAGCCCCAGATTTGAGCCCGTGGCTTTGCAGCCCCGCCTGCTTACTCCGAAGTCTTTGCAACGACCGCGGCGGCTGGTTTTTCATTGACGATCAACTGAAACACGTCAGGCCGGCTGTAATGGCCTACAACATCGAAGTCGAACTTGCCCCGCCCAATGTCGTTGAGGTCGAGCGCTGCGGTCAGGATGGTTTCTCCATCAAAATGAGGGCCGGCCAGCACTTTGCCAAGCGGGCTGATGATGGCGCTGCCACCGCGCATCAACACTGCGTCCGGTGAATCTCCAAGCGTCACGCGCACCCTGTTGGGAAAGTCTTTCTTGCGAAGAAACTGGCAGGCCGTCAGAACGAAGCAGCGCCCTTCGAGTGCGACATGCTGCATCGAGGGTAACCACGTATCCCGATCATCTGCGGTTGGAGCGCAGTAGAGCACGACGTTTTTCGAATACATGGCCATCCGCAGCATCGGCATGTAATTCTCCCAGCAAATTACCGAACCGATCCGGCCATAAGGGCTCTCTACAGCCGTGAGGGTCGAACCATCACCGAAACCCCAGATCATTCTCTCCATAGCCGTCGGCATGAGCTTGCGGTGCTTTCCGAGCAGGCGGCCGTCTGGCGCGAAGAACAGCACCGTGCAGTAGCAGGTGCCGAATTCGCGCTCGATCACACCAATCACCACGTAGCTGCCATGCGCTGCGGCCGCCTTGCCGAGCCGCTGTGTGTGCGGACCAGGCACATCAATCGCTGCTTCGAGGTAAAGCCGAAACTCTTCGCGCCCGGCTGCATCGCGCGCACCCACCACCAGACCGTAATTGAGTCCTTTGGGATATCCGACGATGAACGCCTCTGGAAAGAGGATCACTTTCGCGCTGGTAGCTGCGCCTTCTCCGATCAAGCGCACGGCTTTGTCGACACAGGCCTCTGTATCGAAGGGAACTGAGCCTGCTTGGACTACGGCGACGTTTACAGTGTTCTCTTGGGTGGTCGAATTCATTGGGCCTCCCTCCAGCGAGCAGGCCAGAGAAGATCAACCTTCGCTCAGGGGCGGATTCAAGTGGGGCTTCCAGCCGAGCGAAGAAATTTCCGCACTCTGCCCAGCGATGGAAAAGCGGGTATCGCGCCCGCCCGCGTGCAAGTCAGCGTGCCCACCGCATTCGCAAACGATGCCAGTTGCGCCAGCTCTGAACGCTCGGCAGTCAGGCTTGCTGGCCGTTGAGCCAGCTGAAAAATCAAGGCTGCCATAAAACCATCGCCAGCCCCCGTCGTATCCGCAACCGCCACTCGCCGTGTAGCCACAGACACGCATCCGTTCCGCGTGGCAATCCGAGAGCCCGCAGCATCGCGCGTGACCGCCACAAGCTGGACTCCAAGGCTCTCCAGGAAAGCAAAGTCCGTTTCAATCCTACGCTCGGGAAAGAGAAAGTCCCACTCAAACTGATTGATCTTCAGAACGTCGCAGAAACGGATCGCTTTGAGGATTTCTGCCCGGGCAGTTCTCAAGTTGGGCCAAAGAGGAGGCCGTAGATTGGGATCGAAGGAAATCGTAAGCCCGTGCTTCCGGGCAAAACCCACGGCAGCCAGAGTTGCCGAACGAGAGGGCTCGCAGATCAAAGAGATTGAGCCAAAATGAAGGAAACGCGCCTGACGGATGTAATTCTCACGAATTTCCTCAGGCTTGAGCAGAACGTCGGCGTTCCCATAGAAAAGAAAACGCTGCCGCTCATTAGCATCGTTGGTGACTAGCGCGAGGCGTGTCTGAGCTTCGGGACTGACGCGGAAGAGCGCCAAGTCCAACCCATTTTGCCGAAGAGTCTCGTGCAGATGACGACCTAGCGGGTCGTCACCAACTTTGCCGATGAAACCCGTGCGCGTACCCAGGCGCTGCAGGGCGACGGCTACGTTAGCGGGAGCACCTCCGGGAGCGATGCGCAGACTTCTTGCCTGGCCAAGGGAGGATCCTCGAGGCTCAGGAACCAAATCGATCAGGAGTTCCCCGAGGCAAAGAGCCACAGGAGACTTTTGATCACCAATTGCCGATTTCGGGATGCGAACCACTGAATGCGTTTCTCGGATTCCCATGCGCACGAGAGTTCGCGGATTGTGCCGATTGCTCACTGCGGACTGCGGTTGGTCCACGATTGCGACTCACAGGCCAGTGGTATCTTGCTGTTTCACTCTGCAATCTGCACTCCGCACTCTGCTAGTCCATCAGCTGTCCGCCATTGACTTCAATCGTTTCGCCAGTCAGGTACTTCGCGTCGGGTGAGGCTAGAAACGCGATCACCGTGGCGATTTCTTCAGAGGTCCCTGCACGCTTCATCGTGATGGTGTCCACCATTCGCTTCATTTGTTCTTCGTTGGTAAAGCGCTGGTGGAAGGGAGTCAGGATGACGCCTGGGTTCACGCCGTTTACGCGGATGCCGTGAGGCGCCAGTTCCTTGGCCAGACCCTTCGTCAAGGTTAAGACTGCGCCTTTGGCGGCGGCGTAGCAAATCGCTCCAGGGCCGCCACCGTGCCTGCCGGCAATGGAAGAAACATTGATCACAACCCCGCTCTTTCGAGTGGCCATGTGTTGGGCCACGGCTTGGGTCGCATAGAACACGCTAGTAACATTCAAGCGAAAAACTTCGTTCCAGTAGTCGTCGGTCATTTCCAGAAAAGGAACACGCCCCACCAGCGAGCCTGCATTGTTGACCAACACGTCGATGGTTCCAAACTCCTTCAGGACACTGGCCACTAGGTGTTCCACCTCGCTCCGCTGCCGGACGTCTGCCTTGATGCCGATGGCTTCGCCTCCCGCCTCGCGTATGGATTGCGCGGTTTTCTTGCCACCCGCTTCGTTGTTGAAGTAGTGGACAGCCACGGCGAATCCCCGCTTCGCAAGCTCAAGAGCCGTAGCTTCTCCAATGCCGCTGCTGGCGCCGGTAACCAGGGCTTTGGGTTTGTTGGAACTCATAACCACGTTCTCCTTTCAAGCTGGACGGAGCATGTTATGCAAAGGGTATCCTCAAGCACAACGGCAAAGATGCGCCTGAAAACAAGGGACTGTCGGCGTGGAGATTTCTCTGCCGTGAATTCCGGCGTCGGCTGCTCTACAATAGGCGCCTCGGCTTGTGCAAATCTAAACCTGTGTGAAGAGGAATCATTATGAGCGAATACACGGAGGACCATGCGAGATCTGGGATGGATGCCCAGTTACCGCCGATTGAGGTGTGGCCTAATCAGTATAGGGGATATGAGATCACGATTGAGATCCCCGAATTTACCTCGATCTGTCCGAAGACAAAATTGCCCGATTTTGGCAAAGTGACTGTCCAATACTTGCCGGACAAAGTCTGCCTGGAGTTGAAGGCTCTCAAGTATTACATCCTGGGCTATCGCAATCTGGGGATCTTCTACGAGAATGCCATCAATCGAATTCTGCACGACATCGTTGCGGTCTGCAATCCCGTCTGGGCGGTCGTCCGCGGAGAGTTCAGCGTTCGAGGTGGGATGAAGAGCACGATCGAGGCTCGGCATCCAGCCAGGACCGATTGAGCTTCCGGCAGGTCTGCGCGGCGGGCCTGCAGTTGCCTGTTTAGAGACAAAAAAGATTTTGACTTCATCAACTCGGTGGACTAGTATCGCCGACTTAATGAAGCAAATTTCAGCAGGCTTACCCATCTGTGACGATGGGGTCGCCTTTTGTTCGCAAGCTGTTACAATTAGGTCAGGACGCAAGATCAGCTGATGGAGTGCGAGGCGCCTCAATGGGCTGAAACTCCTGAGCGCACGCTGTTTCATTTCAAAGGAGGATTCTGCAATGGTGTATGTGATCGCTGAACCGTGCATTGGCACCAAGGACACGGCTTGTGTGGATGTCTGCCCGGTGGACTGCATTCACCCGAAAAAAGACGAGGCGAACTTCGAGCAATTCGAGCAGCTGTACATTGAGCCAGACGAATGTATCGACTGCGGCGCCTGTGTTCCTGCCTGTCCCGTTTCGGCAATTTTTGCTCTGGAAGACCTGCCTGAGAAATGGTCGCGTTTCACCGAAGTCAACGCTGGCTGGTACAAAGCCAACAAGTAGGTCGTTCCGATATCCCGCCTTCTTCGAGGAACCTCTGTCTTTTCGGAGCGAGAGGTTCCTCGACCTTTCTCCTCTTTGCTCATGGACGCCAGTCCTCCAACCATCGGCTACGAGTTCAATCCGAGCGAGCACGGCATCTTTGTCGAAATCTATCTGCCGAAGAAGGCGGAGTTTCAGGGCACGCTGTATCAGGCCCTCACCGAGGGATTCGACATCGAGAACGTCCGTCTGCATTTCCGGGAGAAAAGCGGGCGCATCGACGCTTTCTTGCAAGGACACTACAGCTGTGAAGGCCGCCTTGAGCAAATGCAGCAGGTGTTCTACGGCTACTCGATGTACGAAGTCGATGGCGTTTATTACGACGCGAAGAGCAAGAAAACTTTCGAAGAGCGCAACCAGGTAATCCGCATCATGTTCAAGCCGGACCTGGAGCAAGCCGGGGCAACTTTGCCTCATCAGGAACTGGCCCACGTCACGAAGCATTTCCTGAGACACGCAGGGACGTTGGAAGACTTCAGGAAGGCGCATCCTGAATTTTTTCGCGATGTTCCCGACAGAAGAGTCACTGCGGCTGACAAATTCCTGCGCTACCTTGATGGCTGGAAGTATGATGTCGCTTTGTTTGCCTTGGGCTACGTAATTTTCGAGATCTGCGAACGGATTCGGGAGCTTGGAGTCGTCAAAGGGCAAGATGCGGAACGAGAGATCCTGGTGACTTCATTCTGGAATCTGACCGTGAATCGGATTGTCCGAACCTAGGTGCTGCAGTTGACAGATGTGATTTCATGTTGCCGGCCTCTTCGCGGCTGCACAGCATCACCTGACCACATTTGGCACCGTTGGCAATTGCAGAGAAAACTGTGCGCGAACTCATCGTGATTGTTGCGTTACTGGCGGGTGTCATTCTGACTGAAGCTCGAGAGCAAGACGTTTCGCAGGTTGTCTGGCAAATCGACAATTTGACGGGTATAGGCGGGAACCGGACTGCTCGACTTGGAGCTCCTCGTGTGGTTGAAAGCGAGAGCGGAAGAGCTGTCGAGTTCGACGGATTGAAGGATGGGCTGTTGGTGGATGACTTGCCGCTGGCTGGCGCCCGGGAGTTTACCGTGGAGGTTATCTTTCGGCCAGACGCGGGCGGACCTGCCGAACAACGGTTCTTTCATCTACAGGAGACTGGCAGTGAGGATCGCATTCTGCTCGAGACTCGAGTGACGCCAGACAATCGCTGGTTTCTCGATACCTACATTCAATCAGGCGCTGCCCGCCGGACACTGTACGCGGAGAACTTCAAGCATCCCGTGGGACAGTGGTACCAGGCAGCTCTGGTCTTCGATGGACGCGAGATGCGACACTACGTCAACGGAAACCTGGAACTAGCGGGGGAACTGAACTTCACACCACTTTCGCAAGGACAAACTTCGGTTGGCGTGAGGCACAACCAAGTGTTTTGGTTTAAGGGAGCTATGCGTTTGGCTCGGTTCAGTCGCCGGGCTCTGGTTCCAAAAGAGTTTCTGCAACCCTGAACTTGCAGTCTGTCCAGCCCTGCCGATCGATCCGCCGAAACGTGTTTTCTAAGACGAGCGACGTATTTCTTGCCCTAGACTCTCCAGACGCGTTCGAACCCCTCTTCGCTGGCGGCAACTGGCAGACCATCGCGGCCCGATTCTGGCCAGCCTCCATCGATCTGAGGAAATATCCCGTTGAAGTTCGCCTTTTTGAGACTGAGCCAGGCGTCAGAGTCTTGGCTCACTGCCACCTTCAAGCACCTCCAGAACAGAACCCAACCTGTCTGATAGTTCACGGGCTGGAAGGGTCCAGTCAATCTCCCTATGTTCTGCGAATGTCCAGCCGTGCTCTGCGTGCCGGTTACAATGTAGTGCGCCTCAACATTCGCAACTGCGGTGACACGGAGCATCTGGGGCCGACCTTGTATCATTCTGGCTTGACCACAGATGTCCGCGCAGTCGTAGAGCAACTGAGCGGTCCCTTGTTCATCGTAGGATTCTCGATGGGTGGAAATATGGCATTGAAATTAGCTGGAGAGTGGGGAAGAAGCTTCCCGCCGTACTTGAAGGCAATTTGTGCGGTGTCGCCTCCAATCGACTTGGCTGCCTGTGCGCGGCGGATCGCGGAACGCCGCAACCGTATGTATGAGGTTCGGTTTCTGCGGCAACTCCGGCGCACGCTGTCGCGAAAGAAGGCCATGATGCCCGTCAACTATTCGCTCAGGCCGTTTGACCGTATTCGCTCGTTGATCGATTTCGACAATGAGTACACGGCGCCGGCCTTTGGCTACCAGGATGCGTTTGACTATTACGCTCAAGCCAGCTCGAATCGTTTTCTGGAAAACATCGCGCTACCGGCCCTTGTCATTCACGCGCAGGACGATCCGTTTATCCCGTTCGAAATTTTCGACCACCATGCCTTCCGCCAGAACCCTAACCTCCACTTACTGGCGCCCCGGCGCGGCGGTCATGTGGCGTTTGTGGCCAGGCGGCAGCCCCGCTTCTGGGCCGAGGGGCAGATACTCAACTTTTTCAGGATTCTTGCGGCCGATTGAGATTACTAGAGTACGTTGCGGCGTGTCGACAACCGTGGGCAGATCACCGTGCGGACCGGGAGGAACCTAAGAACGGGCAGGTTGTTCGTGTTGGGTGAACGCAGCCAGTGGGTGTGAACCACTCAGGACCTTGACCTCGACGGTTTGCATTCCATCGAGGCGGTTTTTTACGTCCACGATGAGAACGTCCACCCAGTAGTCTGAAGCTTTTCCTCCGGGCTGGAAATTCACTCGAATCGACTGCTGTTCCGAAACCGGGCGGAACAGGGAGAATGAGAATTCACCGTGGTCTAAGGAGAGGAGGTGGGCTTTTTCACTAAAAGGAGCACCAAACATGTCCTTCCCTTGAACAACGATTTCCGAGTTGTCGGGAACCACATTGTTGATCATCGCGATTTGCCCTCCTGCTGCATTCGAGTCTATGGGTCGAATCGTGAAGCGGCAATCCCCTGGAGTGCTGATTTTTGCTACGAGATGTGTACTAGTACTGACGGGCGAGTCTTGGGCCCAGAGCGGCTGCGCCTCCCCTGGCCGCTCCCAGATCGAAAAGGATGAAGGTATTCTTGACCAAGAGCTTAGGAAGGCAAGAAATAGAAAGCCATGCCGGTGACCAGATAGACGGCGAGGAGCAGAACCCCTTCCATCCAGTGTGACTCTCCGTCTTGCGCCACCAGGTTCACAATTCCCACGGCCATGGCCACAGCCAGCACTTCGAAGAGTGTAAAGCGCAGGTCCATCGGATTTCCAAAGGCGTAACTCAAGAAAACGAGCACCGGGGCAACAAAAAGGGCGACCTGGATGCTCGAGCCAATGGCGATGTTCATGGCCAAGTCCATTTTGTTTCTCATCGCCATGAGCACGGCCGTGCTGTGCTCGGCTGCATTACCAATGACCGCCACCACGATTACCCCGACGAAGACTTCAGTCAACCCCCAAGCGTGTGCAGTCGCTTCCACAGCGCCTACCAGAAACTCGCTGACGACCGCTACCCCTGCGGTCGCCGAGAGAAGGACTGCACTCGACTTCTTCAGACTCCAGCCATGTTTGAATTCCTCATGAGCTTGACGCTCGCCTTCCTCGCCCAAAAACAGCTCCTTGTGGGTCTTGAGGGAGAAAACGAGACTCAAGACATAGACGAAAAACAACACGGCAGAGATCTCCAGGCTGAGGCCGCGTTCCAGGATGGTCTCTTGGACCTGTGTAATGGTGCCGCTGCGGAGCTTCTCTTCAGCCACCCAATGGAACAGGGCTGGGATCAGAAGCGCTACGGCGCTCAACGCGAGAAGGGTTGAGCCCAGGCCTGCCGCCGTTTGATTGAACCGCTGGCGAGTGAACTTGATTCCACCCGCCAGAACGCTTAGCCCGAGCACCAAGAGAATATTGCCAATGATCGAGCCGGTAATCGAGGCCTTAACGACGCCATGCAGGCCCTTGTGTAAAGCGAGGGCGGCAATGATAAGCTCGGCCGCATTGCCGAATGTGGCGTTCAGAAGACCACCGATGCCGGCTCCCATCTTCTCGGCCAGGTGTTCGGTCGCCTTGCCCATCAGTCCTGCCAGTGGAATGATGGCGAGGCACGAAGTTACAAAGATCGAAGCCGGCGACGCATGCCGAAATTCAAGAAAGGCTGCTATCGGAAGAAAGATCAGAAACCAATTCAGCCAGTTTTCAGGTGCAAAAAACTTCTTCATGCTCTGGGGAACCTCGAGGAATGGAAGCGGGCCTGGCAGCAGATCGTTTATACTGTGCCTGTTCTTGGGCTTGAAAAAACTGCGCGGCATAATAGCACAGAGGTAGCATTCCCAGCCGCTGGATGCGGAGCCGGCGATGAAACCTCCGGGTCGGCTGTCAACGTGGGGGCGCAGCCAGCCGGGAATAACCCCAGGCGTCACCGTGACGACGAAATGGCGTCACTAAAGACAGCGCTTGTTTCACACCTCCACTTTCACAAATGAACTATTCTGCGCGGACCGACAACCACATTCGACAGGAGCCATTCATGTCAGCAGAGAACAGAACGCGTCGTGAGTTTCTCAAGAAGGCCGGCCAAGGAGTTGTCGCAGCGCATTTAAGCTCGGCTCTTACCCAGCGGGCCAGCGCACAGCAAGTGCCGGATCCCCCAGGCAGGAAGCTGGGTTGGGCCATTGTGGGGCTGGGCAATCTGGCCATTAATCAGATTCTGCCGGCCTTTGCGAAATGCGAGAAATCCAAAGTGACAGCACTGGTCAGCGGCAGTCCAGAGAAGGCAAATAAGCTGGCGCTACGGTATGGAGTTAATCCAAAAAACATCTACAACTACCAGAACTTCGACACGCTGCGTGACAATCCAGACGTCGATGTCATTTATGTCGTTTTGCCCAACAGCATGCATGCGGAATACACCATTCGAGGCGCCAAAGCTGGAAAGCACATCCTGAGCGAGAAGCCTATGGCGAACACTCCGAAAGACTGTCAGGAGATGATTGACGCCTGTCGCAAAGCGAGTCGAAAGTTAATGGTGGCGTACCGTGTGCGCTACGAACCCTATAACCAGGCGGCCATACAACTGGCACGGAGCCAGGAAGTCGGTCCGACAAAGGTGATTGTGTCCGACCACGGCTTCAATATTGGAGATCCCGCCCAGTGGCGGCTCAAGAAGGAGCTGGCTGGAGGCGGCTCGTTGATGGATATCGGAATTTACAGCCTGCAAGCCACGCGTTATCTCACGGCCGAAGAGCCCAGAGAAGTGAATGCAATGATGTTCAGCACACCCGGTGACGTCCGCTTCAAGGAGGTGGAAGAGACGATCAACTTCCAGTTGCGATTTCCCAGCGGCATCCTGGCGCAGTGCACTTCGAGCTACGGGTACGCCGGCCAGAACCGCGTGCGTGTCGTGGGAACTACCGGCTGGTTCGAGCTGGAGCCGGCCACCAGCTACACTGGCCTGCGGTTGCGCGTTAGAAAGGGACGAGTGCTTGAAGAGCGCGATTTGCCTCAGCGGGATCACTTCGCCGCAGAAATGGATCATCTGTCAGAATGCATCCTGGAGGGTAGGGATCCTCTGACGCCCGGGGAGGAGGGATTGAAGGACCTCAAGATCATGATGGCGATCTACGAAGCCGCCAAAAGCGCGACAACAGTGAAGTTGGGTTGAAGTTGCCCTTTTTCTCAGGAGCCGAACACCGTGGATACAGAACTCTTTTTCCCTCCACCGGCGGGATTGCCGGTGCCGGTGCATCCTCTCCGCGGGAAGGAAGAAACTCTTCGAGCACTGAATGCCCTGGATTGGAGTCAGCTTGGAGAGGACCGAACAGCGGAGCTAGTGCGCGCGGGAGCTTTCTGGCTTTACGGGTTTCTCGATGAATCACACCGGTTGGCCCAAGAGATTGGATCTGCCGAAGGCTCTTACTGGCACGCCCTGATGCACCGCAGTGAAGGAGACTTCAGCAACTCAAAGTACTGGTACCGCCGTGTTGGGCGGCACGCCATTTTCCCAGGGTTGCGGGTGGCTGTGGAGAGGCTGAAGGTCCAGGGCATCTTGAAGGGCACGCACTCGTCTCTATTGGCAGGGCATGAATGGGACCCTTACCGATTCGTTGACGCGGTCGAGCGGGCAGCTTCGAATCAAGCAGAACTGGAACTGATCGGACAGATTGTACGGATTGAGTACGGGTTCTTGATGGAGCATTGTTTGAAAGTGTCGTGACGCATGGCGAGTGCCGTTGGATAGCCCTTTTCTGGGGCATCGTGCGCTGAGATGAATTCAGAAAAAGACTCGGAAGCCGTTCAGCAGAGACTTCTCAACGGGCAGCGAGAGCTGCCAGCTTTGCATGCGATCTATCGCGGCACGCCTCAATATCCGGCACGATTATCAGCGTTTCTTGGAGATAGCGCACCCGCAGCGGTAAGGGTATGCGGAAATCTTGACCTGCTTGCCAAAGTGGACTCAGGGCAATGCCGTTCCCTGGCCATCGCAGCTTCAGTGTCGAGTTCGGCCGGAATCACCGAGACAGCGCTGGGACTGCTGCGATCTCTCTTCAGAAAAGATCTGGTCTTTGTCGGCGGGTTTCATTCGCCGCTGGAGCAATCCTGCTTAAGACTGGTGATCCGGGATAGGGAGCTGGCTCTGGCATGCCTCGGAAGAAGCTTGGTCGGAATCCGTTTTCCACGCGACTGGCAAACGGCGCTTCGCGAAGGGCGATTGGTGCTTCTATCGGCGGCGAACGACACATGCAGGCGCCCAACCCGTGAATCCATTGACTCTCGCAATGAGTGCGTCGCAGCCCTCTCTAGCAGATTTCTGGCGCTGTCTGCTGCCGTGGGTGGCAAGACACAAGCAGTTTGCCAGCGACTCATCAGCTCTGGCAGGGAGGTCTGGGCACTGGATCATCCGGACAACCAGGCGCTGCTCGCTGCAGGTGCGCTACCGGTTAACTTCGCAAGTGCGGCTCAATTAGTGGATTCAAGGTTTCGCGGACTGGCACAAGGGATGAAGAGCGTCTGATTTTATTTGTGTGGCTTGAGTTCGGGTCCCGAGGCCGCCAGCTCGACCCTTTTTGGACATCAACAGGCTCATTCGGTCGCCGTGGCAGAATCCGGTGGGGTGACCAGGTTGTTCACCACAAACTCAACCTTCACTCCCAGAGCTTCCTCGAACAGAGTTTTTCGAATGTCAGCCGTGTAAAGCTCCAGCGACGGCTTGACACCCTGCGCCGTCTCGAGATGAATTCGGAGATCCGATCCTGCCGGTTCGCAGCGCAGAGTCTCGACGACGTTCGAATGCGTGCGGTTCAGCGCGTCAGCCACGCGCAAGACACCAGCCAGTTTTCGGACAACCGTCTGGTCTTTCGGGCTCAACCGCGCAAACTCTTCATGCTTGGGCTTGGGCTCACTCTTTCGATGATAGCGGGCAACTTGGGCGATAATTTCGATCTCGCGGTTGTTGAAGCCGGTGAGGTATTCGGAATTGCGAATGATGTAGTAGGAGTGTAGATGGTGCTGGGCATGGGAGATAAAGAAGCCCACGTTGTGGAGGATACCGGCAGCCTGAAGGTACTCACGGCTGATGTTTTCCAGCCGGTGCAAGTTTCGCAACTGATCGAATAACGCCAGGGCCAGCCGCGTCACCTGGTCGGAGTGCTCCTTCTCGTAGTGGCAGCTCTCAGCGAGGTGAAGAACTCCTTTATAGCGGATATCGGTCAGTTGGCGCAGATCGCTGCCTCTGGACTTTTGCAGGGAGTCGAGAATCACTCCCTCCCGCAGGGCGAATCCAGAGACGGTCATAGCTTCGATTTTCATTTCTTCGAACGCCTGTTCGAGAACAATCGCGCCTCCTAAGATGATATCGCCCCGTTTGGGGTCGAGTCCTTCGATCCTCTGCCGCTTCTTTACCGTGTCGGCTTTCACCAGCATCTTCACGACTTCTGTCAGCTCCTGGCGAGTGAAGACGAAGTTGCTGAGATTGCGTGTGGGTTCCTGCTTGCGCAGCACCTGGATCATCTGGGCGATGCTCAATACTGTTCCCGAACTTCCCACAGCCACTTCAAAACCATGCGTGTTCACGCGGCGAGCCATCGGATTGATGTAGGCCTTCACATACTCGCGGCAGCGGTTGAGGTTTTTGGTGTCCAGTGGATCTTCGGCAAAGAACCGATCGGTGATCCGAATGGCGCCAAGCTTCAGGCTGTTGGCTTCAATGATCTCGCCTGATCTCCCGATCAGGAACTCTGTGCTGCCTCCACCGATGTCAATCAGGAGAATTTTCTTGGCGAAGATGGGCAAGGTTTGAAGAACTCCAAGATAAATCAGCCGTGCTTCTTCAAATCCCGAAATGACTTCGACATCGATTCCGGCTTCCTGCCGGGCTCGTTGCAGGAAGTCGTCTTTGTTAAGGGCCTCGCGAACCGCGCTGGTGGCTACGGCGCGAATTTCAGCCTGCGAGATCTCGGCAATCTGGCGAAATCGAATGAGAGCCGCGATGCCGCGGTCCATCGCGTCATCCTTCAGGTACTTCATGTCCGTCGATCCCGAGCCCAGACGCACAACCTCCTTCTCTTGAGACAAGATCTCAAATCGATTCGAGTCCTTCAATTTCACCACGACAAGGTGGAAGGAGTTGGTTCCGATATCGATGGCAGCGAGAGAATCATTCATGAAATAAGTTCCTGCAAGGGTTCTGACCGCTGGCTGATTTCTCGCACACAATCCAAAAATGAAGCAAGAAGAAAGTCCGGAAAGGAACGAAAATGCCTTGCACGTGGCCTCGATCTGGCGGGCTCGCTTCGGGAGGTCATCGTTTACAGTCTGCAGAAAGTTGTGGTGCGCAGTGAACTGGCTGGATAAGCTGTCAGCGGGAAAATGAGGAAGAAAAACTTCAAACCACAGCATGCGATCCAGTCACGGTGGATCCTGTTTTTTTTGATCCTTGGGCTCATCGTGGCAGGCTGTGGATGCTCAGTTCGACGCTATGCCATCAACAAACTGGGCGACGCTCTTGCTGACACCGGAACGACATTTTCTTCCGACGATGATCCAGAACTGGTTCGTGGAGCGCTGCCGTTCAGCTTGAAACTGATCGAAAGCCTGCTGGCTGAGAGTCCGCGCCACCGGGGATTGCTTCTGGCCGCCTGCAGTGGCTTTACCCAGTACAGTTATGCCTTTGTTCAGCAGGAAGCAGACGAGACTGAAACGCGGGACCTCGCCGCGGCCAATGCGCTTCAGCAACGGGCTCGAAGGCTTTATTTGCGGGCGAAGATTTATGGGCTTCGGGGCCTGGAAGTACAGCAGCCGGATTTTGGAAGATTGCTGCGGGCGGATGCTAAAGCCGCCGTGAGCAAGGTTTCGGCCCGCAATGTTCCTCTTCTTTATTGGACCGCAGCGGCTTGGGGGTCGGCCATTTCCCTTTCGAAGGACAATCCCGCGCTCATTGCCGATTTGCCCCTGGTCGAGGCGTTGATCGACCGGGCCCTGGAATTGGACGAGGACTTCGATTCCGGCGCGATCCACGGCTTTCTCATCACTTACGAACCAAGCCGTCAAGGCGCCAAGGGTGATCCTGCGGCCCGATCTCGGCAGCACTTTACTCGGGCCATGGAGCTTTCGGAGGGGCACCTGGCCTCTCCGCTGGTGGCCTTGGCAGAGGCTGTCGTTGTTGGCAAGCAAGACCGCAAGGAGTTCGAATCGCTGCTGAATCGAGCGTTGCTGGTCGACGTGAACGCAAAGCCTGAATGGCGGCTGGCAAATCTGGTGATGCAGCGGCGGGCGCGATGGCTGCTTTCGCGTGTCGATGAGCTGTTTGTAGAGTAAATTAGATCCGTATCTCGCATGGGAGTCTGCGGGTTGAAAAGGCTATGCATCAACAAACCTTTGCATTACGGCGCCGGGGTATCTTCAGGAATGAGGAACTGCTGCAGCAGATGGTCGCGGGAGCGGCCTTGCTGGCCGGATGGATCTTGGCCGTGCCGCTGGCCGCAACCCTCATCCTGCGCGCCCAGGCTCCGGTGCGGATTCGCCTGGCCACGCTTGCTCCCAAGGGTTCGTCATACCATCAGACTCTGCAGACGATGGGAGAGAAGTGGCGGCAGGCTCCTGGCGGTGGCGCTGCATTGACGATCTTCACGGATGGCTCAATGGGCGGCGAGGCCGACATGGTGCGGCGCATGCGGATTGGACAGATTCAAGCGGGCATGCTGACCGTGGTCGGTCTCTCTGAGATTGACGCTTCCGTCAGCGCACTGCAGAACATGCCCATGATGTTCCGCTCGCTCGATGAAGTGGACTACATCAGGCAGAAGCTGTCTCTGACGCTGGAGAAGCGGCTACTGGAGAAAGGCTTTGTCGTTCTATTCTGGGGCGACGGGGGATGGGTGCGGTTCTTTTCTAAAGAACCCGTCAGCCAGCCCGCGGATTTGAAGCGAATGAAGCTGTTTACATGGGCTGGAGATGCTCATCAGCTCGACATCATGAAAGCTGCAGGCTATCAGCCCGTGTCACTAGAAACGAACGACATCCTTCCCAGCTTGCAGACGGGTTTGATCAATGCAGTTCCTTCGACGCCGTTTTATGCCTTGGCTGGCCAGTTCTACGGCCCGGCACCGCACATGCTGGAGCTGAATTGGGCGCCGCTGGTGGGTGGGGCGGTCGTCACAAAGAAGGCTTGGGACAGCCTTGCCGCTCCGGCTCGCGAGGCGATGTTGAAGGCCGCTACTGAAGCCGGTGAGCAGATCAGGGCCAGGGGACGCGCAGAGAGCAATCAGGCCGTGGAAACCATGAAAGGACGGGGGCTGCAAGTTCATGCAGTTACGAATGAAGGTGAGGCTGCCTGGCGCAGGATGGCAGAGGAGGTCTATCCAAAGATTCGAGGGCCCATAGTGCCTGCCGACATGTTTGACGAGGTTCGCCGACTGCTTCAGGCATTTCGTGCAGGGACGGAGAAGTGAGATCCAAGCAGGCGGAACTTTCCGCTTCTTTGAGTGCCCCCTGGGAACCTAGGAGGGGTCTCGTTGAGAGGGCCAAAGGCCTGAGTCTGCTGGAAGATGGTGTACTCTGTCTGGCCTTGGCAGCTCTAGTCACTCTGCCTCTGGCGGAAGTCGTGCTTCGAGCTACGCTTCACATCGGGATCTCCGGATCAAGCGCTCTGGTTCAGCACTTGACGCTGATCATCGGCATGCTCGGAGGCGCTGTTGCAGCGCGCGAAAACCGGCTGCTGGGTTTGTCTACAGGCGCCTTTCTGAAGGGGCGCTGGAAGGCTGCCAGTGCCTGGTATAGCGGGGCATTCGCAGCCATGATTAGCTTCTTTCTTTGTCTCGCCAGCTATCAGTTCATCGAGACTGAGCGGCAGGCTGGCAGTGTGCTGGCTTATGGCATTCCCGTTTGGGCAATTCAGACGGTTCTGCCGCTGGGCTTTGCTTTGGTGGCTTGGCGTTTGCTTTACCACTCGGGCGAAGGCTGGATGGCTCGGGGAGGGGCACTGGCGCTGGCGTTAGTCTTGGCGGCGCTGGCATTCCATCCACCCACCAGCCCCTCCAGCCTGGTGGTGCCGACCCTTGTAGCGCTCCTGGTTGCGACAGCCTTAGGTGCACCGGTTTTTGTCACACTGGGCGGGGCTGCACTGATTCTGTTCTGGGGCGCCGACCTGCCCATCGCCTCTATTCCGCTGGATCACTACCGTCTGGTCATCAATCCATCGTTACCTACCATCCCACTGTTCACCCTGGCCGGCTACTTCCTTGCTGAAGGGGGCGCTTCCCAGCGACTGGTACGCGTCTTTCAGGCGCTGTTTGGACAGTTTCGCGGCGGCCCTGCAATTGTCACAGCCTTGGTCTGCGCATTCTTCACCTCGTTCACCGGCGCGTCGGGAGTCACAATTCTCGCGCTGGGGGGATTGTTGATGCCTGTGTTGCTCGCGGCCGGCTACTCGGAAAGATCCTCGCTCGGCTTGCTGACCGGAGCCGGGTCATTGGGGTTGCTGTTTCCGCCTTGCTTGCCGCTCATTTTGTACGCGATTGTCGCCAAGATCACGATTGAAGAGATGTTTCTGGGTGGGATTGTTCCAGGCATCCTTATGGTCGTTCTCACCGCTCTATGGGGGATGCGACATGGGCAAAAGCAAGGTGAAGCCAGACACTTCAATCTTGAAGAGGCGCGAAAAGCCCTTTTTGCCGCAAAATGGGAGTTGCTGCTGCCGGTGGTAGCCTTCATCGGTCTGTTCGGCGGCTTTGCGACGCCGGTTGAGGCAGCAGCGTTGACGGCCTTATACGCTTGGATTGTGGAAACACTCATCTATCGAGACCTGAAAGTGCGCAGTGACGCAGTGCGAGTCATGACGGAGTGCGGTTTGCTGGTTGGTGGCGTCCTGCTGATCCTCGGAGTGGCTCTTGGTTTCACGAATTACCTGGTGGATGCGCAGGTGGCTGACAGGGCAGTGGACTGGGTGACTGGGTCGGTTCACTCGCGCTGGGTCTTTCTTCTGCTCCTCAACCTGTTCCTTCTCGTGGTTGGCTGCCTGATGGACATCTTTTCGGCTATCGTGGTGGTGGTGCCACTGATTGTGCCGATTGGGGCGGCTTTCCAGGTTGATCCTGTTCATCTGGGGATCATCTTTCTCGCCAATCTGGAGCTGGGGTATCTCACTCCGCCGCTGGGGATGAATTTGTTTCTGTCCTCGTATCGTTTTTCAAAGCCAATGTCAGAGGTAGCACGCTCAATCGTGCCCATCTTGATGGTGCTGCTCGTCGGAGTGTTGCTCATCACTTACGTGCCGGGTCTGACGACGACTTTGCCAAAATGGTTGGCGAGGTGAGGGCTCCAAAAAGCCGGCCTTGACGAAAGAGTCGTTCAACAGATAATTTCCAGAAATCACCTTGGGTGATCCAGCGTAGTAAGACTAGAGCGCCTGCGTTTGCCTAAGGCTCGGAATACGTTTCGCGGATTGTGAGGCATCATGGTCAGATCAAGTAAGAATGGTTCCAAGGGGCTCGCACTACTCATCATGGGAATTGTTGGTTCTGGTTTTGCCTTTGCCGGGGACTGGCCTGACGCGCGTGGACCGTCGCGGGATGGGACATCTCTGGAAATCGGACTGCCAGAAAAGTGGTCGCCGGCCGGTGAAAATCTGGCCTGGAAAGCTCCGTACGGGGGGCGCTCCGCGCCGATCATCATGGGCGGCCGCGTCTTTCTGTTCAACTCAGCCGGTGAGGGCGAAACCATGCAGGAACGGCTGGTCTGTCTCGATGCCCGCACAGGCAAGCTGCTTTGGGAGCGGCGATTTAACGTCTACGAATCCGACGTACCGCCGCGCCGCATTGCGTGGTCGTCGCCCGCCGGCGACCCGGCAACGGGCAATATCTTTATCTTTGGCGCTTGCAACGAGCTCACGGCACTCTCGAAGGACGGCACGGTGTTGTGGCACCGCTCGCTCACCGAAGAATTCGGGGCTTGGACGACTCACGGTGGGCGCACCGTCTCTCCGATCATCGAGGGCGATCTGGTCATCGTCAGCACAGTGGCGGATGGCTGGGGCGACTTGGCGCAGCGGCGTCACCGCTACTATGCCTTTGACAAGAAGACTGGCGAGAGCGTTTGGATCAGCACGCCGGGTGGTCGTCCCTACGACACCACTTATTCGACCCCGGTGACAACAACGATTGACGGCATGCGATTGATGATCGCGGGGGCGGGCGATGGTACGGTCAACGCTCTCAAAGTCAATACGGGCGAGCCGGTTTGGAGTTATGCCATAAGCAAGCGCGGCGTGAATCCGGGTGTTGTGCTCAAAGGCAGAACCGCCATCGTTTCCCACCAGGAAGAGAATCTCGAAACGAGCGAGATGGGGCTCATCGCAGCGGTAGACGCAGCAGCGAAAGGGACCATTGGGAAAGAGCAAATCAAGTGGGCAGTCAGAAACTTTCAGCTGGGCCCAGCGTCACCGGTAATCGATGGCGACCGCATCTACCATGTTGACGCCGGATCGAATCTCTTCGCCTTCAACGTCAACACTGGCCAGGAGCTTTGGAAGCAGAACCTGGGCACGATCCAGAAGGCCTCGCTCGTGCTGGCTGACGGAAAGCTTTACGTCGGGACGGAAAACGGCAAGTTCTTCATCCTGAAACCTGGGCCGACCGGCTGCCAGATTTTGGATCAGAACGAACTGGAGCCTGTGGATAAGGTGCAGATTAAGACTGAAGCCGGTGATGACCTAATTGCCTCCAATGAGCAGATCATCGCTTCGGTAGCGGTATCCGGTGGCCGTGTCTATCTTGTCTCGACAAAAGCGATTTACTGTATCGGCAAGAAGACGTCGTCCCCTGCAACGGCACTGCCCAAGCCGACGGCCATCGAAAATGCACCAGCGAATGCGACCGTTGCGTATGTGCAGGTCTTGCCCGCGGATGCGGTGTTGAAGCCCGGTGAGACGGCCAAGTTCAGAGTGCGGCTCTTCGACGATCGTGGGCGCTTCATTCGCGACGAGACCAGCGCGGGATTATCGCTGCAAGGCTTGAAGGGAAGAGTAGAGCAGAACCAGTTCACACCTGATGGCAGCGGGGCTCAAGCTGGAATGGTCACAGCGACGGTTGGTCAGGTCACCGGCGCGGCCCGGGTACGTGTCATTCCGCCTGACGCGATCAAAGAAGATTTCAGCTCGGTTGCCCCTGACGCCGTGCCGAACTATTGGATCAACGCCGCGGGCAAGTACGCTGTGCGCGAGGTAGAGGGTAATCGCCTGCTCGTGAAGAATCCCAACCCGCCCGCCTTCAAACGTAACCGGTCGTTTTTCGGAACTGCCAACAGGTCCGACTATACAATCCAAGGCGACGTGCGCGCTGTGGAGAAACGCCGGCAGATGGGTGATGCTGGAGTGGTCGCCCAACGCTATGAGATGGTGCTTCACGGGAGTGTACAGAGGATTGAACTGCGATCCTGGCAGATCGAGGAAAAGCGCACTGTTAAGACGCCCTTCGCGTGGAAGCCAGACATCTGGTATCGTTTGAAACTACGCGTCGAAAACCTGCCTGAGGGTAAGGTGCGAGCGCGTGGCAAGGCGTGGCCCGCTTCTGAGCCGGAGCCGGCGGAGTGGATGATCGAACGCATTGACCCGATCGGCAACCGCCAGGGGAGCCCAGGCATTTTTGCTGATGCGCCCAACGAAGTATTTTTTGACAATTTAGAAGTGAAAGCAAATTGAGCATAGAACTGAAAGCTTGGAGGGCTAGTGACTAATAAGCGGTTATTCATTGTGTTGATGCTTCTCTTTGCAGGTCTCGCTTTGGGCGTGCGTTCAGCAGCGCTGCGTCCGGTGGCAGCTTCGGATTCAAGCGGCAAGGATTGGCCGATGTGGGGGGGGACTCCGGACCGCAACATGGTTTCAGACATGAAAGGGTTGCCTCTGACTTGGGATGTTGCCAAGAAGCAAAACGTGAAATGGGTGGCGTCGCTGGGATCGCAGACCTACGGGAACCCTGTAGTTTCCGATGGCAAGGTTTTTGTCGGCACAAACAACGAAGGGCTGCGCGATCCGAAGCAGGGAGGCGACCGCGGTGTGCTGATGGCGTTCCGCGAATCCGATGGCGAGTTTCTTTGGCAGTCCACGCATGAAAAACTCGCTGCCGGACGCGTCAATGACTGGCCGTATCAGGGAGTCTGTTCTTCGCCCCTGGTCGAAGGGAAACGGCTCTACTACGTCAGCAACCGGTGTGAATTGCTGTGTCTCAACACTGAAGGGTTTCGCGATGGCGAAAACAATGGGCCGTTCAAGGAAGAGAAACTCACCAGCCAGTTCGATGCCGACATTATCTGGAAGTTCGACATGATTGAAGAGGTAGGTTCTCATCCTCACAACATGGCGAACTCTGCTCCAGTGAGTTTCGGTGATCTGATCTATGTCAGCACTTCGAACGGGCAGGACGAGAGTCACGTCAACATTCCGTCTCCCAAAGCTCCCAGTATTATTGCCGTGAATAAGAACACGGGGAAGCTGGTCTGGGAGGACAATCCGGTAGACGATCGCATCCTGCACGGACAGTGGTCTTCGCCCACTGTTGGGAAAATTGGGGGAGTCGATCAAGTCATCATGGGCCAGGGCGACGGCTGGATTCGCGGTTATGACGCTGTTTCCGGGAAACGCCTCTGGTGGTTCGATTCGAATCCAAAGGACTCGGTATGGCCCAAGACGCGCAACGAACTCATCAGTACCCCGGTGATTTACCAGGAACGCGTGTACATTGCCAACGGTCAGGACCCCGAGCACGGAGAGGGTGTGGGCCATCTCTACTGCATCGACGCCACGAAGCGGGGCGATATCACCGAGAGTGGACGCATCTGGCACTATGACAAGATTCGTCGTTCCATATCCACACCTGCCATCCACGATGGGTTGATTTATTACCCGGATTTCAGCGGCTTCTTCCACTGTCTGGATGCGAAAACCGGGCAAGCGGTATGGGTTCACGACATGCTGGCAGCCATGTGGGGGTCGCCGCTCCTGGCCGACGGGAAGCTCTATCTGGGCGACGAAGACGGCGATGTGGTTGTGCTGCAGGCGGGCCGGGAGAAAAAGGTGCTGGCAGAGATCAACATGGGCAATTCGATCTACTCCACACCGGTTCCCGCCAATGGCGTTTTGTTCATTAACAACCGGAACCAGTTGTTCGCACTGGCAGAGGCGAAGCAGTAAGCTGGGGAGCGAGGTCAAAAGTTCCGCAGGCCGAGGCGGAACATCACGACAGATGAAAAGGAGCGCCCCGTTTTGAATCAAGGGAAGGATTACAAGAGGCGCCGCTGCCACCATGAGCCTCTCCCTCATGCCCTTCTCCTGCGAGTGAGGAGAAACGCCTTGGGCTAGCCTCAACTCTCGATCCTCATCCTTGCCGGTGAATCTACCTTCCGCCTGAACCCGGGACTTGTTCTCTCTTCCGAATGATTAATCCCTTTGATTTTGAGCCCCGCACACGCGTCGTCTTCGGACAAGGCAGCTTGAACCAACTGGGTAGTCTGGCGAATGAGCTAGGCTTTCGGCGCACTTTGCTCGTCGCAGACCGAGGAATGGTGGCTATTGGGTATGTAGACAGGGCTGCCCGACTGTTAGGGAGTGATGACATTGAAGTTTTTCATTTCCACGACTTTGCTGAGAATCCCGACACGGTGATGGTTGAGGCAGGCCGGGCGGCGGCTGCCCAAATGGGTGTGGATTCGATCGTGGGCCTGGGTGGCGGCAGTTCCATGGATTGCGCGAAAGGCATCAACTTGCTTCTAACCAATGGGGGGAGCATCCAGGACTACTGGGGCTACGGAAAGGCCTCGCGCGCAATGCTTCCATCGATTGGGATTCCCACCACTGCCGGAACGGGGAGCGAGGGTCAGAGTTATGCGTTGATTTCCGATGCGACAACTCATGTGAAGATGGCTTGCGGCGACCCTAAAGTGGCCTTTCGTCTGGCAATTCTGGACCCGGAACTAACCCTGACGCAGCCACGAACCGTAACCGCTCTGTCCGGCTACGATGCCATTTCGCACGCCGTTGAAAGCTACGTTTCGACCAGGGGAAATCCACTGTCGCGGCTGTTTGCGCGCGAGGCCTGGCGCTTGCTCGCAGCCAGCTTCGAACGCGTCCTTGGGGTTGCAGACGACATCGATGCCAGGGCGGCGATGCAGCTTGGCGCCCATTACGCAGGAGTTGCGATTGAGAACTCGATGCTGGGAGCGACGCACGCCTGTGCGAATCCATTGACTGCAAGATACGGGACCACGCACGGCCAGGCAATTGCGCTGCTGCTGCCCACCGTAGTGAGGTGGAACCGTCCAGCAGTCGGCACCCGATATGCTGACTTGCTGGAGGCTAGCGGGACTGCGGCCAGCGTTGACCATGCGGCCGACGTGCTTGCACAGCGGCTGGAGACTCTGGCAGCGTTCGCGGGCTTGACTGGACGACTGCTGGACTTGGGAGTCTCCAGGGAAGACTTGCCAGCTTTGGCCGAAGAGGCGGCTCGTCAGTGGACTGGGCAGTTCAATCCGCGGCCGTTTGATGTTCGGGCAGCGTTGGAGGTGTATCAATGGGCGCACTAGCACAGCGAGGCAAGGAACCAGGAGCAAGCGGCAAGGCAAATGGGTTCCCCAGTCTACTGAGCCGTCGCTTCTGGGCACTCTGGCTCCTTGCGCCTTGTTCGTTGCTTCTTTTTGCCCAATCGCCACAGTCTCCGGCCTCTGATGACGGTTGGCCGCAGTTTCGGGGCAACCCGGCTTTGACCGGTGTTGCCACTTCGGCGCCTCCTGTTAAGCTCAAAGTCATTTGGACCTACGAGGCTGGCGAGTCGATTGAATCCTCTGCAGCCATAGCAGATGGGACTGTGTACGTGGGGACCCAGGCTTCCGAGTTACTTGCCTTGGATTTGAAGAACGGGTCCGTTCGCTGGAAATACAAAGCCAACGAGGGAATCGGAGAATCATCCCCCAGCGTGTCGGGTGGTATCGTTTATGTAGGCGACCTTTCAGGCATGGTTCACGCTGTCAACGCGCAGAATGGCAAAGAAGTCTGGACCTACAAGACCGGCAGTGAGATCAAGGCATCTCCGGTTGTGGTGGGCGACCGAGTGCTTATTGGCTCGTACGATGAAACTCTCTACTGCTTGGAAGCAAAGAGCGGCAAGCTCATTTGGCAATTCAGGATCAATGGGCCGGTGCATTGCACTGTCAGCATCTCGAATGGCGCTGCCTACGTCTCTGGCTGCGACGAAGTCTTCCGCGCCGTGCGCATCTCTGACGGCAAAGAGATGTTCACAGTTTCCTCAGGGGCGTACACGGGCGCTTCGCCGGCGCTACAGGGGTCGGTCGCCTACTTTGGCACCTTCAGTAACGAAGTGCTGAGTGTGAATCTGCAGTCAAAACAAGTGGGCTGGCGCTATGAGAACAAACAGCGCCAGTTTCCGTTTTACTCGTCGGCGGCAGTCTCTGGCAACCGAGTCGTGCTTGGCGGTCGCGACAAGCTTGTGCATTGCCTCGATGCTGCAACGGGCAAACGCATTTGGACTTTCGCGACTCGTGCCCGTGTTGATTCGTCTCCAGCCATTGCTGCCGGGCGGGTTTACATAGGTTCCAACGATGGCTGGTTCTATGTGCTGGACTTGTCCAGCGGCGCCAAGCTGTGGGAGTTTGAGGCAGGTGCGGCGCTGTCGGCGTCTCCAGCCATTGGCGGTGGCCGGATCGTGATCGGTTCGCAGGACGGGCGCCTGTACTGCTTCGGTTAGTGATCGTTGTGCGAACGATCTCCACGCCGAATCTTGTATTCGGGACACCTGACACCTGGCTTGCTTAGGAGGTCCAATTTGCAGATTGCCAAGTTTTTGCTGCCTCTGTTCATTTGGGTCCAAATCGCTTTGGCCCAAGACACCCCCCAGGCGTACCTTGGGGCTCGAATCATTCCCATCATTGGCGACGAGATTCCCGAGGGTGTCTTGATCATTCACCACGGGAAAATCACTGCTGTTGGTCTGGCTCGCTCTACACCGGTCACCGAAGGAGCCACAAGGCATGATGTCAAGGGTCAAGTCCTCATGCCAGGGCTGGTCGATACCCACAGCCACATTGGCAGTGTTGAAGGAGCAGACTCCACGGCGCCGATCCAACCAGACGTGCGGGTGCTGGACTCCATCAACGTCCGCAGCCCCAGCATTCAGAAGGCTCAAGCTGGCGGCATCACCACGGCGAATGTCATGCCGGGGTCGGGTCACCTGCTAAGCGGTCAGACGCTCTACCTCAAGCTGAGAGACGGGAACATCATTGACGATTTGCTCATTCGTGATGGGCAAGGCAACACTGCTGGAGGTTTGAAAATGGCCAACGGCACCAACTCACGCAAGGCGCCGCCGTTTCCGGGCACGCGCGCGAAGTCGGCGGCCCTGGTGCGCGAGCAGTACGTCAAAGCTCAGGAGTATCGTGAGAAGCTCCGCCGGGCTGGCGGCGACCCTGAGAAGATGCCGGAGCGCGACCTGCGCATGGAAGCTCTGATAGAGGTGCTGGAAGGGAAGCGAATCGTGCATCATCATACCCACCGGCACGACGATGTTCTCACTGCGATTCGTCTGGCGAAGGAGTTTGGGTTCCGCATGGTGTTGCAGCACGTGAGCGAAGCCTGGAAGGTAGCGCCGGAGATTGCGGCTTCGGGATTCCCCGCCTCGATCATTGTGATTGATTCACCGGGTGGCAAACTCGAAGCTGTCGATGTCCACTCCCGAAACGGGAGCGTCCTGGAAAAGGCCGGTGTTCTGGTTGGCTTTCACACCGACGACAGTATCACAGATTCACGCCACTTCTTGCGCTCGGCGGCGATGGCCGTCCGCAATGGCATGTCCCGTGAAAAGGCTCTGTATGGTCTGACAATGGCAGGCGCCCGCATGCTGGATCTTGACGGTCGCATTGGAACGCTGGAACCAGGAAAGGACGCAGATTTCATTGTGCTTTCTGGCGACCCGCTCAGCGCCTATACGAAGGTCCTCGAAACCTATGTTGAGGGTAGAAGAGTGTTCGACCGCAAAGACCCGAAGGACCTGCTGTATGCCACCGGAGGCTATGGCGCTGGCCGGGACGAGACACTCCACTTGGACTGCTTCGACGACGAGGAGGAGCGATGAGGAGACTGGCAGGCGCGATCGCCCTCTTATACTGCGTTTCCGGAAGCGTGTTCGCCCAGGTTGCAATCCGTGGCGATCTTGTGCACACGATGGCTGGGCCGCCCATCAGGGACGGGGTTGTTGTCATTCAAGACGGAAAAATCCAGCAAGTCGGGCCGTCGTCACAGGTAAAGATTCCCAATGGGTTCCGTGTCATTAGCGCTAAAGTTGTGACGCCGGGACTGGTAGACGCACACACCGTTGTTGGTTTGTCCGGATATCTGAACCAACCACAAGATCAGGATCAGACAGAACGTTCGGCCGCCGTTCAGCCCGAACTGCGCGCTATTGATGCCTATAATCCTCAAGAGAGGCTGGTGGAATGGGTTCGCGGATTGGGTGTGACAACCCTACACACAGGGCACGGGCCTGGCGTGCTCGTGTCTGGCCAGACAATGATTGTCAAGACGCGAGGAAAAACGGTTGACGAAGCGCTCGTCATCCCGCAGGCCATGATTGCGGTCACACTGGGAGAAAGTGCTCGAGAGGCAACCAAGGGTCCGGGCACCCGAGCCAAAATGGTTGCCATGCTGCGAACCGAGCTGATCAAGGCCCAGGAGTACGCCCGGAAGAGCGAAACGGCGGCTGAAGACAAAAAGCCGGCGCGCGATCTCAGGCTCGAAGCTTTTGTGCGAGTGCTGAAGCGGGAACTGCCTCTGATGATTACCGTCCACCGCGCCCACGACATCATGTCGGCTCTGCGAGTGGCCAAAGAGTTCGACATCAAAGTGATCCTGGATGGCGCCGCCGAGGCTTATCTGGTGATGGAGCAAATTAAGGAGGCCGGTATCCCGGTTATTGTCCATCCCACCATGGCGCGAGCGAGCGGCGAAACTGAAAATCTTAGCATGGAGACAGCAGGAAAGTTGAAGAGGGCAGGTATCCTGATCGCGCTCCAGAGCGGATTTGAGAGCTACGTGCCCAAAACACGGGTTGTGCTCTATGAGGCCGCGGTTGCTGCCGCCAATGGACTTTCGTTTGCAGAAGCGCTGGAGGCTGTGACGATCGATGCTGCGCGGCTTTTAGGAGTGAGCGAACGAGTGGGTTCGCTGGTGGTTGGCAAAGACGGAGACGTTGCCTTGTTCGATGGCGATCCTTTTGAATACACGACTCACGTGGTTGGAGTCGTGATTCAGGGTGAAGTCGTCAGCCAGGAGCCGCGGTGATGATTTGAGGTGTCAGATGCCGGTGTCAGGTTCCAAGTCGAAGCCGGAGACGGTCTGCACCAGTTCAGCCGTCGCCTATGGTTCGGAAGATGCTTCGCTCCATGGCTTTCTGAACGGCTGGGAGGCCCCTGATGAATAAGATGAATAAAGTGATGCCAGCACGGTATTCAGTCGCGGAGTTCCTTCAGGGCCTCGCTCAGTTGTCTCCAAGAGCATTCACGCTGGATGCCGTGCATGAGTTTCTGAAGGCTCATCCCCTCGACCCTGCCAGCCTTAAGCCCTATTTGTTCTTTCGCGCTACTCACTACACTCGGAACCTCATGGACAGGCGAGAACTCTATGAAGTGCTCGCTATCTGTTGGGAGCCTGGGCAGAAGAGCCATATTCATAACCACCGAGGACAGAACTGCTGGATGGCTGTTCCGATCGGCCGCCTTCTGGTGCAAAACTACCGAGTGGCTGGGGGGCAAGATGGCACCGAGTTTTGCCAGCTGGCAGAGTCGGGCCGATACTGGATGGATCCCTCCAACCCAGGGCGAGTAGAGCCGGAAGAACCCATTCATTACGTTTCGAACCCGGCAGGACTGGGGCAGCCCGCTGTCTCAGTTCATATTTACTCTCGCCCCTACGACAGCTGCACCGTTTATTTCCCCGAACAGAACCGCTCTCTCGATGTTCCGCTGCACTATTCGTCCAAGTTTGGAGTTGTGGTTCCCGAGGAACAGTAGGTTGTTCCGATTTCCAAACACTGCCAACTAGCGCCACGCTTGCTGGTGCTTGTGCTTCTGGGAATTCACGACGCCGGTAGATCGATGTCACAAGACTATCAAAATTTGATCGTGGGTCTCGAGTCAGCTGACTCCGTCATCTAGACCGTACAGACAGCATTTCTGACAGTTCGTCACCTGCAACTAATGCCATCAGGCCCTCCAATGCTAGATTACGCCATCAGGTTTTCAACCATCGTGAGCAGAGGAGACCTTCATATGCAACGAAGCAGAGCAGGATACCGTTTTCTGGTGGCTGTTGTAGCAGCGCTGGCGCTTCCTGCGCCAGCCTTAGAGGCAACGTTCGGGCGGGCCGCCGGTTCGTCGAACCGGCTCTCTAATCTTTAACGAGCTGAACTGCACGGCTTGCCATAGAACGAACGCGGTCAATTCCGGGTCAGGCGGCCTTACCTTGACGGGAGTGCCAGCGACTTACACTACCGGACAGACCTACGATCTCTCCGTAAGCGTCCAGCAGATGGGTCAAAGTCGTTGGGGATTCCAGCTGGCAGCCCGAGTCCGGGCCAGCGTCACTCAGGCAGGGAACTTTCAGCTCGGCAGCGACGGATTTACCCAGATCATGCTCGATGACACGGCAGTCCAGTTCATCGAGCACACCGCCGCAGGAACCCGCCAGGGGACGGCAAACGGACCTGTCACCTTCAACTTTAGTTGGACCGCTCCCGCGACGAACGTTGGCGAGATTGTGTTCAGCGCTGCTGCAAACGCCGCGAACGGCGGCGGCACCAACGCTGACGACTTCGTCTACACGCGTGAAGCTTCCAGCCAGCCGCCAAATGCTCCAACCGTAACGGCGGCCCCTACCGCCAATGCTGTCCTCGTGCCTTTTGCGGTTGAGACCAATGCCTTTCGAACCAACCTGGGATTGACAAACCTCTCCAGCAATGCCGCCAATGCAACGGTCCAGTTCATCGATCAGAGTGGAGGAGTCGTAGCCAGTAAGCAGTATCTGGCTCCCGCCAACGGGCTGACTCAAATCGGCAGCGTCATCCAAGACTTGTTCGAGACAACCTCCACTCCGAATCGACAGGGGTATCTTCTCGTGGAGTCGACGCAAACTCTGTCTGCTTGGGCCACGCCCATCGATAACGTGACATTGGATCCTGCGGTTATTCAGGGAACGCGAGGGAAGGGCTCGCGCGTAATAGTGCCAACCTCCACTTCGATAGGCTCCTTCAAGACAACCTTGACGGTTATCAATGACTCCAACGCCGCCAACACGGTTCAGATCCAGCTCCGAGACAACGGAGGCACCGTCAGGGCCACCCGTTCGATCACTCTGGCCCCTTATGGCTTTCTGCAAACGGAAGACGCGCACTCCTTTCTTGGAGTCTCAGGGACGTTTGGGCCAATCGAGGTCAGATCAACCAATCAGGTGCCTTTGAACGTAGTCGCGCTTTCTCGCGTCTTTGCCTCACTACCCACCACCACAGGAGTAGGGACGGCCGGAGCCTTTTTCAGCGGCGAAGTGGTGCCTTAGTGCGCCATCCCATAAGTGTGGTGACTTATTCGGAATGAGTGAGCTTGCTTGCGCTTGGGTGCGGTGCTGCGCCGAAAGGCGGCGGCAGGCTAAGCGGCACGGCCCCTTTTCGACTCTCCAGCTGCGCGCTCATTTTGATCGGGGGCTTGTGCCTCGTTTTTCGCGACATAGCCCCGATTGAATCAAGCGACCATAGCTTAGAGACAGCCTTTCGCAAATCAAACGGCAGAGCCAAAGTTAGGATCAGTTCCCTCAAGGTCAGCAGGTCAATCTGCGATTCTCTGGATTCACTAAACACGATTTCCCGTCTTGTGCCTTCCTGGTGAAGCATCATTCTCACGAGGCAACCGCCACCTTCGCTGAAATCGGCCACCGCTGGCTCAAGATCATGCGAGTGCGGCCCTCCAGAACGGGAGGAACGGCATTCCTCCGATCGTGACGAAGCGCAAGGATCTCCCTCCAGTGCCGCAGGAATTTTCAGCATTTAGATGAAGCCTTTCGCAGTTCATCCTCCATTGACAGGGCTTTTCAGCCCCCATCATTGGCTCGTCGATTGCAACCGGGCCTTCAGGGAGGAACTAGCCATGCCAACGACGCGAGTGTTGATGATGATGATCTTTGTGGCTGGCCTGAACGGGCATCTCGTCACCCAGGTCCAAGACCGGGAAGCAAAGTCGCCTACCGGAACCGGACAATCATCGCCATCAGGCCAACAACCGTCAGCTCCGGACCCCACTTCTGAACGCATCAGGCAAAAGGTCCAAGCGATTGGGGTCGCCAGGAAGATCACCGTCATACTGAAAGATGGCACCGAGCGCTACGGCACCGTGGCGGCCATCAGTCCAGACGCGTTTCAGATCATCGAGGTCGATCTCAAGCAGGAGTTGGAGTTCCGTTACGACGAGGTCGGGAAGGTTCGCAAAGACTATGGTCGCAAACACACTCTAACCGGCAAGAGGGTTAATCCGCTGTGGGGACGGGTGGTTGGTGCTGCGTTGCTTGGTACCTTCGCGATCATTATCGGAGTTGGCGTCGGGGACTAGTTCCGACTGCTTCCCGAAGCGAACAGGCCAGCAGCCGAAGGGTTGTCCGTCAGCCCTGGCGCGCTTCTGTGTTGGCCGAGAGATTTTCTGGATAGAGGATGATGCTGATTTCTTGGAGCGCGCTTCCCACAGGATCGTATAATTCAAACACTGCGCCGGCCAATTCAACCTGCGTGCAGCCGCTTGATTCCGAGCTAAGTCTTCGGGAAGTGTGCGACCGTATCCGCAACCACCGTCGCCAAGGCCGCAATTATTCTGTCCAGCGACCCTTCGACTTGGCCCTTCTTCACGCTTGACTTCATGGATCTCAATCCTAAGAATGTTGCTCTCCAGTTGCAGTGCAAACGCCGGTATTTCTCACGGCGAGGCGCAGGTCGTTGCTCTGTGCGACGGGATGAAAGACAAAACAACTCAGTCTGTTTGACGAGTGAGGAACAGCCATGAAAGACGGCAACCAAAACAGGCCGGGTTCGCCTTTGACACGCCGAACCTTTACCAAGCTCGCCATGACAAGCGCCGCCGCCGCTGCGATGCCGGCCGCGAGTTGGGCCGCCAAGAAGCCGCTGGAGCCACTGGCCCCAGGCATCAAGCTTTCGCTGCAAGTACCAACGGATCCCAGTGACGAGGATCTTCAGTTTGCACAACAGCTGGGCGTTCAATGGATCAATATTCCCAGTGGCGGAGACAAGGCCACCGCTGAGAATTTTGTCCGATGGAAGCAGCGTGCCGAGGCCAAGGGACTCAAAGTTTGGAACATTGGCAACAGCAACGTGCACAACATGCCAGAGGTGACGCTCAACCTGCCGGGCCGAGACCAGAAGATTGAGGAATACAAGCAGTTCCTGCGCAACTTGGCAAAGGCTGGCCTCACTTACACGACCTACGCGCACATGGGCAATGGCATCTGGAGCTCAGAGCGGGAAACAACCCGCGGCGGCGCGCCGGCTCGAGCTTTCAAGCTGGAGACTGCCAAAGGCCACTGGGCGGGAAAGGTTTTCGAAGGGCCGCTCAGTCATGGTCGCAAGTACAGCAAAGAGGAGCTCTGGGAGAATTACACCTATTTCATCAAACAAGTGGTGCCGGTGGCGGAGGAACTTGGCATTCGCATCGGTATCCACCCGGACGATCCACCGGTTCCGGAACTCGCTGGTGTGCCGCGCTGCATCTTCGGCAACTTCGGCGGCTACGTGCGAGCTCTGGAAATTGCCAACAGCCCGAATATTGGAGTTTGCCTTTGCTGCGGCACGTGGATGGAAGGCGGCAAGGGCATGGGAAAAGACGCCTTCGAGGCAGCGCGTGCATTTGCCAAGATGGGCAAGCTGTGGAAGATTCACTTCCGGAACGTGACGGCGCCGATCCCTTATTTTGTGGAGACGTTTGTGGACAACGGTTACACCGACATGTGGAAGCTCATCCGAACGCTAAAGGCAGTGGACTTTCGCGGCAACCTGATCGCGGACCACGTGCCCGAGATGGTGGGCGGGAATCGAGTGGGTTGGGCCTACAGCATTGGCTATATCAAAGCGATGATCGCGGCGGTGAATGGGTAGACCGAGGCTCTGGTCAACCCGGTGGTCTCACCGATATTTCTTGGTGAGTGCTCGACCGACCTGCGCGAAGAAGCCAGAGAGTTGGAACTAACTCAGAGTTTCTTAAGGAGTTGCGTATGAAAGCACCGAACCTGCCGGAATGGAAGATCAAAGATGGTGTCATTTCTCTTTTGGGTCCGTGGCTCGTCACTTCTCTCTTTGAGGACCGCGAGGACGCTGGAGTTGATCTAAACGGGAAGATGTCGTTCCTGGATCACCTAGACGAACTGCGGCGTCGGCTCATTATTTCGATCGTGGCTGCAGGCATCGCTTTTTTCATCTGTTGGGGATTTCGCGAGCAGATCTTCGAGTTCTTGACAGTCCCCATCACACAGTTTACGGGAGAGAAACTCAAGTATCTCACTCCAGCAGAGCCCTTCAGCATTTACATGCAGATCTCGATGTTGGCGGGAGTCTTTGCGGCGTCGCCCGTTATCCTCTGGCAGGTGTGGTTGTTTATCTCGCCGGGGTTGTACAGGCGTGAAAAGAGATTTGCCCTTCCGTTTCTAGGTGCGACGACACTTCTTTTTCTTGTCGGGGGAGCTTTCGCTTACAGCATTGCCCTTCCGTTGACACTCCATTTTCTTCAGACCTTTGGAGGCCGTCTGGAATCAAACGTGACCGCCACAGCGTATCTTGATTTTGCGGTGACGATGATTCTGAGTTGCGCAATATTCTTCGAGATTCCAGTTCTGATCTTCTTTCTGACCATCTTTGGGATCGTTACAGCACGGCTTCTGGTTCGGAATCTGCGTTACGATATTCTTGCGATCTGTATTGTTGCTGCAGTAATAACTCCCACTCCTGATATTCAGACGATGATGCTTTTTGCTGTTCCAATGTTGATTCTTTATCTAGTAGGCATCCTTGTCGCTTGGGTATTCAGGCGCAAACCTCAAATTGGATAGCTGCGAAATCGTTGTCCTGAGTCCTTTGCCAGACTTGTCCTCGTGACTCTGCGCGGTCTCGGTTTTCATCCTAACTCCACCACCGATCATTGCTGCGATCTTTGTCCCACTCCGGTGTCGGCTCAAAATAGCCCGGCTCCAGCAAGTGTTGTTTGCAGGCCTCATCGTTGAGCGTCACTCCCAATCCAGGTGCTTCCGGCACCGGAATGTAACCCTTTTGCACAATCGGCTTTGCGACTCCTGTGACGAGATCGTCCCAGAAGGGAACGTCGGCCGCGTGGATTTCCAGGGCCAGGAAGTTGCGTGTTGCCGCGGCGCAGTGCACGTTGGCCAAGCCAGAGACTGGGCTGCCGGCGAAGTGCATCGCCATCGCAACGCCGCGCTCTTCGGCGTAGTCGCCAATCTTCTTGGTCTCGAGCAGGCCACCGGAACTCGCCAGATCAGGATGAATGATGTCGACGGCATGCCTGTCGCACAGCTTGGCAAATTCTTCCTTGAGATAGATGTCCTCGCCTGTCAGGATCGGAACGTCGACGGCATCCGTGATTTTCTTCTGCAGGTCCGTGTAAAACCACGGCACCATGTCTTCCAGCCAGGCCATGTTGTACTTCTCCAGCGCCTTTGCCAGACGGATGCAGCTATTGACGCCAACGTGGCCGAAGTGATCAGCCGCGAGCGGGATTTCCATTCCGATGACTTCGCGAACTCGGGCCACGTAGTCTGCCATCATCGAAATCCCCTTGTCGGTGATCTCGATTCCAGTAAACGGATGTTCCAGCATGCGCAGGTCAACTTCTTTAGGGCTGGTGACCGTTCCGGGCGTTTTCTGGACCAGTTGCACGCCTAAATCCATCTTCAGATAGGTATAGCCGCGATCCATGCGTTCCTTCAAGCGTCCGGCGAAAATTTTGGCGTCCGGAGACATGTCGGTGTCTGCGTAGCAGCGCACCTTGTCGCGGAACTTGCCGCCCAGCATCTGATAGGCAGGCACGTCATAGGCCTTGCCGGCCAAGTCCCACAGCGCCATCTCCACGCCGCAGACTCCGCCGGCCTGTCGAGCATGGTTGCCGAACTGCTTGATCTTGCGGAAAACCTTGTCGACGTTACAAGGATTCTCGCCCAGAATGCGGCTCTTGAGCATCAACGCGTAGTTCTTGCTGGCGCCGTCACGCACTTCACCGAGGCCGTAAATGCCCTGGTTGGTGTCAAGGCGGATCAGCGGGCTGGTGAACGGAACGCCTCGCAGAGTGGCCACACGCAAATCAGTGATCTTCAGCTCGGATGGCTTGGAGCTCTTGTTTACATTTTGCGTCGCTGCCTCGACGTCATCGCTGCTGGCAAAGAAGCTCGCCAGGCTGATGCCGGTCGCAGCCGTGCCGGTCGATTTGAAGAACGACCGCCGGTCCATGAGGTTCTTCAGAGATGCTTTCATAAACATAATTCCTCCCGATAGATTACGTGCGTGGATCGCTTAGAAATTCGTGCTGAGATGCTTGGGCAAACAGGAATGAAGCGGAAAGCGGCGGGAATAGTAGCACCATTCGATGCGGATTTCATCGGGAAATTCCCGCATGAGAAACCCGCCCATAGTGGATGGCTTCGACCTTCAGCAGTCCTTCAGGGACCTGTCAAGCTCGACTGTCTCTAACCTAACAACCACCGACGGTGTGTTCACAAAGAGAGAATACTGAACCTGGGAGCCGCTGTCCTCAGGGGCGAAATCCTGAAGAACGGCGGTCGCCGCTGAGGACAGCGGCTCCCACTCTCCCAATTGATCGGGGCTTGCTGGCTTCACAGTGACTTTGACGGAGCCCTGAGCAGCCTCCACGGTAGCATGGACAAACATGGCGGGTTCCGATATCTTTCCAGAATCAATCGCCGCAGAGCGACACACTTCTGGACTTGTTTTCCTGAGCGAGGTAAGACATTATGAAGAATCAATCCAAACTGGACCGCCGTACTTTTGTCAAAAGTACAGCTGGCGCAGTCGTAGCTTTCCGCGCAGCAGCCCGAACAGCCGATGCTCGTATCCTCGGGGCCAACGACCGCATCAACCTTGCCGTCATCGGAGTGGGGGGCCGGGGCCGGGGCCTGTTGCGAGAAGTCGTCGGCATCCAGGAAAGCTCCGGGACCATTCAGGTCCTGGCGGTTGCTGATGTCTACGAAAAGCGCAAAAAAGCGGCTCAGGAGGTCTGCAAGGGAGATGGCTATCTGGATTACCGAGAAATCCTGGCCCGACCGGATATTGACGGCGTGATCATCGCGACTCCCGACCACTGGCACGCCAAGATGGCGCTTGAAGCCATGAACCAGGGGAAAGATGTCTACCTGGAAAAGCCGATGACGCATACCATCGACGAAGCCAGACAGGTTGCGGAAACTGTGGACAAAACCAAGCGGGTCCTTCAGGTGGGTTCGCAGACGACTTCCAGCGACCAGTGGTGGAAAGCGCGCAAAGCCATTGAAGATGGGATGATCGGCCAGTTGATTATGAGCCAAGGGTCGTATCACCGGAACTCGGTTCAAGGCGAGTGGAACTACACCATCGAGCCCGACGCCGGACCAAACGGGAAAGGTGAAAACTTCATCGACTGGAAGGCCTGGCTGGGACCTGCTCAGGAGAGGTCTTACGATGCGGACCGTTTTTTCCGCTTCCGCAAGTATTGGGACTACTCAGGCGGCATTGCCACGGACTTGTATTATCACGTTATGGCGCCCCTGAACATCTGCTGGGGCCAGGCGCAATTTCCTTACCGGGTGAGCGGTAACGGCGGGATCTATATCTTCAAAGACGAGCGTGAAGTGCCAGACACATTCACGCTGGCCGCCGACTTTGCCGCAGGCCACACGCTTTGCCTCACGTCATCGATGGCCAACGACACACACATTCCCGGGCTGATTCGCGGTCACGAAGGAACCATTGTCATGGTTCCGCACGGGCAGTTTGAAGGCAAAGCCGAGTACATCACGGTCACACCGCAGAAGATTGCAAAGGACCAGTTCAAGACGAAATTTGGAAACGGCATCGAGATCAAGATCGAGTGCGAACCGCGCGAGACGCACATGATGAACTTCCTGAGCTGTATGCGCACGCGGCAAAAGCCGGTCCTCGATGCCCATACGGGCTATCGGGCGCAGGCGACCATCTCGATGGCTGTGCAGTCCTACCGGGAGGGCCGGGTGCTGTTCTTCGATGAGGCCTCCCAAAAGGTGGTTGATAAGCCACCCAAGTCTGCGAAGGCAATCAGCCAGGCATAGAAAGAGCCTTCCACGCCGCCGCCCACCTTGGGGCGGTGGGCGCAGTCGCAATGCGAGTCAACGATCACGCACGCGATGTTCGATGTTATTCCGCGCAAAACGAGGCGCGCCCTTACCCGTGCTGCGGCTCAGAACCTGTCCCCAGAAGGGCATTTGGTGGTTATTGCGCCACGCAACGACTCAACCATCCTTCGAAGATGTTCCCAGAAGAACACTTATCTGGATGGATACGTGTTTCGAGCATGGTGTGATATCTTCCACAACTTTCGCCGCTACGATGACATCGTACGCGATTGCGCGAATGAGGGTTTATACTTGCTGTCCAACCTGTCGCGGTATCGACAGGTGTGTCTAATATTTGGTGTTACTCAACCGAAAAGAAGGCAAAGGATCGCCTAACAAAGGTATCTACCCGCCCGCCCGGGTGGCGGAGACATACGTGGCTGGCATGTCTGCGATGGCGAGTGTGCGGTGCAGGGGAGCCGCTTCGAGTCCCAGTTTTCTCTGAACCCACATGAAGTCATGGCTTCGGTTAGCAACACATCCTGCCACAATCCGACGAGCCACACTTACCGCCGCAGTCGCTGGGTGGCGCAGAACTGCGCCAGCCGGGGAGTCGTCTGGCGTATAATCTAGCAGGGAGTCTCAATGAAATATAAGGTCGTCTTGCAACAGTCTGAAGAGGGGTACAGTGTCCACTGCCCGGGCTTACCGGGATGCTGGTCTCAGGGACAAACGGAGCAGGAAGCGCTGGAGAATATTCAGGATGCAATCCGGGAATACTTGGAAGCTGTGGCCGACTCGTTGCAACAGGCAGACGTTCGGGAAATCGAAGTCTCCGTCTGACCATGGCCAAGTTGCCCGGTATCAACCATCAGAATGCCATCAAGGCGTTTACTAAGGCAGGTTTCCAAGTTGTCCTTCAAGGCAAGCACGTCGTCATGTCGGATGGCATTCACTTCATAACGATCCCGCGCCATAACCCGGTGAACGCGATCACGATGGCAGGAATCGTCCGGGATGCGGGGCTCACAATTGAACAATTCAGAAAGCTGCTTTGAAGTCATAGGTCCAAGCGTATGTTTCCTTACGCGAGACACGGCTCCGACCTCACTGCGATGGAGAGTGAAGTGCACGGACCTCAGCTCCCGTTTGCCTACTCCCGTTTTTTTTGAACCCACATGAAGTCATGGCTTCGGCTAGCAACGCATCCTGCCACCGTACGGCGAGCCACACTTACCGCGGCAGTCGTGGGGACAATTCTGGTGACCATCAACCACGGTGATGCGATCCTGAGGGGTGAAATGGACACGACCCGGTTGCTTAAGGCAGCGCTAACGGTTTTAGTCCCATACCTCGTCTCAACTGTTTCGAGCGTGTCGACCCGGCGGGAACTCGGGCAGTAGCATTCATTTCATTCCTGCTGACCCAACTTGAGACCAAGCCCTGGGTTCGGCGTGCGCCGGAGCAGCGCTCCACCTGGCAAGTCACCGAACTGCGAACGCGATGCGCTCGATGAGGGATTCCTGAGAAGTCGTGTCGATGGTGTTGGCCTGCAGCACGTATTGACCTTTCGGGAATCCAGCGAGCGGGAAGGCGAGTTGTGAGCTCACCGTGTCGCTGGAGTTTTCGTCTAACTGTGTCAACTGCGGGGCGGGAGCCTCTCGAAAGGGCATGCCATTCCTGAAGAAGACAATCGATTGGACGAAATTGGGTGCTCCTCTGCCGCGAAGGTAGGTCTGGAAAAAAACGTAGAGCGTCTCCGCCGGCGAGAACACGCGGGTGACACTGGGGATAATCCGGCTCTGATCAATGACCAGCGGATCGGGTCTCTTCTCTTCGCCCCCAGAAAGGCCGGCGAATCCTCCCACTCTGCGCACCGCGTCGTTCATTGGGCTGATTGGCTCCAGTCGGCTGCTGAGAACGAGAGACGACATCGACAGCCTGCGATTCGCCGGGCATGCGTTTCCGCACCGCAGCCAGCAACGCGGTGCGGTCGTTTGTAAAGTTCTGCACCACCCGGATGACCTCATCCCAACTCGGCCGCTGCTTCAACTGCTTCAACCCCGCCTGTTCCTTGCGATCTCCTCGCAGCGCCTCTTGCATCTGCGCCACATAGTCCTGATCTCCCAGCAC